>Ga0307374_10014233_pt1 | contig 10854 bp, 10 predicted proteins | sample OX3MG_FD_202532 | JGI IMG/M metagenome (GOLD analysis project Ga0307374, IMG submission 202532) | Soil microbial communities from Risofladan, Vaasa, Finland - OX-3 | ecosystem: Environmental > Terrestrial > Soil > Coastal area > Acid sulfate soil | place: Finland: Risofladan, Vaasa | collected... | reverse complement strand
GGCAGGCAAGCCGGTCGGAGTGCACTCAGCCGACGGCGCGACCGCCCGGCTGTACCGGGAGAACGGCTGCCGGCTGGTCAATGTGGCCTCCGACGTGCTCGCCATTGCCAGGACCACGAGCGCCGAACTCGCCACCGCGCGTCAGTAACCACTGCGGCCCCTGCCGTTCGCCTCCATAATGGTGCCCCTGTGAAAGCTGGTGGCGGGGAGGCAGCGGATGCGTCGGCCGGTACGAATTGGTGGCACGAGGCTGGTGGTCGTCGCGGCGTCCGCGGGTATCGCGCTCAGCGCGGCGGGCAGCGCGGGGGCCGCGACCACGAGCGACTGGTCCTCGTACCTCAACGGGCCCAGACACACGTCGTACAGCCCCGGCGAGACGACGATCACGCCGGCGAACGTCACGAAGCTGGCCTCCAGGTGGCGCTTCCTCGGCGTCCCGCCGACCAAGCCCGGCCAGCCCGGGAGGGGCTTCCTGGCCAGCCCGACCGTGGTCGGCGGTGACGTGTACATCGGCTCGGATACCGGATGGTTCTACAAGCTCGATGCGGTGACCGGGCACATTCTCGCCAAGCGGTTCGTCGGGTTCCAGCGAGCGACGACCTGTCCGCCGTCGCGCGGCTTCGTCGATACCGCCGCCGTCGACCGGGATGACACCGGCCAGATCATGGTCTACGTCGGCGGACCGGACGGCTACCTGTACGCGCTCCGGGCGTCCAACCTGGCGGTCAAGTGGCGCTCGGTGATCGCCATTCCCTCCACGAAGGTCAACGACTACTTCCAGTGGTCCTCGCCCACGGTGGCGCGCGGCCGGGTCTACATCGGCGTGGCATCGAACTGCGACCAGCCGCTGGTCCCGTCCGCCCTGATCAGCTACAGCCAGGACAACGGCAAGCGGCGGTCGGAATTTCGTACCCTTCCCGGCCAGATGACCGGGGCCGGGATCTGGTCGAGCGCCGCGGTCGACTCCGATGGTGATGTGTACGTCACCACGGGGAACTCAGGTAAGGGCCAGGTCGAGCCGGGGCATTCGGACTCGATCATCAAGCTCAGCGGGTACGCCCTCAAGCCGGTCAAGTCGTTCCAGGTGCCGTCGGCCGAGGCGGTCGCCGACGGCGACTTCGGCGCCTCGCCGACGATCTTCGGGCCGTATATCGGCGCGTGCAACAAGAACGGGATCTTCTACGCGCTGAACCGATCGACCATGACACTCGCCTGGTCGCGGCAGATCGGTGCCGCCGCCCCCCGGCACGGCGTCAGCAACTGCTCGGCCGCTGCCAGCTACGACGGGACGACCCTGTATGTCGCCGGGCCGAAGCACCTGATCAACGGCACGGCGTATCCCGGATCGATCCAGGCACTCAATCCGACCACCGGTGCGCTGCTCTGGCAGACGGGCCTGCCTAACGGCGTAATCGGCAGCCCGACCATTGACGGTGCCGGTGTGATTGCGGTCGGCACCTACGACTTCAGCCAGACGCCGAACGCTGTCTACCTGGTCGACGCTTCGTCTGGCGCGATCCTGCGGACCCTGACCACCGGCAGCGCGGACTTCGCCGAGAGCGTTTTCGCCGAGGGGCACCTGTTCACCGCCAACGGCGACGGCCTGGTCTCGTGGGTCGTGGGTTAGGCTCGCGCTTTTCGCCGCCGTGCAACCGCCGCGCATGCCTGGGCGTGACCAGTATGCGGAGGGAGACTCGGTAGCGGGATCCCAGAGGGCGGCGGTGGCGGGTGCGAGACCCGGAGAACTTCGACGAATTCTACGCGGCAAGCGTGCGCCGGCTGACCAGCCAGCTCTACGCGATGACCGGCGACCGGGCTGAGGCGGAGGACGCGGTACAGGAGGCGTTCGCCCGGGCCTGGCAGCGCCGGGGCCGGGTGTCCGGATATGCCGACCCGGAAGCGTGGGTCAGGACCGTGGCGTGCCGGATCAGCATCAGCTCGTGGCGCAAGGCGGTCAACCGGTCGGTGGCGCAGCGGCGGCACGTGCCTCGATCTGGGCCGTCCGAGCTACTCGGTCTATCGCAAGCCCGTCGTGCTGCGGCGCGATCCCGTGACCGGCCGGTGGCTCGCTGTCGCCGTGGCGGTCGTTCACGGCACATGGCGTGGCAGCTATGCGATACGCGTGCCCGGCTGGTCGAAGGTGCAGCGGCTGCTGGTCGTTCCTGCCGCCCCGCGTGCCGCAGCGCCGTGGGGCGCGGGCCGAATGCGGATTCAGCCCTCGGCTACCGGCTGAGAGTATCTGTCGCCGCCAACCTGTGCATTTCCAGTGGCGCGTGCCAGTCGCCGCCATCCGGCGATGCTGTCCAATGGCTGGACGGCCGTACCTGGCGGAACCTCGATGCGAGCGCCTACCGCGATCCCACGCGGAATGGCGAGTACCTGGGAACTATCCTGCTTCCTCCTCGAGGCACGGTCGCGATCAGGCTCAGGCTGGTCGCCGGCGCACGAGCCCCATCGGCCTACGGAATCCTGACACTGACTCTGGCTCCGGCTCCGGCTCCGGCCAGCCTCCCTGGCCTGGCGCGGCTGTACCCGGCGACGTCGTTGAGTGCTCACCCGGGGATCATCACGCTGGGGTGAGAGTGGCAGTCGATGCCGTCGTGTCGCGTCGGGCGGTGCCCGACGTGGTATGGCGTGGGCGACTTTCTGGTGAGGTACCGCTTCGGCCGCTAGTGTTGGCCTTGAGGGCAAGGCCTGGGTCATTCTTGTCTCCTGTTCGGGAGTTTTCCCCAGGTCACAGACTTGGAGGAACTGAGCATGGGACTCATGGACAGGGTCAAGCAGCAGGCGTCGACGCTCGCGCAGCAGGCCAATCAGGGAATGGCCAGGATCGACAACTTGCCCGCGCAGCGCCGGGCCGACCAGTTGCTGCGTGCGCTCGGCGTCGCCGTCCTGGCCGAGCGCACGGGCCGGGCCGCCGGCGACAACGAGGCGCAGATCACCCAGATCCTGGCCGACCTGGCCCAGCACGAGGGGCAGTACAACGTCAACCTGGTCCAGCAGTCCGCGCAGGCCCAGGCACAGCAGATGCAGCAGCAGCAGTGGCAGGCGCAGCAGGCGCAGATGCAGGGTCCCGGGGATTTCCTGACCAGCGCCCCGCCGCTGGACCCGAACGCGTCGGCGGCACCGGTCGGCCCGGCTCCCGGGTATGGCGGTGGCCCGGGCTACGGCGGCCAGCCGGCCTACCCGCAGGGCGGCCAGGCTGGTTTCCCCGGAGCGGCACCAGCGTCCCCGCAGCAGGGCGGCTTCCCTGGCGCCGCGCCGCAGCAGGGCGGTTTCCCCGGTGCGGCACCGGCCTCGTTCCCGCAGCAGGGCGGCCCGGCCGGCTTCCCGCCCGCCACGGCGTTCCCTGAGGCGGCTCCGCTCACTCCCGCGGAGTCGGGCGACGAGCCCGGCTCCGATCAGGGACAGTCCGGCTTCTTCCCGCCGGCGTCCGGGGTCTGATCTCTGGCGGCAGCGCGGGCTCAGTGGCAGGCGGCCTGCGCTGCCGTCTTCGGCTTGGCCTGCCAGACGCTTGGCTGTCCGCCCGGCACCCCGGACCGGTGGCCCGCGTGCGGCCGGTGCGTGACCGGCTGGTCGGCCTTGATCCGCGCGAACAGAACGCGGGCCGCCGCGGCGTTCCAGAGCACCGCCGACTCGCCGTTTGGTGCCTGATAGTTGGTGCTGGCCAGCGGCACGGTCGTGAACGAGACGGCGCTCGGCCGGATGTAGCGGAGCTGATCGGCCAGGCCGACCACGTTGAACTGCTGGTCGACCCGGGTCGCCGAGGTCGCGGCGGCGAGGAAGCGCGAGAACCTGACCGGGTTGGTCAGCGTGCCCGAGCTGACCGCCTCGGACAGCACGGAGGAGAGCAGTTGCTGCTGGTCGGAGATCCTGGCCAGGTCGGACAGCGCGAAGGAGTGCCGGTCCCTGGCGAACTGCAGGGCCCTGATCCCGCCCACGTGATGGCGTCCCGATGACATGTGCAGCCCGCTGTAGGGGTCGTTCACGGCATAGGGCAGGCAGACGTCGACGCCGCCGAGCGCGTCGATGATCTTCACGAATCCGAGGAAGTTCACCTCGACGAAGTCGTTGATGGTCAGGCCCGTTGCCTGCTCTACAGTCCGGACCATCAGGGGCGGCCCGCCCAGGCCGATTGCGGCGTTGATTTTGTTCATCCCGAAGCCCGGAATCCTTACCCAGGAGTCCCTCGGCAGGCTGACCACCGAAATGTGACGATGATCGGCCGTGACGTGGACCACCATCAGCGTGTCGGAGTTATGGCCGGTGGCGTGGCCGACGTGCAGCACGCGCTGCTGGCGCCTGGTCAGGCCGGCCCTGATGTCGACGCCGGCGAGCAGGATGCTGAGCGGGCCGCTCGGCGCGGCCGCCGACGTGCCGGCGTTCACCCGGCCGAGGTGGCTGCTGACGTAGCCGGCCAGCAGCCATCCGCCGCCCGACGCCAGCAGCACGAGGACCGAGAGCGCGCTCGTGATCAGGGCGAGCGTCCGCTGCGTCCTGGCATGCCTGCTCGCCACGATGTGATCCGTGAGCTGCCTCCGCGCCGCCAGGGCGTGGGTACCGCGGGACTGGTGAGCGCGATGGTGGCCAGTCCCGCTGCCCGCGGGCACGCCGCCACGTGTCATCAACCCCCCAGAGAATCTCGCTCTGAAAGGGTAGCCTCACGCAGAGTGACTAGACGGTATCTGCTTGCTTGACTCGCCTGCGAGCCGCCAACTCGCTGCTGGCCGGTTACGCCTGATAGTGCGCCGCGCCACTGTCGGTACCGTCGGCGGCTGCTCGCACGACCTCCGCCGGGCAATCTCGCTGTGACCAGCCACGTACCGCCGCCGCGAGTTCCAGGTGCTCCGGGGTGAGGCCAAGCGCCATCGAGGTCCGCCTTGCTCGGTGAGGGTGATTTCGCGCCGATGCCGACGCTGTAGATCGATAGACGTGATTCACGGAACGGGCCGGCCCCACAATGAGGCTCATGCAGGACAGCGAACCGCCGGCCGACGAATCCCCGCACGGCCAGGTCCCGGCCCCGGGCGGGCAGCCTGGGCCGCCAGCGGTGCCGTGGCCGGACGAGATCATCCGGCTGATCGACCACGTCGCCGAGCGGGTGCAGGCGGCGGGGGGTGCCCGGCTGCACAGGCAGGATCGAGCCGAGCCGCGCTGGCCGGTGTCGGCCGCTGTCATCGTTGCCATCGTCCTGCAGGGGCTGCTGTCGCCGAAGCTCAGCCTGCAGCCAAGGTTCCTGCTGCCGGCGCTCGAAGGCGCGCTGCTGGTCGGGCTGAGCGTGGCGAACCCGGTCCGGATCGAGCGCCTGTCCGGCCCGATCAGAGCAGCCAGCGTCGCGCTGATCTTGCTGATCACGGCGGCCAACGCGGCATCGGCGGGACTGCTGATCAAGGCGATCGTCACCAGCCAGGTGCATGTCGCCCCGAATCAGGCCCCGATCACCCTGCTCGCCTCCGGCGCGGCGATCTGGGGCACCAACGTGATCGCCTTCGCGCTCTGGTACTGGGAGTTCGACCGCGGCGGCCCCGTGCACCGGCTGCAGGGCGCTAGGCCCTATCCTGACCTGCTTTTTCCGCAGATGACGGTGCCTGAGCTGACCCCGCGCGGCTGGGGCCCGCGGTTCGTGGACTACCTGTACATGTCGTTCACGAACGCGACGGCGTTCAGCCCGACCGATGTCATGCCGCTGGCCCGGTGGGCCAAGCTCACGATGCTTGTCCAGTCAGCGGTCTCGCTCGCGCTCGGAGCCCTGGTCATCGCGCGTGCGGTCAACATCCTGCGCTGAACGTCGCGAGCCATGCTGCGCTGAACGTCGCGAGCCCGCATGCGCCGAAGGCCTTCCTGTAGTTACCGGCGAGTAGTAGACTTTATTACTCATCGGTAACTAAAGTCTTGGCCGGTTCAGGACGGGGAGACTGGGCGGAGACTGATATGACCCACTTCAAGAGCAACCGGCGCGATATCGAGTTCAACTTGTTCGAGTTGCTGGACCGGCAAGGCGTGCTCGGGGCTACTCCGTTCGACGAGGTCGACGAGGAGACCGCGCGGGGGATGCTCGACGAGATGAACCGGCTCGCGACCGGCCCGCTTGCGGAGTCGTTCGCGGACAGCGACCGCAACCCGCCGGTGTTCGACCCGGCGACGCACTCGGTGCGGATACCTGAGGCTTTCGCCAGGTCGTTCAAGACGTTCGTCGATGCCGAGTGGTTCAGGCTCGAGATCCCTGCCGAGCTGGGCGGGACGGTCGTGCCGAGATCGCTGGTCTGGTCGGTCGCGGAACTCGTGCTCGGTGCCAACCCGGCGATCTGGATGTACTCAAGCGGCGCGGCCTTCGCCCGTGCGCTCTACGAGCTAGGCACGCCAGCGCAGAAGCGCTTCGCCGAGCAGGCCGTCGAGCGCCGGTGGACCGCGACGATGGTGCTGACGGAGGCCGACGCGGGCTCGGACGTGGGCGCCGGGCGGACCAAGGCCGTCCAGCAGCCCGACGGAACCTGGCACATCGAGGGCGTCAAGCGGTTCATCACCGGCGGCGAGCACGACATGGCGGAGAACATCTTCCACCTGGTGCTGGCCAGGCCGGAAGGCGCTGGCCCGGGCACCAAGGGGCTGTCCATGTTCCTGGTGCCGAAGTTCCTGGTGAACGAGGACGGCTCGCTGGGCGACCGCAACGGCGTGTACGCGACCAACGTCGAGCACAAGATGGGCCTGAAGGTCTCCGCCACCTGCGAGCTCACCTTCGGCGCCGAGCACCCGGCGATCGGCACGCTGGTCGGTGACGTGCACGAGGGCATCAAGCACATGTTCATGATCATCGAGCACGCCCGGATGCTGGTCGGCACGAAGGCGATCGCCACGCTGTCGACCGGCTACCTGAACGCCCTGGAGTACGCCAAGACCAGGGTGCAGGGCGGCGAGCTCTCCAAGATCGCCGACAAGACGGCGCCGCGGGTCACGATCATCCACCACGCGGACGTCCGGCGGATCCTGATGCTGCAGAAGGCGTACGCCGAGGGTATGCGCGCGCTGGTCCTGTACACGGCCACCTTCCAGGATGCCGTCCAGCTCGCCAGCGCGGCCGGCCCGGCCGACGAGCACGCGGAGGCAATGAACGATCTGCTACTTCCGCTGGTGAAGGGGCTGGGCTCGGAGCGCGCGTACGAGATGCTGACGCTCTCTCTGCAGACCTTCGGCGGATCCGGTTACCTGCAGGACTACCCGCTCGAGCAGTACATCAGGGACGCGAAGATCGACAGCCTCTACGAGGGCACGACGGCTATCCAGGGCATGGACCTGTACTTCCGCAAGATCGTCCGCAACAAGGGCGAGGCGCTTGCGGCGCTGTTCACCGAGATCAGGCAAACGGCCGGGGCCGAGCACGGCAACGGCCGGCTGAAGAAGGAGCGCGCCGCGCTCGCCAGGGCGGCGGACAACGTCGAGGCAATGGTGAACGCGCTGCACGGCTACCTGGCCGGCAGCCTGGAGCAGCCCGGCGAGATCGACCGGGTCGGCATGAACACGACCAGGCTGCTGCTCTCGCTCGGTGACCTGGTGGTCGGCTGGCTGCTCGTCCGGCAGTCGGAGGTCGCCACCCGTGCGCTCGACGGCGGCTCGGCCGACGCCGAGGACACCGCGTTCTACCAGGGCAAGATCGCCGCGGCCAGGTTCTTCGCCGAGGCGGTCCTGCCGAGGCTGGCAGCCGAGCGCGAGATCGCCGAGACGACCTCGACCGAGCTGATGGATCTCCCGGAATCCGCGTTCTAACCGATCACGACCTTACCCAGCAACATCGATGTGCCTGCGGTGTTGCCATACGAACACCGACGGCACATCGATCTGCCTGCGCCGCGCTCAGACCTTGAACTGGACGGCGCGGCGTTGAGTTGATATGGGAGCGATTGAGCGTTTTACGACGTCGACATGGGCGGGGTGGTCCCGGTAGGCCACGTACGAGTCCGCGTCGTCGAAGTCGGCGACGATCGCGAAGTCTGCGTTGCCGTTCGTGACGCCCACGTCGGGGCCGAACACGTAGCTCCGCAAGCCGCTCATGAGCGGGGGCAGCGTCGCCAGGCCGGCACTGGCTTGCAGCTTCTGCTCGTCGGTTGCGTCCGGCGTCCAGGTGATCACCACGACATGCCTGATCATCGCGCTCCGTTCGGTTCGGTTTCGGTGCCAGGGGGCTAGGACCAGGCGAGCATCCGGAGCGGATCGGTCAGCATCGCACCCACGTCCCGCAGCACGGCCGAGCCGGTATCGCCGTCGACGATCCGGTGGTCGAACGAGAGCGCGAGCGTGCAGACCTTGCGGACAGCAAGCTGCCCGTCCACGACCCAGGGGGCGTCCCTGACCTGGCCGAACGCAAGGATCGCGGCCTCACCAGGGGTGATGATCGGGGTCCCGGTGTCGACGCCGAACACCCCGACGTTGGTGATCGTGATCGTGCCGCCGCGCAGGTCGGCCGGCGTGGCCTTGCCCGCCCGGGCCGTGCTGGCCAGGTCGCTGATCGCCTGCGCGAGGCCAGGCAGCGAGAGTGCGTGAGCGTCCTTCACGCTCGGGACCATGAGGCCGCGGTCGGTGGCTGCCGCGATACCCAGGTTCACGTAGTGCTTGACCACGATCTCCTGGGCGGCCTCGTCCCACGAGGAGTTGATCATCGGCTGCCGGCTCGCCGCGACGAGCAGCGCCTTGGCTACGAGCACGAGCGGCGAGACCCTGATGCCCTCGAACTCAGCCAGCGACTTCAGCCGGGCCGTCGCAGTGATCGTCTCGGTGATGTCGATCTGCAGGAACTCGGTGACGTGCGGCGCGGTGAAGGCGCTGGCTGCCATGGCGGCGGCCGTGTGCTTGCGCACGCCGCGGATCGCGATCCGTTCCTCGCGCGGCAGCGACGCGAGCCGCATGGCGGCCACCTGTGCCAGGCCGCCGGGCTCCGCGCCTGCTGGCGCGGCCTCCGCGCCGACGGCCTCCGCTGGGGTGACGGCAGCGGCCGCGGCCTGAATGTCGTCGCGGGTAATCGAGCCTGACGGTCCGGTTCCGCTGAGCCTGGCCAGGTCCACGCCGAGTTCCTTGGCTAGCTTGCGCACCGGCGGCTTGGCTAGGACCGCTGCCCGCCCGCCATTCGCGGCCGGGGCACGGGCACCGGCATCGGGAGCAGCCTGGCCGGCGCTGGCCGGAGCGTCGGCATCGGTCGTGACGGGCTTCCTCGCCCGGCGCTTGGTCGCGCCGAGCTTGACGCCGTAGCCGACCAGCACGGCCTGGCGCTTCTCCTTGGGAGCGGGGCTGCCGTAGATGCCTGGCTCAACCGCCCCCTCGGCGGGCGGCTCGGAGATATCGGCGGGCGGTGCGGGGACGCCGGTCGGCACCGCGGCCGCGTCGGCGGGGCCGGCTTCGCCGTTCCCGCCCGCCGCAGCCCGTCCGCCACCAGGTCCGGCCGCACCATCAGAACCGGCCGCGTCGGCGGCGCCGGCGGAACCGGCCGCGCCGGCGGAACCGGCCGCGCCGACCTGCACCGAGATGATCGGCATGCCCACGTCGGCCGTCGTGCCCTCTGGCACGAGCAGGTCCTCGACCACGCCCTCATAGGGGCTCGGCAGCTCGACCACCGCCTTCGCCGTCTCGATCTCGACGATGATCTGGTTGATGCTGATCTTGTCGCCCGGCTGCACGAGCCACCTGACGATGTCCGCCTCCGTCAGGCCCTCGCCGACGTCGGGGAGCTTGAACTGCTTGAGCTCTGACATGACGTCCCCTCAGTAGCCGAAGGCGCGGTCGACGACATCGAGTACCCGGTCAAGGTCGGGCAGGTAGTTATCTTCGATCCGGGACGGGGGATAGGGCGTCGAGTAGCCGCCGACCCGCAGCACGGGAGCCTCCAGGTGGTAGAAGCATTCCTGCGAGACGCGCGCCGCGATCTCGCCGCCGATTCCTCCGGTCACCGCCGCCTCGTGCACGACCACGCACCGGCCTGTCTTGCGTACCGAGGCGAAGATCGTCTCCGTGTCCAGCGGTGACAGCGACCGCAGGTCGATGACCTCGATGGACTTGCCCTCCTCCTGCGCCGCGACCGCCGCCTCCACGCAGGTCCTGACCATGGGCCCGTAGCAGATCAGGGTCACGTCGGTGCCGCCGACCAGCGTTCGCGCGGTGCCGATCGGGAGCGCGGCGGCCAGCCCTCCGGCTAGGTCGACGTCGGTCTTGTCCCAGTACCGTCGCTTGGGCTCGAAGAAGATGACCGGGTCGTCGCAGCTGATCGCCTGCTGGATCATCGCGTAGGCGTCGGCCGGGTCGCCGCAGGCAACCACGCGCAGGCCAGCTATATGGGCGAAGAGTGCCTCCGGCGACTCGCTGTGGTGCTCGACCGCGCCGATGCCGCCGCCGAACGGGATGCGCACCACGACGGGCAGCCGGACGTTGCCGGCCGACCGGTACGACATCTTGGCGAGCTGGGAGACGATCTGGTCGAAGGCGGGGAAGACGAAGCCGTCGAACTGGATCTCGCAGACCGGCCGATAGCCGCGCAGCGCGAGCCCGATCGCGGTGCCGACGATGCCGGACTCGGCGAGCGGGGTGTCGATCACCCGGTCCTCGCCGAAGTCCTTCTGCAGGCCGTCGGTGACGCGGAAGACGCCGCCGAGCCGGCCCACGTCCTCGCCCATGATGAGGACCTTGGGGTCGTTCTCCATGGCCTTGCGCAGGCCCTCGTTCAGTGCCCTGCTGAGGGTGAGCTTGCTGGAGTTCTGCTTGCCTGGGGCGGGCGACGTCATCGCGCGGCCTCCTCGCTGACGAAGGAGCTCAGATAGGCGGCCAGCTGGGCCCGCTCCTCGGCGAGCAGCGCGCTCGGCTCGGCGTAGATGTTGT
>Ga0307374_10014232_pt1 | contig 10856 bp, 8 predicted proteins | sample OX3MG_FD_202532 | JGI IMG/M metagenome (GOLD analysis project Ga0307374, IMG submission 202532) | Soil microbial communities from Risofladan, Vaasa, Finland - OX-3 | ecosystem: Environmental > Terrestrial > Soil > Coastal area > Acid sulfate soil | place: Finland: Risofladan, Vaasa | collected... | reverse complement strand
GATGTCATTTCCCGCGGACGCCGCGCCCTGGGAGTTGCAAATCAACTTGGCCCGCGGCGTTCCTGGCGGATTCATTCAAGTGCGCGAAAATAATGTGTTAGGTACCGCCTTGCCACTCGGACCGGCTCTTGGCATTGACTACGTCCAACATTTAAGCTTCGATGCAGTTGACAAGATCGATCGCGGTCGCGCACTGCTTTTCAATGTGGATTTCTCCCGTATATACGGTGAAACCCTGCGCCCGACGCCCGTTTACTTCAATGGCGTTCAACTTGCCGCCAACCACCCTTTGACCACTAACGCCAGTTGGCTGAGCAACTGGCAATTGACAATGCTTTACCGCCAGCGACTCTTGGGCAGCGCCACGGGTACCCGGCTTGACGGCGAAATCGGCTTCACTTATGTGGGACTCACCTATAGTCTGCAGGGCCATCCAGCTGGCGCGGCAAACCTATCGGAGTTAAGTGGCAGCCGCACGTCCGAGGACTTCATTACCCAGGAACTGCCGGTACCGCAGCTGGGCTTGCATTTTCGCTATCCCTTGCTGGCATCCTGGGAGGTGGAGGCCGATTTTCTCGGCGGTCATCTGCCGCGTCTTTACAGTCTGCGCAATGAGGGTGGCAAGGTGTATGTGACCCAAACAAATCAGGAAGCGCAACTGGGAGTGGCTTACCATTGGGAGAGTGATCTGCAGCTTGGATTTGGCTGGTATAGCCGCTACTTCATGCAGAATGAGCAAAGTGCAGAAGACGGAAACTACATACAGTTGACCGAACACGGCCTTTATATGAATTTACGCTGCCGCTTTTAGGTTAAAGAAACATTATTGGGAACTCCGACATGACCCCTATTAGTGTTGTACACGATAATCGTTGGCGCTTTGTATGCCCCTTTTTTCACTGGGTTGCGCTCGGAATCACCGCGGTTCTCGCATTCACGCTGCCGGCGCTGGCAGTCGCGGCGGATTCCGCCGCTGCTTACAGCTCCCAGAATTCGACCAACCCCGAGGATCAGATTATTTCGGAAGCGTCTCTGAATAGAGGGTCCGGTTGGTCCCTTGGCCTGGGGGTGGCCATCAGTGAACCCGGTTATATCGGGGTCAGTAACCAGGTGACCGCGTTACCTCTGATTTTCTACCACCACGGACGCTTCTTCTTTGCCGGCGCCAGCGTCGGGTATGTGCCGTTCAACGGCCGGCATTACAGCGTTGCAATTCTTGCCAGGCCGCGCATCAACCGCCTGAGTGCCAGCGAATCATCGCAGCTGGCCGGCATCCAGAGCCGCAAGTGGTCCATTGATGGCGGGGGGCGCCTGAGCCTGTTCGGCGACTGGGGACGCCTCGACGCCGGCGTCTACACCGATCTTCTACACCGCTATAACGGCATAGAGGCGGACTTGGACTATCGCTATCCGATCCGCATGTCGGGCTGGACCCTAGCGCCCGGCGTCGGCCTTGCCTGGGAAAACTCCCCGCTTACCAATTACTACTACGGGGTGAGTCAGGCTGAAGTGATGCCGGGGCGCCCCGCATACTCTCCCGGCCGCGCCACCAACCCCTTTGTGCAGTTAAACCTGCTGGTACCGATGGGCAAGCGCTGGCAATTCCTGGGCGGTTTGAAATACCTGCATTTTGCGCGCTCCATTCAGAATAGCCCGATCGTGGACCGGTCCAATACGCTGACCATATTTCTTGCGATGAGCTACAGATTTCAGTCCCGTTAGAAGCGAATGCCAGCTCTCCTCCGGCGGAGCATTGCCCGCGTACACCGCAGGCGTATGCAAGCCGACGAATAATGAATAATCGGCTGCCAACGGCTACAATCGCCATGCGGTGGTCCCCTGCGCTTTTTCACCGCTTTGTTGCCCCGGAATTCCAACTCAGGAAATCGCGTGAACGCGAAGCGCATCTCGATGTTAGCTGCTGGGGTATTGTTTGGCTGCATGCTCGCGACGGCCAGAGCACACCCTCCTGTTTCCGGCATCCAGGCATTCGGCAATGGCACCGCGGCATTCCGTATGGGGAATTATTCCCGGGCACTTGCCGATTTCCTCGAAGCACGCCGCGCCGGGATTAAAGCTCCGCAACTCGGCTACGATCTCGGGGTCACCTACTATCGCCTCGGCCACTACGCCGAAGCACGTCATGAATTCACGCTGCTTGCCGGTATACCCGCGCTCACCGCCGTAAGTCATTACAATCTTGGTCTGATAGCGATGCGGCAACATAATAAACCGCGCGCGCGCGCGGAATTCACTGCGGCCTACGCCAGCGCGCGGGAACCCGCGTTGCGCACACTGGCTTTGGTGGCCCTCCACACACTGGGCGCGGCGCCAACCCAAGGTCTGCACTGGACTGCGTTCGCTGATGCTGACGCCGGCTATAACAGCAACGTGACGCTCACTTCCGAGAGCACTGTGTTGACGCCCGCGCACCGGGGATCCGATGTGTATTCGCTGCTCGCGGGAGCGATCGGCCAGCTCAGTGGCAACGACCAGCAAGGATGGCAGGCCGTGGGAACTTTTTATCGCGTCGACTACCCCGCGGTCAGCCAGTTTAACCAGTCCTACCTGCATCTGGGCGGACAGTACCGCTGGAGTTCAGGAAACTGGAGCCATAGGTTGGGCTTCTATGCGGGTGATTTAAGCCTGGGCAACGCGAATTTTGAAACGCTCGCCACCCTCAGTGCCGATTCCAGATTGGAGTCCGCCTCCGGCAACAGCCTGCACGTCTTCTATCGCTACACCCGCGTGCGCGGTGGCAGTGGTTACGATTACCTTACTGGATGGCACCAGTCTCTCGGCATCGAGGAGACGCTGAAAATAGCGAGCACAGATCTCACCTTGGGCTACAGTTTCGATTTCAACGAGCGCAATAATTTCAACTCTACCTCGCAGTTCTTGAGCACTTCACCTACAGACAACAGCGTGTATGCACTTCTCGACTGGCACCTGAGCGATGCAACAACGTTGTTTTTGGAGACCGATTACCAGCACAGCCACTATCAAGGCGCCAATACAGTGCCGCAGGGAGCAACGAGCACCGATATTTTCCGAGAAGAGAATTGGTGGAACACCGCAATTGGCATGAGCTATTCATTCTCGAAACACTGGTCGCTGCGCCTCGACGGCAGTTTTACGGACAATCGATCGAATATTCCACAATTCAGCTATCACAGCAACCAGATAATGGTTTCTCTCGAATACGTCTTCCCACACTAAACTTCTGTGCATCTACCCCATCAGCGCTACCGCCGTGCGGATCCATGCATGACAGGTTCGCTCATTGGCGGCGTGGTCGCGGTAGTTACCGATCATTCTCTCTACCGCCTTTCCCTGCCTTAGGTGTGTATTGGTAGCTTCCATCTGGACCGAAAGTTCAAAACGTCAACCACAAATGTTGCATTGATTTTTCCTAATTCTTATAGTGAATAGCGATTACGGATACGCGGACAGTAAACTCGACGTATCCTGAACAGTGGACAGGATACCGGTGTGCTACTCCTGTCGCGGTTACCGCAGGCTTTTCACCTCGCGCTTCCCTGGCCTACCGAGGGATACCGCCAATAGGTCAGCCTGGGTTTATGGGCAGAGGAAATCATAATCTTATGAACATAACTTCCACGCCGAATCTCACCGGCGCCCCCACGGTCGCCACCGCCAAAGGTCTGTCCACCCAGGAGGCCGGCGAACGTCTGAAGAAGTTCGGACCCAACGCCATCCCCAGGCAAAAGCCGCATCCCATTCGCGTGTTCCTGCTGAAGTTCTGGGCCCCGGTTCCGTGGATGCTCGAGGTCACTTGCGCACTCGAAATAATCCTGCACAAGCCGGTGGAAGCCATCATCATCGGCTTACTGCTGGTAGCCAATGCCGTGTTGGGATTCGTCGAAGAGCGCCGCGCCCAGGCCGCCTTGGAAATTCTCCGCCATCGCCTGGAAATCAACGCCCGCGTCCTGCGGGACGGCAAATGGCTGCTTTTACCAGCGCGCGAATTGGTCCCCGGCGATTGCATTTATCTGCGCATGGGCGACATGGTTCCCGCCGATGCCCATCTCCTCGATGGCAACCTAGAAGTGGATCAGTCGGCTTTGACCGGAGAGTCCACGCCGGTGGAGCTGGCTCCGGGGGGCGACGCGCGCTCGGGTTCAGTGGTCAAGCGCGGTGAGTCCACCGCGGAAGTCACGGCCACCGGTGCCAAAAGCTTCTTCGGGAAAACCGCGGAGCTGGTGCGCGGAGCCAAAACCGTCGGTCACATGGAGCAGATTATCTTTTCCATCGTCAAATACCTCCTAGTGATGGATGTCACGCTGGTGGTTATCGTATTGGTATATGCCTTTGCGGTGGGTATGGCTTGGTCCGTTATTCTGCCCTTTGCCTTGATATTGCTGGTGGCCTCCGTACCGGTGGCGCTCCCGGCCACTTTTACCCTGACCCAGGCCGCGGCTTCACTGGAAATGGCGGATAACAATGTGTTGGTGACACGTCTGTCGGCCATTCAGGAGTTGGCGGGCATGCAGCAGCTTTGTTGCGACAAAACCGGCACGCTGACACTCAACGAACTGGCGGTGGAAAAAATTCAAGCGCTTAATGGCGCCGCCGAACCGGATGTTCTGGCCTTTGCCGCTCAGACTTGCGATGCCGGCACGCAGGATCCTATTGACATAGCTATCCTAAAAAAATATCAGGAGAATCCCGTCGCGGGATTCCATTGGCAGCGAGAAAAGTTAATTCCCTTTGATCCCGCCACCAAACGAGCCGAAGCAGAACTGGAACTGAATGGCAAAAAGGCCCGCTGCATCAAAGGCGCACCAACTGCATTGGCGGCCTTGTGCAAGAATCCCGAGGATAGCCTGAAACAGGCGGAGCTTCTGGCTGCCCAAGGCAACCGCGTGGTGGGCGTCGCCGCACAGACCGATGGCGAATTGAAAATGATCGGCTTGCTATCCCTGCGCGATCCACCGCGCCCGGAATCGGCAGACACCATCGCCAAGCTTCAGGCTTTGGGCATCCGTGTGCGCATGGTCACGGGGGATGGAGAAACCACCGCCCTGGCCATCTCCACACAACTGGGTATTGGCAATAAGTCGGCCGATCGCTCAGCCATTGAAAAAGGTCAACTCGACGCCGATGTGTTTGCCGGCGTCTTTCCCGAAGACAAAATCGCCCTCGTTCGCCAGCTGCAACAGCGGCATATCATCACCGGCATGACCGGCGATGGCGTTAATGATGCGCCGGCGCTCAAGCAGGCGGAAGTCGGAATCGCCGTGTCCAACGCCACCGATGTCGCCCGCGCGGCGGCCAGCCTGGTGCTCACCAAGCCGGGCATCTCCCATCTGACGGACGCAGTCAAGATTGGCCGCAAGGTCTACCGACGCATGCTTACTTACACCACCAATAAAGTAACCAAAACCATTCAGGTGGCCTTGTTCCTGAGCCTGGGTTTGCTGATAACCGGTTCCCTGGTAACCACGCCCCGACTGGTGTTGCTGCTGCTGTTTGCCAACGACTTTGTCACCATGTCGCTGGCGGGCGATCGCGTTACACCTTCACCGCACCCGGATCGCTGGAATATCCGCGTACTGATGGGATCCTCCGCGGTAATCGCGGCATCCTGGCTGCTGTACTGCTTTACGGTTTTCTATGTCGGCCGGCACTTCCTGCCATTGCCGGCCACGCAAACCCTGGTGTTTCTGGCGCTGGTGTTCAGCGGTTTGTCCACTGTGTATCTGGTGCGTGAAACCGGCGCTTTCTGGAAGTCCAGACCCGGTTCGTTTTTACTCTGGGCCACCATCGGCGATGTGCTTGCCGTGTCGGCCCTAGCGGTCTTTGGAATCCTGATGGCGCCCGTACCCATCGTGATGGTGCTGGCTTTATTGGTGGCGACCATCGCCATGATGTTGGTGCTGGATGTCGTGAAGAGGCCACTCCTTCGGCGTCTCGGCAGCTTGCGAGGCGGTAATGTATGAATAGTGCTCGTGATATCTAGTGTCGTCCCAAGTCACCTCAATCAGTCCACTTCGATCCGTTCCCGAATTTCTGCGCTCCGCAGCATGATATTGCCCTGAATAAAACACGCCAAATGGCAAAAGACCTACACTCCAGCGCTTAGATGAATTCATAGGCGATGAGGCAACCCACCACCACCATAAAACTCAGCGATGTCAAGAACGCTACATCCGCAAACAGTTGTAACAACCGGCGACGGGACTTGTTCCTGGCGCGCAAACCCAGATAAGCGAACACGCAGGCCGCCAGGAACCCCAGAGCATCGAAGGCGATAAGGCCGTCCGAAATTTCATGTACCTTGCTCAGTCTGAAGATCACCCGGAACAGGCTCAGCACCGTCAGGCATACGCCCACAAGCCCCGCGGACACCGTGAAGATATGGACGCATAGTTCTTCCTCGACTTGTTCCTGGTGATGTTGTTCCTGTGATTCAAGGTCACGGTTCTTTGAATTCATGGGATATTCCAAGGCTTCACGGCGTTTGGGATTTACGGGATTCGGATCAGAATAAGCGATTAAAACTTATACTGATTCATCAAGGGAAATCAGATTCCCGGTCACGGGCGAACTTGAGAAAAAAACTCCTGACGATGGCAGCGGTGGGTGATATGCCAGACATGGCCTGGCATGAAATAGCGGTTGGCGCGTGGCAGTGTTCCCTACCTGGAACACGGCTTTGGGGTGCGAAAATGACTGTTTAAGCATCTATTCGGCTGCTATTTTTTACAGGTTCTTCAAATTCATCAAACGGCTACGCTGGTCCGACCCCTGTCACATCTTTAGACCCGTTGGAATAGTGACGTGCCATACAAAGCAATGGACATTGCCAGTGCGTAGAAGAGACCCCCAAAAGATGGATCGGACCGCTGCCCATGCGAGACAGGGTGGCGGTGATAGGCAATACGCTCGCCGATGTTCGTAATGAGTTTGCCATTTGACATTTTGTAATGGGGGAGTTGTTGATCGAGCTCGCCATAGATACGGGGCGCTAGTAGTGCCGTATTTAACTTCATGATTTGATATGTAACGACGATATCGTTCACCCTAGCGCTCATCTTGTATTTTTTAAGCTCTCGACCAAGCTGCTGTTTCAGTGTGTCGTAGGCTTTCTTGTTTTTAAACTTTCCATCCGACTTCAGTGTGCCGCTCATTTCACGAAACAAAAACTCAAGCTGGTGGAGCAGATATGTTGCTCCAAGCACACCTAGCGAGGACGCGGGCCCATCGTAACCGATGGCTAAAGGCATCGCATAGGCTATGTGCTCAAGACGCCGGCTTGCGATGCCAACATTCCGTGGCCAGGTATCTATCTCTTTAGCGACGTGACAAATGAAGAAATCGGCGTCATAGCTTAAATTGACTGCTCCGGCAAATCTACAGCTCTCGCAGATGAAAAACTTTGCCAACTCACACTTTGCAGGCCCAGTCAAACTGCCAAACTCGAACGCAGCAAAGACGCTCGCTCGGGTATCGACAGAATAAGCAACTCCACTTGTGAGGGTTGTAATAAAGTTTTTCAGTTGCGCTGCGTCGATCTGCATACTGGTCTAACGCTCAAGCTCGGCCGCAGGCCAGCCGACGCGAACCGGCGGCTGGACTATCGGCTAGAGCGCTTTATTGGGTGGCTTGTTACTTCCCTGCATTACCAACATCAACGGTCTGTTTAGAAATGGGGAAGGAAAGAGGGTGCTTCAAATCCGGAACTCCAGAGACAATTGGATAGAGCATTGCTGTAGGCATACAGATAACTTGCCTACCGGTCGTTGCCAGCGCTCTGATGCCCGCCGCAGCCGTTCCAAGGCCTGCGATTGCGGAGAGTGTCTCTGGGATTTTTGTATCTGTGTTCTGCCCGACCGAAGCGATCATGCCGTTGGACAATGTTACGGATAAGTTGGCCGAACCGTATCCCGACTCGAATTTCATTAGTTTCTTGTCGTCGGGAATTACGATCACGGTTGCCGTGGATACGCATTCCTTTGTCGTTGACACAAATAGATACGGCTTCGGATCGAAGTAGGTCATTCCGCCACCACCAAAATCTATATGCGCGCATCCCGACAACAACAATACGCCGATACCGATCATGCCCGTTGTATTCCTCATATACTTCCTCCCTTTTTGACAACCTGCCAAATGGCACTGCCTGAGGTTAAAAATGCACACCTTAAAGAGCGCGTTGCCTTTCTCCGTCCGGGTGTACAGGAGAAATCCGGGCAATCTGCGCGCGGATACTTTGACTTGAAGTATAGCCGCCGCCTGGGATTTTAGCGGCATTTTACAGGCTACTCTGTGAATGGATGACCACGCTGCTAGCGTTCAGCGTTGCGGAATCCACCGGGGCTGCCGCCAGTATTAGTTGGAGCACGACAGGATTCGCGTCAACTGTGGTAGGTAGATCCGCGCGGGCGAGCGCCTGCATGCTTAATCACATCAAGATATATATGGGATCGCATCATTTCCACTTCACCGAACATCCCACACTCGCATACTGCTCCCGTGGCCCCTCGCCGGTCTCGATAATTTGCTGTATGGCTTTGAAGAGCTCACGCTTGGCATCGGGCTTGGGCAGCGACGGGCGGCTTTCGTCCAGGCGGCCGCGGTACTGGAGTTCGAGTTTGGCGTTGTAGCCGAAGAAATCCGGGGTGCACACGGCGCCGTAGGCGCGGGCGGTCTTCTGGGTTTCGTCATAAAGATAGGGAAACGGAAATTGGTGCGCTTGCGCGAAGCGCTGCATGTTCTCGAAGGAATCGTCCGGGTAATTTTCCACGTCGTTCGGCATGATGGCCACAGCTTTCATGCCCAAGGGCGCGAGTTCGTTGCAGACGGTGACGACGCGCTGAATGGAAGCCTGTACGTAAGGGCAATGGTTGCAGAGAAACATGACGAGCGTAGCCTTGTCGCCGCGGCAGTCGGCCAGCGTCCAGCGGCGGCCATCCACGCCCAGGAGCTTGAAGTCCGGGGCGGGCTTGCCGAAGTCGCATAACGGACTCTCACGGGCGGCCATACCGATCCACACTCCTTCAGATACCGGCCCTATATAAAGATAGCCGGGTTGAGTGGAAATGCACGCCCTGCGTACGAGCGCGGCTGAAACCTGTGAGCAGATATTACCGCGGCGGCGGCCGGAAACAAATCGTTACAAAATAAAGCAGATGCGAAACACATTATCTGCGCACTAGGACTAAGGTTATCGCCATGGAGCCGATACCCGGCTGGTTCACATAGACGATACATTCAGGAGATTGCATTCATGAAATCCAAGCGCATTTTAACCATCACCGCTATCATCGCGATACTCGCGGTCGGCACGGCATTTTCCGCCATGGGGCATCACGGACCAGGGCACCACCAACCCGGCCCCTTCGGCTTGTTCAGTCCGAAAGTCGTTGCACAGCTGCATCTCAACAGTGCCCAGACGCAGTCGCTCGACGCCATCCAGACGGAGCGCAAGGCGCTGTTCAGCCAGTTCCGCGACCAACACCAGGCGATGATGACGGCGCTCGAAACCGCGCTCAAAAGTAATAACCCCGATCTGCGCGCCCTGGCACAGCAGAGAGATGCCGCCATGGATCAGATGCGCGACAAAATGCGCAAAATCCAGGGCGACGAACTCAATCTCTATGACAGCCTCACGCCAAAGCAGAAAATGGTGGTGCGCGACTCGCTCTTGAAACGGATGTCATTTATGCGGAAACACTGGCATCACGGAAATTGGCAACCCGGTTCTTCGGCTTCACACCCACTCTGACGTTACAGGCGGACGGTCTCCGTTCCGTCCGCCTGTCTTTCTCGGCAATGCAGCTTATTGTTGCGCCAAGGGCCGGTTGAAGCCGCGCTGCGCGGTGCAGCCGGTTGTCTTTCCACAATCCGCCGAATTCCCGCTTACAGGCCAAGGGTACAGCCACGTCAGCCTTTGGGCATCCGCACGGTCGAAAAAGCCGCGCCAAGACAGTAAACTAGACACCCTTTTATCCCAACCCCGACGCAGAGGCACTGCCATGTCCCGCAACTACTTGTTCACCTCGGAATCGGTCTCGGAAGGCCACCCGGACAAGGTGGCGGATCAAATCTCGGACGCGGTGCTCGACGCGCTGCTGGCCCAGGACAAGCGCTCGCACGTGGCCTGCGAAACGCTGGTGAAGACCGGCATGGTGATCGTGGCGGGCGAAGTCACGACCGAGGCTTGGGTGGACCTGGAACAACTGGTGCGCAAGGTGGTCAAGGACATCGGTTACACCGCCGAGATGGGTTTCGATTGGGAAACCTGCGCGGTGCTCAACGCCATCGGTAAGCAGTCAGGCGACATCGCCCAGGGCGTGAACCGCAAGAATCCCGAGGACCAGGGGGCCGGCGATCAGGGACTGATGTTCGGTTACGCCAGCAACGAAACCGACGTGCTCATGCCCGCCCCCATCACCTATGCGCACCGCCTGGTGAAGCGTCAGGCGGACGTGCGCCGCAGCGGCAAACTGCCATGGCTGCGTCCCGATGCCAAGAGCCAGGTGACCTTCAAGTACGAAAACGGCAAGATCGCGGGAATTTCCGCGGTGGTACTGTCCACGCAACATTCACCGGAGGTGGCGTACAAGACATTGCAGGAAGCAGTGATGGAGGAAATCGTCAAGCCGGTGCTGCCGAAGGAATGGATCGGCCGCGACACCAAATTCCACATTAATCCCACGGGCCGTTTCGTGATCGGCGGACCGGTGGGCGATTGCGGACTCACGGGCCGCAAGATCATCGTGGACACCTACGGCGGCATGGCGCGTCACGGCGGCGGCGCCTTCTCCGGCAAGGATCCCTCGAAGGTGGACCGCTCGGCCGCCTACGCGGCACGCTACGCGGCCAAGAAT
>Ga0307374_10014231_pt1 | contig 10857 bp, 10 predicted proteins | sample OX3MG_FD_202532 | JGI IMG/M metagenome (GOLD analysis project Ga0307374, IMG submission 202532) | Soil microbial communities from Risofladan, Vaasa, Finland - OX-3 | ecosystem: Environmental > Terrestrial > Soil > Coastal area > Acid sulfate soil | place: Finland: Risofladan, Vaasa | collected... | reverse complement strand
CCCGCGGGCCGTTTCTACCGGAGTCGGCGCGGATGCGTAGGGTTAGGGGACTATGGCCACCGCACTTCTATTCCCTGGGCAGGGCAGCCAGACGTCGGACATGCGCGATCAGGTCGCACGCGCGCGACCTGATCTGCTGCAGCTCTCGGTCGAGGTCGTCGGCGAAGACCCCTTCCTGCGCGTGGATGACGGCACCGCGTACGCCCAGCCCGCGATCTTCTGCGCGAGTCTCGCCGGCTGGTGCGCGCTCGGACGTCCGATCCACGAATTTGCGGCGGGCCACTCGCTCGGCGAGTTCGGGGCGCTCGTCGCCGCTGGTGCGCTGACAGAGCGCGCCGGGCTTGAGCTGGTCGCGTTGCGGGGCCGGCTGATGCAGGAGGCGGGCGAGACCAACGGCGATGGGGGCATGATCGCGTTGCTCGGCGCCGACGCGGCCACGCGGGCCGAGGAGGTCGCGACCCCCCACGGGCTGTCGATCGCCAATGACAACTCGCCACAGCAGGTGGTGCTCTCAGGTCCGCGGGCGGCGCTGCCGGCGGCCGAGCAAACCGCACGCGAGCTCGGATTGCGCGCGATCATCCTGCCGGTGACCGGCGCCTTCCACTCGCCGATGATGGCCTCGGCAGCCCCGGAGTTCGAACGCGCGCTGGCCGAAGTTGAGATCCGGCCGGCCGCCATGACCATCGTCTCGGCGGTGACCGCCGAGCCGTTCGATGACGTCCGCGCCCGGCTGCTCGACGCGCTTACCGGCCCGGTGCGCTGGCGCGAGGTGCTGCTGGCGCTGCACGAGCGCGGTGTCAACAGGTTCGTGGAGGTCGGTCCGGGCAAGGTGCTGACCGGCCTGGCGAAGCGCACGCTCAAGGACGTGGAGCTCATAAGTGCCTGAGGCGGTTTCGAGCTCGGTCACGCCCGAGGCGTGGCCGCCGGCGGGCTGCGCGCTCGTGACCGGCGGCTCGCGCGGGATCGGCGCGGCGATCGCGACGGGGCTTGCCGCCGACGGTTGGGCGGTGGGCGTCAACTACCACTCGGGCGCCGAGGCGGCCGCGCATGTCGTCGCCGAGGTCGAACGGGCGGGCGGCCGCGCGGTTGCAATTCAGGGCGACGTCGCCGACCCAGCCGTGCCTGACCAGGTCTTTACACAGCTCGAGCAGCAGCTCGGGATGCCCGTGCTCGCGCTCGTCAACAACGCCGGCATCACGCGCGACAACCTCTCGCCGTCGCTCACCGACGACGAGTGGGAGGCAGTGATCGACACCAATCTCACGGCCGCGTTCCGCTTCACGCGCCGCGCGCTGAAGACGATGATGCGCGCGCGCACCGGCCGGATCGTGAACATCGCGTCCGTCTCTGGCCTGCGTGCCAACCCCGGTCAGAGCAACTACGGCGCCGCCAAGGCGGGGCTGATCCAGTTCACGCGCACCGCGGCGGTTGAGGTCGCGCGACGCGGCGTCACGATCAACGCGGTGGCGCCCGGCTGGATCGCGACCGATATGACAGCCGACGTCAACACCGATCTGCTGAACGCGGTGCCGGCCAGGCGGGCCGGCACACCCGAGGACGTGGCCGCTTGCGTACGCTTCCTGGTATCGCAGCAGGCGGGCTACGTGACCGGCGCGGTACTTACAGTCGATGGCGGCCTGGGTGCTTGAATCCGGCTCCAGAACCACTAAGAAAGAGGACGTCTCAATGAGTGCAGTGACCAAGGAGCAGGTGCAGGAGCGTGTCGTCGAGGCGCTCGCGAGCTTCGGACCCGATGCCAGCGAGATCACGCCCGATGCGACCTTCGAGGACCTGGACATCGACTCCCTGGACCTGGTGGAGCTTGCCCAGATCGTCGAGGACGAGTACGGCGTCGTGCTCAAAGGTGAGGACATGAAGGAGCTCAAGACCGTCGGCGACGCGGTCGACCTGATCACCGAGCGCGCCGGCTAGCCGTTGTCTCAGAGCGGAGGTGCCATGCCTGACAAGCGTCGAGCTGTAATCACCGGGATCGGTGCGATCACCCCGCTCGGGGTGGGCGCGCGGCCGCTGCATGAGCAGTGGGCAAAGGGGGTCAGCGGGGTCAGCACGCGCGACGGTCAGGCTGGGGGCTACTGCGAGGAGTTCGATCCGGCCGAACATCTCTCTGTGAAGGAGGCGCGGCGCCTTGATCGCTTCGCCCAGTTCGCCGTCGTCGCCGCCGATGAGGCGATCGCTGACGCCGGTTGGGCGCAGGAGCGGCCGTTCGATCCAATGCGGATCGGCCTGATCATGGCCACGGGGATCGGTGGCTTCACGACTGTTCAGACGAACCTCGACGTGATGCGTGAGAAGGGTCCCATGCGGATCTCTCCGTTGGGGATTCCGATGTACATGCCCAACGCCGCCGCGGCTGCGGTCTCGATGCGCCACGGCATCCAGGGGCAGGCCTTCGCGGTCGCTTCGGCCTGCGCCTCTAGCGGTCACGCCGTCGGCTTGGCGGCGCGCATGATCCAGTACGGAGATGCCGACGCGGTCGTGACCGGCGGCGCCGAGGCGACGCTCACCGACTTCGGCTTCGGGTCGTTCAACACGATGCAGGCGCTCTCAAAGATCGGCATCTCGTGCCCGTTCGACGCGCGCCGTGACGGCTTCATCATGGGCGAGGGTGCCGGCGTGCTGGTACTCGAGGAGTACGAGCAGGCGAAGGCCCGCGGCGCGCGGATCCTTGGCGAGGTCGCCGGCTACGGCTCGACCTCGGACGCGTACCACCTGACCGCGCCCGAGCCGACCGGCCGACCGGCCGCGCAGGCGATCACGCTCGCGCTGCAGGACGCCGGCCTGACTCCGACCGACATCAGCTACGTCAACGCACACGGGACCTCGACCGAGCTCAATGACGCCGCCGAGACCGCTGCGCTGAAGCTCGCCCTGGGCGAGCACGCCTACAAGATCCCAGTGTCGTCGACCAAGTCGGCGACAGGCCACCTGCTCGGCGCCGCCGGCGCGGTCGAGGCGGTCGCTACGCTGCAGGCGCTGAACGCCCGGCTGGTCCCGCCGACGCTCAATTACGAGGTGCCCGACCCGGGTCTCGACCTCGACTACGTCCCGGGCGAGGCCCGCGAGCTGGTGCTCGCCGGCAACGGCGCTCCGGCGGCGATCTCCAACTCGTTCGCGTTCGGCGGCCACAACGTCTCGCTGGTGATCAAGGGCCGGGGATGAACGGTCAGGGATGAGGTCGGCGATCGGCTCTGAGCTCGCGTCGCTAGGTGTGCGCTGATGGCCGGCCTGCTGGCCGGCAAGCGCGTCCTCGTCACCGGCGTGATCACCAAGGATTCGATCGCGTTCCACGTTGCGCAGCTGGCGCAGGCGGAGGGCGCAGAGGTACTGCTGACCAGTTTCGGGCGTGTGCGCCGCATGACCGAGCGCGCCGCGCAGCGGCTCGACGAGCCCGTGGATGTTCTGGAGCTCGACGTCAACCGGCCCGCGGACCTCGAGGCGCTCGCCGCCGAGCTGGAGTCGCGCTGGGGCCGTGTCGACGGCGTCCTCCACGCGATCGCATTCGCGCCCGAGGATTCGCTTGGTGGCAAGTTCATGACCGCGCCCGCGGAGAGCGCGGGCGCCGCCTTCCAGACGAGCGCTTTTTCGCTGAAGGCGATCGCGGCGGCCCTGGCCCCGCTCATGCCCACCGGCGCGAGCATCGTCGGGCTCGACTTCGACGCGACGGTCGCGTGGCCGATCTATGACTGGATGGGCGTCGCCAAGGCGGCGCTCGAATCGGTTTCGCGCTACCTCGCGCGTGACCTCGGCGCCCAGGGCATCCGCGTCAACCTGGTCAGCGCCGGCCCGCTCGGCACCGTTGCGGCGCGTGGCATCCCGGGCTTCGAGAAGCTCGCCTCGCTGTGGGAGCAGCAGGCGCCGCTGGGCTGGGACATCGATGATCCGAGCGTCGTCGCCGGGCCTGTGTGCTTCCTGCTCTCCGAGCTGTCGCGCGGCATCTCCGGTGAGATCGTGCACGTCGACGGCGGCTTCCACGCCATCGGCGCGCCGGCGGTCTAGCGAGACCGCCGGCGCGAAATGAAGCGGCCCCTAGGCCGGCAGCCCCGGTTTGGGTCTGAACGCGAGGTCCTCGTCGAGCGGCGGCACGCCGTGGTGCTCGGCGGCATGCCGGGCCGCGTTGCGCACCCGCTCGGGATGCCTGGACTGGAGATAGACGAACCAGGCGGCCACCAGCACGGCGAAGCTGCCGGCGATGATCAGGCTGAGATCGCCCGGGTAGGGCGGGAACGGGTGTAGGGAGCCGTAGTAGGCGAGCACTGGCGTCGCCACGCCGAGCATCGCTACGACCAGGCGCCAGAGCCGCCCGACACCGCTCCAGCTGGTCCAGATGATCCGGAACGCGGCCAGCGCCAGCATCGCGTAGACGGCCTCGATCAGGAACGAGCCGACGCCAGCACTGATTTGGAAGGCCTCGATGTTGTTGAGGGTCGGGGGAGTGGCGATGGGGCCGAGCGTCGTGACTCTTCCTACGATGATCGCGACCACGCCCGCCGCGAGGATCACGAGGTTGCCCCCGAGCGGCGTGTTGTGGCGCGAGAGCCGCGTCGTGAACCGGGGCAACAGGCCGTCGCGTCCGAGCGCGAAGAAGACGCGCGAGCCGGCAACGGTGAAGGCCAGCGCCACAGAGATCGAGTCGAGCATCACGACGAGGTCGATCAGCACCGACAGCCAGTGGCCGTCGTAACGCTGCGCGAGCGCGCCCATCGGCGAGGGGTCCGCCACCCATGCCGTGCCCGCGCCCTTGACACCGAAGCCGATCGCGCCGGCGTAGGTGACGAGCAGATAGAACAAACCGGCCAGCGCGACCGAGCCGATCAGTGCGACGGGGATTGCCTTGTGTGGCTCGCGCGCCTCCTCTCCGATCGAGGCCGCCGCTTCGAAACCGATAAACAGCGTGACCGCGAACAGGATCCCGTGGAAGACACCGTTGACGGAGCCATGGCCGGTGCCGAACACAGCCAGTGTGTTGCCGTTGGCGCCGCCCTTGGAGATGATCGTGATCGCCAGGATCAGGAACGGGATCATCGAGATGGCCGCGAGCGCGAGCACGCCCTGGATCGCGACCCGTACGCCGACATGGTTCAGGCCAACCGCGATACCCAGGATCACGATCGACGGGATCCACCAGGTGATGTTGACGTGGATGTCGCTGAGGAACGCCTGCGCCAGGAAGCCGTTGGCGATGAACACGCCGCCACCACCCAGGAACAGGATGCCGATCCCATAGATCCCGGCGCCGAAGACGCCAACTCCCGGGTGGGCGCCGTGCACCAGGTACTCGTACATCGCGCCTGCGCCTGAGTAGCGGCGCGCGAACAGCGAGATCACGTATCCCAGGCAGATAGCCCCGATCGTGCCCAGCAGTACCGAAAGTGGCGTGCTGAAGCCGGCCACACTTGCGACCAGGCCCGTCAGCAGACCGGCCGAGAACATCGGCCCGATCGCGAGCGACTGGCCGATCGCGTGGATCGTCGTCAGCTTGCGTTCGCCCAGGCGCGCCTGAGCGGAAACCTCACTCATATCCCTCTCCTCAGTGACTTATGTTGCGATCGAGATGGCCTTCGTCTCGCCGTAGGCGGCCAGATCGGCCGTCGCGCTGCTCAACGCACGCTCCCGTCGAGGATCTGCAGCGTTTTCAGATCCGAGTAGAAGTCCAGCGCGTAGTTGCCGCCCTCGCGCCCGATGCCCGAGATGCCGACTCCGCCGAACGGGGCCGTGAGATCGCGGACGAGGAACGTATTGACCCACACGATGCCCGCTCGCACGGCGCGTCCGATCCGGTCGGCACGGCCCATCGAGCCCGTGTAGACGATTCCCGACAGCCCGTACTGGGTCGAGTTGGCGAGCGCGACGGCGTCGTCCTCGTCCTTGAACGTCTGGAACGTGAGCACCGGACCAAAGACCTCGCGCTGCACGATCTCGGCGTCGTTGGAGAGCGGCTCGAACAGCGTCGGCTCATACAGCAGCCCCTCGCGCCGCCGGCCCCCGCGCACGAGCCGCTGGCCCTCTGCCACCGCGCGCTGGACGAAGCCGTCGACGCGCTCCAGGTGGTCGGGATGGATCAGCGGCGAGACCGTCGTCGCCGGTTCACGCGGATCGCCCAGTACGTGGCGGTCGACTACGGCGTTGAAGCGCTCGAGGAAGGGCTCGCGCACGCTCTCCTGGACCAGCAGCCGCGTTCCGGCCAGGCAAACCTGGCCGGCGTCGTCGTACTGGCCCGCGGCCTTGGCCGCGGCGGCGTCCAGGTCCGCGTCCTCGAACACGATCAGCGGCCCCTTGCCGCCGAGCTCACCGGTGAACGGGACCAGGTTGCCGGCTGCACTGACGCCGATGTGGCGGGCCGTCTCGGGCGAGCCGGTGAAAGACACGCGGCGCAGCAGCGGGTGCGCGACCAGCGCCGCCCCAACCTCCTCGCCGATCCCCTGCAGCACGTTGAAGACGCCGAGCGGGAAGCCCGCCTCGTGCGTCAGGTCAGCGAGCAGGGAGCAGGACAACGGCGACCACTCGGCAGGCTTCAGTACCACCGGGCAGCCGGCCGCAAGCGCCGGCGCGACCTTCCAGGTCGAGAGCATGAATGGCGCGTTCCATGGCGTGATCACCGCCGCCGGTCCCGCCGGCATCCGCTGCACCCGGTTCCAGGTGCCCTTCGAGTGCCAGTCGCGCTCCTCGTAGGCAACCGCCAGGTCCGCGTAGTTGCGGAAGTTCGCGGCCGCCCGGAAGATCACGCGCAGGCGCAGCGACTCGAGCAGCATCGCCATGTCGGCGCACTCGACAGCGGCGAGCGACTCGACATTGGCGTCGATCAGGTCGGCGAGCCCGCGCAGGTGCTCCGCTCGACCGGCGGCGCCGAGCGCGGCCCAGGCGGAGGCGGCGGCGTCGGCGGCGCGGACCGCGCGGTCAGCCTCCTCGGCGCCGCCAGCCGCGACCTCGGCGATCACCGAGCCGTCGATCGGCGTGATCACCTCGAAGCGGCGCGAGCCGGCGACGCGCTCACCGCCGATCCAGTGATCAGTGGACACCTCGTGGCCCGCGACGGTCGCGAAGTTGCCCTGTGAAGTGGCGCTCATCGTTCGTGCTCCGTGACGATCGTCATCCGTAATCCTTGACGATCTCGAGGTCATCGACGGTGTAGGCGAACGTGAAGCGATAGCCGTGCGCGACGCTGACGGGTGCGAGCATCGTGTGTTCCTCGCCGGGGGCCGCGAACAGCTCGAGCGTGGCGTCGCCCTCCCAGATCGGCGACACGTTGCGATCGCGGCTGCGGGCGCGCACGAGCTCGTGGACCTGCGGCTCGTCGTGGCGGCCGGCGCTCAACCGCGGGAAGTGGCGCACGTTGACGAGCGGCGGGTCGGTGTGGGACGAGCCCGACTCGCTCTCATGCTCGAGCGTGAGCATCGTGCGTGCCAGCTCGCGACCGCGTGCGGAACAGGTCGCGCCGAAGCGTGCGCCAGGGCGGATGCCCGGTGAGGCCTTGCAGTCGAGACCGAAGTCGCGTGTCATCCAAACATCGCCGAGCTTCTTGGGATAGCCCTGGATCCAGCCGCGAGCCATGGCGAAGTCCTGGTTGACCCAGATGAACGGGCAGGTCGTCACCGGCTGGCCGTCCAGCAGGCCGTTCACCACCAGGTAGAACTCTCGGTATTGCGAGCGCACGGGGTCGGTCAGTTGATCTCCGCCCTCCGAGAAGGACTGCCAGTCCACGAACACGGCGGCGCAGCGGCCGGCGTCCGCGTGTGGTTCGAGCCCCTCCGGCAGCAGTGAGGCGGCCGCGTCCGGATCGGCGTGGAAGTCGACGACCAGGAAGTCCCCGACGTAATGCCAGGGCGGCGGCGGCACCAGGCTGGCTTCGCCGCGCGGCGTGCGGGGGACGGTGTAGCCCTGCAGTGTCATACGGTCTCCTTGGCTGGCGGAGCGGAAGCGGGCGGAGCGGGGGCAGGCGCGGCCGGAAGCGGGACTCCGCGCATCTCCAGGCTCTCGCGCTCGGATTCGATCGCGGCGGCGTCGAAGCGGAAGTACGAGCGCGGCGGCAGCGGACCCCAGGTGTTGGACGAGAAGCGGTCGTCCGGCCAGCGGCGCGGCTGGTGGTCGGCTTGCAGCTGCTCCATGTCGCAGTAGAGCTCCACGAAGCACTCCTCCTCGACGATCCGCACGTACGAGGCGATGTTGCCGCCGACGCCGTGACGCGTCGGACCCCAGCCCAACCAGCGGCCGTGCCGGCCGAGGTGGTCGAGTGCGACGCGCATCTGGCCGATGTCGACCACATCGAAGGCGAGGTGGTGGAAATGCGATTCGGGTGCATTGGGGGTGGGATGGGGGGAACGAATCAATGCCATCACGTGGTGGTCCGAGTTGACGTGGAACCAGACCCCGTCCTCACCGAGCCAGTCTGTGAGTTTCATGCCGAGGGCCTCGGTGTAGAAGCGGCATTGCTCGCCGAAGTTGCCGGTCAGGAAGTTGACGTGCCCGAGCTTGCGCGGGTGGCCGACGACGCCGCTTCCGGCGGGGCGGGCGTGCGCGACCAGCCTGGATTCAGGCTCGCGGTAGGGCAGCAGCCGAAGCGCGTTGCCGTCGGCGTCGGCGGTCTCGATCCCGCCTTCTCCGTCATCACTCACCGTGACGCCGAACTGCTCAAGGTGCGCGCGCGCCTGACCCAGCGAGCAGTCCCGTGAGAGCTCGTAGGCCACATGGTCGAGTCCTGCCGACGAACCGGAGATCAGCTCGAGCGCGCAGGGCTCGTCATCGCAGGCGAGCAGCACGGCGTCGTCGCGGCGAACCCTGACGTGGAGCCCGAACTGCGCGCACCAGCGAGTCGCGGCCTCTTCGAGGTCGGCGACTCGCAGGCAGACGTGGTCGATCCGGTGCAGCTCGATCATCAGCGAACCGTGACCGGCAGCCGCTTGATGCCGTTAAAGAAGTTCGACCGCAGGCGCTCGGGCGGCCCTGCGAGCTCGACCTCGACGCCGCGTGACAGGAGGTCCTCGAACGTGATCCTGACCTCCATCTTCGCCAGATGGGCGCCGAGGCAGTGGTGCACGCCGCCCGGTCCGAAGGTCATGTGCGGGTTGGGCGAGCGGCTGACGTCAAAGCGCATCGGCTGTTCGAACATCGTTTCGTCGCGGTTGCCGGAGACGAACCAGGTCGTGACCTTGTCGCCGGCCCGGATCTCGGTGCCACCGAGCTCGGTGTCGACAGCGGCCGTGCGGCGGAAGTGGTGCACCGGGGTGGCCCAGCGCAGCATCTCCTCTGCCGCTGTCTTGCCGAGCTCCGCGAACTCCGTTCGCAGGCGCTCGAGCTGGTCAGGGTGCTCGCTGAGCGCGACCAGCCCGTGGCTGATCGTGTGACGGGTGGTCTCGTTGCCGGCGGTGGCCAGCAGCACGAAGTAGACGTCCAGCTCGCGCTGGCTCAGACCGGCGTTCACCAGGTCGCTCATGATGTCCTCGCGAGAGTTGTGCCGGCGCTCATCGGCGATCCGCCGCCCGAACGCGAACATGTCGAGTGCCGCGGGGCTCGAGAACGGCAGGTGTCGGTGGGCGTCGTCGTCACCGTCGTGTGCGTATTCGGGGTCGGCGTTGCCGAGCAGGCGATCCCCGATCTCGATGATCTCGCGCCGCTCCTCCTGCGGCACCCCGAGGATCTCTGCGAACACCTGCATCGGGATCTCGGAGGCGATCTCGTGCACGAAGTCGAATTCCCGCTTCGGCAGCGCCTGGTCCAGCACCTCCTTGACGACCTTGCGGACCTGCTCCTCCCAGATGCCGACGGCCTTGGGCGTGAAGCGACGATTCACCAGCGCACGCAGCTCATCGTGGCGCGGGGGGTCCATGTCGATCATCGCCTTGCGCGCTTCGATGTGCTCCTGCTCGAGATCCTCCAGGGAGGTGCCGCCCAGCTCGGAGGAGAAGACCTCCGGGTTGCGATGCACAGCCCGGATGTCCTCGTACCGCGTCACCGCCCAGAAGCCGCGACCGCCGTCGGGTTCGGGGTTCCAGTGCACCGGATCCTCACGCCGCAGCTTCGCGAATGCCTCGTAAGGGACCGCCTCGACGAAGTTGTCGTGGTTTGAAAGGTCGATGAACTCGCTGGTTATTGACATCGCTGCCTCCTAGAGGTGGTGGAGGTATTCGGTTATCTCCCAGTCGGAGACCCACGCGCGGTGGCGTTCGAGTTCAAAGCCTTTCATCGTCAGGAAGGTTCCGACGATCTCCTCGCCGAGTCCCTCGCGCAACACCGTGTCCTCGCTGAGCGCCGCCAGCGCCTCGTCGAGCGAGGTCGGCAGCGGTGCGCCGATCACGTCCTGGTCGGCGCGGTAGGCGTCACCGCTGACCGCGGGCGGGGGCATCAGCTTGCGGCGCACGCCATCGGCGCCGGCCAGCAGCACGGCAGCGATGCCGAGGTACGGGTTGGCGGCGCCGTCGCCGACCCGCAGCTCGATGCGGGTTGCGCCGCCGCGCTCCGGCGGGATCCGCACGAAGCTCGCACGGTTGTCCCAACCCCAGTTGGCATGGGTCGGCGCCAGTGAGTCCGGCTGGATCCGGCGATAGGCGTTGATGGTTGGGTTCAGGAACGCCATCAGCGCAGCTGCGTGCTCGATCAGGCCTGCGACGAAATGGCCCATCTCGGCGCTGACGCCTTGATCCCCGGCGGGGTCGATGAAGGCGTTGGCGCCGTCGCGGTTGAGCGACAGGTGCAGGTGCGTGCCGGAGCCGCCCTGATCGTTGAACGGCTTGCCCATGAACGTCGCGTGCAGGCCATTCTGGGCGGCGATGTCCTTGACGGCCGTCTTCAGCCGGAACGCGCGGTCGGCGGCGTCCAGCGCACCGGAGTGACGCAGGTTGATCT
>Ga0307374_10014230_pt1 | contig 10859 bp, 9 predicted proteins | sample OX3MG_FD_202532 | JGI IMG/M metagenome (GOLD analysis project Ga0307374, IMG submission 202532) | Soil microbial communities from Risofladan, Vaasa, Finland - OX-3 | ecosystem: Environmental > Terrestrial > Soil > Coastal area > Acid sulfate soil | place: Finland: Risofladan, Vaasa | collected... | reverse complement strand
CCGCTCGCGTCTCCAGGTACGCTGGATTCGTGCGGCGTGAGCCGTCGAAACTCAGGAGCATGCCATGGTCTCGTCAGTCGACACATCAGTAGGAACCGAGCGCAAGGTCATCACCGAGTTGCCCGGGCCCAAGTCGCGCGCTCTGCACGAGCGCCGTCGCGCCGTCGTCAGCGCCGGACTGACGCAGGGATTCCCCGTCTACATCGACCGCGCCGAAGGTGCGATCCTCGTGGACGTCGACGGCAACCAGATCCTGGACCTGGGCTCGGGCATCGCCGTCACGAGCATCGGCCACGCCGTGCCCGAGCTGGTCGACGCCGTGAGCGCGCAAGTCGCGGCCTTCACACACACCTGTTTCATGGTCAACCCGTACGAGAGTTACGTCGAGGTCTGCGAAGAGCTCGCCGCGTTGACGCCCGGTTCCCACGCCAAGACCTCGGCGCTGTTCAACTCGGGCGCCGAGGCGATTGAGAACGCCGTCAAGATCGCTCGCCTCGCCACCGGTCGCCAGGCGATCATCGTCTTCGACCACGCCTACCACGGCCGCACCAACTTGACCATGGCGCTCACGGCGAAGAACATGCCGTACAAGGACCGCTTCGGTCCCTTCGCGCCCGAGATCTACCGCGTGCCGATGAGCTATCCCTTCCGCGACGGATTGAGCGGCGCCGACGCGGCCGCGCGCGCGATCAAGATGATCGAGACCGAGGTCGGCGCCAAGAACGTGGCCGCTCTCCTCATTGAGCCCATTCAGGGAGAAGGTGGCTTCGTCGTACCGGCCGACGGATTCTTGCCGGCCCTGTCGGAGTGGACGACGGCGAACGGAGTCGTCTTCATCGCCGACGAGATCCAGAGCGGATTCTGTCGCACCGGTGACTGGTTCGCCGTCAACCACGAAGGCGTGATCCCGGACATCGTCGCGACCGCGAAGGGTCTCGCCGGGGGGATGCCGTTGGCCGGGGTGACCGGTCGCACGGAGTTGATGAACGCAGTGCACGAAGGCGGACTCGGTGGAACCTACGGTGGTAACCCGGTCGCGTGCGTGGCGGCGCTCGCCACGATCAAGACCCTGCGTGAGCGAAACCTTTTGGAGCGGGCGCGCGAGATCGGAGAGGCGCTCTTCGCCAACCTGCGCTCGCTCGCTCAAGACGTCGCGATCATCGGCGACGTGCGTGGTCGGGGCGCGATGGTCGCGTTGGAGTTCGTCCAGCCCGGCACCAAGGAGCCGAACGCGGCGGCGGTCAAGACGATCGTCAACTACTGCAACCAGAACGGGGTCATCGCCATTTCGTGCGGCACCTACGGCAACGTCGTTCGCCTGCTGCCACCGCTCGTGATCACCGACGAGCAGTTGGCTGACGGTCTCGCCGTTCTGGGCGCCGCGGTGCGCTCGGCGAGTTAGTCCAAGCAGCGCTGCGTCGACTGGGTTCCCCGAGCCGGCGTCGCGGCGACGTCGCGCGCCACGGTGGCGGCCGGGATCGCGTAGGCCGTCTCGCTCTGCGTGAGTGACTTCGAGAACACGACACCGGTCACGTCGCCGCGAACCACCACCGGACTACCCGAGTTACCCGGTTCGATGTTGGAGTAGACGACGAGCACGGTGCGAGCGAAGGTCCGCGTGTCGTAGATATCCCTCGACTCCGCGGTGATCTCACCGTTGATGATTGACGGACTTATCGTCCGTGTTCCATCGAGCGGGAAGCCGATCACCCGCGCGCGCGCGCCCGAAGTCGGAGCCGACGGCGCGAGACGCATCGGCGACGCGCTCGTCAGACTCGCCACCCGCAGGATCGAGAGGTCGTTGACCGGATCGAAGAGCGCCACTTGAGCCGTCGCTCCCCCGACCGTGACGCTCGTCGCGCCCGCCACCACGTGCGCGTTCGTGACGACGAGGTGCGGCGCGATGAAGAACGAGGTTCCCTCATGGGTGTTGGGACAGCCCGTCGCGAGCACCTTGACGATCTGACTCGGTGAACGTGGCGAAAGTGTGTCGGGACCGAGTTTCGGAGCCGATCCCGACTTTGGAATCGTCGGCGAGACGATGCTCGCGAACACGCTGGGGAAGTCCGCGTTCCGAAGCAGGGTCTGGAGCTTCGCCTCCGCTGAAGGAACGGTCGGCAGCGACTTGTCGAGTTCGTTGATGATCCGCGATCCCTGAATGCCGCTCGCCGCAGCGGACCACGACGTCGCGACCAACAGTGCCGCCACGAGCCAGACCGTGACGAGCACGCCCGCCACGGCCACCACCGCGCCCGCGACGGAGTCGACGAGACCGAGCTTCACCATTTCCACGGTGCGACGAATGGACGCTCCGAGCAGGTGGCCGAGGAAATGTCCGACGTACGCGACGACCACGACGATGACGAGCGCTATCACCGGGCGCCACGACGAGTGCGAGATCCTTGTCGACAGTGACGGCGCGATCGCGACGCCGGCGTAGAAGCCCGCGATCAGCCCGATCCAACCAAGGACCTGTCGAATGGCCCCCTGGTACCAACCACGGATCACGGCCACGATGACGAGCGCGACGATGAGCACATCGACCCAGTTCATGAACTCCAAGTTAGACCCCACCCTCTTTGAGGACGATGAGAGGCAGCGCCCCGATAAGTATCATCAATACTGCGACAACGGTCGTCACCAGCTCAAGGACGCAATGATTCGAGTGCCAGCCCACGTACGTCCAGGGGTACGGATCGCGGCACTGTGCCTGGTTGCGGGATTGGTCTTGACCTCGTGCGCGACCGCGACGGTGACCGTGGTCCCGCGCGTCTCCGGACTCCCCGCCTTCAGCATCTCGGTACCGCTGACGAACGTCGCGTGCACGACGGACAACACGTGTGTCGCGATAGGCACGTCCAACCTCGACGTGAGCAAGACCTCAGTCGGCCAGTACCGATCGACGAACGGTCGTTGGACGACACTCGCGGTTCCGAACGCCGTCGCGTCGACGGTGGTGGCGACCTCGTCATGTTGGAGTGACGGATGTGTGTTCGTTGGATCTCAGTCCAACAAGGACCTGGTGTGGCGTTTCGACGCCACTGCGAACTCAGTCAGCGTCGCGACGGCGCCGAGCGGTGGATCGGGCATCGAGGCGGTGAGCTGCTACCGAGCGCTGACGTGTGCGATCATCGATTCGTCCCACGCTAACGAACGCTTCCTCGTCACTGACGATGGCGGCGCGTCGTGGGTTCCCGTGGGTGACGTCGGAGTCCCCTCACTCGATTCGGTGACGTCGCTCGCGTGCACGTCGGCTCTCGAGTGCATCGCGAGCTTCCACGATCCCTCGAACGCGATCGTGGTCGACGTGACCACCGACGGCGGCACGACGTGGACAACGCGTGCGGGCCGCTCGACGGCGACGTGGTCCGCGCTGACGTCGCTGAACTGTGTCGGACGCAGGTGTGTGGGACTGGCGAAGCCCCCTACCGGTTGGCGCATCGTGCGCAGTGACAACTTCGGAAAGTCGTGGTCGAAGGTCGCGTCCTTGGAGAGCTCAGCCTTGTCGCTGGCCTGCGCTTCGCTCGAGCGCTGCGTGGTTGGCGGCACGGTGGGGTCCGCTTCGCCGTGGCTGGCCACCGTGACGTCCAACTCGGTGACGTCGGTGAAGCTCACGTACGTCCCAACCCAGATCAACGACGTCGCGTGCGGTTCGAAGATCTGCGCCGCGATCGGCGTGACGACCGTCATGGCGTTGCGGCCCTAGCCTTTCAGCGACGACGCCACCAGTCCCGGTATCTTCGCCCACGACGGCGCGCCTTCGAAGGCGAGCAGTTTTCGCATCACGACGCCGGCGTTGCGATTGGTGGCGAACCAGGCCGGCGCCGGTTTGGCGACGAAGGGCCCCCGCACGACCGACTTCTGTGGACGATCGAAGAGATACGCGTTCCCCACCACTCCTCGACCGGATTGGATGTCCGTGATCGAGTGGCCCGGATAGGCGCCCCACGTCGTCGAGGCGAGCGCGAAGCTCATCGCGTGCCAGAGGTTGACGCCGATTGCGCCGTAGCGAAGGTCGGCCACCGCTTGCTCGATCGCCGCACCGGTCTCGGGGTCCTTCAACGCACGCGGATCACAGATCAACGTCATCGAGAGCGTTCCCCAGACCACCTCGTTACAGAAATCGACGGCCCGACGCACGAACTCCGCCGGCGAGTCGGCGTCGAGGGCCGTCTCACTCGTGAGTGCGCAGAACGCTTCGACGTTAAGACAGATCTCGTCGGCGTTCGACGGGTCGACGTCGCGAACGATCGTCCACGGCAACCTCTCACCGCTCGATTCACCGACCACGTGCGCGTCCGGGTGGGCGTCAAGAAACGACGCTCGTCGTTCATTGGCTCCCGGGTAGTACGCCGCACGCGTCGGCAGCGATTCGAAGACCGCTTCGAGCGCCGAGAAGAACTCCTCGCGCTGGGACCACCCGGCGTGGGTGACGATGACGCGCGGCGTGAGGCAATTGAAGCCGGCGTTGTTCGCGATCATCGTCGCGACGTGACGGGCCTGATAGTCGATCTCCCCGCGCGTCCATTCACCCGGCACGATCACGACGGGCGAGACGTTGCCGAGTTCGGAGGTCAAGGGCTTCGTCACGACCGGATCACTGGCGGCCTTGCGTCGCGCGCCCTCAGCGCCGACTCCGAAGACGATCGCGTCGTGGGTCTTGTCCGATCCCGTGACGTGAATGTCAGTGATCAGATCATGACCCACGAGATACGAACCGACCTGGGCGCCTCCGCTCACGATTCGCAGGTACCCCGCGCCGATGAGCGACGCGAACGCTCGCTCCCAGTACGGCACGAGGTAGTCGTTGACGGGATTGGCCTTCAACACGACGACCTTGCCCTCGGCGAAGAGTTTCGTCAGGGCGTCGCGCGGACCGAGCGAGGCGACGTTACCGGCACCCAACACGAGCGCGACACCGGCGTGTTCGACGGGCGAGCGATAGGCCGGCGCCTGGGTCGATTGGACCTCGGCTTCGGTGAGACCGGGCTGCATCCAGACCTCGCCGGTGATCCCCGCGAAGAGCACCCGGTCAAAGAGGGTCGACGGCACCACCTGAACCGCGATGCGCCCGCCCGGCTTGTGTCGCACGGGACCCGGGTAACGCGGTCGACCGTGGCGAGCGATGTCCAGCATCGAACGCCGAAACAGCTGGGCCATGTGCACGAACGTGCCCACTCCCCCGAAGAGCTCCTCGCCTCCTTCGGGACCGGACGTCTCGTAACCCTTCGCGGCACACGCGGCCGCGTTCCACTCTTCGGCGACGGCGATCGTATCGGTGACGACGCGTCCGAGAAGTTGCGCGCGTTGGCGCGGCGTCGTCGCGGACCATTCCAGAGCCTTGCTCGCCACGGCGGTGACGGCGTGGTCCAACGCGAGCTCGTCAATGGTGACGTGGTCCTGGGGCCCGGAGGTGGAGGCGGCCGCGCCACGCGTTTGGCTCACGTTGACCCTCCCCGTTGTTTGTATGCGAGGCTAGTCCCGTGAGTTCGAGCAGCACCACCGTCCCCTCCGGCTGGTATCCGGATCCTTCGGGCGCGCGCCAGTGGCGAGTCTGGACGGGTTCGCAGTGGTCGGAGTTGACCCGCCCCTACGGAGAGCGCGCGCCGGCGACGAGCATCGCACATGATCTGTCGCTCATTCAGGCGCTCCACCGACTGGTGCGCTACGGCATCGCCGGTGACTTCGCGGGCATCAGCATTCTCGTCAGTGTGCTGGCCCACTGGCCCGGCACCGCGCACCCGGACTCGGAGTGGTTCGCCGTCACCGCGTGCAACGTGGCGGTCGCGCTCCTCATCATCGGCTCGGCCTGTTTCGCGTTCGCCGCCAGAGAACTCGACGGTCACTGGACTCTTTCGGCCCTCGTACCCGGGCTCAACCTTTTCGTGGTCAATGTCGTGGTCACGCAACGTCTCGGCGGCCAGCCGCTACGGCGCGTCGGCGCCGAAGCCGTCTTGATGCTGCTCTTCGTCGTCCAGTTCCACAATGAGTGGTGGTTGTGCGTGGCGCCGGTGATAGTGGCGGTCGGCCAGTCGCAGTGGATCGCCACCTTGATCGAGCATCTGCTGATCTCGTCCTCGCCGTCAACGCCGGCCACGTCGTGAGGTGACGTGGCGACGCTCACGACACGATGACGCGCCGCAGGCAAGGGAGATAACCAATGTACGAATGGACCGATGAACATCAGGCGATCATCGACGTCGTTCGCCGATTCGTCGATGAGGAGATCCGCCCGCAACTCGACGATCTGGAACACAATGGCATGCCGCCGTACGCCATTCTTCGCAAGATGTACGACGTCTTCGGACTCAAGGAGATGGCGAAGGAGAGCTTCGCGCGCCAACTGGAGCGCAAGATTTCGGGTGAGGAACCTTCACGAGAGAGCGGCGGTTCAGACCCCGCCGCGCAACTGATCTCGACGATCGAACTGTGTCGCGTGAGTCCGGGGCTCCTCACGTCTCTCGGCGTCTCGAGCGGTTTGGCGGCCGGGACGATCAACAAACTGGGTACCCCGGCGCAGATGGAGCGCTGGGCCCTCGACCTCATGACCCTCGACACGATCGGCGCCTGGGCGATCACGGAACCGGACTCCGGCTCTGACGCCCTGGGCGGCATGCGCACGAGCGCCCGGCGCGACGGCGAGGACTACATCCTCAACGGCCAGAAGACCTGGATCACGAACGGACCCTACGCCGACACGATCGTGCTGTACGCCAAGCTCGACGACGGCAGCGGCGAGGAGATGCGGAATCGTAAGGTCCTCACGTTCGTACTCGACAAGGGAATGGACGGACTCGTGCAGGCCGCGCCAATGCGCAAGATGGGTCAGCACGGATCGCCGACCGGCGAGGTGTTTCTGAGCGACGTGCGCGCCGGCAGGGATCGCCTCCTCGGGGAGAGTGAAGACCCGGTCAGCGGCGGCCGTCAAAGCGCGCGAGACAATTTCGTCGCCGAACGCGCCGGCGTCGCCGCCATGTCCCTCGGGATCATCGAGGAGTGTCTCAAGCTTTCGATCGACTACGCGAAGCATCGCCGTCTCTGGGGAACCGCGATCGCGGACTACCAGCTCGTCCAACTCAAACTCGCCCAGATGGAGGTCGCGCGCGTGAACGTCCGCAACATGGTATTCGCCCACATCGAGCGCTCCTCGCACGGCGCGGTGCCGACGTTCGCCGAAGCCTCCGCGATGAAGTTGTACTCGGCCCAGGCGGCGTGCCGGGTGGCCGATGACGCGATACAGATATTTGGCGGCAATGGCTACATCGCCGAGTACCGCGTCGAGCAACTGAGCCGCGACGCGCGCGTCCTTCGGATCTACGCCGGCACCGACGAGATGCAGGTCATCGCCATCGCCCGGGACCTCGTTCGCGACTAGTCCGTGCCTGCCCCGCCGAGCGAGGCGCGTAAACGATCGGCCACTCCAATCCACCCTTTGTAGGACTGCATTGCGACGGGTGCGGTATCGAGATTCAATAGCAACGTCGAGCCGAACTCCTCGCGCGTCGCACACAGCTCCTGGGCCGACACCACGTAGTTGCGGATCGTGAAGACGATGGCGCCACTGTGCCGGAGTCGACGGAGCGTCTGTCGCTCCACCCGAAAGAACCAGTCGGCGAGGTCCCCGTGGGGCCCACCTCGAGCGGCCGTCGGTTGATGCAACGCCGGTGAATCGATCAACGTCCAGTTGAGTCGCCAGAAGGAGCGCTCCGGCTTCAGGCGATCGAAGAAGGCGTTCGTGGGTCGACTGAGTTCCACGTCGTAGGTCGGCACCGGGCGATGGATGTCGTCCAGCGTGGTGCCTATTTTGGAGGCGAGACTCCAGCGTGACGGGAAGCAAACGCAGGCCGCCTGCAGTCGCCACGCGTCCGAACGTACGAGCACGCAGAGGTCCTCTTGCACGAGTCGGGCGGCGGCGACGACGGGATGCTCATCACCTCGCACGACCACGTCGATGTCGGGGTGATGGACGTGGAGATAACTCGTCACTTCGGCGAGCAGTTCGCGACTCCCCTCGTCGCCGTCGCGCGTCGTAGCGACCACCACGTCGTAGGCGCTCTCGAGGAGCTGGCGCTTCTGTTCGAGTTCACCGTCACGACGCTCATCGACTTCGAGCCACTGCTCGAGGTCGAGCGGTCGAAGTCCCATGGCCATACGCCAGCCCTTGGGCTCGAGCGGGACGTACGGGAAGTCGCTCACGCGCGGCCGCGCTTTCGCAGCACGAACCAATAGACGCAAAAGAGCGTCACCGGCACCACGATGACGATGACGCGCGCCTCGGGTAACACCACGCCTCGATGCACGCTCACGATGGTCGTCGTGGTGGTGAAGGCCACGATGAATGCGCTCAACAGCTCTCTCCTTACGCGTTGACGACTCGGCCCCGATGACAGGCCGAGCGTGTAGAACTGCGCCTACTTCGCCTGTTGGGCCATCAACGTCTCAAGGCGCTGAAGGATGTTCGAGATCGCCAGGTCCTGGGCGAGCAGGTGCTTTTGAATCTCCTCGGACTCCTTCAACACCGCCTCGGCATCCTTGTACGTGTCTTCGGAGCGTTTGTCGGCCGCCCGAGCCTGGATGTTCTGTCCCACGATGATGATCGGCAGCAAGACGAGTTGGAGGAACGAACTCGAGAGCCACACGATGACGAAGTACGTGCCCTGTTTGATGGCGTCCGGCAGCGCGAACAGGGCGATGATCGTGAAGATGTACGCCATCCACATGGTTCCCACCACGAGGGTGATACGAAGTCCGAACCTCGCGTTGAAGCGGATGAACGGGTTCGGATGATCCAGACGGCGCAGGTCGCGGGTCTTCGTCGGGCCCACGAGCTTTCGCTGCTCGAGCCAGGGGTGTCGTACGTACTCATAGATATTCGGCATACCGGCATTGTCACACGTTTCGGCCCCGTGACAGGGGTCAAATCCTCTCGCGACAGGCGACCTCGCCGTCAGCGGCCTTCGAGATCCACCGACTCGCGCGCCCGCAGCCCGCGGCGGTGGCCCGCGTTCGCGCGCGAGCAGACCACTGAACTATGAAGGGGCCGCGAAGTCATTCGTCGAGCGCATCAAGATGACTCAGCGCACCAAGTCGGGCGAGGTCTCCATACCTTGGTTCCACACGGAGCGAGCAATGATTTTCGTCGTGTCGGCGCGGTAACTGTATTTGTTGGCGATGTCGCGAATCTCCTCGAGGAGGCCCTCGTTCAACGTCGTGGAATCCAGTCCGAGCGCGATGAAGCGATCGCGACTTACGTTGAGTTCGTTCTCGACCGCCTCTTTGCGAGGATTCGGCAGGTTCGCGATCTTGACGCCGGTCTCCTTGGCGATCAGCTCGGCAAGTTCGATCACGCGATACGTCTCGGTCACTTGGTTGAAGACGCTGACCTGCTCGCCGCGACTCGGCGGGTTCTCCAACGCGATCTGGATGCACCGGACCGTGTCGCGGATGTGGATGAAGGCGCGGGTCTGTCCGCCCGTACCGTGCACCGTCAAGGGGTGACCGATCGCCGCCTGCATCAAGAAACGATTCAAGACCGTGCCGTAGTCGCCGTCGTAGTCGAAGCGATTGATGAGACGCTCGTCGAGGATCGTCTGCGGGGTCTGCGTACCCCACACGATGCCCTGGTGCAGATCGGTGATGCGCAACCGGTCATTCTTCGCGTAGAACGCGAAGAGCAACTGGTCGAGCGTCTTGGTCATGTGATACACCGATCCCGGATTGGCGGGGTGCAGGATCTCGCGCTCGATCTCGCCGTCAGGGGTCGGCACCTTCACGGTGAGATAACCCTCGGGGATCGGCGCCGAACCGGACCAGCCGTAGCCGTAGACCCCCATCGTCCCGAGGTGCACGAGGGCGGTATCGAGTCCGCTCTCGACGATCGCGACGAGGACGTTGTGCGTGCCGCGCACGTTGTTGTCGACGGTGTAGCGCTTGGCGGCGGCGTTGCGCATGGAGTACGGCGCGGCGCGCTGCTCCGCGAAGTGCACGATGGCGTCGGGCCGTTCACTGCGAAGCAGCTCGAGGAAACGCTCGTACTCTTCGGCGAGGTCGAGATGGACAAAGCCGATGTCCTTGCCCGTCAACTCCTTCCAGGTACGGATCCGCTCGCCGATTGGTCGAATCGGGGTGAGTGACTCGACCTCGAGCTCCAGGTCGATCTCTCGGCGACTGAGGTTGTCAACGACGATGACGTCGTGACCCTTATCGGAGAGGTGCAGCGATGTGGGCCAACCACAGAATCCGTCACCGCCGAGTACCAGTACCTTCATACAATCTCCTCATTCGAAGCCGACACGACGGCTTCGCCCACGTAACGAAGCCCCCATCGAGGGGAATCTTTACCCCTAAACCCTACCAGCGACTGAAATCTCATTCAGTTCCTTGGAGCGAGCGAGCGAGCGCCGTCGTGCGTTCGCCGAACGCGACGCCAACGTCGCTACGCGTCAACGATGGCCGGGATGATCGTCTCGCCGTAAGCCTCGAGCGTCTCGGAGTTCGCGTCGTGCTGCAAATAGAGAGCGAACTGGTCGACGCCGAGCGCGCGCAGCTCTTCGAGACGTTCGAGGTGGCGATCGGCGGGACCGAGCAGACAGAATCGATCGATGACTTCGTCGGGTACAAATTCTGTGTGGGTGTTGCCGACGCGTCCGTGTTCTGAGTAGTCGTACCCCTCACGGCCCTTGATGTAGTCCGTCAACGCGGCCGGTATCGATGAACCGTCATCGCTGCCGTAACGTTCCACGATGTCGGCGACGTGATTGCCGACCATTCCCCCGAACCATCGACACTGGTCACGCTGGTGCGCAACGTCATCGCCGACATAGGCCGGGGCCGCGACACAGAATGTCAACGCGTCCGGA
>Ga0307374_10014229_pt1 | contig 10859 bp, 12 predicted proteins | sample OX3MG_FD_202532 | JGI IMG/M metagenome (GOLD analysis project Ga0307374, IMG submission 202532) | Soil microbial communities from Risofladan, Vaasa, Finland - OX-3 | ecosystem: Environmental > Terrestrial > Soil > Coastal area > Acid sulfate soil | place: Finland: Risofladan, Vaasa | collected... | reverse complement strand
GTAATCACCGCCGCGGGTTTCTATCGCCTGCCGCAGCAGAATCGGCAATATTATCGACGCTCGGGCTGGAAGCTAATATCTGGAAGCTAATATAACATATTCGTCAACATCGTGTCCGAAGTGGGCCGCAGTTGGAAGCGGTGTAGCCGGGATGCACGTCTGATGATAGAATTGCTGTGAAAGCAAACAGGAGCAGACGGGGATCCTGTGTTCGCCGTCTGCTCCTCATTTGCACAACCTATATAAAGCACGGCGCTAACTTCCCGCACACGTGCTGTCTGATTTTGCAGCGATGTCTACTTCTTCGCCGGTGTAACGATAAACGACCCCATTGCAGCGTTGATCTTCGGACCGGCGGCAGTGCTGCTGTATATAATGAAGCTTCCGGGCTTATCCGCTCGGAACTTGAACGACCGTGAATCACCGGCGGCGATCCCCTGGAGATCCACCTTGGTCTCGTAGTTTGTGATGCAGAATCCCACGCCTTTGCCGATGCCGTTGCTGGTAGAGTGGACGTTGATCTGCACGATGTCGTTCTGATGTACTTTGATCGTGTCCGGCGTGAAGCCCTTATCTTCCGAGATGGTTACATTGGCCGTGACATTGGGTGGCCCGAGGTGCTCCTCCACCGTCAGCACACCCGTCATACCTTCATGCCCTTCCTTCTTATACAGGTTGCAGGCGAAGCCGGTACCCGTGCAGCTGCATACTTCGGAGCAGAGGAACGGAAAAGACCCTGCGCGCTTGCAAACGTAGCGAATCACCTTGAATTGGCCCGGCTCAACTCTATAGGGCCCGATGCCCAGAGCGGGAATAACGAATCCGTGCTCAACGTCAGCGCTTCCGATTTTCAGCACCAGAGTGTCGCCCAACCAGACTTTGATCTCCTTGAGCTTCTTTGGCGTGCGGCGCCAGTAGTTGTCTCCCGCCACGGTATCCAGGGTCCACATGCCCGGCCTGGCGACCCCCGTGATGTGATAGACGTGCACTGTGCCGTGGCGGCCAGGCACGTTCATCAACCGTGTATCAAGGTGATGATCATATGCAATCGCAAGGGTTGGAACCGCGATCAACAGCGCGATCACCACTGCCAGAGCCAGTCTCTCCTGCGCTCGTGCGCTCATTTTATCCTCCAATACTCCAGCTTCTTGGGCTGGCATGTGTCACCCGACAAATAGCCGTAGGAATACAATTGTCACCAATGTCATCAGCGCCGCAACCGGAATCAGACTCAAGACCGCGCGACGGTTGTCGCCCCAGTGCTCTCGGGCGAGATCAATGCCTGTGCGCAGCGAGTAGTAGAGTCCGATAAGCAGCAGCGGAATCTGTATATAAGCCATCAGCTCCGGATGGAATGGCGACCAGGGAACGGTCGCAGTTCCGAAGATGTTCCAGCCGCGTCCCAGTGGGTCCGAAATTACAGAGACGATGTAAGCGCCATTGACCATCAGCAGCGGCACGCTGAAAGCGATCCAGGCGAGCAGGCCGAGTGGAACCATCGTATACGCGTAGTGGATGAACAGCTCTTTCATGCCTGGAACGTCGCTATTGCCCTCCAACGGCGCACTCCGGGCTGCCAGCCAACGTCCGGCCCTCACGGCGAGATACAGAAGAGCGGGCATCAATACGAGCGAGCTGAACCAGAGGCTTCCGGCGTAAATCGCAAAACCTCGCCAGTTGCCCACTTCGGTAATATCGGCCCAGCCCTTCAACGTTCCCCATGGGCCCAGCAGCACGACCGAGTAGGCCATCGCCAGGACAAGCATGATAGAGGCCTTCCAGACCTCGTCGTAGCCCTTCAACTTGCGATCGCTGCAGAAGGGGCGAAGGAAGAGGCTGATGTTGTCGTTCGGGCAGGATTTGACGCACTCCATGCACATGCCGCAGTAGTTGTTCCGGTCCTGCTTGCCCATATAGATGAACCAGGGACAGGCCCAGCCTTTCTCGGAGCCGGCTGCGCATGACTTGGAGGTGCATTTCGCGCAGACAGTCTTGCTTTTAGACCGCAGCTCCAGCGTCGAGGTCATAGAATACAGGCTGAGAAAGCCGCTCACGGGACAGACATAGTTGCAGAAGACCCGGTGCCGCCAGATCAGGGCCATAACGGCGGCGATGCCGATGAGCAATCCCAGCACGATCACTCCGGCCATCGGCCGGGTTACGAGGAGCGCGCTGAAGGTTGCCAGGCACATAAAGCCGATATTCTGCATCCAGATGTTACTCAGCTTTTTGGGCCAGCGGCGGAGCCCGCCGTAAAGCTGATTGCGGGTGCCCGGCGTGTTTCCCGATCGCACTGTGACCAGGGATCGACGCTGCATCCACTCACCCAGCGTCGGCAGCGGACAGATCGTACACCAAACACGCGATCCAAACGGCACCAGCAGGGTGATCAGCACGAACCACCAGAGAATCCAGACAAATACCACGATGATGTTGTGGCTGCCGACCGGCGTCCCAAAGATGCCCGCCAGCAGAAAGGCAAAGAAGCCGATCAGGGTTGGGAGTGTCACCAGGAACTGGAAGCTCCGCATCTTCACCAGCCGCTTCAGCCAAGGCAGGGCCTGGAACAGGTCCAGGCGCCACGGGCCCGGCTTTATCGGCGGAGTATTATTTTCTTGTATTTGTACGAGCGCCATCTCGATCCCCCTCAGGAACGGAACTCATCTCGCTGCGTCCAGGCGCTCAAGGGCCTGGTGAATCGCGGCGACGTGATCCTCTTCAAAACCAGCAAGCTGTGCATAAAGCTGGTGGAGTCCCGCATCCCGCGTATCGGGAAGCAGGCCCTCGTAGAACTTCTGCGCGCCGTTTTCCGCACGAAGAGCGGCATCCAGCACTCTGCGGCGGGTCATATCGTCGAAAATGAAGTGCTCGGCATCCTCGACGTCCACCGCCTCGACGACCTCATCTATATCCGATTCGGTAACGGTTATGGACTGCGCGCCGAATCGCTCGCGGTAGAGCTTCTCCAAAATCCCTTGATGCTGCATCTCTTCCTGGGCCATCTCCTCGAAGAGGGCGCTCACCGGATCGTCGTACCCGGCGAAAAGAATCGAGAAGGTCTGATAACGCTTCGCGTTTCGTATCTCAACATTGATTGCCAGGGAGAGCACCTCGGCGGGCTCAAGTGACCGGAATGACCTATTCACGTTTCGCTCCTCTCCCTGCGCTGAGAACTAACATCGCCAGCATCAAACCGAACGCCGCTCCGACACCCGCGCCGAACGGATGATTGGGCGCCACCACCATCTCACCAAGCATGAACGGGTGCATGTACCCGCATGTCACGGAGCAGCGGTAGTGGAACTTCCCGGTCTTGTTCGCAACGAATTGAATGTTGTTCACCTTCTTATAGTCACGCTCGTAAGAGGGATGGCGCAGCAGCGGCTTCTCTTCCGGGCTGATATGCGCGTCGATGTCGTATCCTTCCAGATAGAACCCATGCGTGACATCCGCGGACTTGAGATAGATAGTGACGTGGTCTCCCTGATTGAGCCGGATCACTGGAGGATCGTAGGCGTATTTGCGCGCGGTAATTTTGATCGTCCTGTTTCTTGGCGCGTGCGTCGCGCTCGTCACCGCAACCCCAATCGCCGCAAATCCAAGTACGATGACGAGGGTCCAGATTGTAGCTTTGAGTCTGTCAGACATAGTTTATTAGCCTCTATTCTCAAGAGTGCGGCCGATGTCCGCCGCACTCTCACACCAACGGTAGCTGTTCAGAATACGAAGTCGTAGAAGACATTCCACTGATTCGAGTTCTGATGGTTCGTGCTCGATTTTTGCAGGTCAAGAACGTACTCGACTCCGACCTTAACATTTCTGCGAAGGTAACGGGTGTAGTTTGCCGTGAGAGCGCTGACGTCGAGCCCCGGCGGGGTCCCGGGAGGCAGTGACGAGACGTAACCTATCGGCAGTGGAGCCGTAACCTTGTCCCAACGAAGGATGCCCAGCTCGCGGTCGTTGAAGAGATAGGTTCCCTCCAGGAATCCACCGTTGAACTTCACGTCGTGGCCCAGGCCGTCCGCATTATCGTCGTTGCCATGCATGAACGCAGCCTGCAGGTCCACGGCATGCCGTGCCACACCCGCCACGTCCCGGTGAGGTCCGGTGCTCCATGATCCCTCGACGCCCAAACGCTGTGTGACGTCGTTGAATTCCGAAGGCTGTCCTTCCGGGGGATTCGCGTAACCCGTCAGTCCTTGTGAACCGACGAGAACGACCGGGCTGATCCACCAGTTCTGCGCGCTGGCGAACTGCAGGCGTCCAAAGAACTGGTAGCGGTTCCTTGACTCAACTCCCGGCGTCACGAGGCCGGCCTGGTAGAATAGCCCCTTATGCACGTCGTAGTCGGTCTTCGCGATGACCATCTCGGCAGGGGCGGTTTCGGGAGTCGTCATGGGAGTACTTGGGGGAGCGGGCGCGGGGCCAAGCCTGGCCGCCAGGTTAGCGATCGCCTGGTCCTCCTCGTCCTGGGTCATCAATCCCTTCTTCACCAGAACGTCCATTGTGGCGCGCGCTGCGGTGACTTCAGGCCGCTCTGTAGTGGGCGCCGCCGGCTCAGTCTCCAGCTCGTGCTGCAGCGCGTTCAATTCCGCGCTCGATACGGTCCCCGCTTTCGCCGCCACGGGCGCTTCAGCCTTGACCGGCGTCTCTACGCCGATGCCCGTGCCAAAGCCTCCGAAGACGTTGAAGCCCGCTACATCGTTCTCCCACGGGAACGGATTGGCGCCGATCGGATTGGCGCCGATGTCGTAGATGGCGTAGTGATCTTGCGTTAGCCGCCGCCCATCTGAAATACCGAACTCATCGGGGTTGAACCGACCTATCTCCAGGTTCAGGGCCGTAGGATTACTGCGTATGAGATCGGTGAATTCCATCCGGATATTGCCGATGTCAGAGGTAAACCCGTTATCGGCAGCGTCTTTCTGGGTTTCCACTTCCATGAACATCCCCATCCTTGGCGCCAATGCGCCGCCGAAAATCAGGTCGGCGTACTGATTGAGCGCGAAGTCCGGGTTCATTCCGCTGGTATTGCTCTGCACCACGGCGCCCGACGCATGCACGGCGAGAGGAACTTCCCTGAAGAGGCTGAGAAACGGATCGTCTTTCATCACGATCTTGTCGGCTGTCTCGTCGCCCGGCACATGGTATCCCCGGAACTTGAAGTTCCAGCCATAGTTGTTGAGTCGCGGCTCCGCCGTGTGGCATCGAGCGCAGGTGGTGTGATACTTCCTTGCAAACGCAGGAATAGCCATCGTGCGTGAGGGCAGCCCCAAAAGCAGGAGCGCTGCCAATGCAATGACCATCCGAACTACTGTCCCTGATTTCATGCTGCCCCCATTCCCATTCAACGAATGCGATCTTTCCCGGCGCCGTGACGTTTACTTGGCCGCATATTTCACGATTACGGGCACGGTGCCTTCCTTCGGCACCTTGACAACCTCAGTCAGCACACCATTTCGTTCGGTCCACACCTTTATGTGGTAAGTTCCCGCGGGCACGTCCCGGATGGAGAAGATTCCCCGCGAATTGGTGGCGCCATAGTACGGGCTGTCGACAACGATAATCCAGGCCTGCATCTGGCCATGAATGTGGCATCGCATATCGATAACTCCGGCCTTATTCGCTGTTATAAGCGATCGGGATCCCTGTGATGGCTGGTTGGTATTGAACACCAGGGCAGGCGATCGCGAATAGGTGTTGTGAAGGAAGTCATCATCATTGACCAGAAAAATCTTGCTTCCCTTTGGGACGACGGTAACGTGCGGGACAAAGACTTTGCCCTTCTGATCGATGATCGCGCGGCCCGGCGTAATCGCGCCTGGAGCGCCTTCGATGGAAACCACGGCATCCGCGATAGGGGTGGCGCCCACCTCGACTCTGCCCGCGACCGTTCCTGCAAATGCCGGCATGACGCAGAGAGATAGCACGCTTGCTACAAGCGGAACACCGATACTGAGGTACTTCATGTCTGTTCTCCTTCATTGGCACTGCGATAAATGCAGGCCCGATGGCGCCCTAGTGGGTTTGGACCGAGGCGGCCCCGTCTTCAGCAGGCGCCGGCTGATTGGACTGTGGACATAATAAGGCTTCACGAATGGGCTTTCATCCCCTAATTGGCGGATTCGCGCGTAATTGCCGGTAGAACGGCGCGCGGACGCCGTGTAACGCCCGGGACGGGGTCGCTCTTCTCTGGATCCACGCATTGCAGGCCGGCCAATAATCGTCTGGCCGCGGCCTCCGGATCAAGATACGCAGCCGCACCCGGGTCGGCCGATCGGATACTCGGTACATCTACGAGGGGCGGTGTATGGACAGCGGGGCGGAGTCTTGAGCGTGCCGCGGATCTCGTCCTTCAATCGAGTGGAGGGCTGGATGCGCGCACAATCGGTGAGAGGTATAATAATCCGGGAGAAAATGATGCGAATACCAGGAGACGCATGACCGCGGAAGCCAACATTTTGCCTGGACCGACGATGAGATTGAGGATGATCTTCGCGCCTATTCCGGAGTCCCGCCATCCGATGCGGTTCATGCGAGCAACTTGGTGCTGCAGTGGATGAGATTAGAACCGGGGAATGCGCCGTGAAGAGGACTTATCGCTTTGTCCAACCGAGCGGCACAGTTCTATGCTGGATGCCCGGCGTTGGGGATGTAACCCTCCCGGTAGTACAGGGGATCTTCAAGCATGCAGCGCCAGAAGCGCTTTTTGAATTGCTCAAGGATCCGAAGATTGCGCAAAAGTACACCCTTGAAGCGCTTCGAGTGCCGCCCTGGCCGGTGCTAAAGCACTTCCCGCGGCAGTGGCTCAAGACCTGCCTGGCCAGCGCGGATTTGCCTGCGGGCCGCCGCCGCGCATTGGAGTTCATGCTGTCGTGATCATATCCGGTTCGCGGCGTCGAGGACGGACAAGGTTACTGCTGCTCCTCGCGGGAGGTGACAAGTCAGCGCAGCCACGGAGATTAGAGTGGCGATCACTGGGGGTCTTGCGTCGCGATAGTCCGGCGCACGGGAGAAGCAGTGGCTCACGTAGCCGTCGTAGAGTCATCCTCGCTCTTGCAGAAGCCACTCTATAGAGGTAGCGCGAGTGTGTCACGAAAGCGTGTTCGCAGGTTTCGCACCGTTTGCACGGCGGCTGCGGCCTGAGCAGCTGTGGCGCTCGAACCGGGGTAACGGAAAGCCACGGCATAGACGCTGAGGCTTATTAACTGAGGCCGCAACATGGCCCAGGCGGGATATGCCGGCAGGCAGAGGTCCAAAAGTGACTCCAGGTCGTGGGTCCTGCCGAAGGCAATGCCAGCCTCCTCAAGGGCAGCCTTGAGGTACTTCTCCGCGCACTGCTGCGCGTGAAAGCATGCAGCGTCATGGTTAAGATGCACTCGTGCGCGCCGCTCCCTCCGAGCACTCGCGTAGTCACCCTCAGCCTTTTCAATCCACTCGGATGTCAGCGGATTCATAGAGGACCTTCCCTTCGCGGAGAGCGTCGCGCAGGAAGAAGTCGCCCAGGCGCACCCTTCGCTCGATCTCCTGGCGTGAGCGCACAATCACGTCGAGGGGCCAGCCGACGCGCCCGAGCTGCTGACGGATGCGCAGCGCCTGATCGACGCTGTTGCCCTGGTAGTCCATGACCACGAGAAGATCCACGTCACTTTCCAACCCGGCATCGCCGCGGGCCTGCGAGCCGAAGAGAAGAATACTCTCCGGATGAAACCGATCCGCGATCTCTCTCGCAACTCGGCGGATCTCGTCAGTACCCATCGATCAACCCCTGCCGTTAATGCGGACTTCTGAGATGTCGTTCGCCCGAGCCGGACGGCTATCGGGCCTGGTTCGTCCTATTTCGTCGAACAGCATTGTATCACATCTCGTGGCTCATTACCTATAAAACCGCGCTCTTCGCGACAAAACCTACGACTGGGCTGACATCGCTCGGCGCAACTGGATAATGTCCCTCACCATCCTTGAGAATAATGGTGATTTGCCCACCCAGTTCTCGATATCGTTCTTCCACTACGCGTGTATTGTCATTCAGCCAGGGGTCATGACTGCCGCAAACGTGGAGAATGGGCACGCCGGCGTGGGCAAGGGGCGCCAGGCTGTCTACCAGCCCCGCTTGTACGCGATGACTACGCATGATCGGGTTCACGGCGTAAATAGCGGAAACCTTATCGGGATTTTCAATGGCCCAGGCATAGACCTCACCGGCTGCTCCGCCATCGCCTTCCATCACTGGCTTCCTCGAGAATCCGGCGCCGGCGAGATGCTGAAAGACAGCGTCCCAGGCGGAGGCGCTCGGCCCGTCAGCGTTATACGGGACCGGCCCGGTCACGATGTGAAAGCCTTTCGCCAGCAGAGCCAGATCAACCAGCGCGTCCCGGTCCACGAAATCCGCGCGGAATATCCAGGGCTTGCCGGAAGCCGCAGCTTTTGGCTCAATCACGCTGATCGCTCCCTCAACGCCCGGCAGTGAAAAAGTATAACGATTATAACATTCCGTAAAAAGTGGTCCACGACAGGTGATGCCGGTCCCTTCCGCGGGAAACACCCGGTACGAGCTGGCAATGCTGTAGAAGGTCGTACGGGTGAACTTCGGTCCCACGAAAGCGGGTGGGGCCGGCCTGTATTCCTGAACACCCTGCACGATGAAGTCGGCGATCGGCTCGGGATCACGCAGGCTGTGGGGATGATGGCCACATCCATCTTTGATCATCACCGAGATCCGGCCGCCGAATTGCTGGTAGATATTCTCGATGGCCGTAGAAAACTTACCCCGGAGCGGATCCAGACTTCCGCAGATGTGAAGGATGGGAACGTCGAACCCCGCCAGCAGCCCGAGATTCGACAGCGCTTCCTGGTTGGCGCCCGGGTTGTCAGCGTAGACGCAGGAGACTTTATCGGGGTTGCGCGCGGCCCAGGTATACTCGTATTCTCCGCCGCGGCTCATGCCGATGAACGCTGGTTTCTTCGAAAGTCCATGCCTTTCCGTCAGAAACCGGTACCAGGCGTCCCACTCTTTGCCGGGTCCGCGCTGGATATAGGCGACGTGAAAGCCCCGCTTGAGAAGCTCGATCTCGGCCTGCGGCTCGTGATCCCAATAACAGCCCCTCCAGGACCACGGCTTGCCGGGCGCCGCATCCCCTGGAACGATCACGATGCAGCGAATCTGGCCCTCCGGCCCGGGATTGACGCCGAAATACTCACTCTCCGGCGCTTTGAACGGTGTGATGTCCAGGGACTGCTCGTCCATCACGAAGTCGTATCGCGCGAACCCATCGCGCCATCTCGATGATTTATCATCGAGAGTGGTCGCATCACCGTCGAACTTCGTCCCTTGTTTCGCGTTAACTGCCTGGTTGACTGCCATTGTTTCTCCCGTTCTGCCCGCCAGTGGTCCCGGGGAAAGGAGCCGGCTGCGGAGCCTCTTCGCATATCATCCGGATCGGTATCTTTCACCCTTCCAACATGCCGCGGATCGACTCATTCTGCCCAGCTTCGGCTTTAAGCGGAAACCATGCGATCCTGTCACATTCGCCGGATGCAAAGGGTATGGCCGACTTTGCCGTAATGCCACTCCAGCAGCTCTCCAATCGGCGGGGTGATCGAGCCGGCCCTGTCAAGACTCATAACGGCCGTTTTTTTCGCCTCGTTTTCGGACGTCAACGAATCGCCGGCGTTATCGGAGGAGCGGTAATGTAGGCCAACCACGCGAATTACGTGGAGGAGTAAGCAGCGCCTCCACGCGATAACTCGCCGCCGTCGAGAGCGACAGCCGCGCGAATTACGCGCAGGAGTATAATAACGCCGGATTGGGAGCGTGACAGAAAGGAGCCGAGCGTCATGTACGCCGGATATTCGAAAGCAGAAATAGTGTCTCGCGGCAGGGCCATTTACGAACAAAAGCTCAAAGCCCGCATCGGGGAGCAAAACGTCGGCAAATGGCTCATGATCGATGTCGATTCCGAAGATTACGATGTCGACGACGATGCTCTAAGCGCCTCCGGACGACTGCGTGAGCGCCACCCGGGCGCAGCGCTATACGCCATGAAGATTGGCGAGGCCGTGCCTATTCGCATCGGCGCACGATTCGCCCGTGGCAAACTATGATCACAGGCCGAGTCAATCAGGACATCGAGGCTGTCGTCGTCTCACGAATAGGAAACAGCGTCGCTTCCCCGCTTGACGTCGAGTTTGTTATCGACACGGGATTCAATGATTACGTCACGCTAACACCGAGCCTCGTAGCTGCTCTCCAGCTCCAATACCAATACACGAGCGAGGCAGTGTTGGCCAACGGCGCCATTGTCAGCATTAATGGCTACCAGGCGGAAATCGAATGGGATGGTCGCGAGCGAACCATACCGGTTTATGAGTTGGACAGCGGCCCTTCGATCGGCATGGCACTGCTGGAAGGCCATCGCTTGTGTATGGATGTTGTTGATGATGGTCTTCTGACGATTGAACCCATGCCCTGAACCGTACTGGCGCCTGCCAGCAATCCCCGGAGATGGAAACCAACGAGGGTGCAACTCTGGGTATCCAACCAGGCCGATGTCCTTCGCCTGTCCACGCACGCCGGAGAGGCTCCTGACGCAAGCAGATTCGTGAGTGCCCCCGAGGGAATGTCCCTCCCCCGGGGGCGTTTTGTCGCCCATTCGGCACGCCAACACGTTTAAGCCGAAGGTTCACTCGTAAAGTCGTCGCGTTCTGCTGTTGAACTACCCCCGCAGTTTTCGATGAGCAATCATCCCTCGATAACTTATTATCGAGGAATTGGAGCGGAGGACCGGATTCGCACCGGCATTCGACGGGTCTCGACCCACGGCGCTTGATTTGGCGATCGGCGACGGAATGCTGAAGCT
>Ga0307374_10014227_pt1 | contig 10860 bp, 9 predicted proteins | sample OX3MG_FD_202532 | JGI IMG/M metagenome (GOLD analysis project Ga0307374, IMG submission 202532) | Soil microbial communities from Risofladan, Vaasa, Finland - OX-3 | ecosystem: Environmental > Terrestrial > Soil > Coastal area > Acid sulfate soil | place: Finland: Risofladan, Vaasa | collected... | reverse complement strand
GCAGGTCGGCACGCACACGCCGTCGCTGGCCGCTGCGTATCCCGGACTGGCCTACGAGGACAGCGACCCCGCCCGTTTCGACGGCCTCGACCTGGTGTTCTGCGGCCTGCCCCACGGGGAGTCCCAGCGCATCATCCCCGGGCTCCGCTCGCGGGTGGGACTGGTGGTGGACCTGGCCGCCGACTTCCGCTTGAAGGATGCCAGCCTCTACCCACAGTGGTACGGCGAGGAGCACGGCGCGCCAGAATTGCTAAACGAGGCGGTTTACGGTTTGCCCGAACTCTTCCGCCCCGGCCTGGCCGGCGCCACGCTCGTGGCAGCAGCCGGTTGCTACCCGACATCGGCCGGTCTGGCTCTGGCCCCGCTGGTGCGGGCCGGCTTGGTGGAATCGAGTGGCCTTGTGGTCGATGCCGCGTCAGGCGTGTCAGGTGCCGGCCGGGGGCTCAAGGAATCGCTGCACTTCGGGACAGTCGACGAGGACTTCTCGGCCTATGGCCTGCTGACGCACCGGCATACGCCCGAGATGGAGCAGATCATCGGCGGGGAGGTGTTGTTCACGCCACACCTGGCGCCCATGACGCGGGGCATCCTCGCCACTTGTTATGGCCGCCCTACTGCCGGCACGGCGCTCACGACCGAAACCGTCATGGCCGCGCTCCATGAGGCCTACGACGCCGAGCCGTTCGTGGTCGTCACCGATGCCCCACCTTCGACGAAGGCCACGGCGGGGTCCAACGCCGCCCACGTGACGGCTCGGGTCGATCCCCGCACCGGTTGGGTGCTCTCGCTCTGTGCCCTCGACAACCTCGTGAAGGGCGCCTCGGGCCAGGCGATCCAGTGCGCCAACGCCGCGCTGGGCCTGCCCGAGACCACCGGGCTGCCGATTGCGGGGGTGTACCCGTGAGCGTCAACGCACCGAACGGCTTCGTCGCCGTCGGGGGTTATGCCGGCATCAAGGCGGCCAAGGCCCACGACGTCGCAGTGGTGGCGACAGCCGACGGCCGGGCCGTGCCCGCCGCGGGCGTCTTCACGTCGAACCTGGCCGCGGCCGCACCTGTCCTGGTCAGCCGGGCCCACCTCGCTGCCACGGGGAGTAAGGCGGCAGGGGTGATCCTGACGTCGGGTAACGCCAATGCCGCCACCGGGGTGCCCGGTCGGGAGGCCGCCGAGCGGCTCTGCATGGCGGTGGCCGGCGACATCGGCGCCACCGCCGAGGAGATCCTGATCTGCCAGACCGGCCTTATCGGGATCCCGTTTCCCATCGATCACGTCATCCCCGAAATCGAGCCGATCGTGATGGCGCGCACAGGCCGCCCCGAGTCAGCGGCTGAGGCCGCCAAGGCCATCATGACGACCGACACCGCGCCCAAGGAGGTCGTCGTCGAGGGCGACGGCTTCACCGTGGGCGGCATGGCAAAGGGCGCCGCCATGTTGGCGCCGAACATGGCGACGATGCTCGCCGTGTGCACGACCGACGCTGCCGTCGAGCCGGCCATCCTGCAAGCTGCGCTGCGCGAGGCCGTCGCGGCGTCGTTCAACACGATCACGGTGGACGGCTGCACCTCCACCAACGACACCGTGCTCGTACTGGCCAACGGCCTCGGCGCCAGCCCGTCGCCTGCGGTCCTGACCGCCGCGCTTTACGAGGCCTGCCGGTCGCTGGCCGAGCAGATGGTGGACGACGCTGAAGGGGCGACCAAGGTCGCGCACGTCCACGTGCGCGGCGCCGTCAGTGATGAGGCCGCGCACATCGCGGCCCGCAAGGTGGCCGACTCCATGCTCGTGCAGTGCTCGCTCTTCGGTGAGGACCCCTATTGGGGCCGCATCATCTCCGAGCTCGGCTCGGCCGGGACGCCCTTCGACATCGACCGGGTGTTGCTCGCCTACGGCAGCACGGTGGTCTGCGCCGGTGGGGTCGGCGTGCCCCACGACGCGGCGGCGGTGGCGGCGCACATGGCCGGGCGCCACGTCGTGCTCGACTGCGACCTCGGACTGGGCTCGGGCGAGGCGGTCGTCCTCGGCACGGACCTCGGCTACGGCTACATCGACGAGAACAGGACGACATCGTGACGGCCCGCGAGGCCCCGATCGTGCCGCCCAAGGTCACCCGGGCCCAGAAGGCGGCGGCGGCCAAGACGGCGTCCGTGCTCGTCGAGGCACTGCCCTACATCCACCGCTTCTGGGAGAAGATCGTCGTCGTCAAGTACGGCGGTAATGCGTTGCACGCAGCAGCCAACGCGGAAAGCGAGGGTGCGGAGGATCCCGGCGACGCGCTGGCCTCGTTCGCCGAGGACGTGGTCCTCATGCGTGCCGTGGGCATGTTGCCGGTCGTGGTGCACGGCGGTGGCCCCCAGATCGGCGAGCTGATGGATCGGCTCGGCAAGGAGACGGAATTCCGCAACGGACTGCGGGTGACCGACGCGGACACGCTCGACATCGCCCGCATGGTGCTGGTCGGCAAGGTGAACCGCGACATCGTGTCGGCCATCAACGTGCACGGGCCCATCGCCGTCGGGCTGTCCGGTGAAGATGCGAATCTCATCACCGCCGCGCCGCGTCACGCCGACCTCGGTTTCGTCGGCAACGTGTCGCTGGTCGATCCCACCATGCTCGAGCGGTTGCTGGCCGAAGCGCTGATCCCCGTCGTGGCGACGATCGGGGCCGACGAGTCCGGCCAGGCCTACAACATCAACGCCGACACCGTGGCCGGCGCCCTGGCGGAGGCGGTGCAGGCCGAGAAGCTCATCTTCCTGACCGACATCGAGGGGCTGCGGGTCGTGGCCGACGATCCCACCACGGTCATCCACCAGGCGTCCGCCGCGGTCATCGACGAGATCGTGCGCGACGGGGGAGTGCAGGGCGGCATGATCCCCAAGGTCGAGGCCTGCGCCAACGCGGTTCGCGCCGGCGTCCGCCAGGCGCACATCCTCGACGGGCGTGAGCCCCACGCGCTGTTGCTCGAGCTCTTCACCGACTCGGGTGTCGGGACCATGGTGGTCCCGTGAGCAGCGTCGACGCCGGGACTGGCGTCCCTTCGGAGCGATCGTCGCTCATGCGGACCTACGCCGACCCGCCCGCCACCTTCGTGCGCGGCCAGGGCACCGTCCTCTACGACGCCGACGGCACCGAGTACCTCGACTTCATCACCGGCCTCGCTGTGGTGTCGCTGGGTCACGCCCACCCGGCCGTGGCCGACGCGGTGGCCGAGCAGGCGAGGACACTCAGCCACGTGTCGAACCTGTACGGCAACACACTGGCGCCCGAGGTCGCGCGCACCATCGACCGCCTCATCAACGGCGGCACCGGCCAGGCCGGGGGTCAGGTCTTCTTCGCCAATTCGGGCGCCGAGGCGAACGAGTGCGCGCTCAAGCTGGCCCGCCGCTGGGCCGGCCTCGGCCGCCACGTCGTGATCAGCACCGACAACTCGTTCCACGGCCGCACGCTGGCCACGCTGACCGCCACCGGCCAGCCCGAGAAGCAGGCGCCGTTCGTGCCGCTGCCCGAGGGTTTCGTGCACGTGCCCTACGACGATGTCGCTGCGCTGGACAAGGCGCTCGACCCCGACACGGTCGCCGCCGTCCTTCTGGAGCCGCTGCAGGGCGAGGGCGGCGTCATGGTCCCGAGCTCGGACTACCTGGGCGCAGTGCGAGCACTGTGCACCGAGCGCAACGCGCTGCTCATGCTCGACGAGGTGCAGACCGGCCTCGGGCGGACCGGCCACTGGTTCGCCTTCCAGGCCCAGGGGCTCGAGCCCGACGTGGTGACGATGGCCAAGGCGCTCGGCAACGGCATGCCGGTCGGTGCCTGTTGGGCCCGGGCGGAAGTGGCGGCGGCCTTCGGTCCGGGCGACCACGGATCGACGTTCGGCGGACAACCCCTCGCCCTGGCCGCGGTCAAGGCGACGCTGGCCGTGATGGAGTCAGAAGACGTTCCCCGCCGCGCCCGCGAGCAGGGCGAGCGGCTGGGGACAGGGCTGGCCCGGTTGCCGGGGGTTGTCTCGGTGCGCGGGGCGGGCCTGTTGTTGGCGGCCCAACTCGAAGCGCCGGTGGCCAAGGAGGCGGCGGCCTGGGCACTGGCGCACGGCCTGTTGGTGAACCCGGTGCGGCCCGACGCCATTCGCGTGGCACCGCCCCTGCTGGTGCGCGACGACGAGATCGACAGGGCGCTCGGGATCCTCGGCGAGGCGCTCATCGCCTCGCTTCCCGGCACGGACGGATCGCGGTAGCGGAGGGGATCGGCGCATGCGCAATTTCTTCGACCTCGACGACCTCGACACAGACGAGTGGGAGCACCTGCTCGGACTGGCCCTCGAACCCCCGGCCCAGGCGCCGCTGGCCGGCCAGGGCGTGGCCCTGCTCTTCCAGAAGCCCTCGGCGCGCACGCGCAACTCCACCGAAATGGCGGTCGTCGACCTGGGCGGGCATCCGGTCTACATCCAGGGGACCGAGGTCGGTCTGGACGAGCGCGAGACGGCCGAGGATGTGGCGCGCACCCTGGCCTGCTACCACAGCGTCCTCTGTGCACGGGTGTTCGAGCACTCCGTGCTCGTGCGCATGGCCGGCGCCTTGCAGCGCAGTGGCTTCGACGTCCCGGTGGTGAACCTCCTGTGCGACACCGCCCATCCGTGCCAGGCCGTGGCCGACGTGCTCACCATGCGCGAGGCGCTGGGCCGGCTGGCCGGCCGCGCGCTCACCTACGTCGGGGACGCCAACAACATGGCGCGCTCGCTGGCAAAGGCGGGCCTGCTCGAGGGCATGGAGGTGCGCTTCGCCAGCCCGGCCGCCTACTCCTTCTCACCCGACGACCTGACGGGCCTGCAGGCCTTCGCCGACCGAGTCGGCCGCGGCGGCACCGTGCAGACCACCGACGACCCGGGCCAGGCGGCCAAAGGCGCCGCCGTGCTCTACACCGACGTCTGGACGAGCATGGGCCAGGAGGGGGAGCGGGCGACCCGACTCGCGGCCTTCGAAGGCTTCACCGTCGACGGCGCGCTCGTCGAGCAGGCGGACGACGACGCCGTCGTGCTGCACTGCCTGCCGGCGCACCGGGGCGAGGAGATCACCGACGGCGTTCTGGAGGGCTCGCGTTCGCTGGTCTGGCGGCAGGCCACGCACCGGCGTACCGCCATGCGGGGCGTCCTGGCCTGGGTCGTGGAGGGGTCGCCATGAGCGGGCAGGCGCCGAGCCGGCTCACGAAGAACCAGCGCCAGCACCGGATCACCAAGCTGCTGGAGTCCCAGCCGGTGACGAACCAGGCCCAGCTGGTGGCCTTGTTGGGGGACCAGGGAATCGAGGCGACCCAGACGACGGTGTCGCGGGACCTCGAGGACCTGGGCGCAGTGAAGGTCCGTCTGCCCGGTGGCGAGACGGCCTACGCGCTGCCCGAGCTCCCGACGCAGCAGATCGCGCCCGAGGACCACCTCCGCCGCGTCCTGGGCGAATGGGTCGTCGAGGTGGCCCACTCGGGGAACCTCGTGGTCCTGCGCACGCCACCGGGCTCGGCCCATGTGGTCGGCTCCGCGCTGGACCGCAGCGGGCTGGAGGAGGTCGTCGGCACCGTTGCCGGTGACGACACGGTGCTCGTCATCGTCGAGGAGCACATCGGCGGCGCGCCGATGGCGGACCGCCTGCGCGACGTCGCGGGCATTGCCGTCACGAACAAGATCGCATTGAATGGGAAGGAAGAGGACTGAACATGCCTGATCGAGTCGTACTGGCCTACAGCGGTGGCCTCGATACGTCCGTCGCCGTGCGTTGGCTCATTGAGAACGAGGGCGTCGAGGTGGTGGCCGTCGCCGTCGACGTCGGGCAGTCGGCCGACCGCGGCGGCGAGGACTGGGATGCCGTCCGCAAGCGGGCTCTGGCCGCCGGGGCGGTCGAGGCCGTCGTGATCGACGCCCGCCACGAAATGGCGGAACAGTTCTGCGTGCCGGCCCTGCAGGCCAACGCGCGCTACGAGGGCAAGTACCCGCTCGTCTCCGCTCTCTCGCGCCCGGTGATCGTGCGCCACCTCGTCTCCCAGGCGCGCCTGCACGGGGCGACCGCCGTCGCGCACGGGTGCACGGGGAAGGGCAACGACCAGGTGCGCTTCGAGGTCGGGGTGCGCGCCCTGGCCCCGGACCTCGGGATCTACGCTCCGGCGCGGGTCTGGGGCCTGACCCGGGAGGACTGTGTCGAGCTGGCCGCGAAGTGGGACATCCCCATCACGGTCACCAAGGAGAAGCTGTACTCCATCGACGACAACCTCTGGGGCAAGGCCATCGAGTGCGGGGCGATCGAGGATCCCTGGGCGCCCGCACCCGACGACGTCTACACACTGACGCGGGTGAGCGAGACCGACCCGGTCGAGACCATCGTGGGCTTCGAGGCAGGCGTCCCCGTCAGTCTCGACGGCACCTCCTACGGCCCCTACGACCTGATCGCCCGGCTGGGCCAGATGGCGGGCAGCCGCGGTTTCGGCCGTCTCGACATGATCGAGAACCGCCGGGTCGGCATCAAGAGCCGCGAGGTCTACGAATGTCCGGCCGCTCTCGCCCTGATTCAGGCGCACACCGATCTGGAGGACCTGACCCTGGAGCGGGACATCCACCACGAGAAGGCGCGGCTCGAGCCGCGCTGGGCCGAGCTCGTCTACGACGGGATGTGGTACTCCCCGCTGCGCTCGGCGTTGCAGGCCTTCATCACCGAGAGCCAGCGCCACGTCACCGGAGAGGTCCGCCTGCGCTTCGCCGCGCCCGGCACCTGTGCCGTGGTGGGCCGCCGCAGCCCGGTCGCGCTCTATGACCACGACCTGGCGACCTACGATGCGTCGGACAGCTTCCGGCACGCGGACGCGGAGGGGTTCGTGCGCTTGTGGGGCCTCGGGGTGGCCACATGGTCGGCCCGACAGGGGCCGGGCGCGCAGACCGGTGTCGACGCACCACCGCCGGCGGAGGCAGGAGAGGTGAGGGGAGAGCATTGACGCTCTGGGAGGGACGGATCTCGACGGGCATGGCCGACGCCGTGGCCGATTTCACGGTCAGCCTGCCTTTCGACCGCGTGCTGGCCCACGACGACCTGGTCGGTTCGCGCGCACACGTGAAGGGGCTCGGCAAGGCGGGCATCCTCAGCGACAGCGAGGTGGCCACGCTGCTGGAGACACTCGACATCGTGGAGGAGGAGCTCGCCACGGGCGACTTCGACTTCGCACCCGGTGACGAGGACGTCCACACGGCCGTCGAGCGGCGCGTCACCGAGCTGGCGGGCGACGTGGGCGCCAAGCTGCACACGGGGCGGAGCCGCAACGACCAGGTGGCGACCGCCCTGCGCCTGTGGTGCCGCCGCTCGCTCATCGGGGTGGCCGAGGAGATCATGGCACTGCAGGACGCGCTGGCCGTGCGGGCCCGCGAGGCCGACGGCGTTTACCTGCCGGGTTACACCCACATGCAGCGGGCGCAGCCGGTGCTGCTGGCCCACCACCTGCTGGCCCACGGGTGGGCGCTCGCCCGCGACGTCGACCGGCTCGTGACGACGGTGGACCGCCTCAACACCTCGCCGCTCGGCGCGGGCGCGCTGGCCGGCTCGTCGCTGCCGCTCGACCCCGACTACGTGGCGGCCGAGCTCGGCTTTCACGGCCGCTTCGAGAACTCCCTCGATGCCGTGTCCGACCGAGACTTCGTGGCCGAGGCGCTCTTCGATCTCGCGTTGCTGGGGGTGCACCTGTCGCGCATGGGCGAGGAGATCGTGCTGTGGTCGACCGAGGAGTTCGGCTTCTGCACGCTCGACGACGCGTACGCCACCGGCAGTTCCATGCTGCCGCAGAAGAAGAACCCTGACGTGGCCGAGTTGGCCCGGGGCAAAGCGGGTCGCCTCATCGGCCATCTCACCGCGGTGCTGGTGACGCTCAAGGGCCTCCCGCTGGCGTACAACCGCGACCTGCAGGAGGACAAGGAACCAGTCTTCGATGCCGTGACCCAGGTCACACGCGCGCTCATCGCATTGCGCGGCGTGTACGCGACCGCCTCGTGGAACGAGGATCGCATGCAGACGGCGGCGGACGGTCCGGCCGCGGCGGCCATCGACCTGGCCGAGTTGCTGGTCGAGCAGGGCATGCCCTTCCGCCAGGCCCACGGGTTGGTCGGCGGCCTGGTGCGCGAGTCGCTCGAGCGCCATGTGCCCCTGGTCGAATTGGTGGCGGCCCATCCCGACCTGGGGGAGACCGCCGTGGAACTGCTCGAACCGGGCGTGGCGGTGACCAGACGGCGCACCCCGGGAGGGGCCGGTCCGGGACCCGTCAGCGAGCAGGCAGAGCGCTTTGCCCGGCGGCGTGACGTCGACCGGGCGCGGCTGGCCCAGTGGGGCCCGCACGGGACGGCGTCATAGCTCTCGGCGAATTGTGCTTTTGCGCATTGTCACCCCCGGGGCGGATGTGGCAAATGCGCGGTACAGCCCCCATGTCGGTTAACCCTCAGGTGAACGCAACATAAAGATGTCCTTCTTGGGTTGTATCGGCGCTGCCGAGGGTGGAGGCTGTGGCGAGAGCCACATCGACGAGAATCCCCGAATCGACGAAGTGCGCCGGCATCCGCCTCCGAGGGTCCGAGGGGGGAGGTGGGATCGGCGGCGTTTCGGGTCTGCGGGTCGAGCCCACAGGAAGCCCTCACCACGTGGAGATGCAGACATGCAGAGGATGACAGGCATCGACCCGATGTTCATCTACTCCGACACCCCGGAGACGCCGATGGAGATCGCCTACGCCTGCGTCTTCGATCCCTCCTCACTCCCGGGCGGCTACAGCTTCGAGCGCGTCACTGGTGTACTGCAGACGCGCATACCGGCGCTCCAGCCGTTCAGGCGCCGGCTCATGGCCGTCCCGCTCGGACTGGACCACCCGCGCTGGGTCGACGACCCCGATTTCGACCTCGCCAACCATCTCCACCGTGTCGCACTGCCGGCTCCGGGCGGCGACGCCCAGTTCCGGGCCCAGGTCGCCCAGGTGATGAGTCGCCCGCTCACGCCGGAGCAGCCGCCGTGGGAGATGCACGTCGTCGAGGGCTTGGCGGGCGGGAGCATCGGGCTCATCGCGAAGATCCACCACTCCGTGATCGACGGCATCGCGGGCGCCGAGATGCTGGCCAAGCTCCTCGACCTGACCGCCGAGGGCAGCGCGGTGACCGAGCCCTGCCCGCCCTGGATGCCACCCCGGCTGCCCTCGCAGACGGAGCTGATGACCGACGCCCTGCCGAGCTTCATTCGCAGCCCGCTGCGGGGGCTGCGTGCCGCGCGTGAAATCGGCCGCACGGCGGTGCGGATGGCCCGTTGCGCCATCGACGAGCGGCTGGGCCCGATCTCCATCCCGTTGGGCGCGCCCGACACCTTCGAGACACCCGTGGGCGCCGACCGCGCCGTGTCCTTCGCCACGCTGGACCTCGAGCAGGTTCGGATGCTCAGGACGCGTTTCGGCTCGACGATCAACGACGTCGTGCTGGCCGTCTGCTCGGGTGCGCTGCGCGCCCACCTGGTCGCGCACGGCCAGGACACCGAGAGCCCCCTGGTGGCGGTCGTGCCCGTCTCGGTGCGCGGCGACTCGAGCGGGGTCTCGCTGGGCAACTACCTCTCGGCCATGTTCGTGCCGCTGTCGAACGACAAGAAGACGCCACTGGAGCGCCTGCGCACGGTGACGGCCGCCAGCGCGGCCAGCAAGGGCCAGGAGCGTGCCGTGGGCTACGGCCCCATGGCGACCCGGCTGACCGAGGCGGTACCGCCCGCCGTGGTCAAGCCGATGGTCCAGCTCGGAGTGCGGACCGGCATGCTGCGCAAGCTGCGGCCCGGCAACCTGATGGTGTCCAACGTGCCCGGTCCCGACTTCCCCCTCTACTTCGCCGGCATGGAGCTCCGTGCGGTGTATCCGCTCGGTCCGGTGATCGACGGGGTGGCGCTGAACATCACAGTGCAGAGCTACTGCGAGTCGCTCTTCGTCGGCATCAACGCATGCGCTTCGGCCGTGCCCGACCTGCCGGGCCTGACGCAGGCGATGGTGGACGAGCTGTCGCTCCTGTGCCGCATGGCGGTGGGGGCGGGGGAGCCGCACCGGGCCGCCCGGGCCCGCCTGGCCGCCGGCCACAATCCGACGCCGGGGGCCGTCCCCCGGATGGGGACGAGGACACGCATCTGAGCCGACCCGGCCCCGCCCGCGCCGTGCTGCAAGGGCGGCCGGTGGCGGCGGGGTGGTGCGGTGCGCCAGGGTGGCGCCGTGGAGCGGTCGGATCTGGAGCGCAATCCCGTCACGGTCGCGCCCTGGCTCCTGAACAAGGTGCTCGCCCGCGGGGACCGGGCCGGCCGGATCGTCGAGGTCGAGGCGTACCACGGGGCCAACGACGCGGCGTCGCACGCCTACCGGGGGCCGACCCCCCGCACCGCCATCATGTTCGGCCCCCCCGGCTTCCTCTACGTGTATTTCACCTACGGCATGCACTGGTGCGCCAACGTCGTCTGCGGGCCCGAGGGCGAGGCCGCCGCGGTCCTGATCCGTGCGCTGGCCCCCCTGGGCGGGGTGGAAGAGATGTGGGAGGCCCGCCCGGCGGCCCGCCTCGAGCGCGATCTCTGCAACGGCCCGGCCAAGCTGTGCCAGGCCCTCGGGGTCACCGGTGACGACAACGGGGAGGACCTCCTCGCTGCCCGCCGGCGTTCCCGGGGCGCCGCCGCGGACGCCGGTGCGGTCCGGCTGCTGGACGACGGCACACCGCCGCCCGGGCGTCCCGGCCGCGGGCCGCGGATCGGCATCAGGGAGGCGACGGACAAGCGCTGGCGGTTCTGGGTGCCCGGCGATCCCTCCGTCTCCCGGCCCTGAGCGGTCTCCCGGCCCTGAGCGGTCTCCCGGCCC
>Ga0307374_10014220_pt1 | contig 10862 bp, 9 predicted proteins | sample OX3MG_FD_202532 | JGI IMG/M metagenome (GOLD analysis project Ga0307374, IMG submission 202532) | Soil microbial communities from Risofladan, Vaasa, Finland - OX-3 | ecosystem: Environmental > Terrestrial > Soil > Coastal area > Acid sulfate soil | place: Finland: Risofladan, Vaasa | collected... | reverse complement strand
CCCAGGGCCGCTTCAACTTCGGGTTCGTTGGGAGTGGACGCCGTCACGCGATTATAACTCAGGATGTCGTATCGCGAGTCTACCGTCAGCGGCAGACGCCGCCTGACCCGGCGTTGTAGAAACCCGGTCTCGACGGAGTTCACGGCGCCGTACCCATAATCGGAAATCAGCAGCGCGGAGGCCCGGCCAAGCAAGGGTGAAACAGAGCGGCTCAGCTTCCGGCGCACGCCCGTACCCAGGGGCTTATCAGGCTCACGGTCCACGCGCACGATCTGTTGCGAATGCCCGTGTCCGAGACCACCGAGCACGCGGGACTTGGTGGGTGTGGCATAGCCTTGTTGCCGGAACACGCGGCGCGTCGAGACGCCTTTCGCTGCGAAATACCGGCGCAGCGCCTCGCCGGGGCCGTCCTCGCCGACCACTCCCACAAGATCGACGCGCGCCCCGAGTTCGGCCAGATTGTTCGCCGCATTCGCGCCGCCGCCCGGAACGATTTGCCTCGCCCGCTCATGCAGAATAAGCACCGGAGCCTCACGGGAAACGCGGTTGATCTCCCCGTATATGAATTCGTCCGCCACGAGATCGCCGAGCACGACGATCCTCTGGCGCGTAAAGCGGTCGATGAGACTGAGCAGCGCAGAGCGTTCTTGAGCAGAAATCTTCATAGCGTGTTTTTCTAGTGCGGGCGCGCCGGGCGGTCGTGCGTGACCCCGAGCTGCTTTACAAGCTCCAGGGCGGCGCGATAGACCGCGGCCACGCTCAGGCCCTCCATGCAACGAAAGTCGATGGGACAGGCGCGCAAGCCGCAAGGACTGCACGCGACCAGATTCTGGACAACGCGCGAGCAGGGGCCAAAGGGTCCAGTGGCGACGGCGTCCGTCGAGCCGAACACCGCGACTACGGGCAATGCCAGCGCAGAAGCCGCGTGCATCGGTCCCGAATCGTTTGTCACCACCAGACGGCAGTGCTCGAACAGCGCCATCGCCTGGCGCAGAGTCGTCTCACCTGCCACGACTACCGGCGTGTGCTCCATTGCCTGGGCGACTTCGTCAGCGAGGCTCCGTTCGGCTTCCGACCCGAAAATGAGCACATCCGCATTCAGGGCCGCGATCAGCCGGTCCGCAAGCTCCGCGAATCGTTCCGCAGGCCAGCGCTTCGCGAGGCCAAATGACGCGCCGGGCACAATCCCAATCAAAAAGCGCGGCCCATGCAGTCCCAAAGATTCAAGCCGCCTCACCGCCCAGTTCTTCTCGTCCGGCTGCACCACCAAGCGGACCGCTTCTAATGGTCTCGGCGGCTCGGGCCGGGATATGATGCCGGCCCGAAACAAAAGCTGCAAATAGTAGTAGGCTTGATGACCGTAGACCGCCGGAGGAGGAACTTCAAGCGCGCTGGTAAGCAGGCGCGTGCGGCCGTCGCGCGCATAACCGATGCGGATGGGAATTTCCGCCCGCCAAGCCATCCAGGCAGCCTGGAAGGCATTTTGAAACAGAACCGCCGCGTCAAACCGTTCCTCGCGCAACTGCCGGATCAACTTGCTGAAGCCCGATGCTCCCCGGTGCTCGCCCTTCGGGTCATAGATGATCTGGCGGTCGATGGCCGGCTGATGGCGGTAAACGGCACTGACCCAGGGCTTCGAGACCAGCACAATTCCAGCTTCCGGAAAGCGCGCCCGTAAAGCCTCAAGCGCGGGTAGGGACAGCACTGCGTCACCAATCCAGTTGGTAGCGCGCACCATAATTTTCCGCGGCTCTTCGAGCAATCCTTCGCGAGCCATTGTAAACTGCGCCTCATTCAAAAGAGTCGCCGGTCCCCACTCCGGCGCGTTCTGTGCGAGTATAGCAAATGCGCCACATTGCATCACGAACTACGGAGGAGAAAACCTTGGGCGCCTCCGCGAGTCCCGCACAGGGTCTTGGTTTTGGCGCCCGTTCGTCCGTAAAATAGGGAAAGCATGATCACGGCAAAAATCGGCCAAGGCGGGAAATATCTCTTCGACAGGATCGTGCGCGCTTTTGTGCGCCATGGAATCAATCCCAACATCCTCACCGTGATCGGCCTCGGCATCAATGGAGTTGCAGCCTACCTTTTTGCCGCCGGCTACTTCCGCTGGGCTGGACTGACGATTATCGTAGCGGCCATCTTCGACCTGACCGACGGCCCGGTTGCGCGCATCAGCCGCCGCGTTACTCCCTTTGGAGGCTTTCTGGATTCGGTACTCGACCGCTACTCCGATTTCCTCCTGCTGGTCGGCCTGCTGGTCTTTTACAGCCGCGCCGACCGCTTCTGGTATGTGGTGCTCGTGGCCGTGTGCATGATTGGCGCTGTCATGACCAGTTACACTCGCGCCCGCGCCGAAAACGTGATCCGGTCCTGCAAGGTCGCCTTTCTCGAGCGGCCGGAGCGCATTGTGCTGCTGATCATCGGAGCTCTGTTTGACCGCATGGCTCCGGTGCTGTGGGTGATTGTGGTGCTTTCAAACCTCGCCGTGCTGCACCGCGTCGTGCATGCCTACCGGGAAACCCAGCGGCTTCCAGCGCAAGCTTCGAACGAGTAGGCAAATTTGGCGCGTCCGGAAGGGCGAGTACGAGCCAAAAGGCGTTTTTGAGATGCAGCGCCACCATTTGTCAAGTCTGGGGCAGCAGCTTCGGGTAGGCGTTGAAAGGAGCGTACGGGATGGCGGTGGGCCTCGATCTGAGAGAAAAGGGCGCGTTTCAAAACGGTGAGCGCTTGGTTTCGGATAGCCGGCTTTTCATGCAACTTTTGGCCTTCGGCGGCTGCACGGACACGGCTGCGCTCGTCGAGACGCTGGCGACAGCGAATTTCGAAAGCGTGCTCTACGAGGACATCCAAGACCCTCGCGGCGTGGCGCTGCTTACCTGGAACCGCGATCCCAATTTCTTCGTAGGCCGCCTCCGGAAGTTCCTTCTTGCACCCCTCTTCGCTGCACTTAGCTCCAAACCCGAATACAGCATGATCGGCCGCACGTACGCAATCGGCCACGAACCAGACCTCGAAGTGTGGCTTTTTGAAAAGCCCCGCCGCACCGTGCTCAATCCGGAATGCCCTTGGGCAGTGTGGTACCCGCTCCGGCGCGCTGGAGCGTTTTCAGCTCTAACGCCGGAAGAGCAGGGGCCTATTCTGAGCGAGCACGGGAAGATTGGCCACGCTTTCGGCGAAGCTGGATACGCGCACGACGTTCGCTTGGCTTGTTTCGGCATCGACAGGAACGACAACGACTTCGTCATCGGCCTCATCGGAGGCGAACTTCACCCTCTTTCCGCCTGCGTTCAAGCCATGCGCAGGACGCAACAAACCTCCCGGTATATCGAGACTATGGGACCATTCTTCGTGGGCAAAGCTATCTGGCAGAGCCCCGCCGGAGCGGAAAAACCGTAGTTTTTAATACATCTCATTGTGATATAATTAGGCCCGCATGAGGAAGTCTTCCGCTTTCCGGAGCGGCTCGCGGCGGGCAACCGTCCGCCATCTGGCGCAGTTCCGCTACGAGCTCCGGAAGTTTCTTCGCTTTAGCGAAAAGTCTGCGCGGGAGGCCGGCGTCACACCGCAACAACACCAGTTGCTGCTGGGAGTCGAGGGCTTTACCGGACGGGGTTGGGCGACCATCTCTGAGCTGGCGGAATTCCTGCAGGAACGGCACAACGCTGTGGTGGGGCTTGTGGACCGGGCTCGGCGGCGCGGGCTTGTGAACAAGCGTCCGGTGGCGCGGGACCGGCGTCTCGTGCGGGTGCAGCTCACGCCGGAGGGCCGGAAAATCCTCGATCGACTGTCCGAGATGCACCACCGGGAACTCGGGCGGCTAGAAGGCAGCGCCGCCGGTTCCGGCCGGCCGCTTCTCCGCAAGTTTTCCAATTCATGTTCAGCAACCGATTAAAAAGCAAAATCCTGAATTACCCGCTGTTGCGGAAATATACAGCGCTGGTCCATCAGGACTTGGCCGCGACCTACTCGCGCGACCTGTACAAGTGGCTGGTCGTCGGTCCGATTGTCGGGGTGGTGACCGGCCTTGTAGTCACGCTGATCGCGAAGATCATCCTCTATTGGATGTGGCCGCGCATTCTCGCCTATTACTGGCGCCATCCGGCTGCAATTGTCCCAGGACTTCTGGTTGGTTTCGTGATCGCCGGCCTTATTATGCAGTACTTCACGCCCGATCCGGACGAGCACTCCACCGAGGAAATAATCCGGTCTTACCACGAGCACCAAGGCGATATTCAGATGCGGCCCTTCATTCCAAAGCTGCTGGCGGCTATGGCTACCGTCGGTTTTGGCGGCAGTGCTGCTCTCGAAGGTCCCAGCATTTACGGGGGAGGTGCGCTTGGATCGTGGCTTTGGGGAAAACTGCGCCGTTTCCGGCTGGGACCGAGGGACCGGCGTATTCTGCTGATCAGCGGCGCGGCGGCGGGCATGGCGGCGGTATTTCGCGCGCCACTCACCGGCATGATCTTTGCCTTGGAAATGCCTTACAAGGATGATCTAGCTCATGAAGCGCTGCTGCCCTCCCTGATTGCGTCGGTGGTTTCTTACGCTACCTTGGTTTCTTTCCTCGGCGCAAAGCCGTTGTTCGATTTTGAGGCAGGGAACACTTTTTCAGGAAAGGATCTATTGTGGTCGGCGTTGCTCGGTCTCATTTGCGGCGCCATTGCCATGGCCTTTGACATCACATTCCGCCGCGCGCGCGTGTTTTCGGTAAAGCTTTCGATTCCGCACTGGGTAAAGATGGCGGTTGGAGGCTTTCTCACCGGCCTTTGCGGCTTGTTATTTGTCTCCCTGTTTCCAGGCAGCTTGATCCCTCTTGGCCCGAATTATGAAGCCGTCGGCGAGATTCTTTTTAAACCGCATAGTTCCCTCGAACTCGTTGTCTTCGGATTTTTTAAGCTCGCGGCCACGCTTTTTTCGCTCGGCGTGGGCGGTGTGAGCGCGATGTTCGTACCCTTGTTTCTGACCGGCGGCAGTTTTGGCGCGGCATTTGCGCAAATGATTGGGCATAGTCCTTCGCTCGACCTCTATGCGGCCGTAGGCATGGCGGCCTTCATTGCCGGCGGTTACAAGGCTCCGCTGACCGCCGTAGTGTTCGTGGCTGAGGCGACTGGCGGGCACTCCTACATTATTCCCACCCTCATCGGCGCCGCTGTCGCGTATGCGGTTTCGGGAGAAGCCTCCGCCTCCGGCGACCAGAGGCTGCATGAAAGCGTCAGGCTTCAGGAACTGCGGCGCATTCCGGTGTCAGAGGTGATGCAGCGCCAAGTCGTCTCGGTGCAAGCTTCTTCAACCTTGCGTGAATTCGCGGACGGAATCACCGCCCACCATCGTCACGCCGCGTTTCCGGTTCATGAAGACCACCAGATTCTCGGCGTGATCACGCTGTGGACGCTCGGGCAGGTCCCGGCGCTTCGCTGGCCTGAAACTGAGGTGCGGGAATGGATTGACCGCGAAACGCCTCGCATACATTCCGATTGTGACCTTTTGGAAGCGTTGCGCCTGCTCATGAGCCAGAGCCCCCGGCACATGCTGCTCGTCATTTCGGCTGACGGCAAGCTGGACGGCGTCGTGACCAAAACGGACATTCTCGGCGCCCTCAATACGGCCGCAATCAATGGTTCAAACTCCGGGCAACAGTGATCCGCGGCCTGCCTTCTCCCAACTCGCCTGAGCGCGAAAAAAACCACTCGCGAAACCATCTGCTCATAGGGAAGTATGCTGTGGCGCGCTCATGCCTGCCAGACGCAACACCCGATTGAGCGATGCGTCTAGGGTTTGCCATTCTGCGGCGCATAACGTTGCGTGGCCCAGTTTGCGCCGGTGGTTTGGCTGCTTGCCATAGACGTGCAAATGCGCGCCGGGAATGGCAAGCGCCTCAGCGGCTTCCGGCAGCGATCCGATGAAGTTGACCATGGCTGCGCAGCCTCGGGTTTCGGTCGAGCCTAGCGGCAGGCCGGTGATTGCGCGCAGGTGGTTTTCAAACTGGCTGGTTTCAGCGCCTTCAATAGTCCAGTGGCCGGAGTTGTGTACGCGAGTGGCCATCTCGTTGGCCAGAAGCTGGCCGTCCGCCTCAAACATTTCGAGCGTGAGCACGCCGGCGTAATCCAGAGCGCCAAAAATCTTTTCGGCGCAGGATTGCGCGCGCTCCTGCAATGCGGCGGATGCGCCGGGAGCGGGGGCGAGCGAGAGGCGCAGAATGCCATCGCGGTGGTGGTTTTCCGTAAGCGGATAGAACACGGCATCGCCCGTTACGCTGCGCGCGGCGATCAAAGACAGCTCGCGGCGGAAACGCACGAAGTTTTCGAGGATCAGCGGCGATGCTCCCAGGGTTTTCCAGGCGCGGTCCAGGTCCGCGCTTTCGCGCAGCACGAACTGCCCTTTGCCGTCATATCCCCAGTGGCGAGTTTTCAGCACCGCCGGCAGTCCCGTGGCTTCAAGCGCGGACGCAAGTTCAGCGCGCGTGCTCACCGGGCGGAAGACAGACGTGGGAACGCCAATCTCCTCGAAGAAGCGCTTTTGGACGTAACGGTCTTGGGCGATTTCGAGCGCCCTGGGAGGAGGGAAAAAATGGTGCACGCGCCCGGTGAGATACTGGGCGGCGCTGACGGGGACGTTCTCAAACTCGTAGGTGACGAGGTCGAGGCCGCTTGCGAAGCGCCCAAGCGCATCAAGATCGTCAAAGGCCGCGGTCACGCATTCGGCCACCTGACCGGCCGGGGCATCCGGGGCGCGGTCGAAGAATCGCAACTGCAAGCCGAGCGGATAACCAGCAAGAGCCATCATGCGGCCGAGCTGTCCGCCACCCAGAACTCCGATTCTCATAATTCCGTGACTAGCGAGTTGTCATGGCGCTTCGCGACACCCGCAAAGCGTGAAAATAACCCCTCACCCCCAGCCCCTCTCCCCCTTGCGGGGAGAGGGTGGCCGAAGGCCGGGTGAGGGGGCGCCTAAACGCGCGGTACAACCGGCAACTCCCACCGCGCCATCCGGAACGTCCGGCGGGAGAGCCATTTCTTCTAGCTTCAGCCTTGCTGAGGGTCGGGATGATCGAGGATGGCGCGAGTCTGGGTGTCGCGAAACCGGCGCAAGGCTTGGCGAATCTCCGGGCGCTTTACACCTAGGATTGCCGCCGCCAGGAGCGCCGCGTTCTTCGCGCCCGCCTTTCCGATGGCGAGGGTTCCCACCGGCACACCCGCCGGCATCTGGGCGATGGAGAGCAGGGAATCAATTCCGTGCAAGGCGTGTGATTCAACCGGCACGCCGAGAACGGGCAAGATGGTGCGGGAAGCGGACATGCCGGGCAGGTGCGCAGCTCCGCCAGCGCCGGCGATGATCACTTCGAGGCCGCGTTCTTCCGCCGTTTCCGCATACTCAAACATCGCCTCGGGCGTACGGTGCGCCGATACGATGCGGACCTCGAAGGGCACGCCTAGTTCCTTCAAGGTTTCCGCCGCATGGGACATGGTTTCCCAGTCAGACTGCGACCCCATAATGATTCCGACGAGAGGTTTCATGGCAGCTTGCGAGGCGCGCAACCGTTCAGGCGGTTCAGCCTTATTGAGAATCGCAAAATAGAGTGGCAAGTTTTCTTTGGTGCGGCGCTCTCTGAGCGCCGAAAGACCGGCGGCCAGAGGCCGCCGCACCAGCACTTCTCATCGCTATTTTGCGAGAATCACTCAATTAATCCTCGCCCTGGTCTTTGGTGAATCCCGGCTTGCCGTCGAACTCGAGCAGCTTCTCAAGATGCACCCAGCGATGGCTCGCGCCGACGCGGCGCGTGAGTTCCAGGATGTGATCGTCTGTGATCTCGCCGCTTGCCGGGCGCGCGATGAAGCGGCAGCGGTAGTGATCCACGCAGTCCGTAATCGCGCCCATCGCGGGGTAGACCTTCGTGCCGCGATTGGAGATCAATTTCAACTGAAAGGGCGTTGAATCAGCCAGCCGCTCAATCTTCGGACCCAGTTCTGCGGGGCCGAGCGGCGATTCAACGAATACGTCCACGCCCACCACCTTGCGAGACTTCGGCGTCACGAAGTCCGGGCGCGCGGAAACCTGCGGCAGTTTAAGCGGCTTGTGTTCGCGCACCTTCCACTTTTCAGATTTGCGGCCCAGGTTGGCGATGATGGCGTCCGCGTAGGCGGAGGTTGAGGTTCCCCGGTCGTAACCCACCACGTCTCCCGTGCGCACCTTGCCATCCTCGAGCGTCGCGAGCACGGCGTGCTCGATCCGGGTCGCAGCGTCGAATTCGCCGAGGTGCCGCAGCATCATGACCGAAGACAGAATCACCGCCGTGGGATTGGCCACGTTGCGGCCCGCGTACTTCGGGGCGGAGCCGTGAACGGCCTCGAAAATCGCCACGTCGTTGCCGAGGTTGGCTGAGGGCGCAAACCCCAAGCCGCCCACCAGCGCCGAGGAAAGGTCGCTGATGATGTCGCCGTTCATGTTGGTCGTGACGATCACGTCGAACTGCTCCGGCTTTTTCACGAGCTGGTGCGCGCAGTTGTCAATGATGACGTGGCTGGACTCGATGTCCGGATACTCCTTGGCAATCTCTTCGAAGGTGCGCTTCAACATGCCTTCGGTCAGCTTCATGATGTTCGATTTGGTGGCGCAGTGCACGCGCTTGCGGCTCTCTGACCGCGCGAACTCGAAGGCGATGCGGACGATTTTTTCGCAGCCTTTCCTTGAGATCAGCTTCAAGCCCTCGGCAACGCCGGGCGTCTGCATGTACTCGATTCCGGCGTAAAGGTCCTCGATGTTCTCGCGCACTACCACCAGGTCAATGCCGCGACCGCTGTAGGGCGTGGTGACGCCGGGCATCTCACGCACCGGGCGGATGTTGGCGTAAGTCTCAAACAGCTTGCGAAGGGTTACGTTCGCGCTCTTCTCGCCGAAGCCCACCGGCGTTGCCAGCGGCCCTTTCAGCACGACGCGCGTCTTGTTGATGGATTCGATGGTCTCGGGAGGCACGCCGGAAGGCAGGCCGCGCTCGAACACCGCCGCGCCCGCTTCGCGCTCCTCCCACTCGACCGCGGCTCCGGTCGCGCCAATGATGCGGCGGGCGGATTGAACAAGCTCCGGGCCGATTCCGTCGCCCGCGATTACGGTCACCAGCTTTTTCCCATTGGGGGTCGTATGAAAGTTCAAAGGACTCGCTCCTTGGCTCAGAATGAATTCTGAAGAGTCTGAAAAAGATAGAGTATGGCCAGATTCGCGGAAAAAATGCAAGCGCAGTTTCGGGCGGGGTTGTGCAGCTTGCCGTAGCGCCAACCTTCAGGTCGGCATTCTGAGGGCTGTGCCGGGCTGAAGCCCAGCGCTACAAAACCAAAATGCGCCACTACCCTTGGGCGGGCAGGACGGACCCAGCGCCCATCCCGCCGGTGCGCGCCGCCATGCTCCCGTGTTCGCCGCCATCGAGAGGGGTTGCCCCTTGGGTCTCGGCGGCTCGCCTGGGCGCACGGAACCGAGCATGGGTTTGTGGCCAGTTGACTAGCCTTGGCGGGGCTGCTGGCAGGGGTGGCTTTCTGCCTCCAGTTAGCGCCGCATAAGCTCCGGTCAAACCGGCATCTTAATTCATTTTACAAGACATATCCTGAAATCGCCTATCTCCTTGTGGCTCAATTCGCTGGCCGCTTCGCCCCGGTTTGACTGGTTCAACAATCTTTTTTTGCATTTCCGCCGCCTTCCGGAGCAGGTTTTTTCAGGCGCCGAATAGCCCGAAAATCGAGGCTTCAGGGCGCGATTGTTTGGCAGGTTTGCGGAGCAAAAAGGTTGGCGTGCAGGCGTCATGTGGCTTGAGTTGTCCATGCGATAGCGTAGCATACTACGCTAGCCGTGCTGGCGTCAAGAGGTGGCGCGATGAGGTTTACGGGAGCTGGCCTTGCCCGGCGAACCGCGGTCAATCGCCGCTTGCAATTCCCGGTGCCAAGGCGTAAGAAGGAGGTATGCAAACGGTAGGAGATTTAGCTCCTCCGGGCATTCACGATTAAACCATCACACCGCTCTTGCGGTGCGTACCGATGGCGGCGCTCTACAAACGCTACCACGGCGTGAAAAAAGTAAGAAAATGGGGAATCGTTTACGATTCCCCATTTTCGTTTTTGGGAGCGCTTCCTCGGCCCGCTTTTCCCCGCCACCCGTGGGAAAGACCTTCTTCAGGATACTGTCTTGAATCGCACACATTGCAAACGGCGCAATATATACGCCATCCGGGGTGGTCTTTCCTTCGGGTACAAGCCGCGGACTTTTCCCAAAAACGAAAGTCCGCGCTACCTTGCTTTCAACTGTTCTATGAATTTTTCGAGCGTGTTCATCTCTATAGATAACCCCACCTCGGGTCTGATCCCGACCCTCTTATCCACATTAAATATGGCGGTGTACGATGAATCAAGATTTGCCCGCAAATATTCTTCTACTTTGCCTTCCCATCGCTTCCGCTGGGGATCACATGAGGGAGCGGGGACATAGGCACACGTTGTCCTCCTAAGTGTATCTGCTTGGGCAATGAACCTTCCCAGTCGTTCTCGAACCGCCTTTCGGTGGGCCTTTTCAACGTTCGATGGAACGAGCTGACTCTGTAAGCTGTTAGCCCTCTGGTACTGATCTCGCCATGCCTTAAAGAAGCTGAGGAAGAGGAAAAATGCCGCCAAGCCTATACCAAGTTTTCGTGGAATCGGCTTTCCTCGCAGGGTATGCCAAAGAGTCACCAACGCCACAATGATGCCCCCTGTCCAATACGCAGCCCAATTATGGATAATGGCAAACAGGAACTTCCACAAGTCAGCGAAAAAGCTACTCATGATGGCAAAACCTACCACTCGTGGTCAAGTTTTTTAACTCCGCGCTACATCCAACCCTTT
>Ga0307374_10014218_pt1 | contig 10863 bp, 9 predicted proteins | sample OX3MG_FD_202532 | JGI IMG/M metagenome (GOLD analysis project Ga0307374, IMG submission 202532) | Soil microbial communities from Risofladan, Vaasa, Finland - OX-3 | ecosystem: Environmental > Terrestrial > Soil > Coastal area > Acid sulfate soil | place: Finland: Risofladan, Vaasa | collected... | reverse complement strand
GGTCGGCACCCACCTCTGCCTGGCCACCCCCAATGCAATGATCCAGGAGGGCGTGCGGGCGTACTACCATGGCTGGTATCAGGACGTCTTGACCGAGCTGCCGAAGATCGATCGCGGCTTCGTCGCCGCACCAGCCGGTCCCGGCCTCGGCACGCGGCTACAACCCGACTTCGCCACGCGCGAAGGGGTGAGCGTGACGACATCAGAGACGTAGGACCGCCGTCACCCCAGCGGTAGCACGTGAGTCGGGTCGGCGGCATCGTAACCGAGGCGATAAGAGATCATGCTAGCGTGCTCTAGCACCGTCGTGGCTAGCTCGGACAGGCGCTCCTCGGGAACACGGTCCTGCGGCCCGCTAACGCTGATCGCGGCGATGGCGCGGCCGCCGCGATCGCGCACTGGTGCGGCGACACAGCGCAGCCCCACGTTGCGTTCGCCGCGATCGACCGCGTAACCACACGCCCGCACTTCTGCCATCGCTCGCTCGAGCTCCGGGGCAGTCTGAATCGACCTGGCAGTATACGGTCGCCAACCGTACGTCTCGATCAGACTGCGGACCTCCTCGAAAGGCAGATCGGCCAGGAGCACCTTTCCCAGCGCGGTGCAGTGCGCGACGGCGCGCCGCCCCAGTGCTGTGTACATCCGCGGGACCGCCGAGCGAACGGCGTAGGCGATGTGAAAGGTGTCGCCCTGATCGAGCACGGCCATGTTCGCGTTCAGACCGGTCACGTCGGCCAGGTGATCCAGGTGGGAGAGGCCGTGAACCCGCACGTCGAGCTGATTGAGCGCAACGCCGGCCAATTCCACCAGGGGAAGGCCGATCCGGTACATCCCGCTGGGCTGGCGCACCAGGTACCCCTCGACGTCCAGCGTCGTGACGTAGCGATAGGCGGTCGAGTAGGGGACGTCCAACCGCTGGGCGATGTTGGTGATCGCCCACTCTGGCGCGAGGTGATTGAACAGGCTGAGAACCTGCAATCCGCTGCCGATCGTCTTGGCAACGGAGTCGGGCCGTCGGGCGTCGCGATCGCCCTCTCGGGCGCGAGACCGTCTCACGCTTCCCCCTTTGATCTTCCGTTATTTGGAAGGGCAATCCTATTGACACAAGTTTAATGCAATATCTAGACTGGTCGCAACTGGAGCGGCGGCGAGGAGCCGGCCGCGGTTCTGAGCACGACCCGCGAGCAGGCGCTGCAGGCTCCCGACGGCCAGGTGCCGCCCGAGAGAAAATTCTGGGAGGTCTCCAGACGTGGACCGCGATGATTCCGGTCTCCAATCAGTCAGTCGGCGCGATCTTTTGCAGGGATTGGCGTTGGTCGCCGGTGCCGGCGCGCTTGGCGCGATTCTGGTGGCGTGCGGTCCGCCCGCAGCAGCGCCAGCCGCTCAACCGACACCGGCCCCGTCTGCGGCCAAGCCAACTGCCGCGCCGGCCGCGGCGCCGACGACAGCGCCCGCAGCCACGGCGGCTCCGCAGCAGCAGTCCGTGAGCTTGCAGTGGAGCACCTGGAACACCGGCGGCTTGCTGACTCAAGACAAGACCTTCGTCACTCTCTTCGAAAAGGCCAATCCTTCCATCACGGTCGAGGTCAACAACGCACCGAGTGATTACTCGGCCAAGCTCCTGTCTCAGGCGGCCTCCGGCTCCCTCTCGGACGTCATCCACATCGCGGCCGACTACTACCCGGCGCTGGTGAACGCGAAGGTGTTGCTGGACGTCACGTCGTACTTCACGGACGTCAAGTTCGACTACGGCCAGTTCGTGCCGTTCGGCGATGTCTTCCGACCCGGTGGGCGCATCCTCGGCGGTCTCGAAGACTACTCCAAGATCTACCCTCTCTTCTACAACGCGGGCATGTTCACACAGGCCGGTATCCCCACGCCATACGACCTATGGCAGAAAGGGGAGTGGACTTGGGATGCGTTCCGCCAGACGGCGAAGCAACTCACAAAAAGCGGCGTGTGGGGTGCCTACGCCTACAACTCGTGGGAAACCGGATGGTCACCGTGGATCTACGCGGCGGGCGCCACCGATTGGATCGCACCGACGGCGAACTACGGCGCCAAGATCAGCATCGATGGCCCGAACGTGCAAAAGGCGACCCAGTTCCAGGTGGACCTGATCTATCAGGACCAGGTCTCCGCAAAGCCGGGGCAGATCGCCACCGTCGGCGGGGCGGATCCCTTCACCGCCGGCAAGGCCGCGATGATGACAAACGGGAACTGGGTGCTCGCCGACTACCCGAATTTGATCAGTACTCGCTTCAAGTGGGGTATTGCACCGGTGCCCACTCCCACCGGCAAGGACTTCCTCACGATGTTCAACCCCGGCGCGCACGGCATGGTCACGGCCCACACGAAGTACCCGCAGCAAGCTTTTGCCCTGTCGCAGTCCTTCCTGAAGCAGCCGGTTCAGGACGTCCTGGCCAAGGCCCACACGTTACTGCCGGTTCTGGCGTCGTCGTACAAGTCCGCTGACTTCACCGCGTCGCCCGCAGAGCACATCGATGTCGTCAAGACCCTGGCGAGCCATTCCACGCCCATTCCCACCTTCCTGTCTTTTGACGAGGTCACGAACCGTCTCCAGTCGGACCTGGACAATGCCTTCCTGGGGAAGATCAGCGTGGATCAGGTATTGAAGACGGCTCAGCAGGACGCGGAAGGGATTGTAGCCAAACAGAGTCAGTGAGCCGCCGCATATCGAAGGGGAGGAAGGCGTAGGGTGCGGGGGAACGTTGCGAGCATGCGTCGTCGCGAGGCGATCGCCGGCTATCTCTTCATCGCACCATGGCTGATCGGCTTCGTCTGCTGGACCGCCGGGCCGATGCTCGTGAGCCTTGGGCTCAGCTTCACGGACTGGAACCTCCTCTCGCCGGCTCACTGGATTGGCGCATCCAACTACGTTGGGGTGGTGACCTCGCACGTGACGCTCCAGAGCTTGTGGGATACCGCGTATTACACGTTCACCTCGGTGCCCCTGGGCCTTTGCGTCGCGCTGGGTGCGGCGATTCTGCTGAACCAGCCCTTGCGTGGCACCGCGCTGTACCGTCTCATTGTGTACCTCCCGGTGGTGACGAGCGGGGTGGCCACGGCCATTCTCTGGGCCTGGCTGTTCGCGCCTCAGCTCGGTATGATCGACTTTCTCCTGCAACAAGTTGGCTTACCCGCTATTCCCTGGCTCACCTCCACGACCTGGTCTAAGCCAGCCTTCGTCCTGATGTCGATATGGGGAGTCGGAGGACCGGCCATCATCTTTCTCGCGGGCCTGAAGGGGATTCCGCGGGAGCTGATCGAGGCGGCTCTGGTCGATGGCGCATCGGTTTGGGCCCGATTCACGAATGTCGTCATCCCACAGCTGGGACCGGTGATTCTTCTGAACGTGATAACCGGCATCATCGGGGCATCCCAGGTCTTCACGCAAGCGTTCATCGTGACTCAAGGTGGACCAGCTGATTCGACACTTTTCTACGTTCTCAACCTCTACAACAACGCCTTCGTCTACTTCAAGATGGGCTACGCGTCGGCGCTGGCGTGGGTGCTGCTGGTCTTCGTGATGCTTCTCACGCTTCTCGTTCTGTACCTGTCACGTGAGCGAGTGTATTATGCAGGTCTCTAGGAAGGCCGAAGGTCTCGCCATCCCGCGCGTCCGTCCCCTGCACTATCATGCCTTCGTCGCCGCTACCTACGTCGCCATGTGGCTGATCCTGGGTGCTTTCCTGCTGCCATTCCTCTGGATGGTCAGCACCTCCCTCAAGACTCTCAGCGAGGTCGGTCAGTATCCGCCGCGCTGGGTCCCGAACCCCGCACAGTGGAATAATTACGCCCAGGTCTTTCAGGATCTGCCTTTCTCGCGGTTCATCGCGAACTCGCTCGAGATCAGTCTTCTGGTGGTCGCCGGGTCGGTGGTCTCGTCTTCGGTCGTTGCGTTCGGATTCGCCCGGACTCGTTTCCCCGGTCGCGACGTCTGGTTCATCATCATGCTCTCGACGCTGATGCTCCCTTTCGCAGTCACGCTGATCCCACAGTACGTGATCGTGTACCGGCTTCAGTTGCTGAACACGTACGTTCCCTTGGTCGTCCCATCGCTGTTCGCCAGCCCGTTCTTCGTGTTCCTCTTGCGCCAGTTCATGCTGACCATCCCGCGGGACCTGGACGAGGCGGCGCAGATCGATGGCTGTGGGTGGTGGCAGATCTACCGCTGGATCGTCCTGCCGCTCTGCAAGCCCGCGCTGGCGGCGGTTGCCATCTTCGCCTTCGTCGGAAGCTGGAACGAGTTTCTCTCCCCGTTGGTCTACCTCAATCAGACAAGCCTGTTCACCGTTGCCTTGGGCGTGCAACTGTTCAGCGGACAATACAGTAGCTTCTACAACCTGATGATGGCGGCCGCCCTCGTCGCCCTGGTGCCGGTCGTCGTCGTGTTCCTCATGGCCCAGCGGTATTTCGTTGAGGGCGTGGTCTTGACCGGACTGAAGATGTAAGGGAGCAGGGGAAACGATGCGATGGCGATGACCGACCGCCCAACTTGGGCTCCCTTGACGACGGGGGTGATCGACTGTGATATCCATCCGAGCATGCACTCCGTCGAGGTACTCGTCCCGTATCTCGCCGAGCACTGGCGCGCGTACATCCGCGTCTCCGCGTTCAAAGGTCCCGTCGTCACGTCGTATCCACGCAACATGCCAACCTCGGCCCAGCCCAGCACCAAGCCACCGTCCGGCGGTCCTCCCGGCTCCGATCCCAAAGTGGTGTGCCAGCAGACGCTCGATGCCTTGAACGCCACTTACGGGATCCTGAACTGTGACTACGCCGTGCAGACCGTCCACAATCCTGACTTCAGCGCCGCCTTGGCGAGTGCCGTCAACGATTGGCTGAGTGCGGAATGGCTCACGCGGGATTCGCGGCTGCGCGCGTCGCTGGTTGTGTCGACCCAGCATCCTGACCTGGCAGTCCGGGAGATCGAGCGCGTGGGCGACCTCTCCGGGTTCGTTCAAGTCTACTTGCCGGTCCATTCCTCGATACCCTACGGCAATCGCTACTACTGGCCGATCTACGAGGCCGCGTCGCGACACGACTTGGCGATTGGAATTCACTTTGGGGGTGCCGCCGGTCACCCCTTCACGCCGGTCGGGTGGCCCTCCTATTACATCGAGGAGTACGTAGGCATGGCCCAAGCTTTCCAGACGCAACTCGTCAGTCTCGTCTGTGAGGGCGTCTTCGACCAGTTTCCGACGCTGCGTGTTGCCCTGATCGAGAGTGGATTCACCTGGTTGCCGTCGCTCATGTGGCGGCTCGACAAGGACTGGAAGGCGCTGCGGAGAGAGGTCCCGTGGGTTCGGATGCTCCCCTCCGAGTACATTCGGGAACACGTGCGGCTGACGATCCAACCACAAGATGCGCCGGCCGAGCCACGCTGGCTGATCGAGACTATCGAGGAGTTGGGCTCGGACGAACTGCTCATGTTCTCCACCGACCACCCACACTGGCATTTTGAGACACACGAGGAGGCGATCCCGCAGGGGCTGTCTGACGCTGTCAGACAGAGAGTCTTGGTGGAAAACGCGCGCGCGTTCTACCGCCTCCAGACAGTCGACTAGACGGAGCGACGGATCAGGCCCAGCCGGTGGACCTGTCCGGCCGATACGTGGAGGATAGACATGCAGGCACCAGCAACCGAACGGGAGAGCTTCTCGACGGCCACGGAAGGGGTGATCGACGCCGATATCCACAACGATTTGCCGTCACGTGAGACGCTGCTGACATACCTTCCGGCGCGGTGGCGCCGGCACCACGAGTTGATGAGCGGACGGAGTGGTCGTCCCGGTTCTTACTACCCACGCTCCATCACTGGGAACGCGCGGACCGATTCCTGGCCGCCGTCCGGTCTGCCGCCGGGGGCGGATCTCCCCTTTCTGCGCGAACAGCTACTCGACCGCTACAACATCGGCTGCGGGATCCTCAACCCGTTCGTCGGGATCGGGGGCCACCAAGACATCGAGTACGGCGCTGCCCTCGCCCGAGCGGCCAACGACTGGCTGATCGCAGAGTGGCTGGACCCGGAGCCACGGTTGCGTGCCTCCATCGTCGTCCAGTATGAGGATGGGGAACTGGCCGCGGAAGAGATCGACCGCGTCGGTGAACACCCCGGTTTCGTGCAGGTTCTCATCCTGAGCCGTACGTGTGAGCCACTTGGGCGCCGCAAGTATTGGAAGATCTACGAGGCGGCGGAACGACACGGGTTGCCGATCGGTATCCACTTCGGCGGAACCGGCAGTGGCCCCATCACGAGTGTCGGCTGGGCTTCCTACTACATCGAAGACCACGTCGGAGCGTCACAGGTCATGCAGTCTCAACTGATCAGCCTGGTCTGCGAGGGAATCTTTGAACGGTTCCCGGGTTTGCGCGTGGCGCTCATCGAGGGAGGCTTTGCGTGGCTGCCGCCGCTGATGTGGCGCCTCGACCGGGCCTGGGAGAAACTCTGCGAGGAAGTCCCCCTGGTGCGACGAGCGCCATCGGAATACATCCGCGAGCACGTGCGCCTCACCACACAGCCCATGGAGGAGCCGACGAACCCTCGGCACTTCCTGAAGGCTCTTGAGCACATGGGCTCGGAAGATCTGCTCATGTTTGCGACTGATTACCCGCACTGGGATTTCGATGCGCCGGATCTGGCTTTCCCGATTCGTCTTCCCGAGGTGCTCCAACGGAAAATATTGGTGGAGAACGCTCGCGCCTTCTACCGACTTCCGTGAGTGTCGCCGCCCCGAAATCACGACGCAGCTAGGACAGTACAGGTTGGCCCGATGACGGACGAGATCGGTCGGAGTACGATAATGGCGCGTTATGCCGTGGGGACCGTCGGTGAAATCCCGCCTGGCAGCCGAAAGATCGTTCTGGTCGCAGGGCGCTCGGTCGGCGTTTTCAATATTCACGGCGAGTTCTTCGCGCTCCGAAACCGCTGCCCGCACCAGGGTGGTCCGCTTTGCACAGGCCATCTGATCGGGCTCGTCCTGTCGTCGCGTCCCTCCGAGTACCGCTATGTCCGCGACAGCGAGATCTTGCGTTGTCCCTGGCATGGCTGGGAGTTCGACGTCAAGACGGGTCAGTCCTGGTTCGACCCGTCGAAGGTGCGGGTCAAGCAGTACGAGGTCTTCGTGGAACCACGATCCGACCAGGGATCATCCCAGATGGAGGGATTGGTCAAGGGACCATACGTGGCCGAGACCTACTCGGTCCTCGTTGACCAGGATCTTGTGGTCGTCGAGATTCTGTCGTAAGTTGCTTTCCGACAGGACCACTTCGGCCGCGACACCAACGCGGATCCATATCGTCTTTACTGGTCTGAAGGAGTAGACGGATGCGCCAGATCTGTCGTGCTGTTCGGCTTGCGCAGCGTCCCTATCCCCCCTATCCGGACGGTGGCGACAGCCTCCCACAAGGCTGTAGCCGATACCGCCGTCCCGGAGGAAGATCTTCGAAAGAACTGCCGACGAGGTTAGACTCATGCCTAAGATCGCCCTGATTGGTGCTGGTAGCGCCGTTTTCGGCAGGAGGCTGATCGCCGACCTGCTGTACTTCCCGGAGTTACGCGAAAGCACGATTTCGCTCATGGATATCAACGAAGAGCGTCTCGCCATCATGCTGCGCGTGGCGACCAAGCTCAAGGACGACAACAACATCTGCGGAACTACCTTCGAGGCAACGACGGACCGCCGCCGCGCGGTGGATGGCGCGGATTACGTCATTAGCAGCTTCGAGGTGGGATCTACGAAGTGCCGCGCGCTCGACCAGGAGATCCCGTTCAAGTATGGCTTGCGCGTGTGTTATAGCGGTGGCACTCAGCGCGTCGCTCAGGATCTGCGGCAGATACCTGTCGTCATCGGGATGTGCCAGGACCTCGAAGCGTTATGCCCGGATGCGCTGTTGCTCAACTACAGCAACCCGGTCCCGGACATCGCCACAGCGATCCGCTGGGCGACGAAGGTCAAGAGCGTCGGACTGTGCCACTCCGTGCAGGGGACGGCGAGGCAACTCGCCGGCTACCTCAACGTCCCGTTCGAACAAATCACCTACTGGGTTGCGGGGATAAACCACCAAGCATGGTTCCTCCGTCTCGAGCGGAAGGGAGAAGATCTCTATCCTCGACTGCGTGAGGCGATGAATGTTCCTGATATCTGGCGGCAAGATCGCATCCGCTTCGAGTTGATGCGCTATTTCGGGTACTTCGTCACCGAGTCCAGCCGTCACAACTCGGATTACGTCCCTTACTTCCACACTCATCCCGAGCTCGAAGCGGAGCTAGACATTCCTCCCCTATGGTACCGCGATAGCTGGTACCGGGAGCAGGCGTCTCTCACAGACCGGCTGCGGGGAATGCTCGCCGACGCGTCCAGGGCGACGCTGAGCCGATCCGGCGAGTACGGCGCCGAGCTCATTCATGCCATCGAGACCAATACGCCCTACCGGTTCTATGGGAACGTGATGAACGATGGATTAATCACAAACCTGCCCAGCAACCTCTGCGTCGAGGTCCCATGTCTGGCCGATGGGTCGGGCGTCCACCCGTGCCATGTCGGCGATCTGCCCAATCAGCTCGCTTCCCTGAATAGAAGCTTTGCCAATGCTGTTGAACATCGGGTAAAGGCGGCGCTCAGCGGCAATCGCGAGCAAGCGTACTATGCCGCTCAACTTGACCCTTTGACTGCGGCCAGTCTCACGTTGCCCAACATTCGAAAGATGATCGATGAATTGATCGACGCGGAGGCGGAATTCGTTGCACAAATGTAACTATTCAGGCGCCTTTGGTTGTTGGGCTAGTCGCACGTTCAGGGATTGTTGATGCATGAGACCCACCGTTTGGAGTAGTGTCAGGCTATGAATCTGGAAACAGCCCGTCGCGCGGAGTTGGTGGCCTGTGTTGCCGAGCAGGCAGCGACGATCGTCGCGCAGGCCGGGACGATGGCAGCCCTCATGGTGCGGATCAAGGAACTGGAAGATCGGCTGGCCACCGACAGCCACAACAGCAGCAAGCCACCCAGCACCGATCGGGCGCGGCGGACGCGGAGCCTGTGCCGGCGGAGCGGCAAGAAGCCCGGGGGACAGCCGGGGCATGCGGGCCACACCCGGGTGCTGGGGGAGACCGCGGACCGGGTGGAGGCGCATCATCCGACCGCCTGTGCGCAGTGCGGGGCCAACCTGACCGACACCGCGGGGAGCGTGGCGGAGCGGCGTCAGGTGGTCGACCTGCCCCCACTGCACCTGGAGGTGGTCGAGCATCAGGCCGAGCGGGTCGTGTGCCCGACCTGCGGGGCGGCGACCATCGCGGCCTTCCCTGCCGCGGTGGTCCAGTCGGTCCAGTATGGGCCGCAGCTCCAGGCCCTGGGCGTCTACCTGCGGGAGTACCAGTTGCTGCCGGCAGAGCGGGCGAGTGAACTGCTGGCCGACCTGTTCGGGGCGGGGCCGGCGGTCGGGACCATCGAGACGGCCGTGGAGCGGTGCGCCGCGCAGTTGGAGACGACCGACGCCGCGATCAAGGACGCCGTGCGGGCGAGCGCCGTGGCCCACTTCGACGAGACCGGCTGCGCCGTGGCGGGACAGCGCCACTGGCTGCACGTGGCGAGCACCCCGACGCTGACCTCCTACGCCCACCACGTCCACCGGGGCACGGAGGCCAGCGCGGCGATCGGCATCCTGCCCCACTTCCGGGGACGCGCGGTCCACGACGCCTGGAGCGCCTACTTCGCCTACCCCGACTGCCGCCACGCGCTCTGCAATGCCCATCACCTGCGCGAGTTGACCTTCGTCGCCGAGCGGGACGGCCAGGCCTGGGCTGTCCAACTGGGGGACCTGCTCCGGGAGATGAACACCCGGATGGCCACCGTGCGCGCGGCGGGGGGCACGGCGTTGGACGCCGCGACGCGCCAGGACGTCGGGGAGCGCTACCAGCGGCTCGTCGAGGACGGCCTGCGTGCCAACCCGCCCTCGGAGGAGCCCCGACGACCCGGCCAGCGGGGACGGGTGAAACAGAGCAAGGCCCGGAACTTGGCCGAACGGTTGGGGCGCCATCAGCAGGAGGTCCTCGCCTTCCTGGACGACTTCGCCGTGCCCTTCGAGAATAGCCTGGCGGAGCGGGACCTGCGTATGGTCAAGGTCCAGCAGAAGATCTCGGGCTGCTTCCGCAGCACGGACGGCGCCGACCACTTCTGCCGCATCCGCGGGTACATCGCGACGGTGCGCAAGCAGGGCGAACCGGTGCTCTCCACGCTCCAACGCCTCTTCACCGGCGACCCCCTGCTCTTGAAACTCAAGCCGCAATCGCTCCCGCGCATCAACAGTCCCTGAACCCGCTACCAGCCCAACAACCAACTTGCCTGAATAGTTACGCACAAATAGCGTTACTGATTCCCAACACTGCTCGGGAGGTTCGATACGGATGCCTCAGCAGCACTGGCGCGGCATTTTTACCATTCCTTGCACGCCCTTTGACGACCAGGGCGTGCTCGACGAGGCGAGTCTGCGACGCGAGGTCAACTTCTGCGTCGAGGCGGGAGCCCACGGCGTCGTCGCTCCGGTCAACGCCAGCGAGTTCTGGACGCTGACCGACGACGAGCGCCTCCGGCTGGCCGAGATCATCGTCCAGGAAGTCGGCGGCCGGGTCCCGGTGGTGATTGGTGCAGCCGGCTCCTCGGACCCGCACGCGGTGATGTTCGCCCGGCACGCGCAGTCCATCGGCGCGGATGCCGTCATCGCCATGCCCCCCTACGTTCGGCTCGTGTCCCAGCAGGACATCTTCGCGTACTACCGAGCGCTCTCGGACGCCATCACGATCCCGATTTTCATCCAGAACCACGACGCGCCCGCCGGTACGCG
>Ga0307374_10014215_pt1 | contig 10864 bp, 8 predicted proteins | sample OX3MG_FD_202532 | JGI IMG/M metagenome (GOLD analysis project Ga0307374, IMG submission 202532) | Soil microbial communities from Risofladan, Vaasa, Finland - OX-3 | ecosystem: Environmental > Terrestrial > Soil > Coastal area > Acid sulfate soil | place: Finland: Risofladan, Vaasa | collected... | reverse complement strand
GAAGTGTGTTGTTGGCCGAAAGCCGGCCGAACCGTCGTAAACCGATCAATCGGCCATCATTGTCAAGCTTGCGATTGACAATAACAAGCCAAGCCGATACTATTGTAATGTAGGGGTATTAGCAGCGCAGAGGGGAACATGGCAAAGAAGCCCAGCGCCGATAGTCGGCGAATCATAACCGCCAAGTCGGTGCCATGCGCCGACAGTTCCTCCAGTCACGCGCCGGCAGCGGCTGGTGCTGCCGAGAAGGGTATTGAGCAAATTCAGGTGATCGGCCATCGACCGCCGGCCACCGCCACGTTTACCCTGACTGATTTATCCGCAGAGCCGCCAGAAGACGATCAGGCGGCATGGAGCGAAGTTCAAAAAAATGCTCTTTCGGTGGCAGAGCTTTTGCAAGTCAGGGAACACCTGCGCACCACCGGGCAGGCATCAGCTTGACGATCTGTGGCAAAGACTCCAGCAGTCTGCTACGGCGGAATCGTTTGGGCCGATGTCAATGATCCAATCACACGAAAGCCTGCAGGCGAACATCCGGTAGTAATTCTGACTACAGACCAAGAGATTGCGGACAAGCAACAGCTAATTGGCGCAGTCTGCAGCACAAGCTTCGGAAATCCATTGCTTTCTGGCTGGTTTCCGATGCCGACCAAGCCTGGTCCTGGCGGTGATCCGATAACTGGCCTAACTGAGGCATGCGTTGTCAAGGCAACTTGGATTGAGCCGATACCAAAGATCAATCGGTTTGCAAAACGATGCCCACGGCGCATTGTCAGGCAAATAGAGAACTGGCTCCGAGAACAACTTCCAAAGAATACTTAGCGACTCACGCGGCGCGGCTGAGCTTCCTCAGGGCCGAGGTCATGTACTGGTACGCTTCGCGGGCGGCGGCGTCGGGATCGTCGATGTAGGGATACAGTTCGACGGTGATCCAGCCGTCGTAGCCGGTCGCCGCGATCGCCGCCAGCGTGGCCTCGAAATCGATCGCCCCGCGACCGGGTACGAGGTGCCGGTGGACGCGCGTGGCCGCGATGTCTTCGAAATGATAGTGCCGCGTGTGTTTCGCCATCTTCGCGACCCAGTGCTGCGGGTCTTCGCCGACGCAGTAGGCGTGGCCGATGTCGAAATTCAGCCCGATCCAGGGTGAGTCGATTCGTTCGACGAAGCGCAGATATTCGTCGAACCGCTCGATCATCAGCCCCGGCTCCGGCTCGATGAGAAGGCCTACTTCGACCTGCTCGGCCACCTCGACGCAGGGCATCAGCTCGTCGTAGAAAACTTTGGCGGCGTCTTCCCACGACTCGCCCGGCGCCAGCGGCCCGCCCGGCTCGGTCTGCAAGTTCTTGGCGCCGATTTCCTTCGCTAATCTCAGGGCCCGCCTGGTATGTTCGCGGCGGATGGCCCTGTAGTGCCGGTCGGGCTCGATCCACGAGGGGTGCCAATAGGGCTGCCGCGGGTCGGCGACGGCGTTCATCATGAAGCCGTTCACGTTCGAGACGGCCAGTCCGTGTTCACGAAGGCAATCGCGAATCGCCTGCTTCCGTTCGGGCAACAGGCCGGCCGGCCAGGCGTGCGGCACGTCGGACAGGACCTCGATTCCGGCATAGCCGATCGCCGCGATGCGACCAATCGTCTCCTCGATCGAGAAGTTCATGTAGGCGTTGGAGCTGAAGGCGAGTCGCATCTTGATTGTCCAAGGGCGGGTGTTACCGTTTCGTCACGCACTCGTCGAAGTTCAAAAGCGCCAACACGACGGCCGCGGTGGCGGCGTGGTCGGCAATGTCGAGGCGCTGGTCGCGCGGCGCTTCGCCCGTGTCGAGAAAGGCCTTGGCCGATCCGGGAGCCAGGGCGAAATCGGCCCGTTGCTCGGCGTAGAGCGTGACCAGGACCTTCGTTTCGTCGGCCGTCGGCTCGCGGCTCGTCAAGAGCCGGAATGCCGCGCGCAGCCGGCGCTCGACCTCGGCCGCGTGTTCGTGGATCAGCTTCTCCGCCAGCACCCGCGCCGCTTCGACGAATTGCGGGTCGTTCAGGAGTACCAGCGCCTGGAGCGGCGTGGCGGTCCGCTCGCGCCGGGCGGTACAGACCTCGCGGCTGACCGCGTCGAACGAGAGCATGCCTGGCGGCGGCGACGTCCGGCGCCAAAACGTGTAGAGGCTGCGGCGGTAAAGGCCCTCGCCATGGTCCTGGGTGTAACTCTTGCCGGTACCCGACTCTTCCCATAAACCGGCGGGCTGATAGGGACGCACGCTGGGACCGCCGATCCGCTGGACCAAGAGCCCGCTGACCGACAGCGCGTTGTCGCGGATCTGCTCGGCCGAGAGCCGGTGCCGCGGGCCGCGGGCCAAGAGCCGGTTGTCTGGATCGTCGGCAAACAGCCTGGTGTCGCGAGGCGACGATGATTGCCGGTACGTCGAAGACAGCACGATCAGCTTCGCGAGCGCCTTAACGTCCCAGCCACTGTCGATGAAATGCCGTGCGAGCCAGTCGAGCAGCTCGGGGTGCGTCGGCGGCTGTCCCTGGCCGCCAAAATCTTCCGGCGTGGCAACCAGCCCGTGGCCGAAGAAAATCTGCCAGAAACGGTTCACGGCCACGCGGGCGGTCAAGGGGTTGCGCTCGTCGACGATCCATTGGGCCAGCCCAAGCCGGTTGCGCGGGTATTCCGCGGGAAAGGGGAAGACGCCGGCGGGAGTACCCGGTTCGACGCGCTCGCCGCGGGCATCGTACGCGCCGCGGCGGAGCACGTAGGTCGGCCTGCGCCAGGGAAGCTCGGCCATTGCCATGATCTGGCGCACCTGGCCAACCAATTCGTTTTCCTGCTGTCGCAACGCGGTCAGCGCCGCCCGCGCCTGCTGGTATGCCGGATCGTGGCGCGCGAGGTAATGTGCGAAACGCTCCTCCTCCTCCTCGGCGGTGGCGGCCGGCACGGTACCGCCGGGCGTGAATCCACCGACCAGTAGTGCCTCAAGCGCCGTGAGCTCGCCGTTGAAGACCTCAAGTTCGTCAATCGCGCCGTCCTTGAATCCCACGTCGCGAAAACGAGCGCCCAGGCCAAGCTCGACCGAACCGGCGCTGGAATCGCCCCACTCGGCGCGATAGGTGATGTCGCGCGTGAGCCGGTCGCGCACGACTTCCAGCGCCAGCGGCGCGCCGCCGAGGTACATTTTCACTCCGGCCGCTCGGCTTGTGCCGTCGTAAGTCACGACCAGGTGCGTCCATTCGCCGTTGGGCACGCTCGCCGCGGAACGCACCTGGATCGCGTTGCCCGGCCAGAAGTGAGCCATCGAGAACACGGGGTGGCCGTCGTCGAGCGTCAACGAATAGCCGCGGAAGGCGGCGTCTTCGGCGGCGGCCGAGCGGTGCAATACGATCATCCGTGGCTTCTGCTCGGCCGGTTTGACCCAGAGCGCGAAACTGAACGCCGTGGCGCGGCCGAACGCGCCGGCGCCTTTGCAGACAAAGGCCTCGTCGCCGCCAAACTGGTACGCCTGGCCCACTTTGCCCGCTACCGGCTTGTTTTCGCCTTGCGGCTGGGCCGTTTCGAAATTGAATTCCGCGTCCGGCTTCGGCCTTTCAATCGGCGGCGGCGACGATTGCAGCCAGGCCTGGTACCGCGGTTGGGCTTCGGCACGGGTTTGTGCCAGTGAGGCCTCGCTCTCGCGAATTTTCGCCAGCAGCTCCCGGTGCCGTGGCTCCTGGTCGCCCTCGTACAGGAGCAAGGTCGGCGTGGGGGCCGTTTCGGTGAAGTGCGAGTAAAGCCCGTGCTCGTCGATGTTGTCGAAGAAAGCGCTGAACTGGTAGTATTCCTTCTGGGTGACGGGGTCGTACTTGTGGTCGTGGCAGCGGGCGCATTCGAGCGTCAGGCCGTGCCGTTGGTCTGCACGCGGTCGGAGACGTAGGCCGCGCGGAATTCTTCCTCGATGCTGCCCCCCTCATTCGTTTGGCGGTGCAGGCGATTGAAGGCGGTGGCGAGGACCCGATCGCGCGGTGCCGGCGTAGCGGTCGATGGGTCGAGCCAGTCGCCCGCCGTTTGCCAGACGATGAAGTCGCGGTACGATAGGTTCGCGTTGAAGGCTCGGACCACCCAATCGCGCCACGGCCAAACGTGCATGTCGCGGTCCGACTGGTAGCCGAAGGTGTCGGCGTAACGAGCGACGTCGAGCCAGTCGCCCGCCATCCGCTCGCCGAAAGCCCCCGCGGCCAAGAGCCTTTCGGCGACCTGTTCGTAAGCGTCGGGCGATGGATCGGCCGCGAAGCGGTCGAGTTCCTCCAACGTCGGCGGAAGGCCCGTCAGGTCGAACGCCGCGCGGCGCAGCCATTTTTCGCGACTCGCCTCCACGGCCGGCTCGATCCGCGCACGGCGCAAGCGATCGAGCACGAATGCGTCGATCGGCGTGCGCACCCAGCGATCCGAAGCGTCGGGCCGGGGAATGGGCACGCTGGCGGCCAGGGGGATGAACGACCAATGGGCCTGGTACACGGCGCCTTCGGCGATCCAGCGGCGGAGGCGTTCTTTTTGCAATTCCGTGAGGCTCTTGTGCGAATCGGCGGGCGGCATGCGGATTTCGTCGTCGCCGGAGAAAATCCGCGTGACGAGCTCGCTTTGATCCGGATCGCCCGGCACGATGGCCCCCTGTTCCAGGGCGGCTTCGCGGCGGTCGAGCCGCAGCTCAGCCTTGCGCGCGGCACTATCGGGACCGTGGCACTTGAAGCAGTTTTCCGAAAGGATCGGCCGAATGTCGCGATTGAACACTAGCGGCTCGTCGCCGCGCGACGCCGCAACCTGGCCCGCGGCCACGGCGAGCGCGAGGAGCACGGAACAGGCGGGCGATGTCATCGCGAATCCTCGTGCGCGCCGGGCGGAGGGAATGTTGGCAGTCCGGATTGGGTAATTGCGTAGGGCAACCAAGGCAACTTGCCTGGGATCTACTTTACCTTTTCGAACGTGCCGCGGATGAGCACGTTCATCCGGCCGGAGTTGTCCTTCGGATCGATCATGTCGTACATTCGCAGGTACAACCGGCCCGATTGCTCGGCGACGAACGTGGCTTCTTCGCCAACGGAGAACGGCTTGACTTCTTTGGGGTCGGTTCCTTCTTTGAAAATGGCGCCAATCAGCTCACCAAGATTGAATTCCTTCAATTCCTCGGGGATTTGCATTCCCTTGGGGCCAATCTGCTGCGACATCTTGAAAGTCCAGAATTGCGTTCCTTCGGCGGTGATCGAGATCGGCTTGCCATCGATCACTTCGACCCCGGTGTCTTGCCAGCTTTCGTTGGCATTGACGTTGAATCTCTTCTCCTTTGCCGAAAGTTCCTTGCCCTCGATATCCTCCAGCGCTTTCTTCGCGGTCGCCTGGTTCGGCACCAGTTTCAGGATCTGCTCGTAACAGGTCCGCGCGCCGTCGACGTCTTTGTTCTTCTCGTATTCCCTGGCGACCTTCAACGTTTCGACGATGAATTCCTTGTAGATCGCCAAAAGCCGCTTGTCGCTGGGCAGCCCGTCGTCGTCGCCGTCGCTTTTGTCGGAGGGACTGTTCTCGCTGCCGTTCTTGCCCTTCTTGGGTTTGCTCCACAGCGTCCCGGTCGCCAGGCAGCAGACCAGGACCACGGTCCAGATGGTGATCGTCGTTCGTTTCATGGCGCCTCGTTCTCCCTCCTTCGGTATTTCGCGCGAGCCAACGTCCCGGCCGCGTCGGTTAATTTGATTAGAATCTGGCACTTGTGCGGTATCAAGCCGGGCGGCACGATTTCGCATTCAATCTTTCGACCGGAATCAGCAGGTCTTCCAGCACCCGGCCGCCGATGACCGTCTCTTCGATGATCCGCCCCACGTCTTCCAGCCGCACGCCGCCGTACCAGATCTGTTGAGGATAGATCACCACGGTGGGCCCCAATTCACACTGGTCCAGGCAACCCGACTGGTTGGCACGCACGAGCGGTCCCAGGCTGCGCCGCTTGAGCTCCGCCTTGAAGCATTGGCGCAGGGCCTCGCTACCGTCGGGATTGCAACAACCGCGGCTGTTGCCGGGCTCGCGCCGGTTGCAACAGATAAAGATATGGCTTGTGAACAAGGGCATGCGACGAGATGTCTTTCCTCCCTATACTCTAGTTGATAACCACCCCGCGCGGTCGGTGTCAACACGTCGCCCGTGGGGCAGGTTTCCAACCTGCCATAACCTTGAATGGCCCCTTGGAAACCTGCCCCACGGCTTGGCGGGTAGCCGTCTGTATTGACTTCAGTCTATTTCGACTTCGCCGGGCTGAAGAACCGCCGTTCCAACTCGGCCTTCCCCCAGCGAATGTAGTGGTCGACCAATTCGACGCGGAGCTGCCTCCGCGAAGCCTGGCCGCGCCGCACACGATCGTAGAGCGAGCTATGACGGCGGCGGTAGGCGCGGACCTCCTTCAGCTCTTCGGCGTCGGCCCCGTCGGCGATCAGTTCCTGCTCCGAACCCTCGAGCAGAATGTCGCGGGCATCGAGAAACTCGGCACTGGCGCCGAAGGCGATTTCGTCGAGCGTCTCGACCACCGCGGCCGCCTTGGCGGCCGAGACCAAATCGGTGTCGGCACTGACTTTGGCCGCCCGGGCGATCGCCTCCGCCAAGAGGGGGTTGTGCTTCGAGGCTTCGGCCAGCTTCAGCCGCATCGACTGGAACCAATCGGGCGAAGGCACCAGCGTCCGCGTGGCCAGGAGGTGGGCGAAATGGTCGAAGATCGCCTCCTCCACCTCGCGCGCCGGGTCGTACATCGCCTCGCGGCGGCCGACGACTTCCAGTTTCGGCGAGAACAACGCGCCGGTCGGCGAAAGGAAGTCCTGGCCGATCGACAGCCCCAGTTTCGCCAGGTTCTCGCTGGTCATGCCGCCGGCGGGACCGTCGGCGATGGGAAAGAACTCGCTGCGATCGGCGGGTGTCTGCAAGGCGCACACCATGAGCAATCCGGCGCAATAGGTGTGAATCTTCCTGCCGGCCAGCGGCTGCCCCTTGAGATCGAGCACGCGCGAAGTGAGAAAGTTCAAGTCGAACTGCGATTCGTTGCCGATCACGTCGCGCGCTGCCTTGGCCATCGGTTGGGCCACCGCCGGATTGGGGTGCCGCAGGAAGCAATAGTGCAATGTGCGTTCAAGGTAGGCGTCGACGTTCGTGGCCGGGATGTGGCTGCCGCGCTCGGGTAAATCGACGATCACCATTCGCTGGATGCCGTCCGCGCCGCGTTCGAGCGTCGCCACCCCGACGTGCGTGAACAAGCCCGGCGAAAGGTCGGTGAACTGGTTGTAGGGCGACGGGTTGCGCATCAGCATCCAATCGCCCGGCCGCACCTCGAGCGTGCCCACGCGATAGCTCTCTTCCGTCAGCCCCTTGTCGCGACGCTCCGCCAGCCAGGCGAGCAATTCCGTATGGCGGCGAGCCGATTCGCCCTTCAACGACGTTGCCTCGATCCGTGACAAGATCTCGTGCAGGCGCTCGGCGGTGACGGCCGGCGGTGGCAGCTTTTCCTCGGTCCCGGGCCATGGGTCTTGCGGCAGGCCAATGCGGCGGACCACATCGGCCGCCTCCACGGCCAGCTCGACCCCCACGCCGTCGCCTTCCAGCAGGGCGATCACCTGTGGCAAAAGCGAGCGTTCGCCCGTGACGGCGATCAATTCCAAGAGTTTCTTCGCCTCCGCCGGATCGGTGATGGCGCGGGCCGGTGCCGCGACAGGACCCAGGACTTGCTGGGTTACGATCATCGCCCCGGCGGAGCTGCGATGGGCAATCAAGAGGTCGATCAGCCGCTTGCGGTCGGCCGGCCGGTTCATCAACTTGGGGACGGCAATCAAGAGTGCATCGACATGCAGGTAACGCAAGCGGCCCGAGAGGTCGATCAATTGGCTCGTGGTCCGCAGGTACCCGCGCGCCGCCGCCCGTTGTTCGTCGCCGAGGGGCAAAGAAGAAAACTGCCGCCGCAAATCGAAGGCATCGTCGAGCAACTGATCGACGCGCGACTTGCCCTCCAGCAAATGGCGCATGACGTCATGGATTTCGGCCGGAGTGCGGGCTTGTTTGAAACTTGCCCGTTGGGTCATCCATTGTTCGACCGCATTCGCCGCTTTCGCCACCGCCCGGGGGGTAGCCGCCGAATAATCCGCTGCCTCGCGGGGCACCGAGCGTTCGAGCTCCCGCAACCAGAGCTCCAAGGCGTCGGTTTGCGGTGCGGCGGCATGCACCGCGCGCAAGCCCGCGACCACGAGCAGACAGGCCAGGAGAAGGTCCCTGGCCCTTTGGAAACACGCCGAAGATGGCGCGGGGACGCGTCTGGGTTCGATCATGCTGGGACACCACAAGGCAAGGGGAGATCGCTACGCATTACCCCTATACCTTGTGGATTCCCTAAATGCCAGTCGAAGTGGCGGTTATTCCGCTTAAACACGGCTAACCGGCTGGTCGGACCGAATTGCTTCCGGCCACTGCAACTCAAAGCCGCTTCTTCACCAAGCCGTTCGCGGACTACGCGGCCGAGGACAACTCGGCGAACGTCCACGGATGATCTGCCGGGGGTGGGCAACCGTCGGCCGGTCTTGCCGGGCTTCCGGCGACGCCAGCAGTAGTTGTGAATCGCGATGGAGGCTCTGGCTTCGAGGTTCGCCGGCAGCGTGCTGGTCAGCGACTACCAGGGTTGGATCGGCCCAGGCCGATACAGCCCACCGCCGTGATGACGGAGTGGCGGGATACCATCGGGAAGTTGGGGCCCAAGATGAACTGCATCAACTTCCAGCCTACCGTGTTCGGCATCTTGGCCGCTTTCGCCTCAAGGATACAACCGCTGGCACGAATTCCTTTGCAGACCATCTGCCGTCGTGGTAGGTTCACGATGTTGGTCGGGGTGGGCCGATGGGTGGTGCAAATGGACCCCAGCAATCAACACACACAGCACGGAAACGATTCACCGTCGGGGTGTTTGGGGAGTTGGTCGCCTTTGAAGACGGAAGGCTGCTACGGCAAAGGGGACCGCTGGGGCTATATCGACAAGACCGGCAAGTTCGTCATCCCGCTCGATTACAACGAGGCGTGGGATTTCACCAATGGATTCGCGTGGGTCCACCGCGGCGGAAAGCTGGTCGAAATTGCCACTCACCTGCCGCCCGAATGGGAGGGTGGCGAATGGCTGTTGATCGGAAAGGCCGGCAACGTCATCTGGCGAAAACTGCACTAGAAACGTTCAGGAGTCGAGCCATGTCATCCGGCACCCACGTCTTCCGCTTTTCGCTGACCACCCTGTTCGGCATGGTCTTATTCGCCGCCTTCGGCACGGCCGCAATTCGCTTCGCCTCGCCGCTCTGGGCCGGCCTGACCATGGCCGTGACGGTGCCGCTGCTCTTCGCCGCCATCCTCGGCGCCCTGTTCCGCCTCGGCCAGGCCAGGGCCTTCTGGACGGGCATGGCCGTTTGCGGCTGGGGCTACCTGGTGGTCGTGATGGCTCCCTGGTTGGAAACCGGCCTGGGACAGCATCTGCCGACGAGCTACCTGCTGAATCACATTCACGGCCAAATACAAAAACAGTTGCATGGGGCTGGCCCTTCCACTGAGCTTGTCCTCCGCACTGGCCACGCCCTGTTCGCCCTGCTGTTCGGCTTCATCGGCGGCGTGACGGCCAAGTGGCTCTACCTGACGAGGCCGCCGCGGGAAGAAAGGCGGCAAGATTGATGTACCGGCCCCGCGTCCATCGATTTTGGCCGCGGGGATGGCGATCATCGGGGACCGGGCAGCGACCTTTGATGATCTTTTCGTGGCCGTGCTGGGCGGGTAGAATTCAGGCATGCGAGACCGATTCCGCTTTCCAATTCGTGAGAAGAAGTGGTACGAATATCCGATTCACCAAAAGAACGGTTGCGATGATCGACCGTTCATCGACCTTCGGCCATTGGCTTTCTTTCTGCCGATGATTGCCATCTGGATTTGGTGGATGATCGCGACGGGCGGCCACGTCGTTCTATGGCAGCCATAAAATCGGTTGCCCAAGAACTAGGCACGCCTACTTCGGCCGAAAGGCCAGCAACACGGAATGGACACCACCTACCGCCGACTTCGACTGCCAGGCGTCGGACACGGGGGACTGACCGGAGTTCGTGAACGTAATCCTTCGGTATTTCCCTTTGGCTGGATCGTACCCGATAATCCAGAAGAAGCGGCCCTTTCCGTTTTCCGTGCTGATGAGTAAATAGCGTCCATCGAGAATCCACTGGACCGTCATTTGCCCCTTTGATCTGTCATCCGAACGTTCGAGCAAAGGTCCTGTAGGACCGATCTCCGAGTCCCACTCGCCGATGAGCGGTTGGAGCTTCTTGAGTTCGAATGGCAAAGGCTGGATGGGTGTGCCGACCTTGCTCCATTGTTGACGGGTCGCCTTTCCTTCCGATTCCGCCTGTCGATTCCGGGTCCACACCATGTTCATACCGCCGTTGTCGATGAACGTCAGATTGCCTTTGATGGTTTGTGCGTCGAGGAACTGTTCCCTCATCTTGCTCGGCGGCTCGACGGTGGCGAGTGCAAATGCTTTGCTCGTTGAATCCCATTTGCCGGTCGATGAAACCACGTTGCCGTTCGATTGAAACGCCCATGCCACGAACTTTTCTAACTTGGGATCGTAGGTCCAGAGAATCAGTGATTTGGTCACTTTGTCGGGATCGCCGAGACTCACTTCGATGTGCTGGAGAAACCATACAGTTGCAATAGTGTACGCGATTTGATGAAAACCCCGGAAAAACGGGGGTTTCATGGGCTTTTCGTGCGTTTTCGGCTGTTCACTACGAATGTGCGGAAATGTGCCGAAATGGGTCCTTGCGGGTGTCATGACACCCGCTATTTCCGTTACCCCGAGGCCGTCGG
>Ga0307374_10014214_pt1 | contig 10864 bp, 8 predicted proteins | sample OX3MG_FD_202532 | JGI IMG/M metagenome (GOLD analysis project Ga0307374, IMG submission 202532) | Soil microbial communities from Risofladan, Vaasa, Finland - OX-3 | ecosystem: Environmental > Terrestrial > Soil > Coastal area > Acid sulfate soil | place: Finland: Risofladan, Vaasa | collected... | reverse complement strand
GTGGCGGCTTAGGCCAGCGCCGCTTTCACCCGCTCCGGCGTCATCGGTATATGCCGCAGCCGCTTGCCGGTGAGTTGGGCGACCGCGTTGGCGATCGCCGGCGCGACGGCCGGAACACCCACCTCGCCGATGCCGGTCGGCGCGTTATCCGTGGCGACCACCTTGGTATGGATTGGCGGGATATCCGCCATGCGCAGCACCGGGTAATCGTTGAAGTTGGATGCTTGCGCGGCGCCATCCTTGAACGCCAGCTGCTCGAGCAGTGCCGCGCTCAGCCCGAACACGACCGCGCTTTCAAGCTGAGCGTGGACGTTGTTCGGTTGCAACACGATGCCCGGATCTGCCGCTACCCAGTAATTGTGGACGGTGATCTTGCCGCTGCTCCGATCCACCGAAACCTCGGCGACGCCGGCGGTGTAGGTGCCGTGATAGTCGGAGAAGGCGATGCCCATGCCGTGGCCGGGTCGTTTCTTGGAATACTCCGACATTTCGGCGACCGCCTTGAGGATCGCGTTGGCGCGCGGATTGTATTTGGTCAGCTCCAGACGAAGCGCCAGCGGATCTTTTCCGGCAGCCGCGGCAACCTCGTCGAGGAACGCCTCGGCGGCAAACTTGTTGTAGCCGGCACCGATGCCGCGCCACGCCCAGACGCGCATGCCGTTGTTGGCGCGAACGCCTTCGGCGAGCGCGTGCGGAATGTCGTAGCACGCCTGGTCCAGGCCTCGCCAACCGATCAGGTCGTCGCCGCCGCTTCCCGCAAAGGACGGAGGAGCGGCCACCGCGGAAACGTTCTCCGCCACCAGTCGATGGTACCAGCCGAGGACGCTGTTGTTGCCGTCGATGCCCGCCTTGAGCACGTGGTAGCTCATCGGCCGCGGACGCACCGCCGCCAAATCATCCGGACGTGTCAGCAGGAGCTTCACCGGCTTCTTCACGATGCTGGACAGGATGACGGCCTGGATGCCGATATCGGGCGCGATCCGCCGGCCGAAGCCGCCACCGAGATATTGCTGGTGGACGACGATCTTGTCCGGCGTCGTCTTCAGAATGCCGGAGACGATGAAGGCGATCAGCGCGCCGAACTGACTGCCGGTCCAGATTTCCGCCGACTTGCCGTCTTCGGCAACGGCGGCGACTGCGTTCATCGGCTCCATTTGCGCGTGGTAGCAGAACTCCGTCTTGTAGTTCGCTTCCACCACTTTCGTGCCGGGAAGGACGTCCCAAACCTCGCCGACTTTGTAGGCCGTGCGAGCCGGTGTCTTCCGGTCCTGGCCGAGCTTGGCGTACTCCTCCATCGCCGTGTCGGAGTCGAAGCCCTTGGCCGGGCTTTCCGACATATCCCACGTCACCTTTAGCGCATCGCGCCCGGCCTGGGTCGCTTCCACGCTGGTGCCGATGACGGCGACGCCGAACGGCAACGGAATAACCGCGGCGATGCCCTTCATTTTGCCGACGTCGTCGGCGTTGGCGACCTGCGCTTTCGTGCCTTCCGCCGGCGCTTGCCTTACGGTTGCGTAAAGCATGCCCGGAACGTCGACGTCGATGCCGTACTTGGCAGTGCCGTTGACCTTCAAGGGAACGTCGACGCGGCCGATATCGGCGCGGCCGAGCAGCTTGAATTGCGACGGCTTCTTGAGATCGGCGTTGCCGATCTTCGGCAAATCCTTGGGGACCGTGGCGAATTTCACGACGTCGCCGTAGCCGATCTTCCGCTTCGACTTGGCGTGGATGACCTGACCGTTTTCAGTTGTCAGTTCCGCCGCCGGCACTTGCCATTTCGCGGCGACGTTGTCGATCAACACGCGGCGCGCCTGCGCGCCGGCTACCCGCAACGAGTGCCAATAACCGGGGACCGAAGTGCTGCCGGCGGTAATCTGCGCACCGTTGAAGAACGGATGCGGATTACCATAGAGCGGCGGAATCGCGGGAGCGAATTCCGTCTTTACCTTCGACCAGTCCGCATCGAGCTCTTCGGCAAGGATCAGCGGCAGTGTCGTCATCACGCCCTGACCCATTTCCGCGGTCGGGCAGAGCAGGACGACCGTGCCATCCGTGCCGATGGTGATCCAGGCGTTGAGCGTGCTGTTGTCGGCGGCGAAAGCTTCGGCGAAGCGGCCGGCTAGTCCGCCGCCCAGCGCAAAGGCGAAGGTCAGGCCGGCGGCGCTTTTGACAAAGCCCCGGCGATCCATCGCGGTCGCGGTTTCGCGGTTGATATGCGCGGTCATAACTCAGCCCTCCTTGGAGGCGCGCTCAATGGCGCGGACAATGCGTGGGTAGGTGCCGCAACGGCAGATATTGCCGTTCATATGTTCGACGATTTGCTCGCGCGTCGGCGATTTGGTTTTCGCCAGCAACGAGGCGGCCTGCATGATTTGGCCGGACTGGCAGTAGCCGCATTGCGGCACCTGCTCGGCAACCCACGCCTTCTGCAACGGATGGCTGGAATTGTGCGAAAGACCTTCGATGGTCGTTATCTTCTTGCCGGTGACCTCGGACATCTGCGTCTGGCAAGAGCGCACAGCCTTGCCGTCGAGGTGTACGGTACAGGCGCCGCATAATCCGGCGCCGCAGCCAAATTTCGTACCGGTAAGCTTGAGATGTTCGCGAATAACCCAGAGTAACGGCGTGTCGGCATCAGCCTCCACGTTGGCGGGTTTCCCATTGACCGTTAAGGCAAACGTCGTCATGAGGAGCTCCCCTTCGTTCGGTGCTCGTGCGATATGGCTTACGTTATTCCGCGCATCGTTAAGCGGTACGCGCGGTTTCGTGTTGTCCGCATGTCGAACATGCAGGGGTGTACTGGTAAGCCTATTTTAGAATTGGAACAAGGCGCGTCGCGCAAACGGCACGCATCGCGCGTTGTGGGCAATAGCCCTTGAATGCCCACCGTGGGAGGTGCGGGCGACTAGGCGATCCGGTTCTCGAACTCGCCGATGCCTTCGATCCAGAGCTTCACCACGTCGCCGGTTTTGAGGAACTTGCCGCTTTCGCCTCCGGTACCGGCCGGCGTGCCGGTGAGGATCAAATCGCCCGGATGCAAGGTCATATTGATCGAGAGCTGCGCGATCTGCTCAGCAATTGTGAACAGCATTTGGCCGGTGTTGGAGTCCTGCTTGAGCGCGCCGTTGACCCAGAGTTTCAACCCGAGTTTCTGCGGATCGGCGATGTCGCTTGCCGGCACGATCCACGGCCCGATCGGACAGGAGCCATCGAAGCTTTTGTGCTTGGTCCAGTCCATTTTGAAGATCGAGGTCGGCTCGAGGCCGGGCCGGCGGCCGCGATCGCGCGCCGAGAGGTCGTTGGCGATGGTGTAGCCGGCGACATAATTGAGCGCCTTCGCCTTCGGTACGTCCTTGGCGGGGCGGCCGATCACCGCGGCAAGCTCGATCTCCCAATCCAGTTCGTCGGCGTAATGCTTCGCCTTGATGGTCGTGCCGGGGTCGGTGATCGTGTGCGCGGCTTTGATAAAGAACCACGGTTTGAGGCCTTGCTCGCGCGGATCGGTCGGCTCCGGTATGCCCTGCTTGCGCGCCATTGCCGCCGCGTGGTCGGCGTAATTGGCGCCGGCGCAGAAGATAGTCGGCGGGTTCGGCACTGGCGCGAGCAGTTTGGTCTTGCCGAGCGGCATTCGCTTGGCGCGGCTCTTGACGGCACTTTTGGCGACGCCGGCGGCGGCTTTCTTCAGCGCGCCTTCCGCGCGCTTCCAGTCGGCGAGGATGCCGATGACGCTGCCGTAAGCAGGCTTGCCGGTGAGCCTGGCGGCATCGAACACGTCCTCGCCGATGACGAGGCCGGCGCGCGGCCCCTCTTTTGTCTGATAGGTCGCAAGCTTGTAACCGGCCCGCTTATTCCCGGCCATCGGCACGTCCTCCGCTGAACTTTCGCAAATTCGTGGCTTATTTCGCGCAGCATTGTAGGTCTCGGCAACGGCGCGACAAGCGTGATCGCGTCATTCCGGGGCCGAACGCAGCGAGGAACCCGGAATCCATATTCGCTGACCTGATGATTATGGATCCCGGGCTCGCCGCTTTGCGGCGCCCCGGAATGACGAGCATGCGGAATCAAACCTTCCCGAGCGCCTTGAGCACGCGCTCCGGCGTGAACGGCATCTCGACTAACGCTGCGGCGTTGAGTGGGCGGAGCGCGTCATTGAGCGCGTTCATCACGCAGCCCGGCGCGCCGGCGGTGCCGGCTTCGCCGGCGCCCTTGGCGCCGAGTTCGGAATCCGCGGTCGGCGTGACCACGTGGCCGATGTCGATGTCCGGCATCTCGCCCGCCATCGGCACCAGGTAATCCATCAGATTGGCATTGAGCAATTGTCCGGCTTCGTCATAGAGGCAATGCTCGTAGAGCGCGCCGCCGATGCCCTGCACGATGCCGCCGCGGATCTGCTCGTCGACGAGCTGCGGATTGATCACCGTGCCGCAATCTTCCACGCACCAATGTTTCAGAAGTGTCACCTGTCCGGTGCGGGTATCGACTTCGAGATAGGACGCCTGCACGCCGTTGGTGAAGGCGAACGGCCAGCCTTGCGGCACATAATGCCGTGTGACGATGAATTCAGCCTGGAAGCCGGGCGGCAGCGTGTCCGGGCGGAAATAAACGATGCGTGCGACTTCCTCGAGCGGCATGCGCTCGCGGCCGGTGTCGGCATCGACCACGACACCGGCACGAATGTCGAGCGCCTTCGGGTCGGCTTGCAGGATGGAAGCGGCGGCAACGAGCACATTAGCGCGCAGCGCCTTGCCCGCCTGCCACGCCGCCTCGCCGCCGATGCCGGCGGCGCGTGACGCCCAGGTGCCGCCGCCGATCGGGGTGTTATCCGTATCGCCGGTGACCACGCGGACGCTTTCGATCGGCACGCCGAATGACGTTGCCACCACCTGCGCCAGCACCGACTCGGCGCCCTGGCCTTGCTCGGTGACGCCGGAATGGACTGACACTGCGCCGGTGGCGTCGAGCTTGAGCGTCGCGCCATCTTGCGAAGAGATACGCGCACCGCCGACGCCATAGAATGCCGCCGATGGATTGGTCACTTCGATGAACGAAGCAAAGCCGATGCCGCGATAGATACCGCGCTGGCGCAGCTCCGCCTGCTCGGCGCGCAACGCCGGGTAATCCATCATCGCGAGAATCTTGTCGAGCGAGGCGTGGTGCGAGAGCCGCTCGAATTTCAGGCCGGCAGCGTTGGTCGCCGGATAGGCGTCATCCGCAAACATATTGCGCCGGCGCAGCTCCGTCGGGTCGATGCCGATCTTCGCGGCGGCGAGATCGACCAAGCCTTCGGTAACCGCGACGGCGATCGGATGGCCGACCGCGCGGTACTGGCACATCACGTTCTTGTTCTGGAACACCACGCGGGCGCGGGCGCGATAATTCGGGCAGGTGTAGGGCCCGCCGACCAGACTGACCACCTGGTTGGCCTCGATGCCACTCGTTCGCGGATAGACCGAATACGGCCCGATGCCGGTGAGGTCGTCGATCTCGAACGCGGTGATGGTGCCGTCTTTCTTCACGCCGATCCTGCCTTTGACGCGGTGGTCGCGCGCATGAATGTCGGAGACGAAGCTCTCGAAGCGGTCGGCGACAAACTTGACCGGCCGCCGCAGCAGTTTCGACAAAGCGACCGTCGCCATCTCGTCGGCATAGATGTGCACTTTGATGCCGAATGAACCGCCGACGTCCTTGGTCAACACGCGCACCTGGTGCGCCTGTAAATTGAGATGACGCGCGAAGATGTCCTGCGTCATGTGTGGCGCCTGCGTGCCCTGATAGACCGTGAGGCGCTGGTCGCCCGGATTCCAGTCGGCAACGATAGCGCGCGCTTCATTGGTGACGCCGGTGTGGCGGCCGAACATAAATGTCGCCTCGACGACCGCGTCGGCTTCCGCAAAAGCCTTGTCGGGATCGCCGGCGGTGTGCGCGCGCTCGAACGTCAGATTGTCGCCAAGCTCGGGATGGATCACCGGCGTCGTTTTATCGAGTGCGGTTTCCGGGTCAGTGACGGCGGGCAGCACGTCGTAGTCGATGGCGATGAGCGCGCAGGCGTCCTCGGCTTGCGCGCGGCTCTGCGCGACCACGACGCACACCGCTTCGCCCTGCCAGCAGGCGCGCTCAACGGCAATGGGGTATTGCGGCGCGGATTTGAGGCCTTTGAGATGACTGAGCACGCCGACCCACGGCGTCATGACCTTCGCAAGCTCGGCGCCGGTGACCACCGCGACCACGCCCGATGCTTTCTTCGCCGACGCAGTGTCGATATTTTTAATCCGCGCATGCGCGTGCGGCGAGCGCAGGAATGCAGCATGCACCATGCGCGGCAACGTCACGTCGCTCACATACTGGCCGCGCCCTTGCACCAGTCGCGCCAGGTTTGGCCGCGGCACCGAGCGGCCGATATAGGAATTCGGGCGGTCGAGCGCGGACAGTCCGGACGGCTGGTCGGGAGAGATTTTCATTGGGTGATGATTACAGAAATCGTGTCGGCCACATCAGCGTGCGCCACATATGCGCCGACGGCGAGTTGTCGAGGCCGAGGCCTTCCTTCGGCTGCTTGAAGTTGCGGCCGATGATATCGGCGAAGTCGTCGAGGTTGACCTTGGCGTTCGGATCGAACGAATAAATATCGTTCATCGTGATCAGCCGCGAGGTCATGTACCATTTATGTTTCCGCGCGCGCTCGTATTCAGCGACGATATAGGGCTCCGGCTCATAATCGTCGCCGAACAGTTTGCGGTACATCTCGGGATATTCGTATCCGACGGACGGATCGGCAAAGAACCGCAGCGCCTGGTGCATGCGCACCGCCCAGGAGATTTCTTCGTCAACATAGGGCTCGATCATCTGCGCGCCCCAATAGCCGTGGTCGCAACGGATGAAGCTTGCCACGCCGATGTCGTGCACCAGACAGGCGAGTACGACCTTATCCGGCTGTCCGCCCTTGAGCGCATGGGTGGCGCTTTGCAAAAGGTGCGCCGTGGTGGCAAAGCGCGTCTTGAAGAAATCGATCAGCGTCGGCTTGTCCGGCATTTTCGGCAGCCGCGGATCGGCGCCCATCAGCATGTGCTTGCCCGGATTGGCGGCCAGCAACGTTTCGCCCAAATCGTATTTCACTTGGCCGTCGCCGAGATAGAAAAGGGCGGATTTCGTGGCGATCCGTTCGGCGAGCTGATGCATCATTTCTTCTTCCAACTCGTCCGCGCGCTCGGACGCGGTCTGCGGTCGTGCATGTTCGTTCATGATCAGCTTGCCTTTTTCGCGCGAGCCTGCGCCACCGCTTCGATCGCGTCGACGATCGCCTGATAACCGGTGCAGCGGCAATAGTTCCCGGACAGGTGCTCTCGAATTGTGTCGCGGCTAGGGATTCCGCCGCGCGACAAAAGTTCCTGCGCGCCGATCAGCATGCCGGGCGTGCAATAGCCGCATTGCAGCGCGTTCCGCTGTTGGAAGGCCAGTTGCAGGTCGGCCAGCACGCCGGTATCCGAAAGGCCTTCGATGGTTTCGACTTCGCCACCGTCGCACTGTACCGCCAGAACCAGACAGCCGCGCACCACTGCACCGTCAAGCCGCACCGTGCATGCGCCACAGACGCCGTGCTCGCAGCCGATATGGGTGCCGGTCAGGCAAAGATCGTCGCGCAGGAAATCGACCAGCGTTTTGCGCGCTTCGACGTTGGCGGAAACGTCTTCGCCGTTGACGCGGACGTTGATGTCGAGACTGCGCGCGGTCATGCAGGCTTTCGGGCGGCGGTTTTCGCTCGCGGCAATTGATAGCATCGCGCTGGTGGGCAAGCTATCGTCATCCGCCAACAGCCGTTAACGCCAAGCAGCGGCAGTGCCGCCAAATATGAGGATGAAACCCGTGCCGGACCCTATGACCGAAATCATCGAAGACCTCGCGATCGCCAACCGCATTCTTGGCAATGAAGGTGTGATCGATGCATTCGGTCACGTCAGCATCCGCCACCCTGACGATCCCGGGCGTTATCTGCTCTCCCGCTCACGTTCGCCGCTGCTCGTCGAACCCGACGACATCCTCGAATACACGCTCGAATCCGTGCCGGTGACGCCACCGGCCATGCCGCAATACTCCGAGCGCGTCATCCATGGTGAAATCTACAAGATGCGCCCCGACGTGATGGCGGTCTGTCATCATCACGCGCCGGCGGTGATGCCGTTCGCTATTGCCGGCAAGCCGATCTTTCCTGTGTTCCACGTTGGCGGCGCGATTGGCGCGGAGGTGCCGTTCTGGGACCAGCACGACGAGTTTGGCGACACCAATCTTCTCGTGGTCAAGCCGGAGGAAGGCCGCTCGCTCGCCCGCGCGCTGGGAAAAAATTCGGTCGTCCTGATGAAGCGGCACGGCGCGACCGTGGTCGGCGCCAGCCTGCGCGAGCTGGTGTCCCGCTGCATCTATCTGTGTTGGAACGCCGAGCACCAGATGCGTGCCTCGATGATCGGCACGCCGCAGCCGCTCCATCCCGGCGAAATCCCGCTCGCCGGTGCAATCAATGTTAAAACCACCGCGGCAGCGCGGACTTGGGAATACTGGAGCGTGCGGCTGAAAGCGGCCGGCTTCTGGCCGCCGCATTTGAGCAAGAAAACTTCGCGCCGCGCCAAGCCGAAGGCGCGCCGCGGCAAGACCAAACGACGGCGGTGAGCCGGAATTTCACGGTGCTGAAAGTCTCGCGCCGCAAAATCCTGCCGCTGCTCGCGGGCGCGCTCGGCGCGCGCGGTGCGCTGCACGCCCGTACCGCCCTGGCCGAAGAAACCGGCTTCCCCGCCGACTTCGTCTGGGGCGCCTCGACGTCGGCCTACCAGATCGAGGGCGCGGTTGATGCCGACGGCCGCGGCAAAAGCATCTGGGATGCTTTCTGCCACACGCCCGGCAAGGTGAAGAACGGCGACACCGGCGATGTCGCCTGCGATCACTATCATCGGTGGCGCGACGACATCACTTTGCTGGCGCGCGGCGGGTTCAACGCCTACCGCTTCTCGGTGGCGTGGCCGCGTATCATGCCGGCAGGCGTTGGCGAGGTCGAAACGCGCGGTCTCGATTTCTACGACCGGCTGGTCGATGGGTTGCTCGCGCGCAATATCACGCCTTGGCTCTGCCTCTATCATTGGGATTTGCCGCAAGCCTTGCAGGACAAGGGCGGCTGGCTCACGCGCGACATCGCCGAAAAATTCGCCGATTACGCGCGCGTGGTGGCGCACCGGCTCGGCGACCGCGTCAAACACTGGGCGATGTTCAACGAACCGGGCGTGCATGCGCTATTCGGCTACGGCATGGGCAATCACGCTCCGGGCCTCACCGGACTAGCCAATATGCTGGCTGCGATTCATCATCAGAATTTGGCGCAAGGGCGTGCGTTGCAGGCCCTGCGCGCCGAGCAAAGCGACTTTCGCCTCGGCACCGTGCTCTCCCTGCAACCGGTGCGGCCGTCATCCGATAGCGAAGCCGATCATGCCGCCGTCGCCCGCTTCGATGCCGTTTGGGATGGCGCCTTGCTCGATCCGCTGTTCAAGGGATTTTATCCGCCGGCGATTGCCGACGACGTGGCGCCGCTCGTCGCTGCCGGCGACTTGCAGACAATCAGGCAGCCGGTCGATTTCCTCGGGGTAAACTATTACGCGCCAGCCTGGGTCACCGCCGCGCCGGAAAGTTTGTTCGGCGCCTGGTTCGGTGCGGTACCGAAGGGGACGCGCTTCACGGCGATGGGCTGGCCGATCGACGCCGGCGGCATGACCGACATTCTCGCCCGGTTGCGCGACGATTACGGCAATCCGGAACTCTATGTGACCGAGAACGGCGCCTGTTACGACGACACGGTCGGCGCCGATGGCATGGTGCACGACGCCGATCGCATCGCTTATCTGCGCGAGCACGTTGCCGCCGCCGGTGCGGCGCTTGCCGCCGGCGTCAAGCTGCGCGGCTATTTCGTCTGGTCGCTCTTCGACAACTTCGAGTGGGCGGAAGGCTATAGCCGCCGCTTCGGCGTTATCCGCGTCGACTTTGCGAACCAGCAGCGGACGCCGAAAGCGTCGTTTGCATTTTTGGCCGATACCATCAAGTGGCGCGGATAATACCGACGGCCGGTTTCGGCTGCGACGACTCAGTGCCGGTCGCGCGCGGCTGCGCTGACCGCGTTGAGGATGGTCGCGCCGTCCTTTTCCAGCACATTGCGCACCGAGGCCTGCGTCCCGATCCGACCCATTTCGCGTTGGCGCTTGACGGTCGCCGCCGCCATCAGCGGCTCGACGCCGAGTTCGGGCAGCGTCGCCACCACTTCCTCCATCTCCGCGGCGCGGCGCTCGCCGTGGCGGGCCATGCGTTCGAGGTTGTAGGGAATGAGTTTTTTCCAGTCGAGGCCGGGGAAGTTATTCTTCAGCGAGGCGGCGACCTCTTCGACCACGCCGGCGCGCGCGGCGGCGAGGAAACACTCGAACGTCAGCGCTTCGATACCCTTGATCATCACGCTGCGCACCATCTTGATCGCGGCGGCCGCGCCGACCTCGGCGCTACCGACGGTGACGCGCATGCCAAGTGCGCCGAGGAGCGGGGCGATCGCGGTGGCATCGGCGCCGGCCAGCAGCATCGGCGTCTGATGCCGCGCCGGATGGATCGGTCCGAGTACGGCGGCATCGATATAGCGTGCGCTGCCGCCGAGGAGCTTCGCGGTTTCCTGCTTGCGTCCCGGCGAAACCGAATTGATGTCGAGGAAATACGGTCTGCCGGCGAGGTGCGGCTTGACCGAACGTGCAGCCTCGACGCTCGACGCCGCCGTGACCGCCGAAATGATGACGTCGGCACCGCGGACGCCGTCGATTGCGGACGAAGCGCAATCGACGCCGATCGCTTTGCC
>Ga0307374_10014212_pt1 | contig 10866 bp, 9 predicted proteins | sample OX3MG_FD_202532 | JGI IMG/M metagenome (GOLD analysis project Ga0307374, IMG submission 202532) | Soil microbial communities from Risofladan, Vaasa, Finland - OX-3 | ecosystem: Environmental > Terrestrial > Soil > Coastal area > Acid sulfate soil | place: Finland: Risofladan, Vaasa | collected... | reverse complement strand
AGGCATCGCTCAGGTCCGCTCCTTTCAGTCTGCCAGGGCGCTCGGGCGCAGTCGTGCTGACATCATGTGGAGAGGGAACCTGACGGCCTGGATGCAAAAAGCCCGGCAGCCGTGCACAATGTTCCTGTTATACTACACATGAATATAGGTTTCGCGAAGCGCCCGGTTCGGCCTGAGGATGATTTTATCCCAAGGCGGAGGTTTGATAGGGTCCGGATATTTAACATCATGAAAACAATAAGGTTTCACGAAGTCGGCGGCCCTGAAGTTCTTAAGTTTGAGGATGTGGAACGACCCAGGGTGGCGCCCAATCGAGTTCTGGTGCGGATTCATGTTATCGGCGTGAATTTTGCGGACACGATGTTACGGCGGGGCGCTTACCTGGCGCAACCGAAGCTGCCGGAGACACCCGGTTTTGAGGCGGCGGGAGTTGTCTTGGAGGTTGGAGAAAACGAGGATTCCAACCTGGTTGGACAACGGGTTGTGGTGCTCGGCGAGCGTTGTTATGCGGAATACGTAGCGGCGTTGCCGTCCCAGTTGATTTTGCTCCCTGACGAAGTCTCTTTCGAGCAGGGTGCGGCCTTTCCGGTACAGGCGTTAACCGCCTATCACATGCTTTACACGGCTGACCGTGTGGGTCCTGGCAGCACCGTGCTGGTGCATGCGGCGGCGGGCGGCGTCGGACTGCTTGCCGTTCAAATGGCAAAACTGGCCGGCGCCCGTGTCTTTGGAACCACGTCGAGCCTGGAAAAGGCAAAGTTTGTTCAGGAAGCCGGCGCAGACGAAATCATTCTCTATCATGAGACGGGGTTTGCCGAAAGAATCGGGCAGTTGACGCGGCAGCGCGGGGTGGATCTTGTCCTTGATTCGGTGGGACAGGCAACGTTCCGTGAAAGTCTGGCCTCGCTTGCCCCCTTTGGACACCTGATCAGCTTCGGAAGCGCCAGCGGGACGCCGGACCCCGTCGAAATCAGCAATCTTTATGCACGCTCGTTGAAGGTCAGCGCATTCTGGCTGTTCACGGTCACCCGGACGCCTGAAATCGCTCAGCGCGGCGTGCGGCAGGTCCTGGAGTGGATCATGAACGGCAAAATCAATCTGCGGATTGGGTTGAAACTACCTCTGGAGCAAGCCGCCGAGGCTCACCGAAGGATGGAAGCCCGCGAGACGACCGGAAAGATTCTGCTGACCGTTGAGTAACAGAAAGGGATGGGTTCGGTGAGTTCTGGAACCACACAAACGATTACGCACGCGAAACGCCTGTCAGGATGGGTCGCGATTCCTGGGGATAAATCGATTTCGCATCGATACGCCATGCTGGCCGGCATTGCCGAAGGCGTGAGTCAAATCCATGCCTTCGCCGACAGCGTGGACTGCCAGAGCACGCTCGAATGCCTGAAAAAACTCGGAGTGAAGATCGGCCGCCAGGGAAGCGAGGTTACGATTGAAGGCGCAGGGCTCGAAGGCCTGCGGCCATCGGTTGAGCCGCTCGATGCCGGCAACTCAGGTTCGACCATCCGGATGCTCTCGGGTATTCTTTCGGGCCAATCCTTCCGGACCGTCATCGGCGGAGACGCTTCACTTTCACGCCGCCCGATGAAACGCATCATGGAACCGCTGGGCCGCATGGGCGCGCGAATTCAATCCTCCGAAGGCGGCCTGCCGCCGCTCACGATTGAGGGTGGAAGTCTTGTTCCTATTCACTACGAGCTGCCGGTGGCCAGCGCCCAAGTCAAGACCGCCGTTCTGTTTGCGGGCCTCTACGCCGACGGGGTCACCGAAGTCGTGGAGCCGCACCCGGCCCGTGACCACAGCGAAATCGCGCTCAAGCAGTTTGGCGCCGAGGTCGGCAGCCGAAGCCGCACGATCAGCGTTCGAGGACGCAGCCGCCTGGCGGCACAGGAACTGACGGTGCCGGGCGACATTTCTTCCGCTGCGTTTTTTGTTGTGGCGGGCCTTCTGGTGCCGGGATCGGAGCTGACTTTCCATGACATCGGCCTGAACCCCACCCGCACCGCCATCGTCGAGTTCCTGCGATCGATAGGCGGGGACATCACGATTCTGAATTGTGAAAGCCGCAACGGAGAACGGGTGGGCAGCGTTCGCGTGAGGGCGAGTTCGCTGCGGGGCGGCGAGATTCCAATGGAAGCTATTCCCGGACTCATCGATGAATTGCCGGTCCTCGCCGTACTGGGAACTCAAACGGAGGAGGGGCTTGTCTTTCGCGGAGCGCAGGAACTGCGGGTCAAGGAAAGCGATCGCATCGTGGCCGTGGCTGAGAATCTTCGCAAGATGGGCGCCGAAGTTGAAGAATTTCCCGATGGGTTGCGAATCCCCGGCCGGCAACGGCTGAAGGGCGCGGATATTTCAAGTTATGAAGACCACCGGATTGCCATGGCTTTCAGTATCGCCGGCTTGATCGCCGACGGAACCACCACGATTAACGACAGCGATTGCGTTCAGATCTCTTTCCCAACTTTTTTTGAGACGATTGCCCGTGCGGCCCGGTAGGATTTTTTCTGCCCTGCGGGAAAGCCGGTGAACCCGGCCCGATCCGGTACGCTAGCGCGCGGCAAGGCGAAGACGGCCGCGGATTGCCATGGCCGCCGGTGGCAGGCGCTGTTGCTGGGTTCTGCTGGAAGCGGTTGACGCTGGGGAAGGCAAGGATTGAGGCTGTGCCTGCACAAGATGGATAGCGCCGTAGGTCGAAGAAAGTCGAATGAGGGGACCGTTCTTTCCGTATGTTCCCGTGATGGCAGGCGCCGGCGGCTCCTTTGAAACCTTCAGGCCCGGGAAGTCGGAGCTGACGTCGCCCTTGCGAGAGACGGCATCGATCTGGAAGTTTGACGCCGCTGGCAGCGATAGAGTGATGTCGCCCTTCGTGAGGTCGACTTCGATGGGATGCGTGGGCGGAGTCGCTGTTTGAAGCCGAACATCTCCGTTCGTATTGACAATCTTCACGTTGGATCTGAAGTTTTCAAGATGAATGTCCTTGTCCCGCGTTGAAAGCTCAAAGGGTCCGCCGACTCCGCTGGCTTCCAGGTTGCCCATATCCATGGAGAGGTTGCCGGTCAGTTTCTGCAAGTTCAGTTGCGTCCGGGAAGAGCTGTAGCGCAGCGTCTGAGCAACATTCTCAAACCTTGTAGCGCCGGAGAAGTTGCCCTCGACGGTCAAAGATCCCGTCACATTTCGAACGGCGATATCACCGCCCCTGCCTTCAATTTCCACGCTGCCGTCGATTTGGTCGATCGAAGTCGCCCCCCGTGATTTATGGATCCGCATGAGGCCCTCGATATGGCTGGCACGCACGTCGCCGTGGCGGGTGGTCAGCGTCTGGTTGCCTTTCAGGTTTCTGATGTCAACGTCGCCCTCGTCGTCCGTGATTTCTGCCGTGGTGGATTGGGGGACACGAAGCGTCATGTCCAGCCTCAGGGTCCGTCCACCATGTGGAAGGGAATCAAGATTAGATCCCAATTCATACTGCCCGCCATTTTCCGAGAAGTGAAATTTCAAGCGGTCCGCAACTTTTCGCGCCGCGGATTCATTTTCCGCCCAGATGGTCTCCTGGATCACCGCTCCGATGTTCGGCTGATCTGATCCTCGAAGATCGACATTGCCTCTCCGGTTGACGACCAGAAGGCGCGGACTGCCTTCGACATCCTGGGAAACTTTCTGGGTAAACGTGTAGGAATTGAAAAAGAACTCCGCAAACTGCTGGTCGGTCATGCCCAGAACTGAAGGCCACTCGCCCTGGGGCCTCAGCAGAGTCTTCGAGAGGAGTGTTCCCATCACGAGAATGAGGATCAGGAGAATGACCTCTCCAGTCGAAAAGAGCGAACGTGCAGCAACCTCCGGATGCGTCCTGGCCTGAAAGTAATCGATCAGCTTGGATATTCCCCAGAGGATGATAAGGACCGGCCAGTACTTGGCAATCAGGTACCACGGGCGCATGGCGGGATTAAAATTATGATATAGGAAGAGGATGCCGATGCCAATCAGGGCCAGAGCCCAGAAGATTGAACCGCGGTGGTGCCGGTAGGTGCTCATGTTCATTCCTCTCCTTGAACGAAAAACTCCAGCCCTTAATTCCGCGGCATGGACCTTCTTGACCAGACCGACTCGAGCAATTTTGTAACCCCGATGACAATCAGAAGTACCGGCCAGGTTTTTGACGCTCCCCAGCCCGGAGCAAATTGGCCTATTAGAAAAATCACTCCGATGGTAACCAGGATAATCGGTCCCGTAAGGCCGAACCGGTCATGGCGGCGCCCCTGCGGGGTTTCGTAGAGGTCTTTTTCAGAAGTGGGCGTAGTTGTCATTGAGGATTACCTTGCCTTATCAATCATATTTGCGTCCGGGTTGATCCCTTCCAGGCCATGGCCCAACTGTCTGTACGTTTGTTCCTGCTGCCGGGTTCAGGTTTAAACCGATTGTTCCGGACCCCGAGCTTTTGTTTTCTCGATTTCCAGTTCTAATTCCTTCAGCCTTTGAAGGTACTCGAACTCCCGTAATTTGAGAGATTCCTGAAGCTCCATCTCTCGCCGGCGAGCCTTATACCAGAATATGATCCCCACGATTCCTATGGGTATTAGAATGGCCGCAAGCGGGATCACTACGGCAAGAAATCCGACTACGTTTCCCATGATTGTCACCCTTTCTGCTTTTCGCTGTGACTCAAATTGTGTTTTATCGTGCCCCGTGTTCCAACTTTGTTGATCCGATGTTTGTTTACCATCGCCCGGCCGCTCGCCTGATGGGCCGTGTTGCTTCCCACCCGACGTCTTGACAGCCTTTAGTTTCCGGCCGGTTTATTATCCTCCCTATTTGTATGAGCCGGCTCGCCCTGCTGGGGAACCGTGTCGTGATGGCCCAAGCGCTTCTGCAGCAGGACCAGGCCAAGCACAATCAAAAGGACCGGCCAGAACTTCCCAATTTGGGAAAAAATTGGAACTCCCAGGTTGGCGAGCAAAAACAAGATGCCCAGCGCGATCAACGCGACCGCACCCGTAGGAGCATTGACCCTCAATTCGTTCGGGGCGAACCATTCCGGGGTTGGCTGGCCCAGTTGCCGGGCTTTAGCGGTTTGGTAAGAATCAATCACCATGTAGAAATAGAAAGCCGCAGCACCCAGCCCGAAAATGGGACCCAGAGGGCCGCCCACGTGGTGGCTGAACGCGATGAGAGATCCGAAAAGCAATACCTGAACGATGGCCTTGATAATTTGGCCGTTATAGATGGCGCCGACACCCGGAATGAAGCCCAGAACGAGCGCAACGCCTGGACTTGAACCGCTGCCGGGCCCTCCCATGGAAGTCCAAGGAGACGACTGAAGGCGGGCCGCCAGGCAGGTTTCACAATATGACGTTCCTTTCACTTCACGCCTGCAGGTGTCACAAAGCGGCCGGCCGCACTGCGCGCAATAGGCGACAGAATCGCTGAGGGGATGATTAGCGCATTTCATGGATTTGAACTCCTTGCTCCAGTTGAGCGGATTGCCCGGCGGCATGAATCCTGGCGTAGGCCAGTTGCTGGGCTCCGGAGTCGGCGGTGCTTGCGGGCTGCCCGGGAGAAGAATTCGGCTTGCTGTTTTGCTTCTCCTCGTCCGCAGGCGGGGTTTGCGCATTCCGGAACCGGGATTCGATTTCGTAAACAATGCGCAGATCATCATAGAATTTTTCGGCCCGCGCGTAGAGCAGGTGCCCCGCCCGATTGGCGCGATAAACCCACGTAGTCGGGTTCAGGTCCTGTACTCTGAACGTGCGGAGATTGAGGCCGGCGATGTTGACGATCAGCGAAAGTGAGAACACGGCCATGGCCGCAGCGTAGGCAAAGCGGGGTTGCCGGATGCTGTGAAGCAAGGCGCCCGCCCGCTCATAGAAGCCCACACGCGCTTCACCCATCGTAGCGTGACGGATTCTGAGGATCAGCCAGGGAGGCGGCGTTACTTCATCGGCCGACCGGCAAACCTGAAGGGCAAGGCGGAGATCCGACAGAATTCCCTCGCACGGACCGCAACCCGCCAGATGCTCTTCGACCTGAGCGTGACGAGCCGGGTCCAGCCGCCTCTCCAGGTATTCGCTTGCCAGATTTTCAAGCTCCAGATGTGTCATGATCGCGTCTCTTCAACCTTCACTTATCCATACGCTTAAGGACCCGCCCTAGTTCCAAACGTCCGCGGTTGATCCGTGACTTGACGGTACCTTCCGGAATATCCAGGATTTGTGCAATTTCGGCATAGTCCAGGTCTTGCAGGTCCCTCAAAATGACGGCTTCCCGCAGGTCCGGCGACAATCTGTTGAGTCCCTCCTGCAGTTTTTCGCGGCGCTCCCGTGATTCGAGCTGGCTTGCGGGGCGCCCCTCCCAGGAAGGATCGGCAATGGGCATCTGATCATCAAGGGTCGAGGTCGCCCGATCTTTTCGGGTTCGGCGGTAATGATCGACCAGATGATTCCGGGTGATTCGATTGATCCATGTTGCAAACTTCCCCCGAAGCGGTTCATAGCTGCTGAGTGTTCGAAAGACTTTGATAAAGACTTCCTGAGACAGGTCCTCGGCATCCTCGTAGCGGCCGGTAAAACGGTAGCACAGATTGTAAATCCTGCGAGTATGAGCCTGAAGCAAGGCCTCCCAGGCCACATCGTCTCCCTTGAGGCAGCGCTTGACCAGCTCCAGTTCCGAGTCCAACGGCATTCTCCTGGGACTCATTACGGCCAGGCCGTGCCTGAGGCTTTTCGGCCGTTCACGTTGACCTTAAGAAACTTGTGGGCATTGTACCAGAACCCGAGACTTGCGTCAGGGGGATGTCCTGTTTTGGATAGTATCAACGGCTTCGGCGGAATGGCGTCGCGGTTCCGGTTGATGGCACAGGCGCCACGGCCGGCGAACCCGTCAGGCCGGTTCATCGCGCGAGGATTTGCATGCGGGCGCCGGGTTGCAAATGGAAAGACCGCACCGTGAAGGGCTGGCCTGGAGCAACATAGCCGAGCGGAAAAACGACTCGGGCACCGCCGCCCTTGGGCGACGCAATGGAAGCGGAGACAATCTCGCCATCCGCCATCTCCGCTGAAACCAGGAATCCACCCTGCGCCCGCAGGTTTTCAAACGAAACGTTCTTCCATGCGTCCGGGACGGAGGGGAAAATCCTGATTTTGCCTCCCCAGCTTTGCATCAACATGGCATTGATCGCCGCCGTGAAGGCGCATTCGGCTTCCATGGTGAAAGGCTGATACTCGTGGGTGGAATAGCCGTAGCGGCGGTAGTCGCCGTTCACGTGAAATCCATTGGGCCAGATGAAAGCCTGCTTGTAGATTTCCAGCTCATTCAGCGCCTGATTACGCCGCCGCACGCGCGAGGCGATCAGGCTGGCATAGGGAAACGACCACCCGGTCCACTCTCCCGTGCCGTGGTAAATCCAATTCTCGATCGACTTGTTGATCAGTGCGCGATCAGCGGGGCTGCCTTCCACATTCAGGTCGCCGCCGGGAAAAATGGGAAAAAGATGCATCGGATGACGGTGCGAGCGGTCATAGGGGGCGTCGGGCTGGACTTTGAGCCCTGTGTCCCCAACCGGATAGGGCGCCAGTTTTTGCTCCATCCCGGCCCATCGGGTTCTTTCCTGCTCGTCCACGCCCAGGACCTCGGAGGCCCGGATGGTGGCACGCAACAGGCTTCGAATGAGCGAGAGGCCGCCGGTGGGGTCCGGCGTCCAGGCTTTGAGATCGTTGCTGAAGTACTCGGGCGAAGCCGAGAGCGGAATATGCAGGCGGCCGTCGGGACCCGGCTTCAGAATGTTTTCATAAAACAGGACGGCCTGTTTCATAAAGGGATAGCCTTGCTCGCGCAGAAATTCCTTGTCCTGGCTGTAGGCGTAATACCACCAGAGGTGCTGCGCGAGCCATGCGCCTCCTCCCAGCCAGTATTGGACCGTCATCCAATTCGTCTGGCCCCCCAGCAGCCGGCCTTTGACGTCGAGAGCGCCTCCCACCCAGATTCCCGGAACGCCAAAAAACTGCCGCGTAACTTTCCTCGCCTGCGGAGCGACCGTGTTGATCAGCCAGCGGTTGAGCGGTTCGGCCAGGTCCAGTTGATTGCTGCTGTAAGCCGGCCAGTAGGTCTCCTGAATATTCATGTCGATGTGGTAGTCACCGCGCCAGGGGGGAAGTTCCCCGTCCGGAGGCCAGAGTCCCTGCAAGCCTGCCGGCACGCTCCGGTACGAACTGCTGGCCAGTTTATAGATGCCGTTGATCCAGAGGCGCTCGAGATCCGGATCGGGAATGCGGACTTGAGACCGCGACCAGCGTTCGCGCCACCATTCATGCTGGCTTACAAGAATTTTTGAGACGCCTTCAGCCAGGGCTGCGTTCAGCGTCCTCTCGGCGGTTTCAAGGCCCCGAGGATCATTCTGCTCAGGAATCGTGATCAGAAGGTTCCACTGAGCCGCGGTTTGCTCGCTGGTCCAAACGGTTGTAACCGCTCCGCTTGAAAGCAATGACTGCCTGGACCACGAAAATCTTCCGTGTGTGCCCGAAGTGGGTTTGGGGTATCCAATCTTGCCAGCCACTTCCGGAGTGAGTTCGCCGAGCGAAGAAAAGCTGACTTCGGGTTTCCAGCCCTGCACGCCATCCAGAGTTACCAGAATCACGTCCGGATCAATGCTTGCGAGGACGCGGTATTCCACCGGCTTGCCGAGGACGCGCAGGCGCCAGCGAACCTCGCCGTGCTGCATATCCAGCTGAGCCCGCTGAACCTGGGTTCCAGGAGGCAGAGAAATTTTCAGACGGCCGATGCTCAACCGCGTCGGCGTGATGTCGGCCAGCGGACCCACGTCCGATGACATCTCACTCTGGATCAGGTCATGGCGCCCTTCGCGAACCAGTTGCTGTAAATGGGCATAAGTGAAGTTCTTGCGAGAATTGGGCTGATACCGAAGGTCCCAAACGTCTCCGCGATCGAGCGTGAGGTAAAGGGATGTGCCGGTCCCCCAGACCTGCGCGCCCAGCCTTCCGTTGCCCACGGGCAGCCCGTCCTTCCAGTGCGGCAACGCCTGATAAAAAGTGAATCGCCAGGGTGCGCCCCCGGCGGAGGAAGTCGCACACCTAGCCGTGATGGCAAACAAGGCAACGCTAAGAACAGCCCACAGGGCGACGGATTTACGGTGCGAGTTCATGGGCGGCCGAAAAGGAATTAGAAAGATACCGCAATCCGGATGGAGTTGCAAAGCCTGTTGAGCCGATTGAAGGTTTTTTGTGATCTGTTTGGAAATGGCAGGGCCGTCCGGCATGCAAACAGGCCGTTCAGCGGGAAGCTCCGGTTCGTGACGGCAATAAAGGCAAGTCTGGCGGAGGGAGAGGGATTCCATCTGCGGTTACTTATTGCAAACACTCCACTTATTGATTTTTAATGACTCACAAACCGCTCAACTCTCACGAAACATGCCCAACTGGAACGTAACTGGAACATGGATTTTTAAGGGGCCGGTCACCCGGCCCCGTCCTCAGTTCCGGTTCATATAACCATCAATGTACCGTTGAAGTTCGCGTCCCTGAATTGACATGACCGGGATTTCTTGTACCAGGTGAAATGAGAGAGACTTCACCTGTGACCGGACCGGCCTTTTCCCCGTAGCAAATCTGCTGACCTTCAATTCATGGACTCCAAAGAGCGAAGGGCTAACCTGTTTCCGTGATGTATAAGGCACATCAACGAAGATTTCCTTTCGGATCTAGTTAATACTGCAATGCAGAAACTACAGTAATTAGAATTGAAACAGATTGATCTTTATGCATGAGTGCAGAAAGCTCTTGACATGCAGTAGGTACGAGTGCTATTTTTATGCATTCAAACGAGCCCAAGAAACGATTTCAGCAGTGCGTGCGGAATTCGGGTTCAGCGAATCCAAGGGAACACTGATCGTTAAGCGTCGGGTCACGGGTCAAGATGAGTGAAAAACAAAGGAGGGGCAATGCGTAAGACCACTTCTGCACTACGTGGAAAGCTTGGGATTTTAGGTATGGTGGTAACACTCGTGATGGCATTCGGGGCCACGCTTGCGTTGGGTCAGGTACAGTTTGGCGAGATCACTGGTCTCGTTACAGATCCGAGTGGCGCCGTAGTTGTCGGTGCTTCAGTAACCTTGGCCAACGTGCAGACGGGGGTCAGCCGAGTCACGAAAAGCAACGAGTCAGGATACTACGACGTCCCATCGCTGATTCCAGGTAACTATGATGTCACTGTGTCGAAGTCGGGTTTTCAAACGTCAATCAAGTCCGGAGTCAGATTGGAGGTCGCCCAGACTGCCCGCGTTGATGTCCAACTGACGATAGGCGCTACGACTCAGCAGGTAACTGTCAAGGCGGGAGAGGCTCCCTTATTGCAAACTCAGAACGCATCTATTTCTGGGGTTGTCCCGCAGCAGGGAGTGGTACGCTTGCCATTAAACGGCCGGAACTACTTGCAACTGGCTACACTCATCCCTGGTGCGAATGCCACGAACCTGGGTGGGAAATTTTTTGGCATACCCACAAACGATATACAAGTGAACGGCATGCGCAACTCGGCGACTGCCTACGTGATCGATGGCGCGGACGTGCAACAACAGTTTTTTGATGGGACCAGCTTCACTCCTGCTCCCGATGCTATCCAGGAGTTTAGAGTTCAGACAAATAATATGTCGGTGGAATACGGAGGAGGCGGTGCAATAATCAATGCGGTCCTGAAATCGGGAACTAACAAAATACACGGCGACGTGTATGAGTTCCTTAGAAACGACGTATTTGATTCGCGCAATTTCTTCGCGAAAGCCGTTCCCACGCTTCGGCAGAACCAGTTTGGATTTACGCTGGGCGGACCGATCAAGAAAGACAAGGC
>Ga0307374_10014210_pt1 | contig 10869 bp, 7 predicted proteins | sample OX3MG_FD_202532 | JGI IMG/M metagenome (GOLD analysis project Ga0307374, IMG submission 202532) | Soil microbial communities from Risofladan, Vaasa, Finland - OX-3 | ecosystem: Environmental > Terrestrial > Soil > Coastal area > Acid sulfate soil | place: Finland: Risofladan, Vaasa | collected... | reverse complement strand
GGTCGTGACGACGAGCCAGGATTCTCGCCTCACCTGGGTGCTGCGTGGTGGCATCGGGCTGGTGTTGCTGGGGTTTGCCGTGGTGACGTTCCTGTGGGTGCGCGGCACGCGCGGGATGACTCCGGCGGCGCGGTTCTTTACCAAGGTCGAGCGCGGCGCCGGCTGGGGCGGAGTGCCGGCGGACCCATCGATGACGCCGTTCGAGTACGCGTCGATCGTCGGCCGCCGTATGCCCGGATCTCGCCAGCATGTCCAGGTCCTGGCCGAGCTCTACGTGAGAGAGCGCTACGGTACTCGTCCGCCCACGTCCGCCGAGTTGAGCCGCGCCCGAACGGCCTGGCTCAGGCTCCGATCGCTGATCGTCCGCTACGCGTTGTTGCAGCGCTGGCGTGTCCGCCCGTCAGAAACGGTCGGCGACGACTAGGATGGGGCGCGTGGTGGTTGCCGGGAGCATCAACACGGACCTGGTCGTCCGCGTGGCGCGCTTCCCCGTGCCGGGGGAGACGCTGGCCGGCGGTTCACTGGCGATCAACGGCGGCGGCAAGGGCGCCAACCAGGCAGTCGCCGCCGCGCGGATGGGCGCGCCCGTGGCCCTGGTGGGCGCGGTCGGCTCGGACGTCTTCAGCCAGGCCAGGGTAGCGGATCTCGTGGCGGCGGGAGTCGACGTCGGCTTCGTGCGGCGTCGGGACCACGTGACCGGAGGCGTGGCCGTCATCCAGGTAGACGCGGCGGGCCAGAACACGATCGTGCTGGTTTCCGGCGCGAACGACTCCGTCGCCGCCGGCGACGCGGCCGATGGGGTTGGCGCGGTGCTCGGGCGGGAAGACGTGCTCGTCTGCCAGTTCGAGCTGCCCCTCGAGGCGACCCGGGCGGCTCTGCGAACGGCGCGGGGAATCGGCGCCTACTCGGTGCTCAACGCGGCGCCGTATCTGCCGGAGGGCCGGGACCTCGTTGAACTGGCTGACACGCTGATCGTCAACGAGGTCGAGGCGGGCCAGATCCTCGGGTCAGCACCGGTCGGCGTCTCCGATGTCCCCGGCGCCGCGGATCGGATCGCTGGACTCGGGCCGTCGGTCGTCGTCATCACGCTCGGTGAGGCCGGGGCGTACCTCCGGACGCCGACCACGGCGGCGCTGCTCCCGGCGCCACACGTGACGGTCGTGGACAGCACCGGGGCCGGCGATGCGTTCGTCGGCGCCTTTGCCGCGCTGGTCGCGGCGGGCGCGTCGATCGAGGAGGCGGCGCGTGCGGGCGTGGCCACCGGCTCGCTTGCCGTGCAGCGGCCGGGGGCGCAGCCTTCGCTGCCGTTCCGCCGAGAGGTCGACGCGTTCCTCGCGCGGGCGTAGTGCATCGTGGATCCGGCCGCGCCGGTGTTGCACGGCTGGGATCCGGTTTGTCCGGCAGAGCGTTAGAGTCATGTGCAGTGGCCTTGGTCGATTACGTTCGCTGCGTCGCGTGTAGGGGCGCGATTCATCGCGCCCAGCACGTCGTCGGGCAGACGATCGCTTTGAACAACGCTGCAGCATCTGGGCCAAGGTCTCGCGATGAGGGGAACGTCGCCGGTGCGATCCGCCAACCCTGCGACCTCGCGGATCGTCGGCGTCGAGCGGCCGGCCGGACATTCATCATCCGTCGTCCGGGCCACGTTACCCCCAGGGCTCGCAGCCACCCGGACGACCTGCCCGTTTTCGCTGTCAGGACGCGGAAAACCGTCGTCCGGCCCTCGTCCTGCCGTGCGATGGACTGCTGGATGACGCGGTCCGGCGCGGCCCCGATCAACCACGCGCAGTAAAAAACACCGTCGGGGAGCGATGTGCCGCTCCCCGACGTGCCTACTCGACCGGATGGCGCCGTGTGGCGACCTGCAGCTACCAGCCCTTGAAGAAGACCAGCAGCAGCGCCACGATGTTCACGATCTTGATCATCGGGTTGATAGCCGGCCCCGCGGTGTCCTTGTAGGGGTCACCGACCGTGTCTCCGGTCACGGACGCCTGGTGAGCGAAGCTCCCCTTGCCGCCGTGTGCACCGGCCTCGATCGACTTCTTGGCGTTGTCCCAGGCGGCACCACCGGTCGTCATCGACACGGCCACGAACAGCCCGGTGATGATTGACCCGATCAGGAGGCCACCGACCGCCTCCTTGCCGAGCGTGATTCCGATGAGGATCGGCGTGAGCACCGGTAGCAGGGCCGGTACCAGCATCTCGCGCAGCGCCTGCCGGGTCACGATGTCGACGGCCGTGCCGTATTCCGGCCGCGCCTTGCCCTCGAGCAGCCCCGGGATCTCGCGGAACTGGCGCCGGACCTCCTGGACCACCGCACCGCCCGCCTTGCCCACCGCCTCGATCAGGATGCTCCCGAACAGGAACGGCAGCGCGCCGCCGATCAGCAGGCCGATCAGCACCCGGGGATTCGAAAGATCGAACGATGGCTGCCCGTGCATCTCCTTGAAGTAGGACGCGAACAACACCAGCGCCGCCAACCCCGCCGAGCCGATCGCGTATGCCTTGGTGATGGCCTTGGTCGTGTTGCCCACCGCGTCGAGTTGATCGGTCACGTCGCGCACGCTCTCTGGCAGCTCCGCCATCTCGGCGATGCCGCCGGCGTTGTCGGTGATCGGTCCGAAGGAGTCGATCGCCACGATGATGCCGGTCATCGATAGCATGGCCATCGCCGCGACCGCGATGCCGTACAGCCCGGCGGTGGCGCTGCTCCCCGAGTTCAGGTTGAACGCCAGGTAGATCGCCAGCGAGATCACGATGATCGGCAGCGTGGTCGAGCGCATCGAAACGGCCAGCCCGGCGATGATGTTGGTGCCGTGACCCGTCTCGGAGGCGTCGGCGATACGCTTGACTGGCCCGAAGCGCACCGACGTGAAGTACTCGGTGATGATGACGACGGCGAGCGTAACCAGGATGCCGATCATCGCGCTGAGGAAGAGCTTCCAGGTCGGCGCCAGCGTGAACGTCGCCTTGAAGATCGAGACGGCGTGCCCACCCAGCAACGAGCTGACGCTGGCATCGCCACCCATGATCCAGCTGGTCAGCGGGTAGAAGGCAATGATCGCCAGCACGATGGCCGCGATCAGCCCCTGGTAGAGCGCGCGCATGATGCCGCCGCCGCCGAGGCGCACAAAGAACGTGCCGACGATCGAGGTGAAGATCGAGGCTCCGCCAAGCAACAGCGGGTAGACCACCGCCGACTCGCTGTTGAAGACCAGGTGGCCGAGGAGCATGGCCGCGACCGCCGTGACGGCGTAGGTCTCGAACAGGTCGGCGGCCATGCCGGCGCAGTCGCCGACATTGTCGCCGACGTTGTCGGCGATCACTCCCGGATTGCGCGGGTCGTCCTCCGGGATGCCGGCCTCGACTTTCCCGACCAGGTCGGTCCCTACGTCGGCCGCCTTCGTATAGATGCCGCCGCCGATGCGGGCGAAGACGGAGATGAGGCTGCCGCCGAAGCCGAGCCCCACCAGCGCCTCGACGTCGCGCGTAATCGTGTAGAAGACCGAGACCGAGAGGAGGCCGAGCCCGACGACCAGCAGACCGGTGACGCTGCCCCCGCGAAACGCGATGGCCAGTGCCGGCGCGAGGCCCGTCTTGGCGGCCTCGGCAGTCCGTACGTTCGAGCGCACGGCCACGCTCATGCCGATGAAGCCGGCCGCCGCCGATGCCGAGGCGCCGACCAGGAAGCCGATCGCGGTCGTCCAGTTGAGGGCGAAGCCCAGGATGAGCACGATCACCACCGCTACCGCGGCCACCAACGTGTACTGGCGGCGCATGTAGGCCTGGGCGCCTTCCTGGATGGCACGCGCGATGTCCAGCATCCGGGTGTCACCGGACGGCTGCGCCAGCACCCAGCGGATGAGCAACAAGCCGTAGATGATCGCCGCCACGCCCGCCACGATCGCGACCGTCAGGGCGATGGACACGTTACTCACGGGCTTTCTTCTCCCCCACGTTCGGACAACCGCGCCACCGAGTGGTACGCCTCACACCATGAGCCGCGGCAGTATACCGACCTCGTGCCGATCCCAGCAATCCCGTGGCGCTCCCCGCTCCGGCGACAGTGGCAAGCGCCGCCGTGACCACCAGATTAGTCGGGACACAGAGCGCCGCCCCGGCAGCGCGGCATTCGAATCCGCGGAGATGTCCGGGGCGGCCCAGTCGAGCCGAACTCGATCGCTCGTCGTTAGAAGTTGACGTACAGCGCCATCATCGTCAACAAAATGGAGATCGCCACAAACAGGCCCCAGAGAAACACTCCCGAGAACAACCGCGAGTCGAACTTCAGGTGCATGTAGAACATGACGACCAGGGTGAACTTGGCGATCGATAGGACGATCAGCGCAGGGGTGAGTATAGCCGCGAACGCTGGGATGTACCAGATCGCCACCTCGGTCATGGTCAGGATCGACAGAATGACCGCGATCTTGACGTACTCCGCCGCTCCCGGATGTCCGTGCTCGGCGGCTGTCGTCTGGTGTGACGTGCTCATCGCGCGCTCCGTTCCCCTTTCACGCAATGCCAGGTCGCCGCGCCCATCGACGTGCGGCGCCACCTAGTACGGGATCAGGTAGACGACCGTGAAGATGATAATCCAGACGATGTCGACGAAGTGCCAGTACAGGCCGGCGATCTCGACTTTCTCGGCCTGAGCCGGGGTCAGCGTGCCCCGCAGCGACATGATCACCAGCGAAATCAGCCAGATGATTCCAATGCCGACGTGCGTGCCGTGGAAGCCGGTCAGCACGAAGAAGGTCGAGCCAAACAGGTTGGAGCTCAGCGACAGACCGTGATCGCGATAGAACTCGGTGAACTCGAAGAACTGACCGCCCAAGAACAGGAGACCCAGTCCGGCCGTCGCCAGCTGCCACACCCGATACTCGCGCATCCGGCCGCGCTGGATCGCCTGGAGGGCCAGCACCATCATGAGGCTGCTCAGGAGCAGCACGGCTGCGCTGACCGAGGTGTACGGGATGTTCAGGACGTCGCGCGGGTACGGACCGGTCACGCTGCGGTTACGGTAGATCATGTAGGTCATGATCAGCGTACCGAAGAACATGCAGTCCGAGGCCAGGAAGGCCCACATCAGGATCTTATTGTGACTCAACCCGGTGGAGGTATGATGCTCCTCCTCCGCGTGGGCTGTTGCCTGTGCCTGACTCACTGTCCCCGTTCCCCTTCTCGCTCCGCCTCAGCGCTCCGCGTCCGGTGGTCTCAGTGGTTGGGTTCGAAGGCCCACCCGTAGAGGCTGATGACCATCAGGGCCATGCCCACGCCCACGATCACGGGTATCTGGGCAACCATACCGGCGCCGACCGTCGCCAGGCCGAGGGCGACCAGCACCGGGAAGTAGGACGGCGGCGGCATGTGGATGGACAGCCCCTCGCTCCCCTCCTCGGCGCCGCCGCGCACCGGCGGCTGGGCGTGCGCGGGAGCACCGGTGCCATGAGCCTGCTTCTCCTCCCACCAAGCGTCCCGGCTGTGAACGCTGGGGACTACGGCGAAGTTGTAGACCGGCGGCGGTGAGGGGATCGACCACTCGAGCGTGCGCCCGTCCCATGGGTCGGCCGGCGCGGCCTCGCCTCGCAGCAGCGTGGTGATGATGTTGTACGCCAGCAGCATCACCGAGACGCCCAGGATGTATGCCCCGATCGTCTCGAAGAAGTTCCAGAAGTCCCAGCCCATGCCCGGCGGGTAGGTGTAGATCCGGCGCGGCATGCCGTCCACGCCCAGGAAGTGCATCGGGAAGAAGGTCATGTTGAACCCGATCAGGGTGATCCAGAACTGGACCTGCCCGAGTTTGTCGTTCAGCACGCGGCCGAACATCTTGGGGAACCAGTAGTAGATCGCGCCCATCATGGCCATGATCGCGCCGCCGAAGAGGACGTAGTGGAAGTGGGCCACGATGAAGTAGGAGTTGTGCTGCCAGTAATCGACCGGCACCGCCGCGTGCATCACGCCGGAGATGCCGCCGATCGTGAACATGGCGATGAAGCCGACCGAGAAGAGCAGGGGCGTGTTGATCTCGATCGATCCGCCCCACAGCGTGCCGAGCCAGTTGAAGATCTTCACCCCGGTCGGGATGGCGATCAGCATGGTGGTGGTCGCGAAGACCGAGTTCGGTACCGCACCGACGCCGAGGGTGAACATGTGGTGCATCCAGACCCCGAACGACAGGAAGGCGATCGAGAGCCCGGAGTAGACCATGAACGGGTAGCCGAAGAGCGGCTTGCGCGCGAAGACCGGCAGGATCTCCGAGATGATGCCGAAGGCCGGCAGGATCAGGATGTAGACCTCCGGGTGGCCGAAGATCCAGAACAGGTGTGCCCAGAGGACCGGGTCGCCGCCAGCCTGGGGGTTGAAGAAGTTCGTGCCGAAATAGCGGTCGAACATCAGTTCGATCAGGCCGACCGTCAGCGACGGGAAGGCCAGCAGCATCAGGACCGAGGTGATCAGCGTCATCCAGACGAAAAGCGGCATGCGCATCAGCCGCATGCCCGGCGCCCGCAGGTTGACGATCGTGACGAAGAAGTTGAGCGCCGCGGCAATCGACGCAATGCCGAGCACCTGGAGCCCCATCATGTAGAAGTCCATGTTGCGGCCCGGCGAATAGAGGTCGGTGGTGAGGTTGGCGTAGGCGAACCAGCCGTCGTTCGGCGCGGACTTGATGATGAAACTGCTCAGCAGCAAGAGGGAGCCGAACAGAAATCCCCAGTAGCTGAACGCGTTCATGCGCGGGAAGGCGACGTCGCGCGCGCCGATCATGAGCGGCACGAAGTAGTTAAAGAAGGCGGCGTTGAGCGGCATCACGACCAGGAAGATCATGATGATGCCGTGGGTGGTGAAGACCTGGTTGTAGGTGTCGGGTCCGAGCAGGGTGTTGTCGGGCACGGCGAGCTGGGTGCGGATCAGCAGCGCCAGTAGTCCGCCGACCAGGAAGAAGACGAGCGCCGACATGAGGTAGAGGATGCCGATCCGCTTGTGATCGACGGTCGTGATCCAACTCCAGATGCGTGAGCCCTCGTAGTGCTCACGCTCCAGTGTGACCGCGGCCTGTGCCATCAGAACCCTCCTCGTCCGCGAGCCCCGCCCCGCGGCCTGCTGCCGATCAACGCTCTCCCTAGCAAGTCGCATTCACTCGTCAACAGGTGGGTCACTTCAGGCTCTCCAGGTACGCGGCCAGCTGGCTGAGCTGGTCGGGAGTGTAGTTCGGGAAGGCGGGCATGACGATCTGATTGTGCCCCGGCGACGCGCCCTGCGCGGATGCCTGGCCTGGCTTGATGCCGGGAGCGTCGTGAATCCAGGCTTCGAGATTCTGCGGCGTGTTCGACAGAACGCCACCCGCGATCAGCGTGCGGCTACCGAAGTGAGTCAGGTTCGGCCCGATGGTTCCCTGGGCCTTGGTGCCGTTGATGGTGTGGCAGCCGATACAAGCTCCCGACATGAAGAGTTGCTCTCCGGCAGCCGCAGCGGTACCGGAGGCAGGCGTTGCCGGGAACTTCTCCTGGGACTGCACCCAGGCCTGGAATTGGGCCGGCGTGTCCACGAAGACCCGAAAGAGCATGTGGGCGTGCTGCGCACCGCAGAACTCGGCGCACTGGCCGTCATACTCACCGGGCGTGTCGGCCTTGAAGTTGATGAAGTTGGTGCGTCCGGGGACGGCATCCTGCTTGCCGGCCAATTGCGGCACCCAAAAGCTGTGGATCACGTCGCGGCTGGTCAGCTCCAGGCGCACCGTCTGACCCTCGGGGACGTGCAGCTCGTCGGCCACCACCACCCCGGTGTCGGGATACTCGAACGCCCACCACCACTGCTGGCCGATGACGCGGATGGTCATGGCGCTCGGGCCCGGGTTCTGGGCGAGGGTGGCGATGCCGCTGATCGTCGGGACCGCGATGACGGCCAGGATCAGCGCAGGCAGCAGCGTCCAGGCGATCTCGAGCTTGGTGTTGCCATGAATCGGCTGTGGCATAGGTTGGCCCGGGCGACGGCGGAAGCGGACGACGGCAACCAGGAGGATGCCTTCGACGATGACGAAGACGACGACCGAGAGCCAGAAGATGGGCACGAAAAGGTTCCAGATCAGCCGAGCGTTGTCCGCGTGGGGCTGATCGGCGGACTGCGGGCCCGCGCCGAGGAAGGAGCAGCCACTGAGAAACGCGACCGGCAGCACCCCGAGTGCCGCCCAGATCCATCGTCTGAGGTAGCGCCTTCGGCCCGTCATGGTCCTCCCTGTCCAGGTCCCGCCGTGTCCGGCGCCGATTCCGGGCATGCGTCCACCAGTCCGACCAACGTCGCCTATGCTACTACGGGTCCCCGGAGACTGTCACTATTTTGTTACGCCGTTCACGACCGGTGACACGCCGCTGACACACGGTGTTCGAAAATGGCCTGCGCCGGCCCAAGATGGGACATCAGGATGGAGGCGACCGGCGGCGGCGCGGCCGGTTGCCGCCTGCAACGCGCTTTTGGATTAGTATAGAGAGATCGGGCGCCGGCCCGTCCAGTCTTGTCGCACGTGAACTCCGAACTCCGAGCGCCGGACGTCGACCCGGCGTCTGTCACGCCCATGCCAGGGAAGGAGCGGTGCATGTCCAGCAACGTGCCCGGCACGATCGAAGGGTTGCTGACCGAGTCGCGACGCTACCCGCCGCCGCCGGCGTTCGTCGCCCGGGCCAGCGTCAGCGATCCCGACGTCTACCGGCGTGCCCACGAGGACCCTGAGGGTTTCTGGGGCGAGGCGGCCGAGCAGCTCGACTGGAAACAGCGGTGGGACACGGTGCTGGACTGGAATCCCCCCTGGGCCAAGTGGTTCGTCGGCGGCAAGCTCAATGCCTGCTACAACTGCGTCGATCGCCACGTGCAGACCTGGCGCCGTACCAAGGCCGCCATCATCTGGGAAGGGGAACCCGGCGACGAGCGCGTGCTCACCTACCAGGACCTGTACCGCGAGGTGAATCGGGCGGCGTTGATGCTGCGCGGTCTCGGCGTGCGGAAGGGGGACCGCGTGGCGGTCTACCTGCCGATGATCCCGGAGCTGCCGATCACGCTACTGGCCTGCGCGAGACTTGGCGCGCCACACTCGGTGATCTTTGGCGGTTTCAGCCCCGACTCCCTCGCCGACCGCATCAACGACTGTGAGGCGAAGGTGCTGGTGACCTCCGACGGCGGCTACCGGCGCGGCAACGTCGTACCGCTGAAGGAGAACGCCGACCGAGCGCTGGAGAACACGCCGTCGGTGGATCGGGTCGTGGTGGTCGAGCGGGTCGGCCGACGGGCGCACCCCGTGCACATGCGGGCCGGACGCGACATCTGGTGGCACGAAGCGATCGATCAGGTCGAGGGAACCTACTGCGAGCCGGAGTGGGTCGACGCCGAGCACCCACTCTACATCCTGTACACGTCGGGCACGACGGGCAAGCCCAAGGGCGTGCTGCACACTACCGGCGGCTATCTCGTGGGCACGTACCTCACGAGCAAGTGGGTGTTCGACCTCAAGGACGAGGACATCTACTGGTGCACGGCCGACATCGGCTGGGTGACCGGCCACAGCTATATCGTCTACGGTCCGCTGGCCAACGGCGCGACCGGCGTCATGTACGAGGGGGCTCCGGACTACCCGGACAAGGACCGTTTCTGGGATCTGATCGCGCGGCGAGCGGTAACGATCCTCTACACGGCACCGACTTCGATCCGCAGCTTCATGCGCTGGGGCACCCAGTTCCCGGCCCGGCACGATCTGTCGTCGCTCCGCCTGCTCGGCACGGTGGGCGAGCCGATCAACCCGGAGGCCTGGATCTGGTACTACGAGCACATCGGCCACGAGCGCTGCCCGGTGGTCGACACCTGGTGGCAGACGGAGACGGGGGCGATTCTGATCACGCCGCTGCCCGGCATTACCACGCTCAAGCCGGGCTCGGCGACCACGCCCTTCCCGGGGCTCGAGCCCGACATCGTGGACGAGGCGGGCAATCCGGTGCCGGACGGCCAGGGAGGCTTCCTGGTCATGCGACGGCCGTGGCCGTCGATGGCGCGGACCATCTGGGGTGATCCGGACCGCTACGTCGCGCAGTATTTCTCGAAGTACGGACCGTCGGTGTACGTGACCGGAGACGGCGCCAAGCGCGACGAGGACGGTTACTACTGGCTGCTCGGCCGGGTCGACGACGTGTTGAATGTGGCCGGCCACCGGCTCGGGACGATGGAGCTCGAGAGCGCACTGGTCAGCCATCCCGCGGTCGCCGAGGCCGCGGTGATTGGGGTGAGTCACGAGGTCAAGGGCCAGGCGGTCGCCGCGTTCGTCACTCCGCGGGCGGGTGTTCAGGTCGGGCCCGAACTGGCCGATGAACTGCGGGAGCACGTGGCCGAGAAGATCGGGCCGATCGCCCGTCCGGACCGGATCTACTTCACGGCTGAGTTGCCGAAGACGCGGAGCGCCAAGATCATGCGCCGGCTCCTGCGCGACATCGCCGAGGGGCGGGTCGTCGGTGACACCACGACGCTGACAGATCCATCGGTGCTCGACGAGATCAAGAAGCAGTACGGCGAGTCCGACGGCGGGGCCGACTGACCCGGCTCCACGAACGCGGCGGCGCACGGAGCGGGTGATCCCCGGTCCGGCACCGCCGCCTCCGTAGCGGTCGTACCTCCTCCAGTCACAACCTCCACCGCCGACCATCGTGCGCCGTGTACCCCGAGCGAGCTCGGCGATCCTGGCACGACGTCCCGGCCGATCGCTGAAACGCTTCCCCGCCTGCCCTGCCGCCATGTAAGGCCAACATCGAGGCGGATGACTCACGACGACCGACCCCTGCCCAATGCCACGACGCTCCACCATCCGAGGAAGCGCTGGGATGTGTGAGTCTT
>Ga0307374_10014209_pt1 | contig 10869 bp, 11 predicted proteins | sample OX3MG_FD_202532 | JGI IMG/M metagenome (GOLD analysis project Ga0307374, IMG submission 202532) | Soil microbial communities from Risofladan, Vaasa, Finland - OX-3 | ecosystem: Environmental > Terrestrial > Soil > Coastal area > Acid sulfate soil | place: Finland: Risofladan, Vaasa | collected... | reverse complement strand
TAGGGGTATCCATTTGAGCGGACCACCCGGAGGTACGGAGCGTTATTCGTGCTGGTCACGGGCATGATGGGCCGGACCACCGGGCTGTCCCAGGCGAGCCGCTGACCTGGCCTGGTCCGGTCAGCTGAATACCCCCAACGGGTGATATGCGTGCGATATCCCGTTAGTTCGTGTCGGCGGTGCGGCCGAATCGGAATCTTGTGGCGCCCGGCGAACCGGTGCTCGCGCTCGGACAGGGACTGTCGGGAAGCTGGTGTGCCTGGCGGCGGTGAACGTGGGATCGCGGGACTGGCCGCAGAATGACGCGGCGGTCTTGACGCGGATTCTTCCGGCGCGACCGTGCGCCGAGCGGTCCGCCGCGCGGTAGCGTGGGATGGCGGGCTGGTGCTACGGGATCTGTCGCAGGCCCTGGCAGGGAGGCGGAGCTGGTGAGCAGCCCTGGCGAGGGGCGCCGGGCAGCCTGGCTGCCGGTGCGCGACCACCGCTTCTGGGTGGTGCAGGCGCTTGTCGCGGTCGTGTTTCTGCTGCACGAGCTCGCTGACGGTGGCTTGGGCACCAGACCGTTCGCCGTCGTCCCGCACCTGGCGTTCGAGGCGCTGTTCCTCTTTCCGCTGCTGTACGCGGCGCTCAACTTCGGGCTGCGCGGCTCGCTCGTCACAGCGGCGTGGGTGACGCTGCTCATGGGCCTCGACATCACCTTCAGCCTGCAAGGCATGGGGCGCATCAATTTGTGGGCGCACTACGTAGAGCTCGCCACGCTCGACGTCGTGGCCGTCGCCGTCGGCTGGGGCGTGGCGGCCGAGCGGCTCGCGCGCGCACGGGCCGAGGTGGCGGAGACCCGCTACCGCCAGCTCTATGAGACCGCCCGCGCGCCGATCCTTCTTCTCGACGCCGAGGGCGTGGTATGCGACGCCAACCCGGCGGCCACGGCGATCTTTAACGGGAACTTGACCGGCCGTCCTGGCCGGAGCCTCCTCCCCGGGGGCTTTCCCCTGGGGGAGCAGGCCCGGCGAGTGCTGAGCCTGCCCGATGGCCGGGACTACCGGCTCGGTCTGGTGTCGTTGCCACCCGGCACTGGCGCCGCCTCGACCCAGGCGATCTTCGAGGACGTCACCGAGGAGCACCGTGATCGCCGCCTCGCCACGCACTACGCCGCGCTCGTGGTCCAAGCCGAAGAGGACCAGCGGCGGCGCCTTGCGCGCGAGCTGCACGACGAACCGCTCCAGTTGTTTCTTCACCTGGCGCGCCACCTGGAGAGCCTCGCCGAGACCCCGGGAACTCCTGCCCCCGCTGCTGACAGGCTGGCCCGTGCGCACCGGCAGGCGCTTGATGCAGCACTCCGTCTGCGTGGTCTCGCGCGGGAACTCAGACCGCCTACGCTCGACCACCTCGGCCTGGTCGCTGCGCTCTCCGGCCTGCTTGCTGACGTCGACGAGGAGGCAGATCTGCATGCCGATTTGCAGGTCACCGGAGAGGCGGTTCGCCTCGCCGGAGACATTGAGCTCGGCGCCTTCCGGATCATCCAGGAGGCGGTGCGCAACTCGCTTCGCCACGCCGAGGCACGTCGGCTGCAGGTAACGGTCGGGTTCGGCGCCGACGAGCTGAGGCTCACGGTAGCCGACGACGGGCGCGGCTTTACGCCAGACGAGTTCGACGACCTGACGGCAACGCACCTCGGCCTGCTGGGCATGCGCGAGCGCGCGCGCCTCCTCGATGGCGACCTCGAGGTGCGCTCGGCGCCAGGCGCCGGCACCGTTGTCGACGCCAGGGTGCCGCTCCGCACCCCGCAGGACATGGCGAACGGCGGGGCCAATCTGGTTGCGAGCTGACACCAGACCCTCCCCCTGAGCGGGAAGCTGTATCGCTTCATCCGCCGGTCGTCAGATGAGGCATTGCGCAGCAGGATCGGCGTCCGAGGCACGGCGCCGGTGCAGCCGCGGCGTCAACACAGTCATGCAGAAACGGACGATCTGCGCGCCACAGACAGATCGCGCCGAGCGCGAGTCAGCCCCGCCGAGTCGGCGATCCGGTCGCACGCTGGACACGAGGTTTGATCACGCTCAGTGACTGGCGCTGGTCTGCGGCCAGTGCGGGTGTGGAGTCATTACCCGCAGCAGTGCCGTGTTCCAGCGGGTTGAGGAAAGGGCAGCCCAGGGGCCGTGGCGATCGGGCAGGAGCTGGATCAGCCCACCTGCCGGTAGCGGCCGGGGTCCGGCGGGACGGTTTTCGCTTCGAAGATGTCGATATCGCGCGCGGTCCTGTCGACCGCGCCGCTGCGCTGCAGTTGGTAGTACAGGCCGCGGCCCCGGTGGATGTCGCGATAGGCTAGGTCGGCCTGGGCGATGGTGTCGAAGTTCTGAGTCCCGATCGCGTCCAGCGCCCGCTCCCCACATTCCCAGGACGCGCCTGCTGGCCGCGTCCGCGCCGCGCCTGTCGGTGAAGTTCTTCGCCTTGGCCAGGTACTCGCGCTGGATGTCGAGCGCGCTCATCTGCCGTCCATCCGCCAGCCGCACCCGGCTGCGCCCGGTTATGTCGCGGCTGACCTCACCGATGGCCTGGACCGGGTTGCCCAGGGTCAGGCCGGGCATCACGGTGGCCGCCTCGGCCATGCGCAGCACCAGGTCGATAGCGCCCGCCTTGAGCAGCGTGGTCGTCTCGCTCATGGTGGAGTCGCTGACGATCACGCGCAGCCGCCGCAACCCCGCAGCGGCGGCGCGTGGCTCGTCGCGGGTATTGATGAGCGGCCTGGACCGGGTGGCTGCGGACGATAGGCCGTTCCCGATGTGCCCGGCCGGCCGGGACAGGCAGTACATGGCGCCGCGCGGTGTCTGCACGACCGTGCCTGCGCCGCAGATGAGCTGCCTGGTGACCAGGAACGGGATCAGGATGTCGGCCAGTCGGCCGAACTCGCCACGCCGCCCGGCCAGGTAGTCCTCCTGGCAGCCGTATGAGCTGCCCGCCGGGCCGGCGTTGCTCTTGAACACGGAGATATCGCCGACGATGCCCCCCTTGCGCAGCCACTGGCCGGCGTCCGCGACCAGCCCTTCAAGGATCCGCTCGCCCGCCTTGTCATGTACGACCAGGTCAAGCACGCTGCCGCACTGCGGCGTCACGTATTCCGGGCGACTGACCACATCCAGGTGCAACCGCCCCCCGTTCCTGAGCAGCACGCTGCTGCCCAGGCCCCCGGACACCACAGGGCCGAACAGGCGGCGCCCCACCTCCTCCGGGGACAACTGCCGCTGCCCGCCGGCGGACAAGACGACGCTGTACTGGTTCCTGAGCCCGAAGATGCGCTTGTCCACATCGCCAACGCTAGGCGCGCAGCGGCCCGCCGGCTACCTGGCGAGGCCCTGCCCCTCGGAAGAGGCGCTCGCCCACCCCAAGTGGCCACGACCTGGCGGGTTGCGACATTGCCTGCCCATCGGCAGCCTCAGGCGCGAACGCGTACCCGCCGTTAGGGGCGGTTCCGGCGTTCCCTGGCTCGCCTCATCAGCGCGTACAGAACGGTCTGATCTGTCGCGCCGGTATCCCCCATGTTATGGGCGTGCTGCCGACACAGTCGGGGATCCATCGCCGAAACCCCAGAGGTCAGCCATGGCCTGTCAGGTCACCCCGATCTGCAGCCTGAAGTGCCCGAGCCTGAGATCGAACAGGCCCCCGCCGCTCAGGTGCACTATCCAGGCCAGCAAGATGATGACAAGGATGATCACGACAATCCAGATCATGGTAACCACGAAGCCCGGGATCGCAAACCTGCCCACTTTAGCCACAGCTGCAACACTAGCCGATACCCAGGCCCATCGGGAAGACCTAGCCATTGACGTCGAAGGGCTGAAATTCAGTGATCCGCTGCCCGGATGACAAGTCGTCAGCATTCCGCCAGACGCTCGCTGGTGCCATATTCTGGGGGCCCGCCGGGTGACTCGTTCGTCGGCCCTACGCGGTGGCTGCGGGCGAGGGTGGCGGGCTGCAGCCGGTGAGGTGTAGGTAGGCATAACTGGCTGTTCTGCCGCGCCCAGCCATGTGACTTTGGAGTTCATGCAGTAGCTCGTAATCGGCAACTTGTTTAGATCGTCTCCGGGAGCCCGGGGATCTGGGATTCTCGGGCGCTGAGCGGGGCGGGCTCGCTCGCGAATCGGCTGCCGTCGTCCTTGCGGGTGTTCTGGCTCACGAACGGCTCGGCGGCTCGCCCTGCTCACCCGGCGAGGTTGTGGCTCAAGAGAGGTCTGCGCTGCCGGAAGTTGCATTGCCCTCCTCGCCTGATGACACCCCCGATGGCCAGGAGAAACCCCTTGAACGATGACGTGATGATCGCGGTGGATCCGCACAAGGCGAGCAATACAGCGGCCGTGCTGGACCCGGTGTCCAAGTCGGTGATCGAGTCGGCCCGGTTCGCGAACACCGCGGATGGCTATGCGCAGCTGACAGCGTTCGCGGCGCGGTGGGGCCAGCGGCGGTGGGCGGTGGAAGGCTGCCACGGGGCGGGCCGGTCACTGGCCCAGCGGCTGGTCATTGATGGCGAGGCGGTGCTGGACGTCCCGGCCAAGCTGGCCGCCCGGGTCCGGGTGTATTCGCGCGGGCACGGCCGCAAGACCGACAAGGACGACGCGGTCTCGATCGGCCTGGCCGCCCTGGACGGCGCTGGCGTCCTTTCAGTGACCTGTGACGATGCCCTTGAGCCTGCGGCTGCTGTGTGACCGGCGTGAGGAGCTCGGGGCGCTGCGCACCCAGGCGGTGTGCCGGCTGCACCGGCTGCTCGCGGAGCTGACTCCTGGCGGGTGCGCCGCGAGCTGTCCGCGAACAAGGCCCAGTCCCTGCTCGCCCGGATCCGCCCCCGCGACGACGTCGGCCGCGGCCGCCTGCAGATCGCCCGCGACCACCTCGCCGACATCCGCGCCCTGGACGCCCGGCTCAAATTCTTCGGCGCCCAGATCGCCGCTCTCGTCACCGCATCAGGCACCACCCTGACCACCCTGTACGGCATCGGCCCGGTGATCGCTGGGCGGATCCTGGCCGAGACCAGCGACATGGCCCGGTTCGCGACCAAGGACACGTTCGCCAGCTACAACGGCACCGCGCCCATCGATGTCTCCTCCGGCGACCAGATCCGCCACCGCCTGTCCTGCGCAGGCAACCGGCGGATCAACCACGCCCTGCACATGATGGCCGTCACCCAGATCCGTAACCCCGGCACCGCAGGCCGTCAGTACTACGAGCGCAAGCGCCTGGAAGGCAAGACCCCCAAAGAGGCGCTGCGGTGCCTCAAGCGCCGGCTCTCCGACCTTGTCTACCACCAGCTGGTTGCTGACCGGCACGGCAGAATCGACACGTGCGGATCACCTACGACCCCCAGGCCAACGCCGTCTACCTCTACCTCACCGACGAGCCGCTCACGCCGGGCCGCACCACCATCCAGGCCACCAACCCGCCCACCGTCCCCGGGTTCGTCGCTCTTGACTGGAAAGACGGCCGGCTCGTCGGCATCGAGATCCTCGACGCGAGCACCCGGCTCCACCACGACCTCCTCCAAGAAGCCGAAACCCTCGGCTGAAGCGGCCACCTCTTGACAGAGAGGAGCCGATATGCGCGCAGCCAGCAACCAAAGCGCCACGCGGAAAGTCACTCTAGGTAAACATCAAACACGTGGCTATCCACCTGGGCTGACCCTCTGCAAGGTCGGCAGAAGTCGGGCCTGGAACCGCCAGTCCAGCACCCTGCCTGCCATCTTCGTGGCAAGCGGCATGGCTGGGAAAGGCCGGTATTCGCGCTGCTCAGCGCCTTGCAGCCGCCGGGATGAGACTGGCCCGGTCCGAACGGGTCTTCGGCACCTCATGCGAGGGCGTTGCTGTACTTTGCTGCTGTAGTTGCGGTCCAGATGTTCGAATTAGGCTTTTGACCTGTGGAGCTAAGGGGACTCGAACCCCTGACCCCCTGCTTGCAAACAGAAGGCAGCACATCCACCCACGTCCATTTCCGCAGGTCAGCGTCCTGGAGGGTTCCTCATTGTCTGCCTCTGTCCGCACCGGTTGCGGTACTTCCGTGCTGTACGGTCGCTGCCCCTCTTCGGGCGCCAGGCTGTCGGAGCGCATCGTTAGCATGGCCCTCATGAGCGAGATGCCTGCTGGTGACACCCACGACGTGATCCACCATCGCGGCGAGGTCGTTGCGGTTGTGGTGCCCATCGCTGAGTACCAGCAGCTGCGCCAGGCAGCGGAGGAGCAGCGGGTCAACGAGGAGTTCGACGCTGCTCGCGCCAGCTACCTGGCACGCCAGCAGGCCGGAACGATCCGCTATGTTTCCCACGAGGAAACAGGCCGCCAGCTGGGCTTGCCCGCGCGGTGAGCTACCGGGTCAACTGGGAGATCCGGGCTATTGACCTAACAGCGGGTTTCCTTAGCGACGATCCCGCCGGTGTCGCTGCACTCTGGGACCGCGTCAGCCAGCTGGCCGATGAGCCGCGGCCGCCGGAGTCGTTCCCCTACGGGTCGCCGGATCTTCGGCGCCTGCGGGCCGGCCGGTACCGCGTGTTCTACACGGTCGATGATGACAGGCAGACCGTCCAAATCGACCACGTAGGCCGCCTCCCGTAGCCGGGCCGCGTCCCACTGAGCCTGGCGATCCCCGCGACCACCCCCTGGCTCGCACCTCGGCAAGCCCGATGGCCGCGCGAGGAATACCGGCGCATCACCGCGGACAGGCACGCAAGACGGCACATAAGACCCCTGTGCACCTTCGCCGGCAGATGTTCGAGCCAGGCGGCGACGTCAACCGCCACGTTTATCGGGAGAGCCCTGGTCACAGACCCCCTCGCTTCCTTGCGGGGGGCCGCGCTGGCTTCCACCTGGCGAGCTGAGGGTCAGCCGCTGCTGGGCGTGGGGATGCCGGTGGGCAGCAGGGGCTGGCATGTCTTGACGGCCTGGGCGGACTTGCCGGTGGCGTTGCGCAGCGACCCCAGTGCGCTGAGACCGGTGCCGGTGAGCTTGACGCCGTGCTGCTTGAGGCAACTGGTGAAGGCATTCAGGGCGGAGGACTTGATCCCCCCGCCGCCGCCCCCGGGCCCGAATCCTGCTGGCATGTACTTCCGGCAGGCCTGGAACGCGCTGCTGCCCGCGCTGCCCTGGCCGCCGCCGGGGAATTGGCCACTACCGGGGGCCTGCCCGGGGGACGGGGTGCCTGCGAACGAGGGCCGGGAGGTGGGGACGTTCACGCCGTGCTGCCGCAGGCATTGCTGGAACGCGTTCTGGCCGGCCGCCTGTGTGCCGCCCTGTCCGCCGGTTGAGCTGCTGCTGCCGCCGCAGCCGGTGACGAGCAGGCCTGCCACCAGGGCGGGGGCAGCCCAGCGGGCCAGCAGGATACGGGTGTTCATGGGGGATCTCCTTTGTCAGGTTGACTGCTGGCAGGTGCCGTTGAGGTGGCCGCCCGCTGGCGGGCCGGCGAGCGGGAGCCAGACGTGGAAGACGCAGCCACGGCCGAAGGTGGTGTCCACGCCCACCCGGCCGCCGTGCGCGCTGACCAGGGCGGCGACGATGGACAGCCCCAAGCCTGAGCCGCCGCTGACCCGGCCCCGGGCAGGGTCGCCGCGGTAGAACCGCTCGAACACGTGGCCGGCCTGCCATTGGGTCATGCCCGGGCCCTGGTCGGCGACGGCCAGATGGGCCTCGCCGGACCCGGCCTGCACGGTGACGTCGACCGGTGTGCCCGGCGGTGTGTGCTGAGTCGCGTTGCTGAGCAGGTTGCCGATGATCTGCCGGAGCCGGGCCTCGTCGGCGTTCACGATGACCGGGTCGGGGTCGGCATGCAGGTCGAGCCGCCGGGCGGGCTGCACGGCCCGCAGGTCGTGCACCGCGTCGGCGGCCAGGCTGGTCAGGTCCACCGGCCGGGGCTGCAGTTCCCGCTGCTCGTCGAGGTGGGCCAGCAGCAGCAGGTCGTCGACGAGGTCGCCCATCCGCCCGGCCTCCTGGCGGATCCGGTTCATCAGCCGGTCGGTCTCGGCCCGGTCGGCGGCCTCCCCCTGCTGGGTGTAGAAGTCGGCGAACCCGCGGATGGAGGTCAGCGGGGTGCGCAGCTCGTGGCTGGCGTCGGCGGCGAACCGGCGCATCCGTTCCTCGGAGTTCTGGGCCCGCTGTTCCCCCTCCTCGCGGGCCCGGTAGGCGGTTTCGATCCGGCCGAGCATGGTGTTCAGGGCAGCGGCCAGCCGCCCCACTTCCGTCCGTGGCCGGTCGTCCGGGACCCGCTGGGACAGGTCCCCGCCCGCGATCGACTGCGCGGTGCGCTCGATGCCGCGCAGCGGTGCCAGGCTGGCCCGGACCAGCCAGAAGCCACTGGCCATGAGCACCGCGAGGGCAACCAGCCCGGCCAGCACCTCGATCAGCGCCAGCTGCCGTACCACGGGCAGCACGTCGTCCAGGCTGACGGCCACCACGGCGTAGCGGCCCTGCTGCGGCTGCAGCGCCAGCACTCGCCAGGCGTGGGAGCCAGACTGGACGGTGATGGGGCTGGTGGTGGACCGGAGCTGGCTGGCGGTCAGCCGCGGCACCGGCGCCCGCTGCTGGCCGGCCCGCAGCACCTGCTCGATGTGGCCGGAAGGGCTCACCACCTCGACCAGGAACGCGCTCGGCAGCGACTGGCTGCGAGGGCGGACCGGCGGCGGCAACGGCCGGGCGGGCAGCGAGCGGCTCCTGGCGGTCAGCGCCGCGAACCCGCGCAGCTGGGTGTCGGCCCGCCCGATCAGGTAGCTGCGCAGCAGCATGGTGCCCGCGAAGCCCATCACCGCCAGGGCCACGGCCAGCACCAGGCAGGTGGCGGCCAGCACCCGGGTCCGCAGTGAGGCGGCCGCGAAGGCCAGCCGGAGCCGGGTCATGGCGGCGGCACCCGCAGCACGTAGCCGATGCCGCGGATGGTGTGGATCAGCCGCGGCTCGCCGGTGTCGATCTTGCGGCGCAGGTAGGAGATGTAGGACTCGATGACGTTGCCTTCGCCGTTGAAGTCGTACTCCCAGATGTGGTCGAGGATCTGGGCGCGGGACAGCACCCGGCCGGCGTTGACCATCAGGTACCGGAGCAGCTTGTACTCGGTCGGGGTGAGCGGGATCGGCTTGCCCCCGCGCCAGGCTTCCCGGCCGGCCTCGTCCAGTTCGAGGTCAGCGACGGTCAGCCGGGCCGGCTCGCGGGCGGCGGAGTGGCCCCGGCGCAGTATCGCCCGGATCCGGGCTACCACCTCGTCCAGGCTGAAGGGCTTGACCACGTAGTCGTCGGCGCCCAGGGTCAGCCCGGCCACCCGGTCGGTGACCGCGTGCCGGGCGGTGAGGAACAGCACCGGGATGTCGCTGCCCTGACCGCGGATGCGGCGCAGCACCTCGAAGCCGTCCTGGTCGGGGAGCATGACGTCGAGGACGATGAGGTCCGGCCGCTGCGCGGCCACAGCCTTGAGCGCCGCACCCCCGGTGGTCGCGGCGGTGACCTCGAAGCCGGCGAACCGCAGCGCCCCGGACAGCAGTTCCACGATGGTCGGCTCGTCCTCAACCACCAGCAGCCGCGCCTTGGCGTCCCCGGCCGGGTCAGCCACCGCCACCGCCCAGGCTGCTCTGGCTCACGCTGGTGGCCGCGACCGACCCGTCGCTGCGCTTGCTGCCCTGCACGACCACGGTCTGGCCGGGCTGCAGGTCCTTGACCGTCCCGGTGGCGCTGACCTGGATCCTGGTCGACCCGGCGGTGGAGACCCTGATGATGGAGCCGGAGAAGGTCTGGACGTAGATGGTGTGCCCGTCCACCAGCTTGATGGTGCCGACGGTGCCGCCGGTCCCGCTCCCGCCGGCCCCGGGCCCGCCGCTGGGCAGGCTGCCCCCGCCCGGGAAGCCGCCCGCGAGCCCCGCAGGCAGGCTGCCGCTGCCGGTGCTGGCAGAGCTCTTGCCGGCGGTAAGCCCGCCCAGGAACCCGGCCCCGATCAGCACCGCGGCCGCGAGCGCCAGGGTGAGCTTGGGCAGCTTGGCGCGGGGCGGCCTGGCCGCCAGCTGGGCGCCGAGGTCGTCGGCCACCGGCGGGGTGGCGAGCAGGTCCTCTGGGTCCATGGTCGCGGGCCCGGCCGCAGGCCGGCTGCCAGGCCGGCTGCCGGTGAAGATGTCCAGGCCGTGGTCGCGGGCCGGAGCATGACGGCGACGTCGCATGGGTCTTCCGTTCACTCGTAGCGGAGGGCTTCCACCGGGCGCATGCCTGCTGCCCGGCTGGCGGGGAAGCCGCCAAAGAACAGGCCGATCGCGACGCTGACGGCGAACGCCAGCAGGATCGAGGAGGGGACCACCACCGGCTTGACCCCGACGATGGTGAAGCGGCTGCCGATCAGGCCGGCCAGCACGCCGAGCGCTCCGCCGATGACCGACAGCAGGGTCGCCTCGGCCAGGAACTGGCCGAGGATGGCGCCGCGGGGTGCGCCGATGGCCTTGCGGATGCCGATCTCGCGGGTCCGCTCGGTCACCGTGACCAGCATGATGTTGGTGATGCCGATGCCGCCGACCAGCAGCGAGATGGCCGCCACCGCGCCCAGCAGGACGGTGAACGTGTGACTGGTGGAACTGGTTGCTGACAGCAAAGTGGCCTGGTTGAGAACCTGGAAATCGGCGTTTGCGCTGGTCACGCCATGCCTCTTGTTCAGGATAGAGGTGATCTCGGACTGCACGGTGTTGACCACCGCCGGGCTGGCGGCCTGCACCACGATGTTGTTCAGGGTGCCGTAGCCGGTCAGTGACTCCTCGATCGCGCTCAGCGGGGCGATGGCGGTGTCGTCGGCGTTCTGCAGGCCGCTGGAGCCCTTCTTCTTGAGCACCCCAGTCACGGTGAACGGCACCCCACCCACGTACACCTTCTGCCCGAT
>Ga0307374_10014204_pt1 | contig 10872 bp, 11 predicted proteins | sample OX3MG_FD_202532 | JGI IMG/M metagenome (GOLD analysis project Ga0307374, IMG submission 202532) | Soil microbial communities from Risofladan, Vaasa, Finland - OX-3 | ecosystem: Environmental > Terrestrial > Soil > Coastal area > Acid sulfate soil | place: Finland: Risofladan, Vaasa | collected... | reverse complement strand
TTCGGCCCGGGCCCGCACGAAACGGTGGGAGGTGAGGTCGACCTCTTCGGTGGTGGCGGCAACTTCGCAGCGGACGGGGTCCCTCTGGTAGCGCCGGATGAGAACATCCACGGCCCCGTCCAGGCTGGCGGAAAAGAGCATGGTCTGGCGGTCGGGCTGGACCATGTCCAACAGCCGCTTGACCTCGGGCAGGAAGCCCATGTCGGCCATGCGGTCGGCTTCATCGATGACGACCACGTCGACCAGGTCGAGGACGAGGTCCCCCCGGCGGACCAGGTCGGCTATCCGGCCCGGGCAGCCGACCACCACGTCCACGCCGCTACGCAGAGCCTTGAGTTGGGGCCCGAAGCCCACGCCTCCGTAAAAGGAGGCGACCTTGCGCTTGACCGGTGAGAGCAACGGCCGCAGCTCGTTCTGGATCTGAGCGGCCAGCTCCCGGGTGGGGGCCAGCACCAGACCGCGGGGGGCGGCCGGCTTGCCCCGGCCGACCCGCTGGGCCAGCGGGACGCCGAAGGCGATGGTCTTGCCCGAACCGGTGGGGGCTCGGCCGCAGATGTCGCGACCGGCCAGGGCGGGGGGAAGGGCCAGGCTCTGGATGGGGAAGGGGGAGGTGATGCCGCGTGCGTTCAGCACACTGGCTATGGGCGCGGAGACACCGAGATCGGTGAAGGCGTTTGACACTGGAACAGGCTCCTATTGCGTTGCTCGCACCGGACGGCGCGGTGGGATGCGACTGACCCGATCGGCGCTCCCGCGTGGCCGGAGCCACAGCTGCGTCGCTGGCAGCGGGAGATTGGCCGATGGAAAAGGAACTCTGAACCTACGGCCCGGCGGCCCAGGGCCGACGTCATCCGGATGTCCGGACGAAGCCGACAGTGTACCAGATGCCCTACCGTCGCCCCCGTGGAGCGCGACTACTCGGCCACTCCGCTGGCCCAGAAGCTTGGCGTCGGCCCGGAGATGACGGTGGCGGCGCTGGGCGCGCCCGCCGAGGCGCTGGACAAGATCGGCGCCCTGCCGCCGGGCTGTCGGGTCATCCGCCGGCTCAGCGCTTCCGTCGACCTCATCCTCTGGTGGCCCCGGGACGCAGTCGACCTGGAACGCCGGGCGGCGGAGATGGCCGGCCGGGCCGGATTGTGGATCCTCTGGCCCAAACGTTCGTCCGGCTTGGACAGCGACCTCACCGATCAGGTGGTGCGAGAGGCCGGCCTGGCCACGGGCCTGGTCGATAACAAGGTGGCCGCCTTCGATGACACCTGGTCGGCTCTACGTTTCGTACCGCGCCGCCCGGCGAAGTGAAGCTTCGCCGTAACCAACGCTCCCCGACCCCGGGCCGGTGGCAGCGGTGAGGCGGTCCGACGGAGTCAGTCCTCAAGCGCCCTGGATTCCCCCGGGGGGACCCGTCTTGGCGCCGGCCGGATAGAAGGTCTGCCAGTTGGGCAGCGACGGGCGCAGGGCGTCGGCCGGGCCGGTGCCCAGGACGGTCAGCACGTTCTGGGTGATGGTGGAGAGCGGACCGGTCACTCCAGGCACGGCCTTCGGGACCAGCGGGGCTGGGAAGAAGCCCTGGTTATCGGCCAGCTTGCTCACCCACCAGTTGGTACCGGTGGCGAACACCCCTCCCCCGCCGGCCTGGGTGTACCAGGTCATGTCGGAGTGCCCGGGCGCACCCCGGCATTCCAGCGGGCTGTGGGCCCAGATTTCCAAATTGGTGGGACCGGCCAGACCGGGCTGGTAGGCGTCGAACTCGGAGCCGACCACGTGGGGCATGGAGTCCCCGGCGGCCAGGCCGGCGCCGGCCAGTCCCCAGGCCGATGCGTCCGAGGCGACCATGGACGCGTCCACCGGATTGGACTGGTACATGTTGCCGATGAGGATCGACTCGGGACGCGGCACGGGCCCGGTGGGCCAGTCGGCGGTGACGTCGGCGTTATCGGTGCCGTAGAGCGGGTCCTCGGCGGCGTCCTTGTAACAGATGACCCGCCGGTCCGGTCCGGTGGGGCTGGCGGCCAGGCGGATGTGGCGGTAGCAGGCGTTGGCCCCGAGAAAGGCGAAGTTGACCCCGGCGTTGCGGGCGGCCAACGCCCCGTCGAGCATCGAGGCCGACCAGTACTCGTCATGGCCAAGGCTGATGAGAGCCTTGTGCCCGGTCAACAGACCGGGGTTGACGGCCAAGTCCACGTCCGTCCAGTAGGTCATATCCAGCCCCAGCCGCTCGGCCAGCATGACGAAGGGGAACTCGTTGCCGAGCCAGTCCGAGGCCCCGTTGGCCCAATCCACCTGGGCCAGGGCGTAGGGCCGGTCGAAGGACACGACGCGGGAGCGGGTGGCGTAGGCCTGGCCGCTGCCCTGGCGCCCGTAATAGAGGCTGTACCCGTTCCATAGGTTGTAGGCCTGCCAGGTGGTGACCGAGTTCTGCACCACGAAGGCGGCCGTGCTGGTGTCGTCCCGGACGGTCAGCGGCACGAACTGCTGCTGTCCGTTCGAGCCCACCAGCTTGAGCAGGTAGTTGCCCGGGGGCCAGGTTCGGTCCACGCCGAAGGACAGCGACGGGGCCCAGGCGCACTCGATGAGGTTGATACCCGGGCTGAACTTGGCCGCCGGCTGGCGCTGACCCGGCACCTCGGCCGACTGCCAGATCAGGCGCCCACCCAGGCCCTGGTACCAACCCATGCGGTAGGCCTCGACGTGGAAGGTGGGAGCGACGGTGTTCACGAAGAGAGTCACTGGGTCCCCGGCCTGAGCACTGACCCGGTTGGCGTAACCCTCCAAGGCGTGGGGAACCGGCCGGCCGGTGACCACCCAGTTGGTGGTGCCGGGCCGGGCGTTCTCGGCCTGTATCCAGCCGGCCGTGGCCAACTCCACCTGGCCCGGGCCGAGGGTGGTCGTGGTGGTGGTGGTGGTCGTGGTGGCCTTGGCTCGGGTGCGGTGACGCAACCGGCGCTGGGCCGCGGCGCGGGCCGCCTCGGATCCGGCCCCGACCCGGGTGGGCGAACCCTGCGCCCCGGCCAACAGCCCGGCCACTCCGGCGCCGGCCACCCCGGCGGCGCCGGCCAGGAAGGCGCGACGGCTCACCCGGCGGCCCGGCAGAGGCCGGGATGATCCCGGGGGCCCGGCCCCGGGGTTGGGCCGGTGCTCTCGACTGGGGTCGTTCACAGCCCGTCCAGGGTATCCATGGCTCTTGGCGGTCCGGTCATCGCCCCCGGGCCCGGCCGGCTCGGCGGCGGGCCCGCCGCGCCGAGCTGCGTCGGGTCAGGCATCGCCCGGCAGGATGGAGACATGCAGCTGGCCGAACTCCAGGATCTAATGCGCCGGACCTACGGGGAGCGGGACCGCTCGAGGGGTCTGGCCGCCTCGGTGGCCTGGCTGACCGAGGAGGTGGGTGAGCTGGCCCAGGCGGTGCGCAAGGGCAGCCCGGAGGACCAGCTCCACGAGCTTGGCGACGTGCTGGCCTGGCTCGCCTCTCTAGCCGAACAGCTCGGTCTCTCCCTGGAAGATGCTGGGTCTCTATACGCGGCCGGCTGTCCGAAGTGCGGCGCCATCCCCTGTAAGTGCTGAGGCGGGGGGCCGGCGGGCCGGGCCGGGTCCCAGCCGCCTGGGTCGCCCGTCAGTGGCGGCGGGCGAGCAGCTCCTCGGCTATCTGTACGGCGTTGAGGGCGGCGCCCTTGCGCAGGTTGTCCCCGCTGAGGAACAGGGCCAGGCCGTTCTCGACCGTCTCATCCCGGCGCAGCCGCCCCACATAGGTCGGGTCCTGGCCGGCGGCGTCCAGCGGGGTGGGTATTTCGCTCAACACCACCGAGGGGGTGGCCGAGAGGATCTCGGTCGCCCGGGCCACGGTGATGGGCCGGGCGAAGCGGGCGTTGATGGACAGGCTGTGGCCCGTGAAGACGGGGACCCGGACGCACGTGGCCGAGACGGCCAGGTCGGGTAGGTCCAGGATCTTCCGGCTCTCGTCCCGGAGCTTCTGCTCCTCGCTGGTCTCGTCCCCCCGGGCGCTACCGGCGTAGGGGATGACGTTGAAGGCGATGGGGCGGGAGAACTGCGCCGGCGCCGGGTACTCCACAGCCCGGCCGTCGAAGGTCAGCTCCCGGGCCCCGGAGACGACCTTCTCCACCTGCTCGGCCAGCTCGTCCACACCCGAAAGACCGGCCCCGGACACGGCCTGGTAGGTGGAGATGACCATGGCCTCCAAGCCGGCCTCATCGTGGAGGGCCTTCATGGGCGGCATGGCCACCATGGTCGTGCAGTTGGGATTGGCCACGATGCCCTTGGGCAACCGATCGAGGGCGTCGGCGTTGACCTCGGGCACCACCAGAGGGACATCCGGGTCCATGCGCCAGGCCGAGGAGTTGTCGATGACGGTGGCGCCGGCGGCGGCCAGCCGAGGAGCGAGCTCTTTGGAGGCGTCGGCGCCGATGGAGAACAGGGCGATATCGATGCCGTCGAAGCTGGCCCCGGCGGCGTCCTCCACCTCCACGTCCCCGTCCTTCCAGGGTAGGCGGCGGCCCCTGGACCGGGCGCTGGCGAAATACCGCATCTCCTCGACCGGGAAGTTCCGCTCGATCAGGACCGAGCGCATGACGCCCCCGACCTGTCCGGTGGCCCCGAAGACGGCTACACGCATGCCGGAAGTCTACGGGCCGCTTCTGATGCCTCCGCCGATGATTCGCCGGCCGAGGCGGCGCCCGGCCCTGGCGACAGTCCGCTCAGGCCGTGCCGAGTTCGAAGGCGTCGTGGAGAAGCTGGACGGCTTCTTCCACCTGGGCGGCCCGCACCACACAGGAGATGCGGATGGCCGAGGTGGAGATCATCTCCAGATTGACGCCGGCCTGAGCCAGGGTCTCGAACATGGTGGCGGCCACCCCGGGGTTGCTCTTCATGCCCGCCCCGACCAGGGAGACCCGGGCCACCGTCTCATCGGCGGTCACTTCGCCGGCGCCGATGTCGGAGGAGCCGCTCACCTCCAGGGCCCGGGCCACGCTCTCCTTGGGCACGGTGAAGGAGATGTCGGTGGTGCCGGCCACCGAGACGTTCTGGACGATCATGTCCACGTTGACGTCGTTGTCAGCCAGGGCCCGGAACAGCCGGGCGGCTATGCCGGGGCGATCGGGCACCCGGGTCACCGTCACCTTGGCCTCGGATGTGTCGTGGGTGACTGCCGAGATGATGGCCTGTTCCACCGATTCGTCCTCCTCGTATACCCAAGTACCTGGCTCCCAGGTGAAAGCGGAGCGGACGTGGAGCTTCACACGGTTGTTCCTGGCCACCTCGACGGCGCGCATGGCCGGCTTGGGACAGCCGGTGGCGGTCATCTCCAACAGCTCATCAAAGGACAGGCTGGGGAGGCGCCGGGCATTGTGGACCACAGCCGGATCGGCCGTGTACATGCCGGTCACGTCGGTATAGAGCTCACAGACGTCCGCCTTGAGCACGGCGGCCATGGCCACGGCGGTGGTGTCCGAGCCGCCCCGACCCAGGAAGGTGACGTCCCCGCTCTCGGTGGACATCCCCTGGGAACCGCCCACCACCGGTACCCGGCCGGCGTCCAGAGCCTGCTGGATGCGGGCGGTGCGGATCTCGAGGATCTTGGCGTTGCGGTGGGTGGTATCGGTGATGAAGCCGGCCTGGCTGCCGGTCAGGGAGAGGCCCGGCACCCCCAGGTCGGCCAGGGCCATGGTGACCAGGGCGGCTGCCTTTCGCTCCCCGGCGGTGATGAGCATGTCCATCTCCCGGCCCGGCCTGGTCTTGGAGACCGTTTCGGCCAGGTGGAGGAGCTCATCGGTCTCCTTGCCCATGGCCGAGACGACCAGGGCCACCTGGTGGCCCTGCCGGCGGGTGCGGGCCACGTGGTCGGCCACGGCCCGGATCCGGTCGACATCCCCGACCGAGGTGCCACCGAACTTCTGAACGATCAGGGACACGGGCCGAAGCTACCAGCGCCCTGTGGGCCAACTGCGGGGATTGGCTGCTATCGGCGGCCCGTCGGTCAACTGCCCGGGATTGACGGCTGTCGGCGCCTCCTGCGGGCCGACTACCTTGATCGGCCGTGCCTACGGACAAGCGACAGCGTCAGAGAGAAGGCCGCCAGTACCGGCGGGCCCAGCTGGAGGCGGCCCGAAAGCGCCGGACCCGGATGCGCCAGGGCGGCTTGGCGGTTGCCATTGCCGCCGTCATCGTCCTCCTGGTCGTCCTGACCAGCCTGGGTGGGTCCAAGAAGACCAACGTCAACGCCGGCTCCACGACTACCACCGCAGCCGGGGCCACCTCCACCACCACCACGGCCGCCGCCGCCGGGAAGCCGCCCAGCGCACCGCCGGTGACGGGCGGAGGGACCCTCAAGACCTGGGCCTGCCCCAACCCGGACGGCTCCTCGGCCCACATCGCCCACTTCCCGTCGACCCCCCCGCCGACCTGCATCGACCCGACCAAGACCTACACCGTCAACATGACGACCAATGAAGGCAACATCACCTTCACCCTGGACACCAAGAACACTCCGAAGACGGCCAATAACTTCGCCGTGCTGAGCTGGTACCACTACTACGACGGCACCAGCATCGACCGCATAGACACCAGCATCGACATCGAGCAGAGCGGCTCACCCAACACGCAGTCCATCTCAGACCCGGGCCCGGGTTACAACATCCCGGATGAGCCGACCATGACCACCAACTCCTCGGGCCAGATGACCGGGCCCTACAAGTACAGCGCCGGGGACGTCGTCATGGCCCGAGGTTCGGGCGCCAACAGCGGCTCGGCCCAGTACTTCTTCGTCTACGGCTCGGCCGCCTCGGCCCTGGACAGCCAGGGTACCTATGTGACCTTCGGCCACACCGATTCGGCCAGCCTGGCCGTGCTCCAGAAGATCGCTTCGCTATACGAGCCCTGCCCCAGCAGCGACCAGACCTGCCTCGGGGGTGCGCCCAAGACGGTCGTGCTCATCTCCAAGGTGACCGTCACCGCCTCCTAGTCCGAAGGGAAGTTCAATGAGCATCGAGGCCCCCAATCCGGACGGCTCCAGTCCCAAGCGCCAGAAGTTCGACTCCGAGCCGCCCATGGTGATCGACCCGGCCAAGCGCTACACGGCCACCATGGAGACCACCAAGGGCACCCTGACCATCGCCCTGGACCCCATCAACGCCCCCAAGACGGTCAACAACTTCGTCTTCCTGGCCCGCTACCACTACTACGACGGGGTCACCTTCCACCGCATCATCCCCGGCTTCGTGGTGCAGGGGGGCGATCCGGAGGGTTCCGGCCGGGGCGGGCCGGGCTACAAGTTTGCCGATGAACTGCCCAAGCCCAGCCGCTACGAGATCGGCTCGTTGGCCATGGCCAACGCCGGGCCCAACACCAACGGCAGCCAGTTCTTCATCATCTGCGGCCCTGACGGCGCCCGGCTCCCACCCCAGTACTCGCTCTTCGGCAAGGTCGTGTCCGGCCTCGAGGTCGTGACCGCCCTCGAGGCCGTCGGCACGCCGGGCGGCTCGGTGAAGGAGAAGGTGGCCATGACCTCGGTCACCATCACCGAGTCGGACTGATCCGCCGCGGGCGGCACCGGGCCGGGGCCGCCGCCGGCGGCCCCGCCGGGGGCGATCAGCTCCCCGTGACGCTGCAGTTCGAGGTGCCGGCGCCGCACAGTCCGCTGACGTTGAACTGAATCGGCTGGAACGGCACGACCGGAGTTCCGACGTCGAGCTGGATGGTGCCGTGCACCAGCAGCGGGATGTTCCGGGGATCCCCGTGGAACACCTTCCCGTTGACGAAGGCGACCACGGTGCCCCGGGCCGGACCGACCTGGTCGGAGGAGAGGGGCTGGCCCCAGATGTCGAAGAACTGACCCAGGGTGAATGACCCCCTATGGGGCGCTTCGATGTGGATGATGCCGTCATCGGAGTGGACGTGGAGCCAGTACAGGCAGCCCGAGGGGCTGTTGTCCACGAAGAGGCCGGTCGTGAGGTGCTCGGCCAGGCGGGGCGCAGCGATGCCCGCACCCGCCGGCAGTCGCCTCTGCTGACCGTTCACGAATATGTCCACGTGGTCATGGATGTGGAAGGAGGCGCCCTGGTCCATGGTGGGTCGGCAGGTGATGCCGTCGACCGGTGAGCCTGAAGCGGTGGTCGAGGCGGGAGCCAGGTCGGGCACGTTCTGCACGGGGACGCCCTCCGGACCGGAGGGGGCCGGGGTGCTCTTCCCGGCCAGACCCAGCCCGAGGCCCAGTCCGCCTCCGCCCAGCACCACTATCACGAGCAGGATCACGGCCCAGCGAGGGAAACGCCGGGGGTATTCGTCGTCACCGTCCTCGGAGAGGTCGTCTTGGCCGTCCTCCCAACCCGGGCCGCTCATCCCACCCTCACCTCGGAGAGCGGCGTCTCAGCTCCGTTGAGGAAGACTTGCACCCGGCCCACACCGGTGGCCCGCCAGGTTCCGTCCGGGTCCCGGATGGCGGCGGTGCGCTCGTCGACGGCCAGGATGGGCACGTTCTTGGGGGCCAGCTCCATGGTCCGGCGGGTCTTGTCCTCCGACCATCCCGAGTAGTGGGGCACCACCGCCAGCGGGGCGATGAGGCCTAGGCCCAGGGTGAACGCCCCGCCCCGGGGATCGACCATCGGGTCGGTCAGCGCCATGGCTCCGGCCGAGGACCCGGCCACGGTGGCGCCTCCCTCCCAGGCCGACACCAGGGCCCGCCACACCGCCGAATCCTTGAGCACCGAGCGCAGGTGCAGGGGCGACCCGCCCCCCAGGTAGATGAACCGGGCCGCCGCCACCTGAGCGGCCAGGTCCTCCCGCTCGGCGTCGGGCCGCTTCAGCACCTCCAGCCCGACCGCCTTGGCCCCGAAGCCGGCGAACCATGCCGTCGCCGTAGCCACCGCCCGCTCCGGATGTTCATAGGCGGCGGCGGTGGGCAGAACCAGAACCTCAGGCCGGCCGGCCGCCTCGAAGGCCTCGGCGTCGAAGGTGCAGCCCTCCTGCCACTCCGCCCCGCCGACCAGTAAAAGGGGGCCGCTCATCGGCCCGCCCCGCTGGCGGCTCCGGCAGTCGCGCTCTTGGCGACTCCGCCGGTCGCCCCGCTGGCGGCTTTGGCGGCCCCGGTCCCGCTGGCGGCTCGGACCGGCCGGCGGGGGGACGGGGTGAAGTGGCTGCCCAGGGAGCGGCGGCGCGGGAAGGTGCCGGGTGGCACGGGTGAGTCGGCAGTGCGCTCGCAGGCCGTACCCACCACGCCGGCCCGGAGGAGGCCGGGCACCAGGGGGAGATCGATGCGGTCGTAGCCGGCCACCATCAAGCCGGAACGGCGGATGGCGGAGATGGGGTCCCGGTGGAGGTGACAGCCGGGTACGGCCCGGTGCCAGAGGGGATCCAAGGCCCGTTGGACCAGGCCCCAGCCCCCCGGGGCGGCAGTGTGCTCGAGGAAGAGCAGTCGCCCGCCGGGGGCCAGGAGGCGGCGAATTCGAACCATGGCCCGATCCAGGTCGGGGACCGTGCAGAGCACCAGAGTGCAGACCACGGTGTCGAAGGAGGCGTCCTGAAGGTCGGCTTCATCGATTCCAGCCTGGATAAGGGTGACCGGGGCCGGGCAGTCGCCCAGCCGGGGTTGGAGGCGGCGGCACATGGCCGCGTCCGGTTCGAGGACCACCACCGAGTCGGCGGCCGCATACCACTTCAGGTTGTGGCCGGTGCCGCCGCCGACCTCCAGCACCCGCCCGGTGGCGCCGGCCAGGAGGGCGGCGCGGCGCTCGGCCAGGCCGGCCGCCTCGGCCCCGGCGCAGAGGCGGTCGTAGACGGCGGCGTACAGGGGATGCTCCACGTCCGCATGATGGCAGGCTGCCGGTTGCGGGCGGGACGCCGGGGTCGGCCCGGACCCCGCCGGTCCTCTCTCACCTGGCTCCTCGGGGCTACCCGTCGGTAGCATCCGGACATGTCGATCAAGCGGGTGGGGATAGTCGGTTCCGGGATCATGGGCTCGGGGATCACCGAGGTGGCCGCCGTCAGCGGTTACGAGGTGATCCTCCGGTCGCGCCAGCAGCACACGGCCGACGCCACCGTGGCCGGGATGGAGAAGTCGCTCAACCGGGCCGTGGAGAAGGAGCGGATGACGGCCGAGGACCGGGATGCCGCCCTGTCTCGGGTCACCGCCACCAGCGACCTGGCCGACCTGGCCGAGTGCGACCTGGTCATCGAATCGGTGGTGGAGGATCTGGCCACCAAGAAGCACCTTTTCACCGAGTTGGACCGGATCGTGAAGGACGGCGCCATCCTGGCCACCAACACCTCCACCCTGCCCGTGATCGAGATGGCCATGGAGACGGGCCGGCCCGACCGGGTCTGCGGAGTCCACTTCTTCAACCCGGCGCCGGCCATGGCCCTGGTGGAACTGGTGAAGCCCCTGACGGCGTCGGAGGAGACGATGGCCGAGGCGAGGGCCTTTGCCGAGAGCTGTGGCAAGACGCCGGTCCAGGTCAAGGACCAGGCCGGCTTCATCGTCAACGCACTGCTCTTTCCCTACCTCAACAACGCCGTGCGCCTGCTGGAGAACGCCGTCGCCACCCGGGACGACATCGACTCGGCCATGAAGGGCGGGTGCAATTTCCCGATGGGCCCGCTGGCCCTGCTCGACCTGGTCGGCCTGGACACCAGCCTGGCCATCCTCGACGCCCTCTACAACGAGTTTCGGGATCCCAACTACGCCGCCGTGCCCCTCCTGCGCCGGATGGTGAGCGCCGAGCAGTTGGGCCGCAAGAGCGGCTCGGGCTTCTACGACTACAAGAAGAAGTAGTCGGAGGGGCGCGGGCCCCGATCTCCTTTCGGTCTTGAAGAAATCCTGGAAAATCCGGAAAAAGTCGCGCCCCCGTTACACCTCCAAGGTATGATTTA
>Ga0307374_10014200_pt1 | contig 10873 bp, 8 predicted proteins | sample OX3MG_FD_202532 | JGI IMG/M metagenome (GOLD analysis project Ga0307374, IMG submission 202532) | Soil microbial communities from Risofladan, Vaasa, Finland - OX-3 | ecosystem: Environmental > Terrestrial > Soil > Coastal area > Acid sulfate soil | place: Finland: Risofladan, Vaasa | collected... | reverse complement strand
TCAGCAGCATTACCGACACCGGCACCGCCTGCGTCAGGCTGAGCGCCTTGGTGGTGCCCACCCGCTTGTTGGAGGGGGTGCTCAGCGTGTAGCCGCGCAGCTTGAACAGGCGGCCGAACGCCGTCAACTCCGGCGGGCTGGTGTGGCAAACGTTGCACGCCAACCCGGTCTGGCGCGAGAAGCTGGGAACCGCGTACGCCCGGCTGCACAGGCCCGCGGCCAGCAGCAGGATCGCCGTGTGCATCAGCACACACCGGGATGTGGAAATTAGGTGAAAGCGATCCATGAGCATGTAGGCTGATTCCAAACTGGGCATCCTCTTTCTTGATAAGCCCTTGCCGGTCGGTGATGGAAATCGCATGGAACGAGAACCAAGGTCGCCTTGTCCCATTCGAGCGCGCCATCCGATTCCTGAAAATCCGTCGATACCGTGTAGAACACGGACATTTCACGCACAACAGTTTCGTCGCCGTTGAATAAAGACTAACCACCCACATTGTTGGGTGCCGATGCGGACAACTCCGTTGTCTGCCAAGCCCGGCTCATTTCCTCAGACCACCCGATTTTCGCCACATCGTGGCCGGCGCGGCTGTTCACTTGTGCACAGCAAGGGGCAAGTGGCTCGCCACTTTTCGCTGGGTCACACCCGTGATGCTCGCACTGTGAGCATCACGCGCTTGTGGGCGGGCTTAGGAGTGGCGGCAGGCACGAGCGGCACTGCCGCTCGTTGCCCCGCTCTGCTCGTGGCGCTTCCAAGCGGCCTCGATTGACCGCGCCGCGGAGATGCGCTCGCACTCCCAGTCCATGCAACGTGGCCGAGCGGCTCGCCCCCTGACGGCGCGGTGAAATTCCCCTCGCAACGAGGTATCCTTGGCCGGGAGCGCAGAACTACCGACTAAGAGGATAGCTACGATGAGGCGACGCACCTTTCTCGAGCTCGCGGCCGCGGCAGCCGTCACTCCTGCATGCATGCTGGCCCAGGAGGGGGCTGCCATCGATCTGCGCCGCGCCGTAGTCGTGCTCAGCTCCTCCGCCAAGACCCGGGAGCTCAAAGCGGCGCAGGTGCTGACCGAGGAAGCAACCAAGCGTTGCGGCATCACCTGGCCCGCCGCACGCTCGAACGCGGCGGGCGGGAACGCCACGATTTATCTTGCCACGCGGCAATCCGCGCCGGGACTGCCGCGGCGCGATCTGGCGCCGGCGGCGGCGCTGCAGCGCTTGCAGCCCGATGGTTTCGCGCTGCACAGCGGGCTCGATGGCGGCGGACCATGGATTGCCGTCGTCGGCGCCGATGAGCGCGGGCTCTTGTTTGGCGTCGGCAAGCTGCTGCGCCTGCTGGACTTCGGCCCCCAGCGGGCCTCACTTGCCGCGGCGCCCCGGCATCTTGTCAGCAATCCAGAATACCGGTTGCGCGGCCATCAGCTTGGGTATCGCCCCAAGAACAACTCCTATGATGCCTGGACGGTCGACATGTGGGACCAGTACATGCGCGAGCTGGCCATCATCGGCACCAATGCCATTGAATTGATTCCTCCAGTTTCCGACGATCTCCCCAACAGTCCGCAGTTTCATCTCCCTCCCGCGCCCATGATGGTGGAGATGTCGCGCCTTGCCGACAGCTATGGGTTGGATGTCTGGATCTGGTATCCGGCGATGGCGCGCGACTACAGCGATGCCGCCACGGTGGAAAGCGCCTTGCAGGATTGGGGCCGCATCTTTGCCATGTTGCCGCGCGTGGATGCCGTATTTGTCCCGGGCGGGGACCCCGGGCATACCGCGCCCAAGGTTCTGCTGGCCCTGCTGCAGCAACAGAAAGCCAACCTTCGCAAGTACCATCCTCAGGCGCAGATGTGGGTCTCGCCGCAAGGGTTCGATGCCGGCTGGATGCGGGAGTTTCTCGAGATGATCCAGCTGGACAGCACCAAGCAATGGCTGGACGGGATCGTCTATGGCCCGGGATGCCGCCTTACGGAGCCGGATCTCCGCCAGGCGCTGCCGGCGAGTTACCCCATTCGCTTTTATCCCGACATTACCCACAGCGTGAGCTGCCAATTTCCCGTGCCCGACTGGGACGTTGCCTATGCGCTCACCGAAGGCCGGGAAGTGATCAATCCACGCCCCCGCGGAGAGGCGAATATTCTGCGCCGCAGCCTGCCGGGAACCGCCGGCTTCATCGCCTATTCGGAAGGCTGCAACGACGACGCCAATAAGTTCGTCTGGAGTGCGCTGGCCTGGGATTCGAGCCAGTCCGTAATCGATGTCCTGCGCGACTACGCCCACTTCTTTGTTGGAACGCCGCAGGCGGAAGGCTTGGCGCAGGGCTTGTGGCATCTGGAATCGAACTGGCGCGGTCCGTTGGCAACCAACCGTGGCGTGGAAGTCACGCTGGAACGCTTTCAGGATATGGAACGGAGCTGCTCTCCGGCGGTCCTGGCAAGCTGGCGGTTTCAGCAGACGCTGTATCGCGCCTATGCCGATGCCTTTGTGCGGCGCCGCTTGCTGGATGAAACGGCGCATGTGCAACAGGCCCGGGACCGCCTGGCGCGGGTGTTGGAAATCGGCTGGGGCGCCGTACCCTTGGGCATTGGATCGCCCCCAGCCAAGGTGCCCCCCAACGGCCTGATACCCGATCCCCTGTTGGCCAGCGCGCTGGCCAGGCTGGAAGAAACACTCGTGCAGCCCGCCGCGGCTGCGTTACGGGCGAGAATCGAGGAACTCGGCGCCATGTTGTTCCAAAGTATCGGCATGCAGCTTGCGGTCGAACGTTACCAGGGCGAGGCCGTGGGCCGCGGAGCCAACCTGGATACACTGGATACCCCGGTCAGCGATGCGCCCTGGATGCGCCGCCAAATCCTCGATATCCAGAAGATGACCGCTCCCATGGCGCAAATCGCCGCCATGCAGACACTGCTGTTCCGCACCGACCCCGGCCCCGGAGGTTTTTACGATCAGCTCGGCGACGTTGCTCTTCGCCCTCACTTGGTGCCCGGGCTCGGAAGCGTGCAAGATCCCGCCTTCCGCCACTCGCCGCTGATCGGCTTCAACTATCCCGATACGCTGCGGGACACGGCGCCGATGGCCTGGAAATGCTGGGCCGGGACCCTGTATGAGGAGCCCCTCACCATGCAATATCACAATCTGGACCGGAGCCTGCAGTACCACCTGCGGGTCGTGCACGCCGGCGATCACCGCCAAGTGAAGCTCCGGCTGGTCGCCAACGACACCATCGAAATCCATCCCTACATGCTGCGCGCCTGGCCGCCAGCGCCGCAGGAGTTCGCCATCCCCAGGGCAGCGACCGCGAGCGGAGAACTCAAGCTGGCTTGGACAGCGGAGCCCGGCCTGGGAGGCGCTGGGCGCGGCTGTCAGGTGGCAGAAGTGTGGCTGGTGCCCCAGCCTGGCAAAGGGCTGGTATGACCATTGACAAATCGCGGCAGCCGCTGCGCGGCATCATTCCGCCCATGGCCACCCCTTTGGCGTCCATCGACAGCTTGGATGTTCCCGGCCTGGAAAAGCTGATCGAGCACATCCTGGCGGGCGGCGTCGATGCCCTGTTTATTTTGGGCACGACCGGGGAAGGGCCGGCCCTGAGCTACCGGTTGCGCCGGGAACTCATGGAGCGTGTTTGCCGGCAGGTGAAGACGCGAGTCCCCGTGCTGGTGGCCATCACCGACCCTGCCGATGTGGAAGCCTTGCACATGGCCGAAGCTGCCGCGCGCGCCGGCGCCGCCGCGGTGGTGGCGGCGCCCCCATTCTATTTTCAGCTCACCCAGGCCGATCTTCTCCGCTGGGTTGAAAGCCTGGCCCGCGAATCCGTGCTGCCTCTGTACCTCTATAACCAGCCGGAACTCACCAAGATCCACTTCAGTCCCGCGACCGTGGCGCGGGCTTCGGAAATGCCCAATGTGCGCGGGTTGAAAGATAGCTCGGGAGACATTGGCTACGTCAAGCAAGTGCTGGCGTTGGTGGCGCAGCGGCCGGAGTTTTCCGTGCTGGTGGGGCCGGAACATCTCCTGGCCGAGGCGCTGCGGTGCGGTGCCCAGGGCGGGGTTCCGGGGGGCGCCAACCTGTTCCCGGCGCTGCCGGTCCGTCTGTACCAAGCCTTTCTCGATGGCCGGCACGACGAGATGGATGCGTTGCAGGCGCGCATGGTCGCGATGGGCGCGCCGATATGGAATCCAGGAGAAACAGGATCGGGCCGTCTGCGCCGGTTGAAGTGCGCCCTGTCGGTGCTGGGGTTGTGTAGCGAGTTGCCGGCGTGGCCCTTTTGCCCATCGTCAGCCGAGGAACGGCAACACATCGAAGACCACCTCAGGCGGCACGGACTGTGACCCACATGAGGCGCCTCGCCACGTTTCGCTCGGTCGAGCTGCCTAGATCTGCGGCTGGATCCGGGGCGTATGGTTGGGTGGCCGTACTGCTGCTCTGGCTGGTGTGCTTCTTCAACTACGCCGACCGGCAGGCCTTTTTTTCGATCTTCCCGTTGTTGCAAACGCAAATGGGCCTCACCACGGTGCAACTGGGGCTGCTGGGGTCCTCGTTCGCGGTGGTATATGGCTTGGGCGCGCCGCTGGCCGGATTTGTCGTCGACCGAATCCGCCGCAAGACCGCCATTCTCGGCGGTTTGCAGTTTTGGAGCCTCATCTGCATGCTGTCGGCGCTGTCGCGGAATTTCTTCCAGCTCTTTACCTTCCGCGCGCTGGAGGGAGCGGGCGAGACCTTTTATTACCCCGCCGCCCTGTCCATGCTCAGCGACTATCATGGCCAGCGCACACGCTCACGCGCTCTGGGTATTTTACAGACCAGCGTGTACGCCGGCACGGTGGGCGGAGGCTACTGGGCCGGCGTGCTGGCGCAGCGCCACGGCTGGCGGGCCGCGGTTTTTCTATTCGGCGCTCTGGGCGCCCTGCTGGGCCTGGTGTTGGTGCGCTGGCTGCGGGAACCGGTGCGGGGCAGCGCGGACCGGGAACTGAAATCCAATCGAGAGACCTTGGAAGCGCCACGAGCAGAGCGGGGCAACGAGCGGCAGTGCCGCTCGTGCCTGCCGCCACTCCTAAGCCCGCCCACAAGCGACCAGCGGGAGCGACCCAGCGAAAAGTGGCGAGCCACCCCGCGGCCGCTCTCCTTCCGCGCCATGGGCTCGCTTGCCGGGAACAAATCGTTGCTGGGGTTGATGGCGGCGTTCGCCAGCGCCAACTTCCTCGCCATGGTCCTGCTCACCTGGATGCCCACCTACCTCTACTCCCGCTTCCATCTCAGTCTGGCGATGGCGGCGTTGGATGCGACCGCGTTTCCGCAACTCGCCAGTATGGGCGGCTCCGTATGCGGCGGATACCTGGCGGACGTGTGGGCCCGCGGCAACCGCGGCGGACGCGTCCTGGTGCAAAGCGTGGGCGTGTTCGCCGGCGCGCCCTTTGTGGTCCTATGCGGGTTGGGCAGCTCCTTGCAGTTGGTCATCCTGGCCCTGATTTGCTGGGGATTTTTCAAGGGCATGTATGACTCGAACATCTTCGCGTCGGCGTTTGACGTGGTCCCCATGGCCAGCCGGGGCACGGTCAGCGGCTGGATGAATTGCGTGGGATGGCTGGTCGGCGGAGGCCTGGCGCCGGTCATGATCGGGTACATGGCCAAGTACACCTCCCTGGGCAATGCCATCGCCCTATCCGCCGCCATCTACGTGCTGGCCGGCATCGTGCTGATCGTCACCATGCGCTTCTTTTTGCCCGGCGACACCCGCCGCCTGCAGACCGAGCAGGTCGCCGCCGGCTAACCCCTCGCTCGAGCAGCAACCCGCCATGGGTTCCGATCACCTTGCCGGAGGCGGCATCGTCGGCGGCGCAGGTCAGGAGCGCAGCGGCGAGTCCCCCGTCCTCAGGCTCGTTCCAGCGCCAGTTTCAGACCCAGGACACGCTCCACCTCGTCGGCCCTTCCGCGGTGGCGGCGCCTCAACGTTTCGAACTGCCCTTGCCGCCGCGGCCCCTCACTGTCGCCCATTGTCAGCCGGGCGCGCAGACGCTCGATCAGCTCTCCAGGGTGGGTAGAAAATGTGGAATATCCACACTTGGGCGGGCCGGTCGTTATTCATGGTTGAATTGGTGGAGAGGCATGAGCAAGGCTTTCACGAAGGAATCCGACGCCAATGGCGGCGACGAGCTCGCCCACGCCACTGAAGAAGCCCAACATGCCGATCTCGCCGGCGTTAAAAACTACATCACACCAAGTGGCTTGCAACGACTCCAGGACGAGCTACGGTTTCTGCTCACAAGGGAACGGCGGGCGGTGACAGAGGTCGTCACCTGGGCGGCGAGCAACGGCGACCGCAGCGAAAACGCCGACTATCAGTACGGCAAACGACGGTTGCGCGAGATCGATCGGCGGATTCGCTTCCTCACCAAGCGTATCGAAGCGGCCGAAGTGGTGGACCCGGAAGCCCCGAGAGGTGGGCGCGCGGCAACGCAGGTCTTCTTTGGTGCAACCGTGGGCTTCGCGAACGCCGCTGGAACGGAGCAGGTCGTGAGCATCGTCGGCGTCGACGAGGTCGATCTTGACCGCAACCACATCAGCTGGCAGTCGCCGCTAGCGCGGGCGTTGATGAAATCCGGGCCAGGCGACTCGGTGGTCCTTTGCGCGCCGGGCGCTACGGAGAAACTGAAAATCATCGATGTGCGTTATGAGCGCATTCCCGTGAAGCCTTTCAGCGAACCACCCGGGGCCGAGTCCGCGCCCAAGACACGTCCTCACATCAGCGGCTAGCCCGTCATGAGGGCCAGCCGAGGGCTTGCTCACTCGCGCAGGCCAAGCGGTCGGGCTGAGAACAAACCTTTCTCCTGGCGTCAAATTGACGGCGCCGCAGCTTGGCCGGTGCCGCCTGTAGGTTGCCAAATTGGCCGTCTCGCTGCGGCACGCTTTGCCCCCACTTACTGCCCGTTTATCACTTGGTCGTCCGCACTCGGGTGTGGTCGAGGAGCAAGCCGCTCGGATGGCCGCACGTCGCGATGAGTGGCCGCTGTGAGCGCCAGCATCGAACCGGCCCCGGGAGGTATAGAATGGCCGCGAGGCAGGCATGAAGCTCTTTATAGCGGGTTGGACTAGCGGGTTGGACCCAATTGACTCGCCAGGTGCACTCGCCCACCAAAGCCGCATCGTTATGCGGCCGGAAGGACGGTGGGTGGCCGGCCAAACTTCTTCGGCGTAAGACAAGATGAACAAGCCGCGACCGCCGCTACCAAAGAAAAAGCAATTGGCCGTGTTTCGCCGTGACCGCTGGATCTGTCGGTGGTGCAATCGACCCGCGATTTTTCCCCCGGTCATGCGGCTCATCGAACGCGAAGTCAGGAAGGCAGGAACGGTTGAGCCGCTTTCCTACCATCACGCGCATTGGACGCGCACCGACGCGCCACTGCTCGATGAGCTTGGAGCCGTGGTCGATCATGTCGATGCGCATTCGACCGGCGGATCGAGCGACGAATCGAATTTGGCGACGTCCTGCTGCAAGTGCAATGGTCGCAAGAGCGCGGCTTCGCTAAATGAATGGACGAAGCGCCCGCAGCGCAAACCCGTCAAGGGTAAATACGGCGAGCCTCAATATTGGGATGGCCTCTCGGCGCTGTTTCTGGCACTTGCGCGGCGCGATTCGAGCAACCTCACAGCCCCTGAAAGAGAGTGGCTGAAAATTCTGGGCGAAGCCGCGCCGGATGCGGTCTAGACTTACACCGCCAATTTCAGCTTGATCCCATCGTTTGGCGCGTTTTCCAATCCTGTTTCGTGCCCAGGTATGCACCGGCGAATCATCAGACGTTGGCTTCGGGCACGTCCCTCATTTTCCCACAGCATCGGCGTTGCGCTTTTCATCCGGTAAAGGCAAGCTTCCCACGGTTGCAGCCGTTACATCGCCAGCCTCAGTTAGATCCCATCGTTGGGTGCATTCACCAGGCTCCGCCGAGTCCCAAGGTAGCGCTCCGTGGTCTTCGCCGAGACGTGACCGGGCAGCATCTGAATCTGCTCCACTTCGCCGCCTTCCGCCCGGCACAGCTTGGCGCAGGTCCTCTGCAGGCCGTGGGGCGCAGTCGCGGGTACGCCGACGCGCCTGTGTTCGCTACCGGAGCCGGGCATGCGATGCACCCCAGCAACGTGCAACGCAGGCATCTCTGGCCCGTCTGTGACCGATTGGGGGTGCCGCGAGTGAAGTTCCACGTTTTCCGGCGCGGGGCGAAAACACGGCACATCCGGTTGGGCATCGATCCCAAGACGTCGCAGGCGATCCCTGGCCATCAGGACGTACAAACAACCCCAACTATTAAGCCTTGGCCGACGCTGGGCGGACCCGGGGCGTAGTGGAAGATTGGGAGGACGAGTTGCTACATGCGGCATCGAAAACCAGCGCAGCCGCCCGGTGGCAGGTCGCCAGACGCCACGCTTGTTGTGGCCAACTGTGATCAACCCCATAGCGGAGCGGCGGCACGGCCGGGGCTAGTACAATGAAGGCGCAGCGGTTAGCCCGCACGCGCCTGTAGCTCAGAAGGATAGAGCAGCGGTTTCCTAAACCGTTTGTCGGGGGTTCGATTCCCTCCAGGCGCACCAGCTCATCCGCTTTCATTCTGCCGCTCGCGGCCGCAACTTTACGCGGCGGAGCGCTTCACCCAGCGACGGGGCGGGGACATGAGCGGGCCCGTGTTCCACCAGGGGTCGCGATTCCAGGCGGCTTGCGTCCAGCCCAGAGGGTTGGCCACCGCCAGCCAGGCCAGCGTGGGCGCCAGGGCCCAGAGAGCGGTGGGGTCGGGCAGGCGGCGCGCCGCCTGCAGCGAGCCCAGCGTGGCCGCGGTGTAAGCGGTGGTCACGGCGGCGGCATTGAGCGGGGAGCGCAGCCCGAAGTAGGCGGGGGTGAAAATGCAGAACAGGGTCCAGGCGAGGCCTTGGCGGCGCAGGAACGCACTCCGCCCGGGGGTGCGGGCGGGCAGATTGAGCACGTGCAGGCCGCCCGCGATCAGGCAGGCAGAGTTGATGCCCCACGCGATGGGGAAGGCGGCCGGCGGCGGCGCCCACACCGGCAACTTCGCGTCCCGGTACAGGCGGTCGTCCCGGCGTTTGCCGGTGCGGCGGCGGGCTACCGCCTGCAAGCCTTCACTGACCCCCAGGACGCCGGCGTAGAACGCCACCCCCATCCACCAGCGATAGCCTTGGCGATGCATACCCATCCCGATGCCGGCGCGCCGGAATTGGTGGCAGGGACCGGAGTGGCTCGCCACTTTTCGCTCGCTCCGCGATGCTCGCACTGTGAGCATCGCCCTTCGTGGGCAAGTAGTACACTACGGGACGAAGCGGCCATGAACCTCTTCGTCGCCATCACCGACAACGCCTGGTTCGGCCAGCTCCGCGCCATGGCACAGACCGCTTCCGTCGCCGAGGTGAATTTTTGGCGGCCGTCCGGAGTGCCGTTCCGGGCGCTGGCGGTTGGGGAGCCGCTGCTGTTCAAGCTGCACGCACCGCGCCATGTGATCGCCGGTGGAGGGTTTTTCAGCCGCGCCTCCAAACTCTCCGTCCGGTTGGCGTGGGAGGCATTCGGCCCCTACAACGGCGTCGCCAGCGAAGCGGCACTGCGGGAACGCATCCGAAAATACCGCGGCACAGAATCGGACGACCCGATCACCTGCATCATTCTGAGCGAGCCCTTCTTTTTCGCGCCGGAGGGCTGCATTTCCGTTCCCGGCGACTTTGCCCGCAACCTCCAAACTGGGCGCGGCTATGCCGCGGAAACCGGCACCGGGCGCTGGCTTTACGACCAGGTCGGCGAGCGTTTGGCGCACGCCGCCGTCATGGATCGCGGACCCGCACAGTTCGCCTTGGCAGAGGCGCGCTTCGGCGCGCCCCAACCGGTGGCGCCACGGCTCGGCCAGGGCGGATTCCGCGTCGGCATGCTGGAGAACTACCGCTGGCGCTGCGCCATCTCGGGCGAGCGCACCGTGCCCGTGCTGGAGGCGGCTCACATCCGCCGCTATTCGGATGGCGGCGGCCACGACCTGCGCAACGGCCTGCTGCTGCGCAGCGATCTGCACCGGCTCTTCGATCTGGGCTACATTGCCATTGCCCCCGAAGACCGCCGCGTTCTCGTCAGCTCGCGCATCCGCACCGAATTCGAGAATGGCCGCAATTACTATGCCCTGGAGGGCAAGCCGCTCGCCACCCCCAGCGAGTTGGGCGCCGCGCCGGATCCGGAATCACTCCGCTTCCATCTGGAACACGTCTACCGCGGCTAAACAGGCGCCTATTTCTTGGTGCTGGCGACGGCGGGCGCGGCCGGCGGGTTGGCGATTTTCTCGGTCAGATCGAGGCGTGCCTTCCAGGGATCGGCTTCGCCCACCGGACCCTGCTCGGTGAAGTTCATCAGCAGGTCGGTGCTGGCGTGGTAGGCCGGCCAGGGCGGCAACTGGCCGCCGTTGGGGTTGCCGGTCTTGGCGAAGTTGCCCCAGTAGAGGTTCGCCTGCTCGGCGATCTTCTCGTCGGCGGGGGCGAGGTTGGCGCCGTATTTCGCCCGCACCGTATCGAAGACGTAGGGGATTTCGGAGGCGTGCGATGCGCCCCGCGGCGGCTGCGGCCCCGCGGCCATGGCGCGCCCACCCCGGGCGCCGGCGCGGCCCCGTGCCCCGGCGCGGCCAGCGCGGCCATTACCTCCAGCGCGGGCGGGCCGGGGCAGCGGCTTGGAGACGGCCACATAGCTAAACCGGTACTCCCACGCCGGGACGCCTTGTGAGGAGAGCGTCTGCGCCACAAAGCGGGCCGGCTCGAGCATGACCGAATCGGCGCCCACCTCCGCCGCCGCCGCGCGGACGTTATCAGGGTAGCCCGCCGTGTAGACCGCCTGGGCCTGCGCGGCATC
>Ga0307374_10014199_pt1 | contig 10873 bp, 10 predicted proteins | sample OX3MG_FD_202532 | JGI IMG/M metagenome (GOLD analysis project Ga0307374, IMG submission 202532) | Soil microbial communities from Risofladan, Vaasa, Finland - OX-3 | ecosystem: Environmental > Terrestrial > Soil > Coastal area > Acid sulfate soil | place: Finland: Risofladan, Vaasa | collected... | reverse complement strand
CATCGAGACCGGTGTCCTGGGCAGCGTCAGCTGCCGGCACAGTCACCGCGCTGTCATTCTCCACGGTCACGAGGGGACCACCTTCCGCCCAGCCGCCCAGCGGCGCCAGCATCGTCTCCGCGAGCAGTGTGACACGGCCACACGCCGCGGGCTATGTCCCGGCCAGCAAATCCGCACCGGCCCGGTGTGCGGCGGCCACGAATGAACGTGCTGCCCTGCCAGCTGCCCGTGCCGGCCTGCCAGCTGCCCGTGCCGGCCGGCCTGCGGCTGCGGCCCGATCCCGGGCTGCGCACGCTCGGGGACGGCACCGTGCTGGTGGGCGGCTCGCCGCTGCGCCTGCTGCGGCTGCGTCCCCGGGCCGCGGCGCTGGTAGCCGGCTGGTGGCAGGGCACGCCGGTGCCTGCCCGCCCGGCCGCGCAGATGCTCGCACGGCGGCTGCTGGACACCGGGATGGCCCACCCGGACCCGGGTACCGGCCTCGGGCCGGACGAGGTCACCGGCCTCGGGCCGGACGAGGTGACCGTCGTCATCCCGGTCCGGGACCGCCCCGCCGAGCTCGCCCGGTGCCTGGCCGCACTGGTGGGCCTGCGGGTGATCGTGGTGGACGACGGGTCCGCCGACCCGGCGGCGGTGGCGGCGGTCGCGGCCGCGGCTGGTGCCCGCTGCCTGCACCGGGACACCAGCGGCGGTCCGGGAGCCGCCAGGAACACTGGGCTGGCCGCCGTCACCACCCCGCTGGTGGCGTTCGTCGATTCCGACTGCGTTCCGGGGGCGCAGTGGCTGGCCTCGCTGCTGCGGCATTTCGCCGACCCGGCAGTCGGGGCGGTGGCACCCCGGATCGTGGCCTATGAGCAGAGATTCGGTGAGCAGGGCGCCCATGAGCAGGGCGCCGGAGGGCAGGGCGCCGGAGGGCAGGGCGCGGGAGGGCAGGGCGCGGGAGGGCAGGGCTGGCTGGCGCGCTATGAGCGGGTCCGCTCGCCGCTGGACATGGGCCCGGCCGAGAGCATCGTCCGGCCGGGCGCCCGGGTGCCCTACCTGCCGGGCGCGGCGCTGATCGTGCGCCGGGCGGCCATCCCCGGCGGTTTCGCCGCTGAAATGCCGGTCGGGGAGGACGTGGACCTCATCTGGCGGCTGGTGGCCGCTGGCTGGCACGTACGGTACGAGCCCCGGGCGGCCGTGGGCCACCAGCACCGGCTCCGGCTGGGTGACTGGCTGCGCAGGCGCCGCGACTACGGCACCTCGGCGGCACCGCTGGAGCTGCGCCACCCGGGCTCGGTGCCCGCCTGCGCGATGTCGGGGTGGAGTGCGCTGGCCTGGCTCGCGGTGGCCGCCGGGCACCCTGTCACCGGCGCCGCTGTCACCGGCGCGGCCACGGCGCTGCTGGCCCGGCGGCTGAGCCCGTTCACCAGCGAGGCCGGGAACGGGACGGGTGCCGGAAACGAGGCCGGGACCGGGGCCGGGACGGGGGCCGGGACGGGGGCCGGCAACGGGACGGGTGCCGGGAACGGAGCCTGGCCGCTGGCCGGGCAGCTGGCCGGCCAGGGCACCCTCGCGGCGGGACGGCTGCTCGGCAGCGCGATGGCCCGCACGTGGTGGCCGGTGGCCGTGCCCGCGGCGGCTGTGATTCCGCGGCTGCGGCTGCCGGTGGCGGCGGCTTTGCTCGTCCCGCCCGTCCTCGAGTGGCGGGAGCGGCGCCCGCCGCTGCCGCTGGCCAGCTTTGTCGCCGCCCGGCTGCTCGACGACCTGGCCTACAGCGTGGGGGTGTGGCAGGGCTGCCTGGCCGCCCGCACCGCCCGCCCGCTCGCGCCCTCGCTGTGGTGGTGGTCACGGGCCGGCGAGCCGGGCGGCCCCCGCCCCGGCGTGCCCGGCGGCGGAGCGCCCCGGCCCTGCTAGCCCAGCCCTGCTAGCCCAGCCCTGCCAGCCCAGCCCTGCCAGCCCAGCCCTGCCAGCCCGGCCCTGCCAGCCCGGCCCTGCCAGCCCTCCCCGGTCCCGCCATGACCGTGGCATGGCTTCCACCATCCCCGCCCATGACCAAAGCCCTGATTTTCCCCATCCCGCGCGTGACCTCAGCTGATGAGGCTCTTGCGGCAGAGAATGTCGGTATGTACATTCCCGGGTAGGTATCAAGCTACCTATTGCTCCGGGCCCGTTCCGCCCGGCTGAGGCGCCCGGGCGGCGCGTGGACTGGAGAGATGATGGCGCGACTCGCGATCACGCTTGCGTGCGGCGACTACGACCGCACGCGCGCGCTCGCGGACGGCCGGGTCCAGGTGGAGGGCGTCGACCTCACGATGCTCGCGCTCTCCCCCGAGGAGACCTTCTTCCGGATGGTCCGGTTCGAGGAGTTCGACGTCGCCGAGCTGTCGCTGTCCACCTACGTGCTCACAGCCGGCCGGGACGCGCAGTTCGTGGCGATCCCGGTCTTCCCCTCCCGCGCCTTCCGGCACAACGGGATCTACGTGCACGCGGGCGCGGGCATCGAGGCACCGCAGGACCTGGTGGGCCGGCGGGTCGGCGTGGCCGAGTACCAGCTGACCGCGAACGTCTGGATCCGGGGCATCCTCGCCGACTTCCACGGCGTCCCGGTGAACTCGGTCCGCTATCGCACCGGCGGCCTGCACGAGCCGGGCCGCGTGGAGAAGGTGGCGATCCCGGCCCTGCCGGATGGCGTCGAGGTGGTCCCGTGCCCGGAAGGCCGGACGCTGTCGGGGATGCTCGTCAGCGGCGAGATCGACGCCCTCTACACCCCCCGTGCCCCGCGTCCCTTCCTGGAGCACGACCCGCACGTGCGGCGGCTCTTCCCGGACGTGCGGGAAGCGGAGGAGAGCTACTACCAGCAGACGGCGATCTTCCCCATCATGCATGTCGTCGCCATCAGGCGCGAGGTGTACCAGCGCAACCGCTGGCTGGCCAGTTCGCTGGTCAAAGCCTTCGAGCAGGCACGCGACATCGCCTTCCAGGGGCTGGACGAGACGGCGGCACTGCCGCTCGTGCTGCCCTGGGTGTACACGGAGATCGGCCGCGTGCAGGCACTGATGGGCGAGGACTACTGGTCGTACGGCCTTACCAGGGCCAACGAGCACGTACTCAGCACCTTCCTCCGTTACGCACGGGAGCAGGGGCTGGCCAAGAACGACATCGAGCCGAAGGACCTGTTCGCCCCCGAGACGCTCGACACCCTGTCGATCTGAATCCACCCGCGCCGGTGACCTCCGACACCGGCCCTAGCGATTCCAGAGGTTGCTATGCCAGCAAGCACTCACCCCAAGCGGCGCTCAGCCGCTCCCGGTGCCAGGCTCGCGCTCGCCGCCGGGGTGGTCGGGCTTGCCCTGACCGCCTGCTCCAGCAGCGCGTCGAGCGGCTCGTCCACCACGGGCGGCTCACAGGTGCTCGAGATCGCCAACTTCAGCCCGTTCACCGGGCCTAACGCACCGTACGGCTACTTCCAGTACACGGGCTGCGTGTCGGCCGTGTACGCCATCAACGCCGCCGGCGGCGTGCTGGGCCACAAGATGACCTGCACCATCGTGGACAACCGCGGCGAGCCCGCGGACGCCGTCCCGGCCGCGAACAACATGCTCGCGAACTCGCCCAACCTGGTCGGGATCGTGGACGGCGACAGCGGCCTGATGTCGTCGACGGTCCCGCTGTTCAACCAGGCACACGTCCCGGATGTGTCAGCCGGCGGGGACGTGCAGTTCGACCACAACCCCTATCCCTACTTCTGGCGGACCACACCGGGTGACGACATCGCCGGATACACACTCGCCGCCTACGTCAAGTTCGCCACGTCCGCCACCAAGATCGCGGCCGTCTTCGGCAACGACCAGGCCGCCCAGGGCAACGTGCCCGGCCTGGTCGCTGGCGCGAAGAACCTGGGCCTGAGCATCGTCACCAACCAGGCGCTCGCGCTCGACCAGACGACCTACGAGACCGAGGTGCAGAAGATCATCGCCGCGCACCCGCAGGTGATCGTCACCGAGTCCGACCCGCAGACCGCGGGCGTGCTGCTCGGCGAGCTGAAGCAGGCGGGCTGGAACGGGCCGATCGTCGGCACCTCGGGCACCCTCGGCACCGACTACGACAAGGCGGCGATCGCCGCGATCGGCAAGGCGGCCTACGAGAAGCAGTTCGTGCGGATCATCTCCTACGCGCAGCAGTCGGGCCCGGCATGGGAGACCTGGAAGACCTCACTGCTCACCGGGGCGAAGGCGGTCAAGGGCGCGTCGGGCGACACCACCGCCTTCTACGCCGAACTCCCCTACGACCACACCAACATGGTCGCGCTGGCCATGCTGGCGGCGCACAGCACCAACCCGGTCACGTTCAACCCCTTCATCGCGAAGATCACCCAGGGCACGACCGTGGTGCACACCTTCGCCCAGGGCAAGGCAGCCCTGGCGGCGGGCAAGACCATCGACTATGTGGGTGTGACCGGGCAGGTGTCCTTCGACAAGTTCCACAACTCCGGCGGGCTGTGGGCCGGCGAGAACCCGGTGACCAACCTGCCGGTGAAGCTGATCTCGGCCAAGGACATCGCCACCTCCGAGGGGCACTAGCCCGTGTCCGACCGGCCTGAGGGCCACCGCTGGGCGGGAGGGTCGTCATGACCCTCCTGCTCAGCATCGGTATCTTCGGCATCTACAGCGCGGCCCTGCTCGCGATCGGCGGAGTCGGGTTCACCCTGCAGTTCGGCGTGACCAACGTGCTGAACCTCGCGTTCGGCTCACTGCTGACCGCGTGCATCTTCATCGAGTACGGCCTGACCGGGCACAGCACGAACCTGTGGGTCGCGATGGCCGTCGGCGCCGCCAGCGGCGCCCTGATCTCGCTGCTGGTCGGCCACGTGGTGGTCGGCGCGTTCCTGCGGCGCGGTGCCACCGGGATCGGGATCGCGATGGTGACCATCGCGATCAGCCTGATCGTCCAGTTCAGCCTGGAGGCGATCCAGGGCCCGTTCATCTTCGCCTACACCGCGAGCACACCCAGCACCTTCAGCATCGGCGGCGTCGTCGTGAGCAGCAGCCAGCTGACGGTGATCGGCGTCGCCGTGGTGGCGATGGTGGCTGTCCACCTGCTGCTGCGCATGACCAAGCTCGGCCTGGCGATGCGGGCGACGGCGGCGGACGTATCGCTCACCCGCAGCTGCGGGGTGTCCCCGGCGCGGACCAGAGCGGCCGCCTGGCTGCTGTCGGGCGCGCTCTGCGGCGTGTGCGGGGTGCTGCTGGGCATCGGCGAGGGCTCGTTCTCGTCGTCGACCGGCAGCGACTTCTTCATCACGCTCGCCGCCGCGGCGGTGCTCGGCGGCATCGGCAAGCCGTACGGCGCGATGCTCGGCGCACTGCTCATCGGCATCGTCAGCCAGGCCGCGGCCGCGGTCATCTCCCCGTCCTACAAGACGATCGCGGCGTGGCTCATCCTGATCGCCGTGCTGATCCTGCGGCCGCAGGGCATCCTGGCGGAATTCGCCTCGGAACGGGAGCTCGTCGCGTGAGCGGAGGCATGGTCTACTACCTCAGCGGCCTGGCGATCCTGCTCGGCATCAACCTGATCGCCATCTGGGGGCTCGACCTCCACTTCGGGCTGACCGGCATCAACAGTTTCGCCTACATCGTCTTCCAGGCGGTCGGCGGATACGCGGCGGCCCTCACCGCGCTGAAGCCACCCGCTGCGTACGGCAGCTTCGAGACCTACGTCGGCGGGTTCAACCTGCCGTTCCCGCTGCCGCTGGTCGCCGCGGCAGCGGCCGGTGCCCTGATCGCGGTCCCGATCGGGCTGATCGCCATGCGGCGGCTGCGCGCCGACTACCAGGCGATGGCGATGCTCGTCCTCTCGCTCATCGCCACCGGGCTGGCGAACGCGCAGACCAAGCTGGTGAACGGCCCGGCCGGGCTCGCGCTTATCCCGCAGCCGTTCGCCGGGGTGTTCACCCTCTCGCGGGACGGCTACAACTGGATCTTCCTCGGCCTCACCGCCGTGTGCTGCGTCCTGGCCTGGTGGGTGGCACGCGGGATCTCCCGCTCCCCCTACGGGCGCCTGCTGCGCGCGGTGCGTGACAGCGAGAGCGCGGTCTCGGCGCTGGGCCGCAACCCGAACGCGCTGCGGATGAGTGTCCTGATCACCGGCGGCGCGCTGGCGGGCCTGTCCGGCGGGCTGCTGGTCGAGTACGTGACCGCGTGGGGGCCTTCGAGCTGGCTGTACCCCGAGACCTTCCTGTTCCTGACCGCGCTGATCGTGGGTGGCAGGGGCAACCTGGCCGGTGGCGCGCTCGGGGCCTTCCTCGTCCCCATCCTGATCGTGGAGGCCACGCGGCACCTGCCGGCCTTCGGCTACCCGGGGCTGATCGACTCACTCGACTGGGTCGCCATCGGCGCCATCCTGCTCGCCTTCCTGTGGTTCCGCCCGAAGGGCCTGCTCCCCGAACGCAAGCGGGTCTTCCGCCCTGCGGGCGGGGGCCCCGGCGCGGCGCGCCCACGGGCAGGACTCGCCGGAGGGCGGGTGGAGTCACCGTGACGGCCGGCCCGGGCGCCGCGGCTGCCGGGGCGCCCGGCACGCTGCTCCAGGTCGAGGGCCTCGCCTGCCACTTCGGCGGCGTGCGCGCCGTCCAGAACGCGACATTCACCGTCAGCCAGGGCACGATCACCGGCCTCATCGGCCCCAACGGCGCCGGGAAGTCGACGGTCATCAACCTGATCAGCGGCCGCACCAAGCCGGATCGGGGATCGGTCCACTTCGACGGGAAACCGATCACCGGCCTGCGGCCGCACGAAGTCGCCCGGCAGGGGATCGTGCGGACCTTCCAGCAGGCGAACGTGTTCGGCGGCATGACAGTACTGGAGAACCTTCTCGTCGGCGCCACGCCATGGGCGGGTGAGAGCCTGCTGGCCGCCCTCGGCCCCAGGCGGGCGTGGTCGCGGGAGCAGGCCGGGCTCCTGGAACGCGCCCGGGACATCCTGGCCCGCTTCGGGCTCGAGGACATCGCCGACGACTACGCCGGGGCGCTCAGTGGCGGCCAGCGGCGCCTGGTGGAGCTGATGCGCGCGCTGATGGCCAGGCCGGAGCTGCTCCTGCTGGACGAGCCGATGGCCGGCGTCAACCCGGCGCTGGCGCTGTCCATCGCCCAGCGGCTGGAGGAGCTACGCGACGAGGGGATGACCATGCTCATGGTCGAGCACGAACTCCGGCTGGTCGAGAAGCTCTGCGACCCGGTGGTCGTCATGGCGGCGGGCAGGGTGCTCGCCGAGGGCTCGATGGCCGAGCTCCAGGCCAACCAGGAAGTCATCGACGCCTATCTCGGAGGCGACGGTGGCCACTGACAGGCCAGAGCAGCTCGTCCGGGCCGAGTCGATCGCATCGGGCTATGGCGACGCGCTCGTGGTGCGCGATGTGAGCGTCAGCGCCGGGCCCGGCGAGATCGTGACGATCCTGGGCCCGAACGGCTCCGGCAAGAGCACGCTGCTCAAGACCCTGGCCGGCATGGTGCCGGTGCGTGGGGGGCACATCTGGCATGGCGGCGTGGATGTGGCCGGGCTGCCTGCGGAAGCCCGGGCCCGGCGCGGCATTGCCTACCTCCCCCAGGAACGCGAGGTGTTCGCGTCGCTCACGGTCAGGGACAACCTCCTCATGGGTGGGTTCGGGCTCGACCGGCGGGCGCTGAAGACCGCGCTCGAACGCGTCCATGCGACCTACCCGGTCCTGCGCAGCCTCGACAAGTCGCTGGCCGGGCGGCTGAGCGGGGGCGAGCGCAAGACGGTCGCGATGGCGCGCGTGATGATGTCCTCGCCGTCGGTGGTGCTGCTCGACGAGCCGACCGCGAGCCTGGCTCCGATCCCGAGCGCGCACCTGCTGGAGCAGGAAATCCCGGCCCTGGCCGCCGCTGGCCTGGCGATCATCTTGGTCGAGCAGCGGGCGGCGGCGGCGATCTCCATCGCGGACTGGGTGTACGTGCTCGTCGGCGGGGCGGTGGCGCTCCAGGGACGCTCAAGCGATTTCGCTGAACGAGATCTCGGTGCGGTCTTCCTCGGCGCGAAGAGCGACCAGGGGACGACGTGACCGGGGCGGTTTCCTACCCGCAGGAGCGCCGGCTGGTCGCGCTCGCCTGCCGGATACTCGCGATGGAGGGTCTCGCCGAGACGACACTCGGCCATGTGAGCCTGCGCGTCGACGGCACCCATCTGCTGGTGCGCGGCCGCCGCCCGAGCGAGCATGGCCTGCTGTTCACCACGGCCGACGACATCGCGCTGGTGGACCTCGACGGGAACCTGCACCCCGGTGAGGCGCCGATCTCGCTGCCCTCCGAGCTGCCGATCCACACCGCGCTGCTGGCCGCACGCCCGGACTGCGCGGCGGTGGTGCACGCCCACTCCCCCGCCGTCGTGGCCTGCACCGTCGCCGACGTGCCGCTGCGCCCGGTCATCGGCGCGTACGACATCCCGGCGATGCGGCTCGCCGCCGACGGCATCCCCACCTACCGCTTCGCGGGCCTGATCCGCAACGCCGAACGCGCCGCCGGGCTGCTCCAGGCCATGGCTGACCGCCCGGTCTGCCTCTTGCAGGGGCACGGCCTGGCCTCCGCTGGCGGCTCGCTCGCCACCGCGGTGCTGGCCGCGATCGACGTCCACATCCTGGCCCGGCTCACGGTCACCTGCTGGCAGATGCAGCGGCCGCTGCTGGAGGTCGACCCGGACGACTACCGCGACCTGCCGGTCTTCGGCCAGGACTACTACGAGCAGGTCTGGCGGTTCTACGCCGCCAAGGCCGGGGAGGTACAGCCGGATGCCTGACACGATCGACGTGGTCCTCGGTGCGGGAGCCGGCGCCTTCCCCGGCGTGCTCGCCGAGCCGGACGGCCCGCCCGCGGGCGGGGTGATCGTGGTCCAGGAGGCCTACGGCCTCACCGGCCATATCCGCAACATCTGCGGCCGGCTCGCCGACGCCGGCTATCTCGCCGTCGCCCCGGCCCTGTTCCACCGGCTGGGCTCGCCCGTGCTCGGGTACGACGAGCTGCAGCGGGCAATGCCGATGCTCGGGCAGCTGCACGCCGACGAGATCAGGAGCGACATCGCGGCCGCGCTGGACCTGCTCCGCCAGCGCGGGCTGCCGGCCGCCCGCTGCGGCGCGGTCGGCTTCTGCATGGGCGGGTCGGTCACCTTCGCCATGGCCACCGAGCTCGACTTCGGCGCCGCCGTCACCTTCTACGGCGGCGGCGTCGCGGCAGGCCGCTTCGGGTTTCCCGGCCTGGCCGAGGCGGCGCCGTCGCTGCGCGTGCCCTGGCTGGGCCTGTACGGCGACCAGGATCACACGATCGGCGTCGGCCAGGTGGAGACCCTGCGTGAGCGGGCGGCACTGGCGCCGGTCCCGACCGAGCTCGTCCGCTACGCCGACGCCGGGCACGGGTTCAACTGTGACGACCGGGACGCCTTCGTCCCCGCCGCCGCCTCGGACGCCTGGTCACGGACGCTGGCCTGGCTGCGCACCTACCTTGGCGACGGGCCGGGTCAGGACACCACGTAGGACGTGACCTCGAAGCCGACGACCCGGGACGGGGGCGGCAGCTGGGCGGTGGCGAGGAACGGAGCGCTCTGCTCCGCGAACGCCTGCGCGTCCTCCCGGGAGCGTCATACCTCGATCATCCGCGCAGGGTCTTCTCGAACCAGTGGTGCGCGTAGGGCTCGTCGTTGAACGCCGCCACCTCGCGATAGCCAGCCGCCCGGTACAGGCTGATCGCCTCGGCCAGGGCGCGGTTGGTTTCCAGCCGCGCGGTGGTGACCCCGCTGGCCGCGGCACGCGCCTCCAGCTCGGTGAGCAGCCGGCGGCCGAGCCCGAGCCCGCGCACGGCTGGCGCGACCCACATCCGCTTGATCTCGGCCGGTGCGCCGTCGTGGAGCTTGAGTGCGCCGCAGCCGACCGGCTCGCCGTGCAGGGTGGCGGCCAGCAGCAGGCCGGCTGGGGGCCTCAGCTCGTCGTCGGTGGCGGGGATGCTGCGCACGGGGTCGAAGCCGGCCTCGAAGCGGTGGGCGAGCTCGCTGAAGTAGGCCTGCACGCACGACCGCGCGGCTGGATCGGCTGGGTCGCAGCTGGTGATCTGGACCGCGGAGGCCGTCAGCAGCCGCTCGACCTCGGCCATCGCCGTGGTGAGCCGGGTGCGCTGCGCCGCGCTCAGCGGCGTCAGGATCGAGGTGGCCAGGTCGTCCGAACGCCGGTCGAGTTCTGCCCGTTCCGCCAGCCCGTGACGGGTGAGCCGGGCCGTCCGCACCCGCCCGTCGGCCTCGCTCGGCTCGACGGTGACCAGCCCGTCATGCTCCAGCGAGCGGAGCAGCCGGCTCAGGTAGCCCGAGTCCAGGTCGAGCCGTGATCGCAGCCGCCGCACATCGCAGCCGTCCGGCCCGATCTCCCAGAGCAGGCGCGCCTGCCCGAGCGGCCGGTCGCGGGCCAGGAACTCGTCGCTCAGCGCGCCTACCCGCTGCGTGACGGTCCGGTTGAAGCGGCGGACCTGGCCGACCATGCTCGTGTCCATTGTCTGACTATAGTCAGAGAAGTGGCACGCGGCTACCGGCCGCGGCTCGCGGCCCTCCCCCCGGTCAGGACCTGCCGCGCCTGCCCACGAACCACGCCGCCCCCAGGCAGACGACACCGACCACCAAGGCCACCGCGCCGCGCAGCGAGCGGTGCGCGGCGGCGCGGGACGCGGGATGGGTGATGGTGCCGAGGATGCTGGGCAGCGACTTCGCCGGCTCGACGAAGTACAGGATGCCGGCCACGATCGCCAGGATGCCGATGATCACCAGCACGACAACGACGATCGTGCTGCCGGTGGACCGGCCGCCCGGCGCGCGTTGAGAACTCATGCGGTCCTGCCTTTCCGCTCGCGCCC
>Ga0307374_10014197_pt1 | contig 10875 bp, 10 predicted proteins | sample OX3MG_FD_202532 | JGI IMG/M metagenome (GOLD analysis project Ga0307374, IMG submission 202532) | Soil microbial communities from Risofladan, Vaasa, Finland - OX-3 | ecosystem: Environmental > Terrestrial > Soil > Coastal area > Acid sulfate soil | place: Finland: Risofladan, Vaasa | collected... | reverse complement strand
CCGGGGCGGACATTGAGGAGACGCTTTCAACCTTCCTAGAACTCTTTGCGCCACACGAAGCTGTTTTCCAAGCTTGCGTTGAAGAGGGTGCCCAAGTGGTCTTGTCCATTAGCGGCACGACCGAGGTTGGAGTCGTTGATAGCCCTAAGAGGCGGATAGGCGTCAGTATGAGGTGCCAGATCCATTTGTTCCCTTCGCAGATGCAGACCGGGTCGCACTGTTTATCGATTCAGAAACTCTCCGCTTTCTATCGGCCATTTCTGCAAACGTTCGGGCCTATATCGATGTAGTGCTGGAAGGCGAAGACACTGACTCGTGACGCCTCAGCCCGGCGAGCGATAGGGGGCACTTCACCATCTCTGGAGCGAGGAGGATAAGGCAGAGGCCCTGACGCGCTGAAGGGGCCCGAAGGCCCCTTCGCACGATGTTGCCGGTCCCTGACTGCGAACAGAATACCAGTGGGTTCGCGGTGTTGAGCGACCGTTCTTCAATAGCGCCCTGGGACTGGATGTCTGCTGGTCCCTGACTAACACCGTGCACCGGGTTCGATTCCCGGCTGGGGCGCCCCACCCGAGGGTTGGGCTGCTGGTGACTGGTCACCATCGAGACGGCAGCCCGACCCTGCGGGGCTTCAACCCGCCTCGAGCCGGCGTTATATGGGTGATGGGGGAGTCGACCCGCTGGTAGCGGCGTTAGTGCAGCGGAGAATTCTTGATGCAGTTTGCGGGTGCTGTGTTGCAGGGAGCGCACCCCTGCGATCTTCTTCCGAGCCTCGGCCGGTGGATCTGGAGGTCACATCAGAGCCTGGCGAACGCGGCCGCTTCTTCGTCGAAGGCCGCGGCCGCTTCCTTGTGGACGCTGGGACGCGTCCTTGACACGGCGTCCGCGCAGTCGTCGGACGTCACCGCAGGCGCACCGCCCTCGAGCGCCCGCTCGAAAGCGAGCTGGGCGGCCCGCTGGGCGGCCAGCGCAAAGTCGGCAGGAGTAAAGCCCTCCGTGTGTTCGGCGATCTCCTCGGCATCGCACTTCTCCAGAAACTCTGCCGCCAACTCGACACGGCCAGCGCTATCGGGGGCGCCGATCGGGATGATGAGATCGAAGCGTCCTGGTCGGAGCATGGCCGGATCGATGGAGGCGATGGAGTTTGTTGCCATGATCATCAGTCGACCCGGGCGAGACTTGAAGACTGGAATCGCCTTGAGCAGCTCGTTCACGATCGGCTGGCTCTCTGGTCGACTGGCGCGCGCTGACGCGATTTCGTCCGCCTCGTCTAGGAAGCACACCAAGCGGTCCACGTGCGACAGATCTTCCAGCGCGGCACGCAGAGCCGCAGCGCCCGCGGTGCCATGGCCCAGGAGTGAAGGATGCAACTCGACGAACGCCCACGAAAGCCGGGACGCAATGGCCCGGGCAAACGAGGTCTTTCCCGTCCCGGGTGGCCCGAAGAGCATCACTGCACCGGGCGCTCGTAGCCCGACACTCTCCGCCAACTCGGCATGTGCCAGAGGAGCGACGATCCGGCGCTCCAGGAGCTCTTTGGTTGTCGAGAAACCCTTTATCTCTTTCCACAGCCCCGCTGCCGGGAAGTGGCCGCCGTAGCGCTCTACGATCTCAAGCTCCTCAGGCACCATGGAGGCAGACCTGATGTAGAAGTGGAGCCCGTCAATTCGGTCGAACCCCTGGTGTGCGAACGCGACCTCCCCGACTTGACCTGGCTCGACCAGAGCGAACATGCGCAGGGCTCCGTGATGGATCGCCTCTTGGTCAAGTTCGCGAAGCAGCGCCGAGCCGATGCCGAGGTTGCGCCAATTCGGGTGCAGGGCAAGGGCCAGCAGATGAGCATCGCGACCGGACATACGCGCGGTGGCGACGCCAACAAGCTGCCCGGACGCGATGGCCACGGCGGCCGGCTGGTGTTCGTTGAGCGCCTGGACCACGTCGCTACGGCTATAGGCGGCGGCCGTGGCCGTGCCGGCCATGTCGATGAGGCGCATGATGTCCTCCACGGGAGCCAAGGGGTTCCGGTGGTCCACTCTCTGTACGCGCCATCCCTGCGTCACACGCCCAGTCTTGCTCGGTGAGGCCCCTCGGTGCGCCACCCACCCCGAATAGACGCACGGCTCGGGGACCCGGCCAGAGAATGCCCAGCCCAGGGCAGATACGGCCCACGCTGCAAAAAGGTCGTAGGTGTGGGTTGGGCCGAAGCCCCCCAGCCCATATGTGTGCCGTACCGCAGCAGGCAACTTTCGCAAGCGTCAGCTGGATTGACGGCCTCCTACGGGTGATGGGGGAGTCGACCCGCTGGTAGCGGCGTTAGTGCAGCGGAGAATTCTTGAAGCGCACCCTCAGGGCCGTCGTAGCCTTGACCGACCGATTTCAAGCATCGTCCGATGCGGACGACCTGGAAGCCAGAGGCTTCTAATGAGGATTTCAGGTAATGCGGATTTAAGGGCTCGATGGCCGCTTCTGGTGCAACGTTGGAGTCCTCGTGAACGATGGCCAACGCACAATCCTGGTGGTGATGTGGACTTTTCGGGCGTTGAGTAAGGAGGGAGGTCATCCTCCTGAGACGGGGGGGATCACTGCGACCTCGTCACCGTCATTCACGGGAGCGTCTGGCTGGACGGGCTCTCCGTTCAGCCAGATGTTTGAAACACCCACGACCCGGGAGAATGTCTCTCCGAACTGCTCTTCTGCGGCGGTAATGATTGCCGACACGCTCTGACCTGGCAACGTGACACTCGACGTGCCGGCGGCCTCGCGGGCTGGTCCAAAAAGGCGGAGGCGCGCCACCGTTAGCCGCCGATCATCGACATCGAACGGGCCGGACTGAGGAATCCCGGCTCGTTGATCCCGTGGCCCGGGAATTTCGCCCAGACAGCTTGCCGGAACAAAAGGGAGAGGTCGGCGTCGGTACCACCGTTGCGCAAGAGGTCACGCATGGTTTGCTCGTCGTCGGAGAACAAGCAGTTCCGCAGCGCGCCGTCGGCGGTCAAACGGAGGCGATTACATGTGCCGCAAAATGGCTCCGACACGCTGGAGATCAAGCCGATCTCACCGATTCCGTCGGCAAAGCGGAATCGTTCCGCTGGTGCCGTGCCCGAGGGATCCGAGACCGGCTCGAGAGGCCAGACAGCCGAAATGCGCTCGAACACTTGTCTGCCGGGAACGAGCCGGTTCCGATCCCACATTCCCTGGGCGTCCAGCGGCATGAACTCGATGAAACGCACAATGCGGCCGGTACTCCGGGCAAAGGAGGCGAAGTCAAGAATTTCGTCGTCGTTGTGGCCCCGCAGGAGTACCACGTTGACCTTGAGTGGAGTCAAGCCGGCTTCCTCGGCTGCAGTCATAGCGTCGAGGACAACATCGAGTTTCCCCCGTCGCCGTATGGCGGCGAACCGTTCGGGCCGCAGCGAGTCACAACTCACGTTGACACGGCGTAATCCGGCCGCGGCCAGCTCTCGGGCGACTCCGGCCAGTTCAGTGCCGTTGGTGGTCATGGCCAGATCTTCGAATCCCACTGCAGCGAGCCGTCCGACGAGCGATGGGAGCCCCTTGCGTACCAACGGCTCTCCGCCGGTGAGGCGCAGAGCGGAGACGCCAAGGCTCTTCGCCACCTGGGCCAATCGTGTGATCTCGTCGAACGTCAGTAGTTCGTTCCTCGGAAGGAAGGAGAGTCCTTCTTCGGGCATGCAGTAGACGCAGCGCAGGTTGCAGCGATCGGTCACCGAAATTCGGAGATCGTCGTGCACCCTCCCGTAGCGGTCGATCAGCGGCCCCTCGAGTGGCATGGCCTGCGCCGGCATGACGTCGCTGTCGGGGCGACGGCGGCGCGGTTTCACCGAAACCGCCACGGGCAGCGGCCCCGTCACAGCGGCCCCGTCACAGCGGCCCCGAGCCGATCACCGCGACGACCCTGGCCAAGGCAACGCGATGGCCGGTGTCCTGCCATTGTTCGATGTTGTCGAGCACGTCCTTCACGAATGCCCCCTTTCGCCTTCTGCCCTGGTGGAACGAGGCTTCATGACCACCCTAATCAGGGTGTGACAATCATTGCCTCCCGCCTAAGCATTTCCTTAGGTTGGCGTTGACAACGATCCGGAGCGGGCGCACGATCCTACGCACCGCAACGCAGACCGCCATTTCAGCGACCCGACTACTGCAGCTGGGGGATTCGTCAGTACGAGAGGAGGAATATGGCGGGACCGAAATGGCTCTCTGACTCAGCGGCGGTACTCATGGTCATGACGTCCGTCTATTGCGCCGGCCGTCTCGTCGTCTCGCGAGGGCGAGACGGTGCCCGCCAGCGTGACGTCGATGCCCTGCACGTCGTAATGGGCGTTGTCATGGCGGGGATGTTGGTGGGGTGGCTCTCTTTCGGGTGGAACGGATTGTGGAAGGACTTGTTCGGATTGAGTGCGGCGTGGTTCGGCTGGCGAAGCCTCTCCGCCCTGATCCGCTCCAGGACCGACAGGGGCTCCATCTTTCACCATGTTGGGCATGTGGTTACAAGCGGTGCGATGTGCGCGATGTTCCTTGCCGCCCCGGCCGCCCTTGCCGCCCCGGCCGCCGTGGCCGCCGCCGTCGTGGCCGCCCCGGCCCCGGCCGCCAACGCCGGCGCCTCGACGTTGAGCGCGTCAGCCGCGTCAGCCGGTTCAGCCGCCTCAGCCGCGTCAGCCGCCTCAGCCGGTTCGGCCGGTTCAGCCGGTTCAGCCGGTATGGCCGGTATGGTCACGGGGTCGGACGGCGCCCGATGGTGGCCTGCAGTCGCCGTGTTGCTCGCCCTCATCCTTTTCGGGTTTGCAAACTGGTACCTCCGCGCGTTGATCCTGGCAGGCGCACGTCCAAGCGGCGCCGCGGCGGGACCGACAGGCTCGTTGCCGCCACCGATCACGCTGTCGCCGCGGCTTGCGTTGTGGTGCGAGATCGTCATGTCGCTGACGATGGGCTACATGCTGATCGTTCTCCGCTAGTACCTAAGCATTCCCTTAGGTTGGTGTTGACAAATCGGGCTGGAAGGGATCAGATTCGCTGGGGGCCAGGATGCAGGATGAACGAGGGGGTCGGTATGCAAGTTCCCGCGCCGTTTGACTACGAACGCGCCACCAGCGTCGATCATGCCATCGGGCTACTCGAACGGTTGGGAGATTCGGCTCGGATCGTGGCGGGCGGGCACAGCCTTCTCCCCATGATGAAGCTCCGGCTGGCCAACTTCGAGTATCTGATCGATATCAACGATCTCCATTCTGAACTCGGCTACATACGGGCGGAAGGGAACGAGATCCGAGTGGGTGCGATGACCCGGCATCGGGAGCTGCTCGAGTCCGATGTGCTGGTCGAGGCCTTTCCCATCTTCCGGGATGCCGAGAAAGTGATCGCCGACCCCGTCGTGCGTAATCGCGGGACGCTGGGCGGCTCCTTGTGTCAGGCCGATCCGTCCGAGGACCTTTCGGCCGTGTGCACCACGCTCGACGCCAGCTGCGTGATCCAGGGCAGCGGCGGGACCCGGGTGGTGTCCATGGAGGATTTTCACCAGGGTCCTTATGAAACGGCGGTCGGGGCGGCGGAGTTACTGATAGAGATCCGCATCCCGTTGCGGCCAGGGGGCTCCAGCGCGTACGAGAAGGTCGAGCGGAGGGCGGGCGATTGGGCCGTGGTCTCGAGCGGCGCCGCGGTGTGGTTGGAGGGCGGGGTCATCGGCGACGCCCGGGTCGGTTTGGCCGCGGTCGGGCCCAACACGGCTGGAATCCCCGCCATTTCCGAAGCCCTCCGGGGCAAGGCGCCCACCGAAGAACTGTTCGCGCAAGCCGGCGCCATCGCGGCCGAGAGCTGCAATCCGAGTAACGACATGCGCGGGAGTATCGAGTACAAACGCCATTTGGCCAACGAATTGACGCAGCGAGCCCTGCGCCGATCTGTCGCCCGTATCAACGGGCAGGGGGTTTGACATGCAGGTGTCACTGACGGTGAACGGCGAAGAGGTCAGCCAGGAGATCGAGGGCCGCTTGCTCTTGGTCCACTTCCTGCGGGACAAGCTCGGCTTGACGGGCACCCATTGGGGGTGTGACACCAGCAACTGCGGGACCTGCGTGGTGTGGATGGATGGTGAGCCCGTCAAGTCATGCACGGTACTGGCCGCCATGGCGGGGGGTAGGGAGGTGCGCACCGTGGAGGGCCTCGAGCAGGACGGCGAGCTCGACCCGGTGCAGCAGGGATTCATGGAATGCCACGGGCTCCAGTGCGGATTTTGCACGCCGGGCATGTTGATGACGGCGCGTGCGCTGCTCGACCGCAATCCGGATCCCACCGAAGCGGAGATCAGGGAGGCCATCTCGGGGCAGATCTGCCGCTGTACCGGTTACGCCACCATCGTTCGTTCCATCCGCTGGGCTGCGGCCCACGAATCAGCCGTCAGCATTGGGAGCAGGCCATGACCACCACCGAAGAACGTCCCACGGAGTTCGTCGACAACGACCAGAAGCCGGTCGGCTATGGCCGGATGTTGCGCAAGGAGGACCCGCGCTTCATCCGGGGCATGGGCCACTACTGCGACGACATCGCGCTTCCCGGCATGCTGCACATGGCCATACTCCGCTCTCCGGTGGCCCACGCCCGTATCGTCAGGGTGGATACCAGCGCGGCGGAAGCCCACCCCAAGGTCAAGGCGGTCGTGACGGGTGCCACCCTGGCCGAAAAGGGCCTGGCCTGGATGCCGACACTGTCAAACGACGTGCAGGCGGTGCTGGCGACCGACAAGGTCCGCTTCCAGGGCCAAGAGGTGGCCTTCGTGGTGGCCGAGGACCGTTACTCGGCCCGCGACGCGCTGGAGCTGATCGAAGTCGAGTACGACATCCTCGCCCCGGTCATCGACGCCCGTAAAGCTCTCGATCCCGGAATGCCCGTCATCCGTGACGACCTGGTGGGGAAGCCCGACAACCACTGCTTCGACTGGGAGACGGGCGATGAGGCCGCCACCAAGGCGGTCTTCGAATCGGCCGATGTCGTCGTGAGCCAGGACATCGTCTACCCGCGGGTGCACCCGGCACCGATGGAGACCTGTGGTTGCGTGGCCGACTACGAGCGGGTCGACGGCAAGCTGACGCTGTGGACCACCTCGCAAGCCCCGCATGCCCACCGTACGGTGTATGCACTGGTGTCGGGGCTGCCCGAGCACAAGATCCGTGTCATCGCCCCTGACATCGGCGGTGGTTTCGGCAACAAGGTCCCGATCTATCCGGGTTACGTGTGCGCCATTGTGGCCTCGCTCGTCCTGGGCAAGCCGGTCAAGTGGATGGAGGACCGTTCGGAGAACCTGATCAGTACCGGGTTCGCCCGCGACTACATCATGCGCGGTGAGATCGCGGCGACCAAGGAAGGAAAGATCCTGGCCATCCGCACCAACGTGCTGGCCGATCACGGGGCCTTCAACGGCACGGCCGCTCCCACGAAGTACCCGGCCGGATTCTTCGGTGTGTTCACGGGCAGTTACGACCTCGAGGCGGCCTACGCCAAGATGACCGCCGTCTATACGAACAAGGCCCCGGGAGGGGTGGCCTACGCCTGTTCGTTCCGCATCACCGAAGCCGTCTACCTCGTCGAGCGCATGGTCGACTGCTTGGCGTATGAGCTCGAGATGGATCCGGCCGAGCTGCGGCTGAAGAACTTCATCAAACCCGAGCAGTTCCCCTACACGACCAAGACCGGTTGGGTCTACGACTCGGGCGAGTACGAGACGGCCATGCGGTTGGCTCTCGAGATGGCGGGTTACGACGAGCTACGAGCCGAACAGGCGGAGAAGCGAGCCCGCGGCGAGCTCATGGGAATCGGCATCTCCTTCTTCACCGAGGCCGTGGGCGCCGGTCCCCGCAAGGACATGGACATCCTCGGGCTGGGCATGGCCGACGGGTGCGAGCTGCGCATACACCCCACCGGAAAGGCCGTCGTCCGGGTCTCCTGTATGTCACAGGGACAGGGACACGAGACGACGTTCGCCCAGATCGTGGCCGAGGAGATCGGCATTCCACCGGCCGACATCCAAGTTGTCAACGGCGACACCGATCAGACCCCGTTCGGTCTGGGGACCTACGGCAGTCGTTCCACCCCGGTCTCGGGAGCGGCCGCCGCCTTGGTGGCGCGCAAGGTGAGGGACAAGGCGCAGATCATCGCGTCGGGGATGCTCGAGGTGTCGGTGGCCGACCTCGAGTGGCAAAAGGGATCGTTCAACGTGAAGGGCGACCCCTCGAAGTCCGTCACCATTGCGGACATCGCGATGAAGGCCCATGGCGCCGGCGACCTGCCCGAGGGGCTCGAGGGCGGGCTGGAGGCGCAGATCTGTTACAACCCGGAGAACCTCACCTACCCGTTCGGGGCGTACATCTGCGTGGTCGATGTCGATCCGGGTACGGCCGAGGTGAAGATCCGTCGGTTCATCGCGGTCGATGACTGCGGCACCCGGATCAACCCCATGATCATCGAGGGCCAGATCCATGGCGGGCTCACCGATGGTGTGGGCATGGCGCTCATGGAGATGATCGCCTTTGACGAGGACGGTAACTGCCTCGGGGCGTCGTTGATGGACTACCTCATACCCACCGCGCTCGAGGTACCGAACTGGGAGACCGGGCACACGGTGACCCCCTCGCCGCACCACCCGATCGGGGCCAAGGGGGTGGGGGAGTCGGCCACGGTGGGCTCACCCCCGGCGATCGTGAACGCAGTGGTCGATGCGCTCAAACCCTTTGGTGTACGGCACGCCGACATGCCACTCACACCCTCCCGGGTGTGGGATGCCATGCAGGGGCACCCGACACCCTCGGTGTGAGTCCGAGGCCACGTGGGGCACCCGATGAACGCTCGGGCGACCGAGTTGCTCGCGGAACGGGTGCCGTTCGTCCACGCCACGGTCGTGCGGGCCCAGTCGCCCACTTCAGCGCGTGCGGGTGACGTTGCCATCATCTTGGCCGACGGCGCGATCGAGGGGTTCGTCGGCGGCCAGTGCGCCGAGGAGACAGTACGGGTCGCCGCGCTCGACGTGCTCGGAGGGGGCGAGGCCCTGCTCCTGCGGGTGCTCCCGCACGGCGAAGCGGGGTTTCCCGAGCTACCGGGTGCGAAGATGGTCGTGAACCCTTGTCTCTCTGGTGGCGCGCTCGAGATCTTCTTGGAGCCGCACTTGCCGCCGCCGTTGCTCTATATCGTGGGCGAGACCCCGATAGCGGACGCGGTGGCCGCCCAGGCCGAATCGCTGGGATTCGCCTTCGCCGCCGTGCGCACGCTGGAGAGTCAGCAGCCCGAGGGCGCGGTAGCGGTGATCATCGCCAGTCACGGTAGTGGTGAGCCCGAGTCCATCAGGGCTGCCCTCGATGCCGACGTGCGCTTCATCGGCCTCGTCGCCAGTCGCCGGCGCGGCGAGGCGGTACTCGACGCCATGGACCTGACCAAACGGGAGAGGGACCGGGTGCACACACCGGTCGGTCTAGACATCGGGGCCCGGACGGCTGCCGAGGTTGCGCTCTCGATCATGGCCGGTGTGGTCCGGGCCATGCGGACCGAAGGCCTGGTCGCCCCCTCGACGCAGGCGCCGCCTCCGCCCCACCAGGTCGTTGACCCCGTGTGCGGGATGACCATTGTGGTTGGCCCCGACACACCACATCGCACCGTCGACGGGATGGAGCACTGGTACTGCAGCACAGAGTGCCGGGACCATTGAGCGGAGCAGGTGGGTCCTGATGTGTTCGTGACCGGCCTGGTGCTCGCCGCGGGCGCTTCGCGCCGGCTGGGCGAGCCCAAGCAGCTCCTGGCGTACAAGGGGACGACGGTGCTCGGCGCCACCTTGGATGCGGCCAGGAGCTGCCGCTTCGACCAGCTGCTGGTCACCGTCGGCGGTGCACGGGCCGAGGTGGCCGACCGCGTCGACTTTCGGGACTGCCAAGTGGTGGAAAACGAGCAGTACGCCAGCGGATGCTCCTCCTCGATCGGTGCGGCCATCGGGGTCGTCGATGACCGGGCCGAGGGGGTCATCCTTCTCCTGGGGGACCAACCTGACGTCACGACTGGTGCGGTGACGAAGTTGATCGAGGGTGCCGGGGCATCTCCTATGGGCGTGTGCCGGTACGGCGACGGCCTGGGCCACCCCTTTTGGTTCCGACGCCAGGTGTTCGACGATCTTCTCGCGCTCCATGGTGACAAGGCGGTGTGGAAGCTTCTGGAGTCCGGCCGCTACCCGGTGCAAGAGGTGGTGATCGACGGGGACATCCCGCTCGACGTCGACACGTGGCAGGACTATCAGGCCCTGCTCGCCGCTGCCGGCGCGGAGCCCGACAAATGACCGCGGGCCCGTCCTCCGCGGCGGTTCTCCGTGAGCAGCTCGACCAGGTCGACTACCTGGTCGATGAGGGCCTGTCGACCGCCCTGTACCTCGCCTTGGCGCTGGGCCTGCCCCTGCTGCTGGAGGGCGAGCCGGGCGTGGGCAAGACGGCCGCGGCCAAGGCCTTGGCCCGTGCGCTCGGGGCTCCCCTCATCAGGTTGCAGTGCTACGAGGGTCTGACAGCCAGCGAGGCGCTCTACGAGTGGAACTACCAACGCCAGCTACTGGCCATCCGACTGGCCGAGTCACGTGAAGAGAAGTTGAGCGATGCCGATCTCTTCACCGAGGAGTTTCTCCAGGAGAGGCCGATCCTGCAGTGCATCCGCTACCGGGGCCCGGTGGTCCCCGTCCTCCTCATTGACGAGATCGACCGGGCCGATGACGAGTTCGAGGCTCTCCTCTTCGAGTTCTTGGGAGAAGCGTCGATCACCATTCCCGAACTCGGCACGTATACGGCGGAACGGCGACCCATGGTCATCCTGACCTCGAATCGCAGCCGAGAGCTCCATGAC
>Ga0307374_10014193_pt1 | contig 10880 bp, 17 predicted proteins | sample OX3MG_FD_202532 | JGI IMG/M metagenome (GOLD analysis project Ga0307374, IMG submission 202532) | Soil microbial communities from Risofladan, Vaasa, Finland - OX-3 | ecosystem: Environmental > Terrestrial > Soil > Coastal area > Acid sulfate soil | place: Finland: Risofladan, Vaasa | collected... | reverse complement strand
CGCTCGTCGTCGCCGGCGGCGATTCCGGCTTGTTGCAGCTGCCAACGCAGCGGCGCGATCAGCCGACTCGCGACCGCGCGCATCATGTGCTGCTGATTCAACCAGGCGAGCTTCTCGGCGTTGAACGCGGACGCCGACTTGTTGACATCCGCGATGTCGAACAGCCGGATCATCTCCTCGATGGAGAAGATCTCCTGATCGCCGTGCGACCAGCCGAGCCGCGCGAGATAGTTGAGCAAGGCCTCGGGCAGATAGCCCTCGTCGCGGTACTGCAGCACGCTCACCGCGCCGTGGCGCTTGGAGAGTTTCGCACCGTCGGCGCCCAGGATCATCGGCAGGTGCGCATACACCGGCGGCGTACGGCCGAGCGCGAGCAGCATGTTCTGTTGCCGCGGCGTGTTGTTCAGGTGATCGTCGCCGCGGATCACGTGCGTGACGTCCATGTCCATGTCGTCGACGACGACACAGAAATTGTAGGTCGGCGTGCCGTCCGAGCGGGCGATGATGAGGTCGTCGAGCTCGGCGTTCTGGAACACGACGCGCCCGTGAACGACGTCCTCGACGACGACCTCGCCGCTCGTCGGATTTTTGAAGCGGATGACCGGATCGACGCCCGGGCGCGCGTCGCTGCGCTCGCGCCAGCGGCCGTCGTAGCGCGGTTTCTCGCCGCGCGCGGTTTGTGCCGCCCGCATGGTCTCGAGTTCCTGCTTCGTGCAGTAGCAGCGATACGCGTGGCCCGCGGCGACCATACCATCGATCACCTCGCGGTAGCGGTCGAAGCGGCGCGTCTGGTAGAACGGCCCCTCGTCGGGCGCGACACCCGCCCATTCCATCCCGTCGAGGATCTGCTGGATCGCGGCCTCGGTCGAACGCTCGAGATCGGTGTCCTCGATCCGCAGAATGAAGACCCCGCCGTGTCGGCGTGCGTACAGCCAGCAGAACAGCGCGGTGCGCAAGCCGCCGATGTGCAAAAACCCCGTGGGACTCGGTGCAAAGCGCGTACGGACGGTCATCGTTCGGCAGCGATCCTGTCGATCAGAGGGCGGGCGCGAATCATAGCAGAGGCGTCACTGCCGGCGCCGGCGAAGCCCCGGCAAACGGTTTGTCTTCGCTCCACGTCGATGCGATAATTCGCCCCCCTTCCGGGCACGGACGGGCGGTTAGCTCAGCGGCAGAGCACTGCTTTCACACGGCAGGGGTCACAGGTTCAATCCCTGTACCGCCCACCACTATAAAATAGAGGTTTGATGCACTTCCGGCTCACTTAAAAAAGCTCCGTGCGGACGGCCATACGGAAACCTTTTTTTGCTGTCCGCCGGCATGCTCGCATTCACGTCGCCGGCTTACCGTCCACCGACCAGGTGCGGCGGCCAGGAAGACAAGTCAATGCCGACATTCACGCTGACCGCCGAAGATCACCGCGGCCTCACCGGCCTACTCGAGCGATGGGCGTATCAAATTGCCAGGCTGCCGCGTCCTGCGCGTCGAGAATGACCTCGGCGCGGCGGAAAACGACCGCCAGGTTCGGCCGCAGCGACATCAGCCGAGCTCGGCGAGCAGCGCGGCAAGCTCGGGCGATAGCAGCAGCCAGCGCACGAGGAGCAGCGGAACGCGGAAGGCGGTCATGCGGCAGCCCCGACAGGACGTAGGGTAGCGACCGCCATCGGTTTGCCACAGACCACCGACTGTGAACGATAGTTGACTGCCCGTGAACTATAGATTACATTTGCGGCGTGCTCGAAATCCTGAAATCCGCGACATTCGAGACATGGATCAACGGGCTTCGGGATCAGCAGGCACGGGCGCGTATCAACGCGCGCATTCGTCGGCTCTCGCTTGGGAATCCTGGCGACGTGAAGCCGGCCGGTGCCGGCGTGAGCGAGATGCAAATCGACTATGGCCCCGGCTACCGCGTGTACTACGTCCGGCGCGGGGCGGCCCTGATCCTGCTTCTCTGCGGCGGCGACAAGAACACGCAGGGTGCAGACATCAAACGTGCGATCGAAATCGCGAAAGACTGGAAGAGGTAAGGTATGGCGACCAAGCGACGGACGAAGGAAACCTTCTCTCGGTGGGACGCGGCCGACTACCTCAAATCCCGGGCCGACATGGCGGCCTACCTTGAGGCATGCCTTGAAGAAGCGCCCGACGATGCGGCGCTCCTCGCGGCAGCGCTCGGAGACATCGCCCGCGCCCGCGGCATGGTGCAACTCGCCAAGGATACCGGGCTGACCCGCGAGGGCCTGTACAAAGCGCTGTCGAAGGAAGGTAATCCGAGCCTTTCGACGGTACTCAAGGTGATGCAGGCGCTCGGGCTGAAATTCGCGCCACGGGCGGCTTGAGCGTAGCCTCGCCGAGGATTGGCTGAACCGTAGACGTGCCGCAACCGACGGTGCGGCCGATCTTGAGCTTGCCCATGCCGGATGCAGCCAGGTCGCGGAAGAATGCCTCAACACCGTCCCGGTCGATCCTTGGAAGTTTTGCGCGGAGGATCGTCAGCGGATCCCGAGACCACGTGCCGTCCAACCGACTAATTGCACCGATGAGCAGCGCGCCGGTAGCGTCAGGACGCGCTGAAGACAAGTCGGTAACTCAGCGCGAATCTCTGAAAACGCACTCAGGTACGCGCGACTGTCCAGGCGCAGGGCGATACGGTCCCGGCCTAGCCGGTCTCATCATCGCCCCAGTTGCTGTACCAATATGCAGGTGTAATGCCATGCGGAGCGCTCGATGCCATATCGCTTGGAAAGATCCATCGGCTCGGTGTCTTGATGGCACATAAACTGCCTCAGTCTGGATGCCATCATGTTCTTCGAGACGCATTCGACCGCGAACGGCTCTTGTGTAGGGGCTTGTTGCGCCTGGTAATCGCCACGAATCTGCGGCCACAGAAGCCGCTCGAAAGCGCCGCAGCCACCCTTTTCAAACGGCCCGATGACAACAGCCTCGTTTGGAATGGGGATAGGATCTTGCTTCCACGTTGCCAGCAAATATCTACAGCCCTTTACGCCCGCGCTGTCATTGTCGCATTGAGATAGATTGTCGCCAGGCTCACTATGCCTGGGAACCCCATTGCAACGGGCTATTCGAAACTCCCGTTGCCGCTTGATTGGTAATTCGCACCCCACACGTCGCCGGTAAATCGGATCGCGGGCAATCGGTTTGGTCATTCGGAGCCCCTGCTTTGGAGCGCAAATCATGCCGGAACACCCGCAGATGCACCGGAACCAACCCAGTCGTGCGGAGCGGGAAATCCTCGAGGACATTCCAATCCTACAAAACCGTGATCGCGCCACCGTAGGCCGCGAGCGCCCGGTCCGCGGTCAGCAGGTGCAGCGGTTCGGTGAACGCCTGCGCGATCAGCAGCCGATCGAACGGATCGCTGTGATGCAACGGGAGTTTCGCGACGGCCGCCGCGTGGCACGCGCTGACCGCGAGTTCCCGAAAACCGCTCGTCTCGATCGCCGCGGCGAGCGCCTCGGCATCACCGTTGATCTTGCCCAACCGCGACTTGATCGCGATTTCCCACAGCGACGCCGCGGACACGTACACTGCCTCGGCTCGCCTCAAGCGGGTGCGCACCGCCGGTGTGAGACGCTCGCTCGCCATCACGACCCAGAGAAACACGTGTGTATCGAGGAGCAGCCGCATCAACGACCCTCGAATTCACCGCGGAGCGCCGCCGGCAGCGGTGCGTCGAAGTCCCCCGCTACTTTGAGCTTACCTTTCAGCACTCCGAATCGGATCCGCCGCCTCGCGGGCTCGAGTCGTGTGAGACGCGCGACCGGCTTGCCGCCTCGCGCGATGATCACGTCTTTACCTGCGGCGGCTCGCTCGACGAGCTGCGAGAGCTGCGTTTTGGCCTCGTAGATATTGATGGTGCTCATGAAATGCCTCGCGAGTTGCGCCCCTGTTGACCAAGTCTAGTCTAGCATGAACGCATAGTCGCGGCGATTGCTCGCCCACCGACCCGCAGCGCATGGGTGCACCGACTCGAGGATTCGAGGTCGTTTCGCCCATAGTTATTCTCCATGGGCTCGTTCATGCTCCACCCCGCCAGTTCGCCGAGCGCGACGATTCGGCCGCGGCTCGCGGCCTTGGTGAGGTAACGATCATCGGCCGTGATCAAGGTCGCGGACTCTGCCGCGAGCGCGACCGCGTGATAGAGCGTATCGAAGAGGTGCTGACCGGTCTCGACCGCGATCTGCGCCGCGCGGGTGAACACCAGTGGGTCGCCCTGGATCGGCAGTTCAAACAGGTGCTCGCGACGCCGAATTGCATGCGGTGCGGTGAAATCCATGAACTCTTCGGGCTCGAGCGAGGCCGGAGGGTCTCGCACGGCACCCCGGACGCCACGGCGACCACCTTCGATGGGGCCCGTGCGCGCATACACCTGCGCCTGCGCCCGCGGCCGGTGCCGCCGCAGCCGGCAATGAATCCGCGCCTTTCAGTCGATCAGCCCCACCCTCGCCGGTGGAGCACGCGCCATCGCTCCACCACTTGAGCCGCCCTCGAGCCCGAGGTGGCGCAGATTCTTCTCGATCACCTCGGGATCCTCGATGCAGGCAATGATGCGCACCGCTCCCCCGCAGTGGTCACACCTCTCGACGTCAACCGAAAAGACTCGCTTGAGCCGCTGCGCCCAACCCAGCGCCGATGACCGCAATGTTCCCCTGCCCCGTCCCAGCCTCCTCCCGTTCACTGCGCCCTGGCGCGATTCGTGCCCGCAGTCGATGATGCGGTGCGAATACCCCGTGAAAGCGCGTCAGGTTCACTCGTGGGCTCGGTACCAGCGCCGCCAGGCGCGAGAGAAAATCCTCAGGCCCGAACACCACGTGCGGCGTGCCGGTCCAACCCGAATCCACCGCACTCGCGCAGTCGAAGCCCGCGGCCGCCGCGGACGCGGTCGTGCCTGCGGTGACGGCGCGTGAATACCAGGCCGCCCGGGTGTTGATGTCCGTGTTGTTGACGCCCGCGGCGCCGATCCGGACGAACACTTCGCCGCGTCGCGGCTCCGGCACGGGGACGTCCTCACGCCACTGGAGCCGGTCGAATCCGCCGTGTCCCGTCAGCAATACCGCGAACATCGCCTTTTTTGTCATTCGGTGATCATGCGTGGGTTCCCGCGTTGCGGCCGAAGCCGGATCGATCCTGGAATTGGGGCCCCGTGGACGGTACTTTCATGATCCACACGCACCCGGCTCGCGGCTCGAAACGCGGTGGTGCCGCGGCGATGGCCGCGATGTTATTGAGGCTCTCTTCACCGCATAGTGCGCACGCCGGCATCCTGCTCGGGTTCTACGCAGGCGGCGCAGTCGGCCAAGCGCGGGTGGAAGCCGGCACATCGGGGCTTTTAGGCCATCCGCGTTGGTCGTCGTCGACGGGACTGCCGGGATTTATTTCGGCGGACGTACCTACGAAGGGCGTAGCCGCCTACGGGATGCTGTACCTGCCGATTCCGCTGCCGACATTGGATGTCTATGTTAAAGCCGGCGCCAATCCGAGCCTACTCATCTGTCGCGGTCCGGCACCGTCAGCTTGACCCGGCGTCGGTGTCCCGCCTGTCACGCGACTGATTGCGTACCAGTACGCGGCCGCCGCCGATCGCGCGAAAATGCAGGAAGTTCAGAATGCGCTCGGATTTATGCTCTTCGTCGACGTCCCGCAGACGCGCCTCGAGCACCTGATCCATCGCCATCACGCTCAGCACTTTCGACATGTCCCCGCGGTCCACGATCGGTACGCTCGAGACTTGACGCTCGGCCATCAGATTCGCCAACTCGCGCAGGGTCATGTCCGCAAATCCGACCACCGGATCGCGCACCATCAGGTCATCGATGAGTGCGTGTAGCTGCGATGCAAGCCGCAACGTCGCGCCGAGCAACAGCTGCCGGGTGATCAGACCGACCAAACGGCCCGCATCGTCGAGGACCGGGTAAAGCCGTTGGCTGTGGGCAAGTTTTCGCTTTCCTGAACCGGACCATGCACCGACGGCCTCTTTTACCGCGGTCTCGAGACTCGCACCCAGACGAAAGCACAGAAAGCTATGCGGCATGATCTCGCTGACCAGAAAAACCTCCAGCGGATCCACCGAATACTCCCGTGTCACATGGGTGCCCTTACGCACGACTTTTTCGGTCAACACCGAGCGCTTGAGGACCAGCACCGACAACAGGAACGCGACCGTCGAGGCAACCACCAACGGCATTACCGCGTCCCACTGGTGGGTGAGTTCCATCGCGAACACCACGCCGGTCAATGGGCTGCGCATGACGCCACCGACAACGGCCGCTAGGCACATCAGCGCCCAAAATCCCGGAGCCACCGGCGGAAACACGTAGGCGAGCAGCGAACCGAGCGCGGCGCCGATCATGAAGACGGGCGCCAGCACGCCGCCGGAGGTGCCCGAGCCGAGCGACAGGCTCCAAATCAGCGTTTTGACGACCAGAATCCCGACAATCAGCGCCAGCGTCGCGTGACCGGCAAGCAACGCGCCGATTACGTCGTATCCCACACCGAGCGCGCGAGGCTCGAACAAGCCACCGATGCCAATGATGAGGCCGCCGATCGCCGGCCACCACATCCAATGGATGGGCAGCTTGCGAAACATGTCTTCGGAGAGGTACACAAGCGAGGTCGCGAGCCAAGCGATGAATCCGCCGACGACGCCCGCTGCCGCGCACAGGAGGAGATCTGCAAACCCCAGCGTCGGCAGCGCGTGGGTCGTCGGGAAAATCGGCGCGGAGCCGAGCAGTGGCCAGCGTAACGCCGTTGCGACCACCACCGCGATCGACACCGGTACGAAGGAGCGCGGCCGAAATTCAAATAGCAGCAGCTCGACGGCAAGCAGGATCGACGCCAAGGGCGCGTTGAAGGTTGCCGCCATACCCGCTGCGGCGCCGGCGACCAACAGCGTCTTGCGTTCGTCGGCGGTCAGCGACAATGTCTGAGCCAACAGCGAACCGAATGCGCCGCCGGTCATGATGATCGGGCCCTCGGCGCCGAACGGGCCGCCGGTACCGATGGCGATCGCCGCCGACAGCGGTTTGAGCAGCGCCACCCGCGGCTTGATTTTGCTGCCACCGCGCAAGATCGACTCGATCGCCTCCGGCATGCCGTGGCCGCGGATCGCCTCTGAGCCATAGCGCGCCATGACGCCGACGATCAGTCCGCCGACCACAGGCGCGGCGATGATCAACCACCAGGCATGAGCGCCCACGCCCGGGGACGCGAGGTTGGTCGCGATACGCTGGTAGAAAACCAGGTTGGTGATCAATCCGATCAGCTTGAGCAGGGCGTCCGCCACCACCGCCGACACGGCGCCGACCGCCAACGCCAACGTGCTGATCAGCATGATCCGCGGGCTGACGGAGTAATCGCCGAGGCGCGGCGGCACGGGTGGACGCGGATAAAGGGTCTGTGATTTCACGAATGATCCCGAGGGAATCCGCCAACAATATCACAACATGATATTGTTGCTACGCGCGCCAAAGCAACCGCGCCTCCGCGGCGGGATGCGTCGTCTGGCGGGCTACGGAGCGCTGATGAAACGGCAAGGCGACGAGTTGGCACTTTCCAAGCGGGAATTCGAGGCAATCTCGGAACTGCGCTACCAGATCCGGCGGTTTCTGCGTTTCAGCGAGCGCGCGGTTCGCCGCGCCGGCATCACGCCGTTGCAATACTTGCTGCTTCTGCACCTGCGCGGATTTCCGGGACGAGACTGGGCCAGCATCGCGGAACTAGCAGAACGGCTGCAGGCGCAACACCACGGCGTGGTCGCACTCGTTTTGCGCTGCGAGGCGGCCGGCTTGGTGGTCAAACGACCGGGTTGCGGCGACCGCCGCCAGGTGCAAGTGCGGCTGGCGGCGAAGGGCGAGACGAATCTGCAGCGTTTGGCGCTGCTGCACCGCGCCGAATTGCGGGCGCTGCATCGCGCTTTCGGCATCACGCAACTGTCGGCCTTCAATGATGCGGAGAGCATAAAGAAGTGAGGGGTGTTGCGAACTGGGACCGGCAGTAAGCGACAAAGATGACGCAATCGCACATGCCCGCTGTTTCGGCGGCCAGTCCCGTATCGTCGGCAGCGGCCGCCGACGGCATTGTGCGGGTCAAGGTATGCCTGTTTGGCACCAACCCGATGGTGTGGTGGCGGGTTATGGTTGCCGCGAATCGTTGCTCAGAACCAATCTCAAAATCGCCTGAACAGTATGCAGAGGGCCGCAAGCTGCACGAAGCCGGTGAAATTGTCTGGGTAATACTCACAGCGAACCAGGAGGCGTCGTTGGCACTGAATCCATGCGAAGAAGAGCTCGACGATCCAGTGGCCTTCGTAGCGGCGCAGCCGGTGCCTGTGGGAGGTGAATTACCAATCAAGCGGCGACGCAGGTTTCGAATATTCTTCGACAATGCCGTTTCCACGTGTCGCAGGTTAATGGTAAACACTCCGGCAACCACGTTCTTCCCGCCGTGATCTGCAGCGGCGAAGCTTTCTACGGCGGCGCTGTTGCCGTTGACGTGGAGCGCGCGATGTATGATCGGAACCTTGATGCGTTGAGCGAACGGGAGCGAGCCTGTGTGACGCATCTGCGCCAGGCGCAGGAGCTCGGCGTCAGCTTTTCCCAGTACTACCGCGAGAAGGATTTGAAGATCCACCAATGGACTTGGATCAAGCGGGCATTGGTCCGCAATGGCGTGATTGACGGCCCGCAGTTGGCAGCCGAGAAGGCCCGCGTGGAACTGACAGGTGCATATACGATGCCGGCGGCAAGCTCGCGCACTCCAGCATCCAGCCGCCCGGATAGCGTAGCCGGCATACGTCGCCCGTGGCAACCGGCGGCGGTAATGTTGGTACCGATGGGGAGACGATACGCACCGCCAGAAAGCCGCCCGACCTGCGGCGCTCGGCAAAACCAGTCCATGTTCGCTCAGGAAAAGTAGACCAGTCCGGTTACACAATCGAGCGCACGACGTTAGAAGCCGGGCGTCAGGAACTTGCAGGCAACTCCGTTTGATTTCGAAAGAGGTTCGTCCAGAGTTGCGAGCGGGAGCTTGAGCGCCTCGGCAATGGCGACGTACCACGCGTCGTAACTTGTCACGTTGTGGCGCAATTCCCAGATACGGCCGGCGAAGGGCTCAAAAGGAACCAACTCGATATCGAGTTGCATTAGATCGTCTTGCGCCGCATTCGCCTCTGGCGTCGTAATGAGCTTTGCCCTCTCCAGGCGACGAAGTATGTTTGTAGCTTCGGCACGTACCAGCGCCGGCGCCTGCAGCAAACCACTCGCGAGAACTTCTTCCGCCCAATCGCCGCGGGGGCCGCTGTCAACGAGAGCGGCTACTACGACCGACGAATCGATGACGATACTCAACGCCGGTCTGCGTTTCTGTTCTCAAGTATCTGCTTGGAAGAGATGCGAGTCTGCGCCGCGCGTTTTCTCTTGCGTACCTGCAGAAGCCAAGCGTCTATCGACGGACGGGCAGCCAATCGCTCCAGTTCGGCGCGCAGGAACTCCTGCATCGACTTACCCTGCAAAGCCGCACGGGCCGCTAGTTCGTCGCGGACTTCCTCGGGAACATCACGGATGTTGATCTGAATTGCCATGATTTAATAATGCCAGCAATGCTGGCATCTTGCAAGCATGACTAACAATCCACCTGCATCCATGAAGATCGCCCCGTATGGGATGCCGCCTGCGCGATTGCGGGCGGCCTTCTTCTTGCCAGCGCTCACAGCATCGCCACCTTGGCGAGTCGTTCGCGCGCAGCACTCGCGACCAAATGTCCGTAGTGCTTCTCGATCATCATCACCGAGGTACCCACGAGCCGCGCGACGTCGAGCGTCGAGAGTCCATTGATCAAGGCTTCGGTCACAAACGAATGGCGCAGCACGTAGAGACACGTACCGGCGGGTACGCTTGCCGCCTTCGCGGCGTCGCGCACGAGTTCGTCCCAATCCGAGTGAGCCCACGGCTTGCCGTCATCGCGAATGAGCAGCCGAGCGGCCGGGAGTTTGTCTTTCGCCAGTCGCTTGAACAGCGCCACCGCATCGGGCGACAGCGGAACTGTCCGCGATCCGGTCTTGCCCGTGAACGTCATCGACGTGGTACGCGCATCGAATTGGGATCGGGTCGCGTTCACAAGCTCGCCCGCGTTCCGGCGACATTGCGCTCGCGTACCGCGAGGTTTAAGGCAGCCTTGACCGCGACCAACGTCCGATTGGAGGCGGCGGCCTCGAGCCCTAGGCCATCGCGCCATTCCCGTCGGCGGCGGCGCCGAGCAACACACCGAGCAGCGCGACCCTTAGAAGGCCGTTCCTTCGTGATCTCATGATCGATTCCTCCTGTTCGCCGGCGCCGCATCGTGCCTGGATGCCGGTCGGTTGCTCAATCCTTGGACGCCTGCCCGTGCACGAGCAGCGCCGGCACCCTCACGCTGCGCACGACCACTTCGGCGTCGCAGCCGAGGGCGAAGCGGCGCAAGCCGCGCCGGCCGTGCCGATCAAGCGCCGGCGCTGCGCAGGGCAAGGATCCAGGCGATGGCGATCGCCGCGGCCGCGATCGCGCCGCTCGCGGCCTGCACGCGCCGCCGGCGGCTGCGGGGCATGCCGATGAGCGCATAGAACGAACCGAGCCCGAGGCCGGCGAGGAACCCGAGCACGTGGCCGAGCACGTCGACATGCTTTGTGCCGGCGCCGAGCAACGCGAGCAAGGCGACGCCGGCGCCGAGCGGCGCCGCGCGGTAGAGCCAGCGCTCGCGCGCGCCGGTTCGCAGGCGCCAGGCGTGGCCGGTGAGCATGCCGAGCGCGGCGAACACCGCGGTCGATGCGCCCGCCGCGCGATAGGCCACGGGCGCGATCGCGAGTTCCACGAGGTTGGCGAACG
>Ga0307374_10014191_pt1 | contig 10881 bp, 10 predicted proteins | sample OX3MG_FD_202532 | JGI IMG/M metagenome (GOLD analysis project Ga0307374, IMG submission 202532) | Soil microbial communities from Risofladan, Vaasa, Finland - OX-3 | ecosystem: Environmental > Terrestrial > Soil > Coastal area > Acid sulfate soil | place: Finland: Risofladan, Vaasa | collected... | reverse complement strand
GCGGTAGGGAAGGCCCAGCACTTCGGTCGCGCTGGCGGCGGGGCTACGGATGAGGGCATGGCTGAGGCCAACCACCCCATCGACAAAGTCCGCCACCTCCAACGCCAGCTCTACCTTGCGGCCAAGCCGTCGCCTCGGCGGCGCTTCCATGCGCTGTACGATCGGATCGCTCGGCGAGATTTCCTGGAACGTGCCTGGGATCAGGTGCGTGCCAATCGTGGTGCAGCGGGCATCGATGGGGAAACGATCCTGGAGGTGGAAACCTACGGGGTCGCCCGGATGCTCGATGAGCTGCAAGACCAGTTGGAAGGCCACCGTTACCGGGCGACCTCGGTTCCGAGGGTCTATCTCCTCAAAGCTGACGGTAAGGACCGGAGGCCACTTGGGATACCCCGGGTCCGAGATCGAGTTGTGCACGCCGCTGCTCGTTTGGTGCTGGAGCCCCTCTTCGAGGCGTCATTCAAGGCGTGCTCGTACGGGTTCCGGCCGAAGCGCTCTGCGCAGCAGGCGGTCCAGGCGGTGCGCCAAGGGATCAACACCGGACATCACTGGGTGGTTGAGGTTGATATTCGCGGATTCTTCGACAACGTCGACCACGAACTGTTGCTGAAGCTGGTGGCCCGCCGAGTTAGTGATCGGCGGGTGCTGAAGCTGATAAGGCTGTGGCTAGGAGCCGGGGTGATGGAGAATGGCGAGGTCAGGCCGTCGGTACTGGCGGTGCCGCAGGGTGGGGTGATCTCACCTCTGCTTGCCAACATCTACCTGCATGCGCTGGATGCGCTGTGGGAAGAGAAGGCGGCGTCCCTGGGGCAGCTGGTCCGCTACGCCGACGACATGGTCGTGGTCTGCACGACCGAGGAAGCGGCGGACGCAGCCTGGCGGTGGTTGGTCGGAATGCTCACGGGCCTGAAGCTGGAAGCCCATCCCGAGAAGACTCGGGTGGTGGGTCTGGCAGATGGCACCCAGGGGTTCGATTTCCTGGGCTGTCACTTCCGGCGGCTGCCTGGGTGGCGCAGCCGACGGCGATGGTCAGCGTGGAACGGGCCCAGCCGACGGGCGATGACGTCCATCCGGGCGAGGAGCCGGGAGACGACGGCTCCCAGGAACCGGCTCCACATGTCAGTCGAGGACATCGTCAAAGAGCTAAACCCGGTGGTGCGGGGTTGGGGCGCGTACTTCAAAGGGCCGGGCTCGGCCCGTCAGATGGCGCAGATCGACCATTACGTGCGGCGACGGCTGGCGTTGTTTGTCCGGAAGAAGCACAAGTTACAGGGCACCCCGTGGGAGCTCTGCCGTGATATGGAATGGCGACACCGCATTGGTCTTTACCGCCTGTCTGTGGCCATCTCAGCCTGAGGTGGACGTGCATACCCAAGGAGTAGAGGCCGTCGGAGAGCCGTGTGCGGGAAAATCGCATGCGCGGTTCGATGGGGGGTGGCTGGAGACGGGGCCACGGCTACCGCGCCAGCCGCCTACCCTACCGACCGGTGCCGTGAACCGCCCCGGGTTTGATGGAGACTCCATCTATTGGGACGCAGCCTTCATGAGCGGCTGGGTCCGATAGTAGTCGGCCTCGACCTCGATGGGCGGGATCATGCCGAGCTCTCCGTGCAGACGCTCATCATTGAACCAGGCGATGTACTCGAGGGTGGCGTGCTCGACGTCGTTGGGACCGCACCACGGGCCGTCCTTCCGGATCAGCTCGGTCTTGTAGAGGCCGTGGAAGGACTCGGCCAGGGCGCTGTCATACGAGTCGCCGCGCGAGCCCACCGAGGTCACCGCCTCGGCCAGCGCCAGCTCCTCCATGCAGCGAATCGCAAGGTACTGGGCGAAGTCAACTGGTCGTGGCCACACCCTATCGAGGAGTTGCCATGGCCGACGGGAAGAAGCGCAAGTCGGATCGAGCAGGACGGCCCCGGATGCGAGCTCCGGGTCGGCCCACCGTGGCGAGGCGAGAGGCCCGGCAGAGGTTCTGGAGGGCGATTGCGCTTGGGCAATGTAGTGAAGAGGCAGCGACGGAACCCGGGGTGTCGCCGGCGGTGGGGGCCCGGTGGTTTCGCCAGAGTGGAGGGATGCCACCACCTAGCTTGGCGCCTCTCTCGAGGCGTTACCTGTCGTTCGGCGAGCGGGAGGAGAGTGCCATCCTGAACGCGCGTGAGCATAGCGTCCGTGACATAGCCCGGGATCTGGGCCGGTCGCCGTCGACGATCTCCCGTGAGCTGAGGTGCAATGCGGCGAGCCGCAGTGGTGATCTGCAGTACCGCGCCAGCGCGGCCCCATGGCATGCCGAGCCAAGAGCGCGACGTCCCAAGGTGGCGAAGCTGGCACGACACGAGCCTCTGAGGCAGTACGTGCTGGATCGCCTCGCAGGCTTGGTCAGAACACTGGACGGGCCCCCGGTGCGCGGCCCGACAGTGCCCGGGCACGGCCGCCGGCACGGGCGTGGTCAGCACCGGCGGTGGGCCCAGGCCTGGAGTCCGGAGCAGATCGCCAAGCGACTGCCACTCGACTTCCCTGATGATGAGTCGATGCGCGTCTCGCACGAGACGATCTACCCGTCCCTGTACGTCCAGGGACGCGGCGCACTGCGCCGTGAGCTCACCGCGTGCCTGCGCACAGGACGGGCGTTGAGGGTTCCTCGAGCGCGCACGCGGAGACGCGGCACGCGCTTCGTCTCCGCCGACGTCATGATCAGCGAACGATCCGCCGAGGCCGATGATCGGGCCGTTCCGGGGCACTGGGAGGGGGACCTCATTCTCGGGCTTGGCAGCTCGGCGATCGGCACGCTCGTTGAGCGCACCACCCGGTTCACCATATTGCTGCACCTGCCGCCCATGACCGGACACGACAAGCCTCGCTTGAAGAACGGGCCTGCGCGGGCCGGACACGGCGCTGAAGCCGTGCGAGCTGCCATCGCCTCGAGAGTAACGGCGCTGCCCGACTACCTGCGGCGGTCCTTGACCTGAGACTAGGGTGCAGCGATGGCGCAGCACGCTCGCCTCCGGATCGATACAGCAGTTCAGATCTACTTCTGCGATCCCCGGAGCCCTTGGCAGCGCCGTACGAACGAGAACACGAATGGTCTACTCTCGCAATACTTTTCGCAAGGGACAGGCTTGAGCTACCAGAGTGTCGATGACCTCGACGCGGTGGCTGCCGCGCTCAACACCGACCTCGCAAGACACTGGGCTGGAGAACGCCAGCAGTAGCCCTGAACGATCACCAACGCTTGCATCAGATCGTCAGTGTTGCGACGACTCCTTGAACCCGGGGAGACGGGGATCAGACGAAGCGTTGCCTTGGAGGCGTCTTCAGACCTTGTCCAGGACGTTCGCCAGTCGATCGCCCGCATCAAGGCGAGCCTCTTCATTCCCAACAAGAACAGCGTGCGCGGCTTCTTCTATGACGTCGGCACAGGCCGCATGAAGGAGGTTGATCCCCCAGCAGCGGTTGTCAGCTGAGGCGGGCCGCGACTGTAACAGCACCAACGTCTGAGCCGAATTGCCCGTCCCTAGGGCGGGCGGTGGCATGGGGCAGTGGGCTCCGACTTTGGCTCGTGGCCACAGGCAAGCGCCTTTGGGCTTGGACGCTGTTGTCTGTCCAGAGTTCAGGGTCCACTGGCGACGGTAGCGCCTGGCAGGTATGCGTCACCCGCGACCTATTCGATCAGAACCGCCTTGCGACCCGGTCTTCCCGTTCCCGGCCGTCCGGATCGTAGATGGCTCTGTACATGGGCATCACCCACCAGCGTGCGGAGTTGGGAACCGGTGAGGGCTCGTGCTGCAGGATCCGACAGGCGGGATGGGGGCTCGACCGCCCCGCTGCGTGCCAGGTGGCCAGCTCTGCTGCGGCCTGACGCCAGAGGTCTACTGATGAATCGGGATCAAGCAGCAGTGGGTCATCTGGATGGCGACCCAGGTGCTCGGCCCAGAGTGCCAGTCGCAGCGACCTGGCAAACACGCGCGCCCCGTCGCCAAGACCCGCCGGATCCAGCGGTGCTCGCTCGTCTCGGGTGGTGTCGAGGATGCCGCAGGAGAGCTCAGAATCGTGGGTCCAGGAACGCAGATTGAAATTGTCAGAGCCCACCATCGCCCAGACATCGTCGATGACACACACCTTGGCATGCACATAGATTGGAAGGCATTCGTTGTTTTCCACATCGAAGATGCCCACGCGCTCCCCACCAGCTTGGCAGAGGACGCGGATAGCGTTGAGCTGCCCGATTCGATTGGGCGGTCCGGTGACGGCGCCATCGGAGTCCGGGTAGCGAGGCAGGGTGACGATCAGCCGCAGTTGCTGGTGCTCCCGGAGCTGATCGGCCAAGCCCGTGGCGACTTCGGTCGACCACAGGTACTGGTCCTCAATGTAGATCAAGCGACGGGCCCGACGAATCGCTTTAAGCAGACCCCTGGCCACACTGCGCTCTCCGCGTTGGGCAAACGGATACGGGGGGTGGCGACGCGGATAGGTGCGAAGCAGTTGGACCTGATGCGGCCCTGCCGACTCGGGGATTGGCACGGGGCCCTGGAACGGCGTGGGCCGACGCGGCTCCCCGGTGAGATGGCCCACCAGTGCCCGCCAGGGATTCCGGTCGTCAAGCGGGGCCGGATCGTTCCAGCGCTCGCGAAAAGAAATCTCCAACTGGGCAACTCCAGGGCCGACGACCTCGAGCTGGATGTCATGCCAGGGAGCATGCGGGCCATAGCGCGGATCCATCGCTTGGGTCTGGGGATCACCGACATGCCGGATATCGTCGCGGCGCCCGTGGCACAGATCGATGCCGCCAACAAACGCGATATCCACTGCAGGCGGACCGGAGCCATGAACGACAACGAGCTTCTGGTGGTGAGAGCCGAAGGGAAGTACCCGTTGATCGAGCAGAACCTCGGCCCCGCTCCGGTTTAGGGCCTCCTCCAGGCGGCGATTGGCGGCCTCGCTGAAGGAGAGAACCCCTGGATGAGATCGCCAGACCAAGCCACGCACCTCGGCGCCCCGCTGGGCAGCGGCCCCCAGTAACTCCCCGATCGTGGCACCTGAGTCGGAGAGCCGCTCGTCACGGTCACCCCGCCAGTCCGCAAAGTGGACCGAATCGCGCTCATGGAGCGTTGAGACCACCTCATCAAGGCGCCGAAAGTAGGTGGCTCCGTGAATTAGCGGTCGAACCAGGTTGCCTTCGGTCCAAGCGGTGCCGTGGGCTGCCACCACGTCGACAACTGTATCCGGGTTGCCACGCTCCGACGGCAGGAGGAACCAGGCTGAGGTCGGATTCTGGCTCACCTGCAAACACCCCCTGCCCACCGCATCTGGTCCGGCTGTCGTCCAAACCCACTCGACCGCCCATGCTAATCCTCGGAGTTCAACCGCCGCCGCTCAGGGACGGTCCGGCGCATCACCCGGTCAAAGCAACTCGGCCCAACTGAAACCTGACCTTCTGGGCATCTAGTCTCCCGTCTCGGAGATGCGCAGGCAAAAGCGCTGGCTGCTGGCGAGGATCTGATCCGCGGTCTTGACCCACACGAAGGGGGTGGGGGCCTCGTTGTTCAGCGTGAGATAGAGGCGGATGGCGTCCTCCAGCGCCTGCGTGCTGCGGTGGGTACCGCGTCGGATCTGTCGCTCGGTGAGCAGTCCAAACCACCGCTCCACCTGATTGATCCAGGACGAGTGGGTGGGCGTGAAGTGCAGGGTGACGCGCGGGTGGCGAAGCAGCCAGCGCTGGATCGTCGGCGTCTTGTGGGTGCCGTAGTTGTCGAGAACCACGTGGACATCCAGCTCCGCCGGGACCTCGGTGTCGATGCGCGCGAGGAATCGCTGGAACTCGATCGTCCGATGCCGGCGGTGCAGCTCCCCGATGACCGTGCCGGTGGCGACGTCCAGCGCGGCGAACAGAGAGGTCGTGCCGTGACGTCGGCAGTCGTGCGTCCGCCGCTCCGGGATCCCGGGGCGCAGGGGCAGAATCGGCTGGGTCCGATCCAGCGCTTGGATCTGCGCCTTGTCATCCACACAGAGGACCACGGCTCGCTCCGGCGGTTGGAGGTACAGGCCCACGATGTCGCGCACCTTCTCGAGGAACTGCGGATCGTTCGAGAGTGTGAAGGTCTCCGCTCGATGCGGCTGCAGCCCGAAGGCGCGCCAGATGCGGTGGACCGTCGGACGGCTCAGCCCCGAGGCCGCGGCCATCGAGCGGGTGCTCCAGTGGGTGGCGTTCGCCGGTGTCGTTTCCCGCGTCTTCACCACCACTTGCTCCACCTGGTCGTCTGTGATCCGGCGCGGCGCGCCACAGCGCTGCGCATCCAGCAAGCCGCCCACCCCGCGCGCGCGGAAGCGCTGACGCCACTTCCCCACCGTGGCGTCGGATACGTGAAGCTGGGCCGCCACCGCCGTATTCGACGCCCCCTCCGCGGCGCGCAGGATGATGAGCGCGCGCAGCGCTAGGGCCTGACTCGTGCGGCGATGCGCGGTCCAGCGTTCCAGGGTCTGACGGTCGTCGTCGCCGACGACAAGCGGGGCTTTGGGGCGGCCACGTGGCATGCGACGGGTCCTCGCACAGAGGGATAGAACCCTTCTATTCTGCCACGAAGCTCCGAGACGGGACAGTAGCGCTCCGCTGGCATGCCGTGGATCTCGATAGCGCGGTGGTGGAGGTCCACTACTCCCACCAGCCTGACGACAGCCTCGTCGAGCCGAAGTCCTCAAGCTCACGCCGCGCCGTTGCCATAGCTTCGGCAGTCGTTTCCGCCAGGCGCTCCCACAAGACCCGCCAGGCCGCCGAGCGGCTGGAGGCCGGGGACCAGTGGCAGGAGGTCCGCCTTCCGGTGGCCGGGACCAAGATCGTCTTGGAGGGCGGCCTTGTCTTCACCACACCACTGGGGCGGTCGCTGCCCACCACGCCGCTCGCCAGCGCCTGGGCGGCCCTGCTCGGGTGGGCGGGGCTGCCGCCCATCCCCTTCCACGGCACCCGCCACGCCGCCGCCTCGCTCCTTGCGGACGCCGGGGTCCACCCCAAGGTGGCGCAGGCCGGGCTTGGCGACGCGACCTCGGCCATGACCCTTGAGCGCTCCAGCCACGTCGGCGACGGCCAGCGTCGAGGGGCTGCCGAGGACGTGGAGTGGCTGGTCGGGCGGGGCGGCTAGCGGGCCTGAGTGCCTACTGTCGTCATTTAGCCCCCCAGTCCAAGAAAGCCCTGGGTGAATGGGAGTTTTTTGAAGTGGTGTCGGGAAGGGCGGATTCGAACCGCCGACCTCACGGTCCCGAACCGTGCACTCTAACCTGACTGAGCTACTTCCCGGGAGGTCCGAGTATACCCGCAGGAGCGGCGCCGCTCGGCGAGGGCGGGACCACATAGACTGGCGGCCCGTGGCCCTCCTCCTGATCCGCCACGGAGAGACCGAGTGGAGTCGTAGCCGCCGCCACACCGGGCGAACCGACGTCCCCCTCACGGCGACCGGTGAGGGGGAGGCAGCCGACCTCGGGCGCCGCCTGGCGGGGACCGCCTTCTCTGCGGTCTGGACCAGCCCGGCTGCCCGGGCGCGAGCCACCGCTCGGCTGGCGGGCCTCACCCCGGACGCGGTGGTGCTGGACGATCTGGCCGAGTTCGACTACGGCGCGTATGAGGGGTTGACGACGAGGGAGATTGCGCGGACGCGACCCGGCTGGGATCTCTGGCGCGACGGCGGCGATCGCGGCGAGAGCCCCGGAACGGTGCTGCAGCGAGCCCGTCGCGCCCTCGCCACGATCGCGGCGGGGAGTCGGCCCGGGACCGTCGCGGTCGTCTCGCACGGGCACCTCCTGCGCGCGCTCGCGGTCGCCTACCTCGGCCTCCCGGTGGAGGCGGCCGGAGGTTTCATGCTCGAGGTGGCGTCGATCTCCATCTTGGATGCGGAGCACGGACAGCCGGCCGTCCGACTCTGGAACCTCGCCCCGCCGACCGCGCTCGCCGGAGCCGTGCTGACCGGGCCGCCTCCGCCCGCCAGGGCGGCCGATGACGCGGGGAGCCCGCCGGCGACCCGCTCCGGGTGAGCCCCCGAGCCCCGGGGGCTGCTCGCGCAGTCCCCCCAGGGTGACCCGGCGCGCCCCGCCGCCGGCCCCGGCCGCGGCGTACACTCGCGGCCGTCCCACCCGCGGCCGTGACCGCCCTCCGGCCCCAGCAGGAGCGCTCGGGGATGGCTGACTCCGCTCGCGCTCCGTCACGAGGGAGCGTGCGACCGGGACCGGGCCTGCGGCTGTCGGCCCCGCGTCTGCTCGCCCTCTCCGCCTACTGGGTTGCGATCAACTACCTCTGGCAGGGGATGGGCGCCCTCATCCTGCCGCGGCTGATCGTGGGACTGGTTCCGTCCGCCCATCGCGGCGTCGCCCTCGGCGCCCTGTCGGCCGGCGGCGCCCTCGTCGCCATCCTCGTGCAGCCCGCCGCGGGCGCCCTCTCCGACCGGCTTCGGGTGCCCTGGGGCCGGCGCAAGCCGTTCATGGTGGCGGGCACGCTGGGCGATCTCGCGTGCCTGCTCGGCCTGGCGCTGGCCGGCAGCTACGGCGCCCTCATCATCCCCTACTGCGCTCTTCAGATCTGCTCGAACACGGCCGAGGGCGCCTATCAGGGCCTGCTCCCCGACCAGGTGCCCGCACCCGATCGCGGCCGCGCCGCCGGTTACTACGGGGTGGCGGTCTTCGTTGGCACCGCGATCGGCTTTCTGCTGACGGGTCAGCTGATCGCGGTCGGCCACCTCCCGCTCGCGCTCGGGGCGGCCGGCTTGGTGCTGGTGCTGGCGCTGGTCGCCACCCTTCGGTGGGTCGCGGACGGTCCCGCCACCGGGCCGGTGCCCGACCGGCGGCAGGCATGGCTCGGCATCTTCAGCTTCCGCCCGCGCGAGAACGTGGACTTCAGCTGGCTCCTCGCCTCCCGACTGCTGGCCCTCATGGGGATCACCGGCCTCACCGACTTCGCCCTCCTCTACGTCAAGGACGTCTTCTTTCCCGGCGCCGGGCACGTGATCGCGGACCGGGCGTCGGGGGCGACCTCGGTCCTGCTCGCGGCGGTGGTCCTGACCGCCCTGGTGGTGACCCTGCCCGCCGCGCGGGTCTCCCAGCGGCTCGGGCGCCGCTGGATGGTCCGCGCCGCCGCCTGGCTGGGGGCGGTCGGCACCGCCCTGCTGATTCCCGCCTCCAGCTTGGTGATGGTGTACGGCGTCGGCGTGGTGGTGGGGGCCGCGTTCGGGGCGCTGCTCTCGGTCGACTGGGCCTTCGTCACCGACCTGGTCCCGCCCGCCGAGGCCGGTCGCTACATGGGCATCTCCAACCTCGCCACCGCCGGGTCCGGGATCCTCGCGGTGACCATCGCCGGGCCCGTCCTCGACGCGGTCAACGGGGTCCACCGCAATCTCGGGTTCCCCGTGATCTTCGGCTTCTTCGCCACCTGCCTGCTGCTCGGAGGATGGCTGGTGGGCAAGGTCCGCGCCGGCGGTCCGCCGCCCTCGCTGCCCAGCGCCCGACCGGCCTGAGCGGGTCCCTCGCCCCTTGGTGCGTGGCGAGAGCAGCAGGCACCCGGCGGCGTGTGGCGACCACGCCTCGGCGCTGATGGGGGTCGCGGCGCGGGACCAGCCGTGGGCCCGCAGAGGGCCCCGGGGGCGGGTCCGCTGGTGGTGCGTGCCGTGCAGGTCGGCTCGACACCGGGGCGGGGCCCATCCCCCGGGCTCTCCCTCCGAGGCTTAACAACGCCTGGGGGATGCCACCTACCCGAATCGCGTCGCGACCCGGCCCCGGGAGTCAGGCTCCGGGGCGCACGTGACGCAGTCCGAACTGGAGCGCGCGCCGGGTGCGCGCCACCTCGGCGTCGACGACGAAGGCACCGTGGCCCGCGCCCGTTTCCTCGTACTCGAGCGCGGCGCCGCGCTGGCGCAGGCGCTCCACGTACCAGCGCACCTGGCGGATCGGGCAGCGGCTGTCGTGGGGGGCCGCCTCGATCCTGAGCGGGGTCGCCACCCGGTCGACGTAGGTCGACGGCGACCGCTCCCGATACCGCTCGGGTTGATCCTGGGGCGAGCCCCCGAAGAGGGTGCGGTCGAAGGCCTGGAGCTCTTCCGACTCGTCGGCGTAGGCGAGGGCGTAGTGGGCCACCGGCACCAGCGCGATCGCGGCGGCGAATCGGGTCGGATGCAGACCCAGCGTGAGCAGGGTGATGTACCCGCCCCATGAGGCTCCCATCAGGATGGTGCGGGCCGGATCGGCCAGACCCTGACCGACGAGATCGTCGAGGCCGGCGATCACGTCCTCGACCTCGAGCACACCTGGGTTGCCGATCAACCGATCCCGCCAGGCGACGCCGCGACCGGTGCTCCCGCGGTAGTTGACGATGGCCACCTGGAACCCGCTGTCCACCCACGCCTGAATCCCGGGATGGAAGGTATCCTCGACCGCCATTGCCGGGCCGCCGTGTACCCACACCACGGTGGCGTGGCGAGCGGGACCGTCCGGCTCCACCCGGAACCCCTGAACCTCGTCCCCCGACGGGTTGGCGAAGCTCCAGCTGCGCGCCGGGCGCCCCGATGGCGCGGTGGCCGCCGGCGGGGGGAGGAGGCGGTGGTCGGAGCCGTCCGGGAGCGTCTTTCGCAGCTCGGCCGGATGCGCCCCGCTCGACCACCGGTACCAGACGGTTCCGTCCGGGCGAACCGCGGCGTCGGCGACCGACCCCTGCGGGTGCGCCAGCGGGCGTGCCTCCCCGGTGGCGCACAGGACCCGGTGCAGGCGGTGCCGGCCGCCCCGCACCTGGCGCACCAGCAGGGCCTCGCCGTCGGGGTACCACGCCAAGGTCTCGAGCTCGCCCAGCAACTCCACGGGGACGGGTGTGCGCGACCCCGTCGCCGCATCCCAGATCGCCGGATGCGCCCAGCCGCT
>Ga0307374_10014190_pt1 | contig 10881 bp, 10 predicted proteins | sample OX3MG_FD_202532 | JGI IMG/M metagenome (GOLD analysis project Ga0307374, IMG submission 202532) | Soil microbial communities from Risofladan, Vaasa, Finland - OX-3 | ecosystem: Environmental > Terrestrial > Soil > Coastal area > Acid sulfate soil | place: Finland: Risofladan, Vaasa | collected... | reverse complement strand
CCTGATCGGCGTCCCTGGAACCGTGGGCGGAGCGCTGCGGATGAACGCGGGCGCGTACGGCACGCAGATCGGGACCTTTGTCCGCGAGGTGCGAGTCTTCCGGGCCGCGACGCGCCGGGTGGAAACCCTGCGGGGCGCTGAAATAAATTTCGAATATCGGCATACATCTTTTGCGCCCGATGATATTATGCTCACGGTGCGATTGGAACTTCCGTCCAAACCGTACAGTGAAATTCTGCAAGGAATTCGCGTCTGCAATGAGAAGCGCCGGGCCAGTCAGCCACTCAACCAAAAAAGCGCAGGCTGTATTTTCAAAAATCCTCCGGGCGGGTCCGCGGGGCGCATGATCGACGATCTGGGCCTGAAGGGCCACTCGGTCGGCGATGCCCGCGTCAGCGACCGCCACGCTAATTTTTTTGTAAACGCCGGACACGCTTCCTCCGCCGACATGCGCGCGCTGATCGCCGACGTGCGCAATCGTGTGCGCGAACGCTACGGCGTGGAACTGGAAGAAGAAGTAATCGTGTGGAAGGAATCATGAGCGCTGAACCTGACTATCTTCCCGCAGATGTGCTGGCCGAAGAGGAGCCCAAGTATCTGCGCCGGCAGAAGCCGGTGGAGATTCGCAAGCGCAAATTCAGCCGCAAGACCTGGCCGCTCTACCGCCGGGTGCTTGCCGGAACAATTGCCGCGATAGCCGTGGGGCTGGTGCTGTACCAGGCTGGAAATTATTTCCTGTTTTCCCCGAGCGTGATGCTGGAGAGTCCCGATCAGATTGAAGTCTCCGGCAACCGCTACGTGGCGCGCGACGCCATTGTGGAAGCATTTTCCGCGGACATGGGCCACAGCGTGATTCGCGTTCCGCTGGCCGAACGCCGCAAGGCGCTCGAATCATTTCCCTGGGTGGAGCAAGCCGACGTGCAGCGCGTGCTGCCAAACCGCATTCGCGTGAATATCACCGAGCGCACGCCCGTCGCGTTTCTCCGCACGGCCCGGAATCTGTCGCTGGTGGATTCGCACGGCGTGATTCTCGAGCGGCCCGCCGAAGGGGACTTCCAGTTTCCGGTCCTGAGCGGCATTGCCGAATCGACTCCGCCGGATGAGCGCGAGCGGCGCATGAATTTGTACGTGCAATTCATGAAGCAGATCGAACTCACCCAGCCGGGAGCCGACGATCGCATCAGCGAGGTGGACGTTTCCGATCCCACCGATTTGCGCGTGACGCTTTCAGGCCTGGGATCGGCGCCGGGCAAAATGTCGCCGATTCTTGTACACTTTGGCGATTCGAATTTCGGCAACCGGTATCATTTGCTCGCCGAGAATATCGACCAGTGGCGCGCCGGCGCCGGGAGCGTGGATTCTGTGGATTTGCGGTTTGCACGGCAAGTGGTGGTAAACCCGGATTTGGGGCCGGTGGCGTCCCGCGTGGCGCAAGCGGCGCCTGCCGGCTCCGTGCAAAAGCAGCGATAAGGAAATTCTGTAAACCTGCTGACCCGATGCGTCCCCGGCCAGGCAGCAGGGAGTAAGCATGAGAGTGCGTGAAGGAGCGGTGGCTTGACCAAGAAAGACAAGTATCTGGTGGCGCTGGACGTGGGCAGCACGAAAACGTGCGCCGTCATCAGCGAAGTCGAAGAGTCCGGGGTGAAATTTGTTTCCATGGGCGCGGCCGAATCAAAAGGTCTGCGCAAGGGTCTGATTGCCAACATCGGCGCAACCGCGACGTCGGTGCGACGCGCCATCGAGGAAGCCGAAGGCGTCGCAGGCGTCCCGGTGGAGCGCGCGATTGTCGGCGTGGCCGGAAGCCATGTGCGCGGTGTGAATAGCCGTGGCGGCATCACTCTGGGGAACCGTCCGCGCGACATCAGCCGCGAAGACATTCGCCATGCCGTGGACGCGGCGCGCAATATCACGCTCCCCGAGGATCGCGTGGTGCTGCACGTGCTCCCGCAGGAGTTTTTATTGGACGCCCATGATAATATTCGCGATCCGTTGGGCATGGTCGGCCAGCGCCTGGAGGTCAACGTTCATCTGGTAACCAGCTCGGCTTCGGCGATGCAGAATCTGGTGATTGCGGTCAATCAGGCGGGTGTGGAAGTGGTGGACACCGTTCTTGAGCCGCTGGCTTCGGCCGAATCCTGCCTCACGCAGGATGAGCGGGAACTGGGTTGCTGCCTGCTCGATATCGGCGGAGGCACGACCGAACTGGTGGTTTACGCCGGCGGCATGCTGCGCCACGCGGCGGCCATTCCTGTGGGCGGAGATCATTTTACGAACGATTTAGCCGTGGGATTGCGGACGCCGATTCCCGAGGCTGAAAAAATCAAGCGCGAGCATGGATGCGTGTTCAAGGATCTGATCCTGGAAGATCACGCGATCGAAATCGCCAGCGTCGGCGATCGCCCGCCGCGCACGGTCTTTACGCGCATGCTGAACGAGATTGTCGAGCCGCGGGCGAATGAGTTGCTCTCGCTGGTTCGCGATGAATTGCAGCGCGGCGGTTTTGCCGCGCTGATCCCCGCAGGACTGGTGCTTTGCGGGGGCGGGGCGCACCTGAAGGGCCTGATCGAGCTGGGCGAGCACATGTTCAATCTGCCTGTGCGCCTGGCTTCGCCGCGCGGCCTGGAAGGAATGCCCGCGGAGCTTTCCCAGCCCGAATACGCAACGGTTGTCGGTCTGATGCTCTATGGCGCGCGAGCCCGGCGCCAGGCGCCTCCCAAGCCGGCGAACCTGGTATCAAAAATCAAAAGCATGTTCGCTGGTGGGTAATGCGAAAAACTCCGGCAGGGCAGGGCCATTTTTTTGATGGAGGAACGAATATGACGGCAAAAGACGCGGGAATCCGGATTTCGTTTAGCGAGGAAAGTCAACCGGGCGCGAAAATCAAGGTCATCGGCGTGGGCGGCGGAGGATGCAACGCCGTCAACCGCATGATCCGCGCCAAGGTCGAGGGCGTCGAATTCATCGCCGCCAACACCGACCAGCAGGCGCTCAAGCTCTCCCAAGCGCCGGTCAAGCTGCAACTCGGCGGAAAACTCACCAAAGGTCTCGGCGCGGGAGCCAATCCCGAGATCGGCCGCAAGGCCGCGCTGGAGGATACCGACAAAATCATCGAAGCCCTGGAAGGCTCCGACATGATTTTCCTAACCACCGGCCTGGGCGGCGGCACCGGCAGCGGCGCGGCTCCCGTGGTTGCCTCGCTGGCCAGCGAACTGGGCGCGCTCACCGTTGCCGTGGTCACCAAACCGTTCGCGTTTGAAGGCAAGCGCCGACAGCAGCAGGCCGAGCAGGCCCTGTCGGAACTGGTGGGCTGCGTGGATACCGTCATCGTGATTCCCAACGAACGCCTCATGGAGACGGTCGAGGCGGGAACCAGTTTCTTCGAAGCCTTCCGCATCGCCGACGATATTCTCCGCCAGGCCGTGCAGGGCATCAGCGACATCATCACCATTCCCGGCATCATCAACCGCGACTTCGCCGACGTGCGCACCATCATGCAGGGGCAGGGATACGCGGTCATGGGCACGGCGGTCGCCTCCGGCGCCAACCGCGCGGTCGAAGCAGCCAACCGCGCGATCAACAGCCCTCTGCTTGAGGACAATTCGATCCAGGGCGCGCAGGGCATCCTCATCAACATCTCGGGATCGTCGAGCTTGACGCTGAGCGAAGTCCACGACGCTTCTTCGGTCATCCAGCAGGCCGCTCACGAAAACGCCAACATTATTTTTGGCGCCGTCATGGACGACGCCATGAAAGAGCAGGTCAAGATCACCGTCATCGCCGCCGGTTTCCGCGAGGCCGCGCGACGCCAGCCGCACCAGAAACCCGCGTACCTGCCCAAGACCTGGAAAGCCGGGCGCGAAGAAGAACAGGTTGTGCCCGAGCCGCAGGAAATTCCGCAGGAAGCGCCGCGCCCGACCGTCAATGAATTGATTCATCAGGAAGATACGGCTGCGGCGGATGATCTGGATGTCCCCACGTTTCTTCGCCGCGCCGCGCAAAAAGCATAGCAGCGGCCGTCTTTATGGAGAGCCGGGCGTCATTCCGACGCCCGGCTTTTTCCTTTTTCACTTTTCGATGTTAAGCCTTCTCCATTCAAAACTTCTCCAGGTGACGGTCTTTCCTGCCTTGCGATAATCTGAAAATCCGGAGGCGAGACTCCGGCGCCAGGAAAGAGATACACTGGCGCGCATGGGCGGCAGGATTCAAATTCGCGCGGAAATTCTGGAGGCATTGCTCCAACAGGCGCGGAGCGAGCCGAAGATGGAATGTTGCGGCCTGCTTGCGGGCCGCGCCGGCATCATTACCGCGATCTTCCCCGCCAAAAATGCGCTGGCCAGCGCAACGTCCTACGAAATCGCTCCGCAGGAACTGTTCCGTCTGTTCAAGCGCCTGCGCGAGGAAGGGCTGGAGCATCTGGGCCTGTACCACTCGCATCCGTCGGGCGAGAACGTTCCGTCGGCAAGCGATATCGCGCAAGCGTATTACCCCGAGCAAGCTTACTTCGTGCTCTCCCCGCAGCCCGCCGCGCCGCGCCCCGTCCGCGCCTTTTCGATCCGCGACGGCCGCACGGAAGAGCTGAAAATTGTTTCTTGAGAAAGTAGGACAGACTTCAGCCTGTCCGGTTTCCGTTTACCACAAGCAAAATCAAACAGGCTGAACAGGTTGCGGAAAAATCGATTTGTACGCCTTCAGGGGTTAAAATCCCTGAAAAAACGTAGGTGTTATGTCGTGCCTGAAGGCACGACCCACAAATATTTCCACTTTTTCCGCAGCCTGTGAAGCCTGTCCTAGGTGGATTGTTTTGTTTTTATAGGGGAGCCGTTGACGACGGACCTGTACACTTCGCGGACCTGCGCGGCCGCGCGTTCCCAGGAATATTTCCGGGCGAGTTCGTAGCCACGCCGGACCAGGGTTTCCCGCAGTTCGTCTTCGGTCAGTATCTGACAGATGCCGCGGGCAATTTCAAAAATATTTTCGGGATTCACCAGCAGGGCGGCGGTGGAGAATACTTCCGGCAGGGAAGACGCGCTCGAAGTAAGCACCGGCGCACCATGCGCCATGGCTTCCAGCGGCGGCAGGCCAAAGCCTTCGTAGAGCGAAGGGAAAAGGAACGCGCTGGCGCGGGAATAGAACACGCGCAGAACGTCGTGCGGCACAAATCCCAGAAATCGCACGTCGCCCTGCAGTCGCGAACGCAGCACTGCCCGCCGCAAGTCCGCATGCTCCTCGGCCGAATCGCCGATCAGGAGAAGTTTCAGGTTCGCGTATTTCGGGTGATCGCGCAATTCCTCTTTCGCGACGGCAAAAGCCTCGATCAGGCGCGGCAGGTTTTTCTGCGGCTTGATGTTTCCGGCGTAAAGCACGAAGGGATCGGCAACGGCATGGCGCTCCAGAATGCGATCAGCGTCGCCGGGCATGGGTTCGAGCAGAAAGCGCTCATCCAGCGCGTTATAAACGACCTCGATTTTTTCCTCCGCCACGTCGAACACCCGCGAGACCTCGCGCTTGGAAGCATGGGAAACGGCCAGAATGCGGTTCGCCCGGGCCAGCGCGCGCCGCGCAAAATAGATGCGTCCCGCCTGCACCATGGCCGGCACGCCGGACGGCGGGGAGAGCACGTCGGTCAAATCGTGCACCGTGATCACCAGACGGCTGGGCACAACGGCCGGCGCGTAGAACCACGGCATGTGCAGGATATCGACGCCGCTTTTGTGCAGCAAAAACGGCAGGTGCATGTGCGTGCGGAAGGAGCCGGGATCGGCCGAATATTCCAGCAGCTTGAAATTGCCGGGAAGCGGGTCGAATTGCTCGATGTGGGACTTCTGGCCGATCAGCAGGTATTCGGTTTCGCTGTCGCTGCGGGCAAACTGGTTGACGATGTTGCGGATGTACGTGCCGTATCCGAAGTCGCCGGCGCGTCGGATATCGATGGCAACACGCATCGGCGATCGCGCTCAGCGCGCGGTGTTGCCTCTACCGGCCGGCTCTGGCGCGCCTTCCCAGCGGCGCGTGTAGAGAGGGAACTGCACGGCAAATTCGGCAACCTCGGCTCGAATGCGCCGCTCGCGTTCGCCGTCGCCCAGGTGCAACAGCATTTCGGCAATCCACGCGGCGATGCGCTCCATCTCGGGCTCGCGCATTCCCCGCGTCGTGACGGCGGGAGTGCCCAGGCGAATGCCGCCGGCGGTCATGGGCGGCGTGGGATCAAAGGGAATGGAATTCTTATTCACGGTGATGCCCGCGCGGTCCAGCGCGGGTTGCGCGTCCTTCCCGGTAATGCCGCGCGAGTACAGATCGATCAGGAAAAGATGATTGTCGGTGCCGCCGCTGACGATGCGGAAGCCCGCCTTGGCCATTTCTCCGGCGAGTTTCTGGGCGTTCGCGACGATCTGCCTGGCGTAATCGCGGAATCCCGGATCGGCGGCTTCTTTCAGGCATACGGCTTTGGCCGCGATGATATGCATCAGCGGGCCGCCCTGCGTGCCGGGAAACGTCGCGCGGTCCAGATCCTTGGCGAATTGCTGCCTGCACAGCACCAGTCCGCCGCGCGGCCCGCGCAGTGTCTTGTGCGTCGTGGTGGAGACAAAATCGGCGTGCGGCACCGGGTTGGGGTGCATCCCTCCGGCGACGAGTCCCGCGATGTGCGCCATGTCCACGAAGAAGAGCGCTCCCACGGCTCGCGCGATTTCCGCCATGCGCGGGAAATCGATAATGCGCGAATAGGCGCTGGCGCCCGCGACAATCATTTTAGGCTTATGCTCTTTGGCCAGCCGGTCGAGCTCTTCGTAATCGATGGTCTCGGTCTGCTTGCTTACGCCGTAGGGAATGAATTTGTACATCTTGCCGGAAAAATTGAGCGGGTGGCCGTGCGTCAGGTGCCCGCCGTGCGCCAGATTCATGCCCAGGACCGTGTCGCCCGGCTGCAGCGCCGCCATGTAGACAGAAACGTTCGCCTGCGTGCCCGAGTGCGTCTGCACGTTTGCGTGCTCGGCGCCAAACAGAGCCTTGGCGCGGTCGATGGCAAGCTGTTCGGCGCGGTCCGCGAATTCGCAGCCGCCGTAATATCGCTTGCCCGGATAGCCCTCCGCGTATTTATTGGTGAGCACCGAGCCCATCGCTTCCAGTACCGCCTCGGACACGAAATTTTCCGAAGGAATCAGCTCGAGGCCCGTGCCCTGGCGGCGTCCCTCTCCGCGGAGAATCTCCGCGATTTCCGGGTCGACTTCCAGGAGAGTGCGGTTCATGCGTTGTGAAATTTTAGTGTCGATTGTCATGTTTTGGGTTCGCGTTCCTGATCCATTTCTGTGATTTTGTCGATGCGCCGCTGGTGGCGCCCGCCGGCAAATTGCGCGGCGAGGAATTCCTGAACGATGGCGAGGGCTTCATCCTCGCCCACTACTTTTCCGCCGAGCGCGAGCACGTTGGCGTTATTGTGTTCGCGGGCGCGCCGTGCGGTGAGCGAATCGTGCGCCAGCGCGGCGCGAATGCCCTCCACCTTGTTGGCGGCGATGGAAACGCCGATTCCCGTGCCGCAGATCACCACGCCAAGCGAATCGCTGCCCGCGGCAACACGTTCCGCGACGGCGCGAGCGAAATCCGGGTAATCCACCGACGCTTCCGAGTGCGTGCCCACGTCGTCGACCTGGTATCCCGCGCCTTCGAGGAATGACTTGATGATTTCTTTCGCGCGAAATCCGGCGTGATCGGCGCCCACCACGATTCGCGGCTTGGAGGAGGAATCTGTCAAGGAATCATCCTGTGCGATTCTATCGGAATCCGCGCTCGAATTCCAATTCGGCCGCTCCCGGCTGGAGCCCTGAACTTCTTTCATCCCGGCGTGCGCTCCCGACGGCCGTCACGACGCGCCCGACGCTCTAAACGGTGGACACCTGTAGCAAGCTGGATTACGATGCCCACATCATCGTGCCAACTGTCGTGGACCGAGGATCGCCATATCCTCGTGGCGGCTCGTCACCGGGCAATATTTCTGGTGCTTCGGCGGAAATGCGGCGTAGTATGACATTCAACAGGAGGAATTTGTGAGCCAGTCCGAAAATACGTCCAGCCATTCGGGAACGTTATCCAACGGTAAGACTTCTGACGTTGTAATCGCTTACGCGATTTTGCGTTTGTCCTTAGGGGCGAACATCATGCTGCATGGCTTGAGCCGCCTATTCAACGGGCGGGCCGCGTTCCTCGCCTATTTGAACCACTATTTCGAGCATGCTCACCTGATTGCGCCGGGAATGTTGCCGGCGTTTGCCACCGTATTGCCCTGGGCGGAAACCACGGTGGGCTTGCTGTTGATCCTGGGGCTGTTTTCGCGGTTTACGCTGATTGCCGGCGCATTGCTGATGGCCATGCTGGTAGTTGGCACAAACCTGGCGCAGGACTGGCTCGTATCCGGCCTGCAGTTGATCTACTGCTTCCTTTATTACTACCTGCTGACCCATTTGGATGAAAACCGCATTTCGCTGGACAGCATGCTGGGAATCGGCCGGCGTTAACCGGCAAGGGAACTGGTTCCTCTAGACCTCGGGGCCGGACGCACACCATTGGTTCGGCCTTCCTCTTCGTTTGATGGTTTGCGCGCCGGGCAGCCAGGCCGTTTGACCGGAGCGGTAAGGGAATCCTGATTTCCGCTCATGGTTTCAATTGACCAATTTGAAAATAAAAATTCTGGCTATTGCGGCAAAGGGGGAGTAAATATGGGTGCTATACGGGCCCGCCTTTAAGCAAGCACAGGAAACTGCCGGACAGGAGGACAAGAAATATGACTGCCGAAACCAATGTGGTTGCACCGAAAAGAGGGGATCGGGTAGGAATGGATCAGCAAGAAGGGGTGTACGAAGTTGCCGAAATCAACTCGCTGATGCAGACAGCCAACCTGAAGTTGACCGATGGGCAAGGCCATATCACGCGGAATGTGCCGTGGGCGTTGCTGAAGCCCCTAAGGAAGTAAGGGGAACCTCAGCAACGCCGCATTCAGAATTGTTTGCTAGACGCTGTTCTCGAGGAACGAGCGGAGATTCCTCGACCTCGATGGATGGCGCAGCTTGCGTAATGCCTTCGCTTCGATCTGGCGAATGCGCTCGCGAGTTACGGCGAAGGAGTGTCCCACCTCTTCCAGGGTGTGCTCGGAACCGTCTTCCAGCCCGAAACGCATCTTGATCACACGCTCTTCGCGCGGCGTCAGCGTCTTCAGCAGCGATTCAGTCTGCTCCTGCAGGCTGATGCTGATGGCGGCGTCCGAGGGAGATACCGAAGACTTGTCCTCGATGAATTCACCGAGATGGGAATCTTCTTCCTCGCCGATGGGCGTCTCCAGCGAAATCGGCTGTTGCGCAATCTGTTTGGTCTTGCGCACTTTATCGACCGGAATATCCAGGCGATGGGCGATCTCTTCCGCACTGGGTTCGCGTCCTAGTTCCTGCACAAGCTGGCGGCTGGTTCGAATCTGCTTATTGATGGTTTCGATCATGTGCACGGGTACGCGGATCGTGCGGGCCTGGTCCGCGATGGCGCGGGTGACGGCCTGGCGAATCCACCACGTCGCATATGTGGAGAATTTGTAGCCGCGGCGCCATTCGAACTTGTCCGCACCTTTCATCAGGCCGATATTGCCTTCCTGAATCAGGTCCAGAAACTGCAGGCCGCGGTTGGTGTATTTTTTCGCGATCGAGACCACGAGGCGCAGGTTTGCCTCGACCATCTCTTTCTTGGCCTGATTCGCTTCGGCCTCGCCCCGCAGCACGACCTGGAGCATGCGCTTGAGGTCGACCAGTCCGGTTTCGCTGGAAACTTCAATTTCGCGCAGTTCGGCGCGCCGTGCGCGCAGGTCTTTGCGCGCCTCCGCGGCGTGATCGCCCTTGGAGGCGTCCACTCGCCGTTCCAGCTTGGTGATCTCGCGCTCCAGGGACTGCAAGCGCTCCACGGTGCGATGAATTTTATCGATCAGGCGTTTTCTTTCGAGCGGGTGGAAGTCAATCGAACGCGCCTGCAGTGACATTTCCACTCGCGTGCGCGCCAGGCGATTCCGGTAGCGCAGGTGGAGCCGCTTGTTGGACTTCGGCGTTTTTTGAAGCTGGGCGGCTTGCTTCAGTCCTACGGCATAAAGTTGTTCGATCTTGGCAATGACGCGAAGAATCTCGCGTGTCTTGCTTTCGGTTTCCTCTTCGGTCAGTTCTTCCTGGTCGAATTGAACGATTTTTTTGATCGACAATGTGCCGTTGCGAAGGTCCTCGCCGACGGAAATCAGTTCTTTGATCACGATGGGCGAGCGGGAAATCGTTTTCAGCACCATGAGGTGCCCGCGCTCCATGCGTTTGGCGATGGCGACTTCGTCCTGGCGCTTCAGCAGGGGTACGGTGCCCATCTCGCGCAGGTACAGCCGGACGGGATCGTTATTTTTATCCAGCATTCCGGGCGTCAGGTCGAGCTCGCTCTCCTCCGCAACTGCGGCGGCGGGCTCGTGGTCAACCGCGTCCGGGATCGTCAAAGCGGCCTTTGCCGCGGCAAGGTCTTCATAGATCGCGATGCCAATATGCTCGAAAGCAGAAAGGTGATCGTCGATCTCTTCGGGCGTATGTTCGCCGACAGGCAGAACATGATCAATCTCATCGGAGAGCAGGTATCCACGCTCTTTGCCGACGGCGATCAGGTTGCGAACCTCTTCACGCGCTTCTTGATTTGTTTGCGACAAGCAGTTATCCCCCTTGCGAATCAGCTCAGTACGGCCACCCAGCCCTCAACCGCCACATCAGGCCTTGCGACCTCATGCACACTCCAGCCATCGCAATGCCCCAATCATTAGAGTCAAATTGGTGGTGCAAAGTTACTTAGCTGACGATGATAAAACAAGTTTAATTAAGTGCTTTAGTT
>Ga0307374_10014189_pt1 | contig 10882 bp, 10 predicted proteins | sample OX3MG_FD_202532 | JGI IMG/M metagenome (GOLD analysis project Ga0307374, IMG submission 202532) | Soil microbial communities from Risofladan, Vaasa, Finland - OX-3 | ecosystem: Environmental > Terrestrial > Soil > Coastal area > Acid sulfate soil | place: Finland: Risofladan, Vaasa | collected... | reverse complement strand
GCGCCCATTGCAGAAGGTCGCTGCCACCTGCAGCGGCCTCGCCGCGGGCGATCTGAGCCAGCGTTTGAGGCTGCCACGTCGTAATGACGAAATCGGCACGGTTGCCGTCGCCTTCGACCACATGGCTGACCGTCTGGAGGCCAACTTTGACGCCCAACGTCAGTTTGTGGCCGACGCCGCCCACGAGCTGCGTACGCCCTTGACGGCCATTTCCGGCTACACCGACCTGCTGCTCCGCGGCGCGCATGACGACGGGGCCACCGCCAACCAGGTGCTGCGGACCATGCTCACCGAGGAGGACCGCATGGGCCACCTGGTGGATGACCTGCTGGCGCTGGCCAGGCTGGAAGCCAGCGCCCCGCCGGCGCACGAGGATGTCGACGCCGCGGCCCTGGCCTCCGCCCTCGCGCGGGAAGCCGCGTTGCTCACGCCCTCACTGCGTGTGGACTACGACGGACCTCCCAGCGCCATCGTTCACGCCGCGCCCGATGAGCTGCGCCAGGCGCTCCTGAACCTCGCCGACAACGCCCGCAAATACACTCCAGCAGGCGGCCATGTCACCTTCCGGGTCGCTGCCCAGGATGGCTGCGTGGACATGTCGGTGTTCAATTCGGGGCCGGGCATCCCGGCTGAAGCCTTGCCTCACCTATTCGACCGGTTCTACCGCGCCGACGTGAGCCGCGCGCGCAAAACGGGTGGCGCCGGTTTGGGGCTGGCCATCACCCGTGCGCTCATCGAACGTCAGGGTGGCGACATAGCGGTCATCAGCGACCGCCTGGAAACGCGCTTCACGATTCGCTTGCAGGCCGGCGGCGGCCACGGTCGGCGCGCAGCAGGGCCAGTTGGTGGCTGAGCTCGGCGCCAAAGAGAAGCAGCACCGCGGCCACGAACATCCACAGCATCAGGCCGGCGATGGCTGCCAATGGGCCGTAGATGCGGTTGAAGCGCGCCACGGTGGTGAGATACCACGAGAACCCGAACCGGGCGCCGCCGCCCAGTAGCGCTATTGACAGCGCCGGGATGAGGACGTCGCGCCATTCGACGTAGACATTGGGCAGGAAGCGATACAGAAACGCAAGCGAGGAGGCCACGATGGCGAAGTTGACGGCGTTGGAGCCCACAACCGTGAGCAGTCCGAAACCGGGCAAACCCAAAGCCGTGAAGATGCCTTCCACGAAGTGCGCCAAGTCCGCCAACGCGGACAGTAGGAAAGAGGCGATGACGACCAACCCGACCGAAAGCGTCAGGCTGGCGGCAATGCCGTATTGCACCAGGATGTTGCGGTCCTTATGGACGTTCCAGACCCGATTGAGGGCGTAGCCCAAGGCCATGAACACGCCCATCGACGACCACAGCAGGCCGGCCAGACCAACTCCAACGAAGGCCGGTTCCGTCGACCTGACGGTGTCAATGGCGTTGAGAACCAGGTCGCTCGATCCGGGAAAGAAGGCTGAGGCATGGCTGAGCACGAGCGCCATCGCGTCCGAAGCCTTAACGACTACGGTGAACAGGGTGATGAGCAGCAGCAGTAACGGAAACAGGGACAGCACTCCGAAAAAAGCGATGGCCGCCGCGAACACGCCGCAGGCATGGGCTCCGTAACTCTCGAGCGAGCAAATAAGCAGCCGGGCGAAGGCATGGTCCTTGAGCCAGCGTGCTGCCCATGCTTTTGCTCGATCCATCACCAAGACACCGATGCGTAAACTGGAGCACAATAGGAACCATGGCCGGCTCGAAAGCCAAGCCCCAGCGCCAGCTGTTCGGAAAGCCGCTGGGTATCGGCTTGATCATCATTCAAAAGTCCGTGGCGGCTGTCTTCTTTGGCGCAGCGGCGGTAGCGCTCCTCGTGCTTCACGCCAAGGGCATCACCCATCCGGCGCAGCGCCTCTTCGCCGGCGAGTTGCTGGAAGATCCGCACGACCGGCTCGGCCGCTTGCTCATCAACCTCGTGCCGGTGATCAGCAAATCGGCGCTGCTCGGGCTGGCTCTCGGCTCGTTCGTCTACTTCGTACTGGAGGCCATCGAGGCTGGCGGCCTGCTGCTGGGACAGTCCTGGGTGGAGGTGCTGATTGTCGTCGAGACGGCGCTGTTTCTGCCCTTCGAAGCGTTCGAGCTGCACCGTCATTTCACCTGGCTGAAGGTGGCCACGATGGCCATCAACCTGATCATCCTGGCGTACCTTATCCGCCGCTACATCGACAAACGGCATGACCGGCTGGCCAGCAAGAGGCAGTGACCGCGCCTGACCTGCGGTATCCGCCGCGCTTGGTCGGCTGGCGATCAGATGATGCTGGCCGTCCAGTTTTCCTCCAGACGGGCGTAGTAGCGCCATACCCACTCGGCGCCGCGGGCGATACGTGGGTTGGTCGCCAGCCCGCCGAAGGTCGCAATGTCTTCAGCTAAGATTTCCGGCAAAGGGCCGTGCCGCGACAGCTCCCAGCAGACCTTGGCCAGGGCCTCGAAGCGAATGGCGTTGACGGTCGCTTCCTCGATGCTGGCGCCGGCCACGACGATGCCGTGGCCGCGCAGCAGGCAGAAGTTGCTGCCGGCCATCGTCCGCAGCACCTCCTCGCCCAGCTCGCGCGAGCTGATCAGGATCGAGCGCGGATACGTCTGCACGGTGCGGGCGATGGCCAGGCCGGACGGATCGTAGGCGCCGTACACCGGCCGCGGCTCCACGCCGGCCATGCCGCACAGCAGCACGTAAGGTGGGTGGGCGTGCACCACGCAGTTCACGTCCGGCCGGGCACGCAGGATCTCGCCGTGGATGGGCAGTTCGATCGGCATGACGTGCTCGGCGTCCACGTCGCCGCCTGAGCCGTCGAAGGTCATGCGCCGGATAGCGCCGGCCTGCGTGTAGGGCAGGCCGAACTCGTCTTCGCCGCGGCAGCGCAGCAGCATCTCGCCGGCGCAGGGCGCCCGCACGCTGACATGGCCGGTGATCTCCTTCACCAGGCCGGTCATGGCCAGGATGCGGCAGGCCTGGGCGACCTTGCCCTTCAGATCGTCGAGCTCGGCCATCAGACGGCTGCCGCCGCGCGCCTGGGCGCCTGTTTGGCGATGGCCTCAAGGTCCAGGCGGAAGAAACGAGCCACGTTGTCCTGGACCATCTTGCGGACCTCGTCCGCGGGCACGCCGGCGAAGTTCCGCTCGATGATGCCCATCGAATGTGGCCAGTCCGATTCCTGGTGCGGGAAGTCGGTGGCCCAGATGACGTGGTCGACACTGATCTTGTGGCGGTTCTCGACGCCCACGCGGTCATATTGGAAGCCCCAGTAGCAGCGCTGGCCGAAGTAGTGGCTGGGCAGTTCCTGGGGCGGCTTCCACCACTCGAACAGGCGCTCGTTCCACAAGCTGTGGCGCTGGTAGCGCACGTCGGCCATGGCCATGCAGAACGGCAGCCAGCCGATCTGCGTTTCGGCGAAGAAGATGTCCAGGCTGGGGAAGCGGTCGAACACGCCCGACAGCAGCAGTTGCACGGCGTTGATGCCGCCAGTCTGCGCATACTTGGTGACCTGCACGCCCAGCTCGGCATAGTCGCCCAGGCGCGCCCGCAGGTGCTTGGCCTCGGGCGGGTATTGCAGCAGGATGCCGCTGCGCTTCAGCTCCTGGTGGATGGTGACCGGCATGTTCAGGTCGATGGCGGCGGCCCAGAAGCGGTCGTCCTCTTGGGTGGGATAGCCGGCCAGGCTGGGGAACACGCCCAGCACCACACCTTTGAGGCCCAGCTTGGCGCAGCGCCGCATCTCGGCGATGGTGTCGTCCACGCCGGTCGCCGGCAGCATGCCCAGGCCGATCAGCCGATCGCGGTTGACGGCGCAGTAGTCCTCGGCCAGGAAGTCGTTGTAGGCGTGGACGATGGCCAGGTAGGCGTCGTCGTCGCGGATGTTGCGCCACAACCTGGTGGCGACCACGCCGGGGAACAGCACCTCGGCGGCGATGCCATCTTCGTCCTGCTCGCGCAGGCGCTGCTCGGCGGTGCCCGTGCCGGCGGTGGTGTCGTAGCTCTGGCCGAAGGGCCACCAATTCTCCCGGCCTTTGCCGCCGTACAGGTCGAAGGGGTTCTCGGTGAGCGGCGAATTCTCGCCCACCCAGGCGTCGCCGCCGTCCGGCAGCTTGATGACGCGCGGCACGCGGTCGCGATGGATAGCCGGCACGCGGTCGCGCCAGTACTTGGAATCAATCTCCAGGTGGGAATCGCCCGAGATGTAGGTCGTGTCCTCGCCGCTCATGGCCCCATGGTAGCTCCACCGCTAAGATGGCTGATGCTCCTTCCGCGGAGGGACAGGAAACGAGCGTGCTATGCTTCGCTTCGGTTTGAGTGCGCTCGTTCGTGCTTAACCTACCGCAGCACGCTTCCAGTTGAGTTTGGGCCCGCGTAGTTGCGGGCCGAGCTTCAGCTCCTCCTGGTGCTGCAAGTATCCAAATCGAGCGGCTTTTGAAAGAAGCCGCGAAAAGGAATATCGTTTGTCATTTCCCACGCTCCCGCTGAGCGCTGCTACGCGCGCGGCGCTCACTGCCATGAACATCTCCGAGCCCACGCCGATCCAGGCCAAGTCGTTGCCGCTGCTTCTGGCCGGCAACGACTTGATCGGCCAGGCCAAGACGGGCTCGGGCAAGACCCTGGCCTTCGCCATCCCCATGGTGGAGAAGGCCGATCCCCAATTGCGAGCCGTGCAGGCGCTGGTGCTGGTGCCCACGCGCGAGCTGGCTCAACAGGTCGGCCAGGTGGTCGAGGCGCTGAGCCGCGGCCGCGGCATTCGCACCGCGCTCATCTTTGGCGGCAAGGCCATGGGCCCGCAGATCAGCGCCCTGGCTACTGGCGCGCAGATCGTGGTCGGCACACCCGGCCGCGTCCTGGACCTGCTGAAGCAGGGCGCGTTCCATCCGGAGCGCATCGGCTACATTGTGCTCGACGAGGCCGACGAGATGCTGGACCGCGGTTTCGCGCCTGACGTAGAGCGCATCCTGGGCTTCATGCCGGCCAAGCGCCAAACAGCGCTGTTCTCGGCCACTGTGCCCGATTGGGTGAACCAGACCGCCCACAAGCACCTGCACGACCCTCAGCTCGTGCGCATCGATATGCGCCCCGAGGACGCGCCCAAGATCGACCACATCATCTACGACGTTGAGGAGGGCCAGAAGCTGGGCGTGCTGCGCGTGCTGCTCGACGGCCGCGACGACGAGAGCGTGCTGGTCTTCGGCCGGACCAAGCATGGCGTCAAGAAGCTCGCTAAGCAGCTGGTGGCGCTGGACTACCCAGCCGCCGCGCTGCAGGGCAATCTATCCCAGAACGCGCGCGACGCGGTCATGGCCGACTTCCGAGCGCGGCGTGTGCCCATCCTGCTGGCTACCAACGTGGCCGCCCGCGGGCTGGATGTGGAGCACATCGGCCTGGTGATCAACTACGAGTTGCCTGAAACGACCGACCTGCTGACGCACCGTGTGGGCCGAACGGGCCGCATGGGCCGTGAAGGCGACGCCATCACCCTGCTGGCGCCGTCCGACGCCGACAAGTGGCGCAAGCTGTCACGTGAGTTGCTGGTGCGCATCCCGCGCAAGCGATGGGAGGGCGAGACGCCCCCCACGCCTGCGAGCGTCAATGCCATCCCAATGTACGAGCCCAGGCCGCCCCGCGCTGCCGCGCGCCCGCCGCAACGCGAAGCGCAAATGTCCCCTCGTTCGCCGCGGCGCGAAGCGCAAATATCCCCTCGTTCGCCACAACGCGAAGCGCAGATGTCCCCTCGCCAGCCTCGGCGCGAAGCGCAGATATCCCCTCGCCCGCCGCAGCGGGAGAGGCCTGGGGTGAGAGAGCCCCAGCCTTCCATGAGCCAGCCGGCTCGGCGGCAAACTATCCCCGAGAACGAGCGCAAGACGGGCCGCACCTGGGCGCAAGACCGCGAAGGCCTGCATGAGGACGACACAATACCCGTGCGGCAGCACGCTGCAGTCGCTGACGCCAGGCGCCCTCTCCTAACCTCTCCCGCCGCGGCGGGAGAGGAGCTGCGACAGTCAGCCTCCGCTGGCGAGGAACAGGAACAGAATCGTCGGCGGCGACGCCGCCATGGTTCGCGGTCTGGAGCGGCCGCGTGAGCATCGCCCTTGAGAGCCTGCCGAAGAGGCAGGGCGGTCTCACCAGCGACCGCATACGCAACGTAGCCATTATTGCCCACGTCGATCACGGCAAGACCACGCTCGTGGATGGGCTGTTGAGACAGAGCGGCGCCTTCCGCGAGAACCAGGTCGTGGCCGAGCGCGTGCTCGACTCCAACGACCAGGAGCGTGAGCGCGGCATCACCATCTTCTCCAAGAATGCCTCGGTCACCTACGGCGACTACCTGATCAACATCGTGGACACGCCTGGCCATGCCGACTTCGGCGGCCAGGTGGAGCGGGTTCTCGGCTCAGTCGACGGCGCGCTGCTGATAGTCGACGCCTTCGAAGGCCCGATGGCCCAGACCCGCTTCGTCCTCAAGAAGGCACTGGAGCTCGGCCTGCGCATCGTCGTGGTCATCAACAAGATCGATCGGCCTGGCTGCGAGCCCTACAAGGCCTTGGACCAGGTGTTCGATCTGTTCATCGACTTGGACGCCAGCGACAGGCAGCTCGACTTCCCGCACGTGTTCGCTTCCGCACGCAACGGCACCAGCCGGCGCGAGATGGACCAACCGGACACGCACTTGGAGCCCATCTTTCAGCTCATCGTGGACGAGATCCCGGCGCCGACAGTCGGCACCCGGCCAGAGCCGGTGATGCAGATCACCAGCCTGGACTACTCGGAGTACGTTGGCCGCTTGGCGGTAGGCCGGCTGCGGCAGGGCACCCTGCGCGTCAACCAGACCGTGACCCATATCGACGAAAACGGCGAGCACCGCAAGGTGCGTATCCAGCGCATCGTCTACCCCGAAGGCATCAAGCCCAAGGAGATCCAGGAAGCCATCGCCGGCCAGATCGTGTCGCTGGCTGGCGTGCCGGACTTCACTATTGGCGACACGCTCACGGGTGAGGACACGCCGGTGGCGCTGCCGCGCATCCACGTCGATCCGGCCACGATCAGCATGCGCTTCATGGTGAGCGACTCGCCGCTGTGCGGCCTCGAGGGCGGCAAGTTCCTGACCTCGAACCACCTGTTCGACCGGCTGGAACGCGAGGCTTTGGCTGACGTGGCGCTCAAGGTGGAGCGCACCAACGACACCAGTGCCTTCCAGGTGTCAGGCCGCGGCGTGCTCCACCTGTCGGTGCTGATCGAGAAGATGCGGCGGGAAAGCTACGAGTTTGTCGTCGGCCGGCCGCGGGTCATCACCAAGCACGTCGACGGTGTGCTGATGGAGCCAATCGAGAGCATCACGGTCGACGTGCCGGAGGCTGCCTCGGGCCTGGTTATCGAGGAAATCAACAAACGCAAGGGCGAGATGCAGGACATGCACCTCGACGGCGCTAACATCCGGCTCAAGTACGACATTCCTGCGCGCGGGTTGATCGGCCTGCGGACCCGGCTGCTCACGCTGAGCAAGGGCTACGCGGTATTCCAGCAGCTGTTCAAGGGCTACGAGCGCATGCGCGCTTCGGTTCCGCAACGCCCGACCGGCGTACTCATATCCAAGGAGCGCGGCCAATCCGTGGGCTACGCGCTGTGGAAGCTGCAGGACCGCGGCTCGATGTTCATCGGCCCGGGCGTCGACGTCTACCCCGGCATGATCGTGGGCGAGAATTCCAAAGACCTCGACCTGGTGATCAACGTCACCAAGGGCAAGCAGCTAACCAATATGCGCACTCACTCCGCGGACGATGCGATCGTGCTCACACCAGCTCGCAACCTATCGTTGGAGGAGTGCCTGGAGTTCGTGAACGACGACGAATGTGTCGAGGTCACGCCCAAGAGCCTGCGTCTGCGCAAGATTGTCCTGGACGAGAACGGGCGTCGAAGAGCCGCCGCCTAAGCCGGCATGACACAGGCCGTAACACGCTCCCGTGTTACAGTCTGTCCATGGCCGGCACGTTGACTATACGCTTGCGCGAGCAAGACCGAGAGATCCTGGAAACAGCTGCCAAGACCCAGGGCACCGGGCTCAGCGGCTTCATTCGCCAATTGGCCGAGGCCGAGGCCAAGCGCCTGCGGAATGAAGAGATCAGGCGTGAGTTCGAAGAGGTCGTGAAATACATCGCCACCCATCCTGAGGCGCGCGACGAGCTTGAGATGTATTCCGATGCAGTGATTGATGATTGGCCGTCGTGAACCGGCCAGCGGCCGGCCACATCGTGCTGGTGGATTGGCGTGGCGGGGCCATGCCCGGCGAACCCACGAGGATTCGGCCGGCTGTGGTTGTGGAGTGGGCCGAAGTCTTTCCCGTTGAGTACCCCGTGACGCTGGTGGTCCCTCTCACTCGCGACGAACGCTTGGCTCGTTCCCGACTCGCTGTCCAAATCGATCCCACACCCGAAAATGGCGCGGCGACCACGTCGTGGGCGCTCGCTCATCATGTGGGCAGTGTGTCGTTGAGGCGGGTCAAGCCCACCCAATCGCACATCACGGCCGATCAGCTGCGCCTGATCCGGCTGCGCATCGGCCTCGCGCTCGACCTTCCGATCGTGCCGGGCGCCTAAAGCATCGTCTTCGTAGCCGGCATTTTGGGAACCGGAGCGGTTCGTGGTACGTCGTATAAGTGATATGAGCACCAAAGCGCTGACACTCGTGGCTGTGGCCGGGTTCCTTCTCATGGGCTGCGGCGCTGGAGGCGGCGCGTCCAGTCCGCCCGCACGTCCATCGGTGATTGCCTCGCCTACGGGCGGAACGGCGTTGTCGCCGGCAGCGACCATCACCAATGCTGGAGAAGGCAAATCCGTTCAAGTGCACGTAGGCCAGGTAGTCGATCTAGCGCTCAAGGCCGACGACACCATGGAGCCCTGGCAGGTGACCAATCCCGACGCCGCCATCCTGGCGCCCAGCGTCAATCCGGCAGCCGCGGCGGCCAAGGGCATGACCTTACGGGCGTTCAAAGCCGTGGGGGCAGGCACGGCGACAATCAGCGCCACCGATCGGCCGGTGTGCAATCCGGGGCAGGCCTGCTCGCACCTGATTCGGGCGTTTACGGCAACCGTCGTGGTCGTGGGTTAGGCATGCGAATTGCTGCCGCCTGGGCTGGCTTGGCGATGCTGCTAGCGGGCTGCGGCGGATCGGCCAGCGTGAGCGCATCGCCAACGCGGCTGCCGACCAGTGCTCTCGCTTCGCCCAGCCTCGCGGCGTCGTCCACGTCCGCTTCACCGCCGGCCAGCCTGGTGGCTGCGCCCTCGGTGTCGTCTATCGTTGCGGACAGCGGCTCCAACGCGGCCCCGGCGCCTTCCGCAACTTCATCCGCCGCCGCGCCGTCGCGCTCCCTGCCGTCCCGCAGATCCTCGCCTGCGCCTGCGAGTCCGGTCACAGCGCCAAAGCCGGCCAGCCCGGCGCCAGCCGCGGCCGCATCGACGGTCATCATCACTAACGCCGACGAGGGGAAGACATTCCAGGTGAAGGTCGGCACCGCCGTCATCGTATCCCTGAAGTACGACACGGGCATGCAGAACTGGATCATCGAAGCGCCCAATCCGGCGGTACTCGCGCCAGCGGCGGCTCCGGCGCCGGTGCCGAGCGTCACCGTTCAGGCGTATCGGGCGGCTGCCGCTGGCACGGCGGCGATCGGGGCCAGCGATCGGGCCGCCTGCAATCCTGGGCAGGCATGCCCGCACTTTGTCCTGGCCTTCAAGGCCACGATCGTTGTGACCTAAAGGCCGCTGTTGATGGCCGCGACGCCGAAGGGGTAGTCCTTGACCGGCTCGGGCTCAGTGGCTTCAGGTCGGGGCAGGCGGTTGTAGCAGGCAGTGAGGTCGAGCAGGCGTCCGGCCAGGCTCTTGTCCAGGGCGTCCGGCGGCAAGCGCCAGGCCCAATTGCCGCCAGCCTTGCCGGGAAAGTTGAATCGGGCGTTGGCGCCGAGCGACAGCAGATCCTGCGCCGGAAAGACGGCCATGCGCGCGACCGATTCGGAGGCCAGGCGAATCATGTCCCAGGCGACGTCGCTGGCGTCGGTGCCCAGGTATTGGCGGACAGCGTGCTTGTCGCCATCGGGCAACCGCTCGTACCAACCCAGGGTGGTGTCGTTATCGTGGGTACCGGTGTACACCATGTAGTCGGCGGTGTAGTTGTGAGGTAGGTAGGGGTTGTTGGGCTTGCCATCGAACGCGAATTGCAGCACCTTCATGCCCGGATACGCGAGTTGATCGCGGACTTCGATGACATCGGTCGTGATCAGGCCCAGGTCCTCGACGACGATGGGCAGCGAGCCCAGCTCGCGGCCCACCTGGTGGAAGAGCTGGGCGCCGGGCCCCTGGCGCCACTCGCCCTTCTCGGCCGTCTTCTGGCTGGCGGGCACAGCCCAGTGGGCGGCAAAGGCGCGAAAGTGGTCAATGCGGACCACGTCCATCAACTCGAGCATGCGGCGGAGGCGGTCGCGCCACCAGGCGTAGCCGTCGCGCGCCATGGCTTCCCAGTTGTACAGTGGGTTGCCCCAGCGCTGGCCGGTTTGGCTGAACAGATCGGGCGGAACGCCAGCCACATGGGTGGGCCGGCCTTGCGGGTCGAGCTGGAACAGGTCCGGGTGGGCCCGCACGTCCACGCTGCCGTCGGCTACGAAGATGGGGACATCGCCCACAACCTTGACGTGTCGCTCGTTGGCGTAGCGTTTGACGGCGGACCACTGCCGGTCGAACTCGAACTGCTCGAAGCGCAGAAAGCCGGCCTTGGAGGGATCGTCTCGGGCGACGGCGGCGACATAGTCGTCGAGCCAGTAAGCAGCGCGCTGGCAGAAATCCTCGAACTCGGCGCCGCCCCGGAAGCGCTTGAACGCCTCGG
>Ga0307374_10014188_pt1 | contig 10882 bp, 3 predicted proteins | sample OX3MG_FD_202532 | JGI IMG/M metagenome (GOLD analysis project Ga0307374, IMG submission 202532) | Soil microbial communities from Risofladan, Vaasa, Finland - OX-3 | ecosystem: Environmental > Terrestrial > Soil > Coastal area > Acid sulfate soil | place: Finland: Risofladan, Vaasa | collected... | reverse complement strand
CTTCGGCTTTACGTCTCAGGTCGTACAGTGCCGCAAGCGTAAAGAAGACAAAACATCCAGTCGCGCCACCATTTTCGTAGTTCTGGAAGCCATCGCTATTGTCCGGCAGCACACCACCTCCGAAGATGACACTTTTATGAATGTAATCCTTCAACGCAACGGTGATGAGATTGCCGGGCAAACCCATGTTGAACTTGTCGTATCCGACCTCTTTCATCTTCGCAAGCAGCTTGTCCATGATGGAGTTTGCCTCCGCTTTGGAAACGAGGCCATAGTGGATCGCTATTCCATTTACCCACAGAAAGTAATAGTCGTGAAGCTCGCCGTCGGCACTCCGCCACCCGCCGAGCACACCGGTCTCCGGATCGAAGAAGGTCTTGTAGTACACGTCGCGAAGCTTCGCTGCGGCAGTTCGATAGTGAGCCGCGTCGGCTGGCTTTCCAGCATGCCTAGCCATCATCTCCATGTCGCCGAGCGCGCGATAGGCGAGCGCATTGCCGTACGCGTCCTCGTGCCCGAAGCCGATCGTGTCCCACCAGTTGGAAGGGCGAGCCTTTGGAAATCCATCGGGCCAGATACCGGAGTTGCCGCTGATACTGTACTTGACTAGACCGTTGCCATTCGTGTCGGTCGAAAGCATCTTGTCAGCCCACTTCTTTATCCCTTCGTAGTTCGCGGCGAGCCACTTGTCACTCTTGCCTTCCCGCACGCAGTTTGCAGCCGAAATGAGCAGCGAAGGAAACGTGTCGGAGGACTCCACCGGGAAGTTGCCGGGAGCAGGCAGGCCATACGCATATCCCCCGGCAAGGATCAAATCCAACGTCTGTCGCACAACGTCCAGCGCGGTCAGGCCAGGAGCGAGTGGCGGGGTCAAGGCCGCGATGTCGGCGTATTCGTAGTAGCAGAAGGCACAACTCGTGCTTGCCGTGTTGTTCGCAAGCGCTCCGAGAAACGGATTGAGCTGAAGCACGTTGAGCCAGTTTCTCCGGAAGGCGTCGAAGCGCCTATCGCCACGCAGGCCGGCCAACTCAGGATAGATAGCAACAACTTCCAGCGTGTAAACGATGCGCTTTCGTTCAGGCGTCGCAGCGGGCAGCCCAAGCGTGGCAAGCGCCGCACGTCTTCTTGCCTGATAGATCAGCCCGAGGTAATCGGTCGAGTCTGCAGTAATGCGCATGGAACCCTGTCCCGGACAGTGCATGAGCGCGGGAACGCTTAGGGTGTTGTCCTTCTGGAAGACACCAAGAATAGTGCTGTGACATTTTTCCAAATTGAAGCGAAAAGTGAAAGCTTCCGGAGCTACATCTTCCGACCACTGAGCAGTCAGCGCGATCTTGCGATCGAAGAGTTCAACTGTCCACGGGGGTATGCCGTTAGCATGCTGTTGTAAGGTTCTGTACTCGACCCGATGTACATTGCCGGTAGCGGAAACTGTAGCAACATAGCCAGAGACTTCGGCAGTGCTTTGGAGAATGTTCGCACCGCGCTTCGAGAGTCCCAAGCCATCGATGTCGAGTGCCGTAAACTCAGGCGCGTTTTTTGAGAGTTGCACATCCATGCTCGCAGAGGTGAAATGGAGACCATCGTTACTCGTCTCTCCCTGTGCCCACGCTGACTGTGGTTGCTCTAAAAAGGCGGGGGCAACCATCCAAACGGCTGCCGATGTGGCTGCCTTCTTCAGAAACTCTCTGCGTTCGATCATGATTCGCTTTCTCCTCTTCCGCGGTGGCGACTTAATCTACAATCGGTTCTGCGTTTCCCGCCGAGACCCCAATTGTGGCAAGGGCCTCCAGCTAATACGTAGAAAGCGTTCTGTCTTGGAAAGTGGAAAGTACCGTGATAGTGCATTTTTCGCCTATTTATTAATAGAGCGAAGTCTTACGTTGCACGCCGCAACTATCACTATGAACATTTCCGATGTTTCCCTCGCCTTAATAACCTGTGGTGCAACTGAACAGTTCCCAACCTAGCTGGCCACGTAATTGGATCGTGCGACTTCGATCCAGAGGCGCGTGAACGGCACTTGCGCCGGAATTCGCAGTTACTGCGATGCAGCCCGCACCCTGAGTTGCTCGCGGGTGCGACGGCCATGACGCAGAATGTCATGGGCATGGCATCACCATGTTCGGTCATAAGGCTCCTCCACTGCAGGCGCACTTGACGATTCGAAAGCTTTTCCATATCACCTGGGCACTACCCAGGCTCTTTCACCGACACAATCCTAACTGGGCCGATCAGTCCGGAAGGGAGGAGAGGCGAATGCGAACTGAATTTATGTACATTGGTTTTGGTCAGCCGCGATTCTATCGGCAAACCTGCGTCTCCGATTAATCGGTTCGGCCAAAGATTGACCACCGTTACTTCGAGATCGTTGCCCGTCGTCTTCAGGATGCCTGTGAGGTTCACTCGTGCGGGCTTCGTCCAAACGACCCCTAAATCGCGGCCGTTGAGACGCACGGAACCGACCTCATGCAATTCACCTAAGTCGAGCAGCAGCCGTGTATCTTTCGCCGGGACGCTCTTGAGGTCGAATTTCTTTCGATACACGGCGGTGCCAGAATAGAATTTGATACCGGGTTCGTGCCGTGTTGTCCAGTCGACAAGGGGATCGAAGATTACCTTCTTCGGGCCGCCCCACTTCGGATCGAAGCTCACCTCCCAACCGCCGGATAGCGTGAGTTGGATTCGTTCAGCATGTGGGTAATTCGTCGTGGCCGTTCCCGCAGCGTTTGCACGAATGGGCTTGCGGAAGACGACAAAGGCGGAGCCGCAAGGGTCAAATTCCAGCGGAATGACAGTGCGGTCGCCTTCTTGCCGAAACGCTACAACACCGCGTATCGTGCCCGTGACTGGATCCCATAACTCCGGTTGCTTGCCTGCGACACGGAACGTGCATTCCAACTTTTCTGCGGGTTGCCAATGGCTAGTGACGAAATAGATATCGGTGTCGTCCATCCTCCGATGGATCCAATGAATCACGCCCGCCGGGCTCAGGCCGGTATACTCGAAGTCGGGTGGAATTCCAATATCCTGTAAAGTCTGTCGAGCGGACTGGCCCGGGATCAAGTACCCAGCACCCATCTGCCGCCTCATCACGGCTGAACGGTTTCGGTCACTCCCCCACAACTGCGCGACGAGGGCATTGAATTTTTGCTCTTCGTCTGGTTGCAATGGTATTCCGGCGAGGCCTGTGGGTGGCGGGCCGACGACAGTAGCGCCCGCTTCGATCAAGCGTGCCACCTTTTGCAGCGCGTCGAGCGCCATGGGCTGATTGTTTGGCAAAATAAACACTCGATAGCTCATGCCATCCGGCAGAACGATGCGTCCGTCTTTGACGCCCATCCTTGTGAGCAGGACATCCGCATTGGAACAGTCGTAGTCGTAGCCCTCGCCCAGGGTGGGATGGACAATCTTCATCGGCTCGCCGTCTCCGATGTTGTCGCCCTTATAGAAGATGGCGTCGGCGACAAATTTTCCCTGCTGCAACATATAGGAGCAGCGGGCGAGATAGGTATTGAAGGCCGGTACCTGCTCCCACCATGTGATTCGAGGATCGTAATGCGTACCGGGAACATAGTCGTAGCCAGGCTTGGCAGTCAGCGAAGGGGAGTGGCTGAAGTTGTGAACGCAGATACGGTTGACGCCGTCACAAAATGCCTGATCGCCCACGGGCTTCATGTCGAAAGGAGATTCTTCCCATTCCGGCCCCATGCTGGTGAACGCCTCATCCATATTGACCGGCATCCCATAGATGTGACTGGCGCAAGCGGCATTGCGCGCCAAAAACCGATCTTTCGGCTTGGGGCGATGAAAGCAAGGCATCCAGAATTCAGCCATAGGCAGATCCACCTTGCAGGTGTTTTTTAGCAAGTCGGCCTCATGCAGATTCGGGCCAGCGGCTTCTGAATAAAAGATCAAACCATTTTCTTTACATAATTTCTCGAGATGGCCGTAATGACAGTCGGCCATCAGATCGCTGACCGTTTTTTTATAGTCCCGCTGCACTTGCTGGCGGGTGACGGCATCGGCCATCTCGATTCCCGCCGGTTCCAATGGGCGACGGATCGAAACATAGCGATCTGTCTCGCCGCCCGCGAGACAGCCGGTCAAGGCAGGCAAGTAGGGGATCAGATCGTACCCGCGGCGTTTCTTGAATTCTTCCGGAAAGTTCTTCGTCCATGTGAAGTCGCCGCCCTCCCAACTGTCATCCTCAATCCCGACGATTCCTTTGCGTTCTTCGGGAGACATTTCCTTGAGCACCGGCGCCATGGTGACTTCCCACAACTGGTCGAGCGCTTCGGTGCTCATCGCATCGGAAAAATATCCATATAGGTTGTGGTGTCCTGTCGCGACTTGCGAAAAGCGCAGGATTTTCCAGTTTCCGGCGGGCGGCTGCCAAATCAGGCGCCCGGTGGAATCCATCTTCGAGGTGAGGTCGACGACCTGACTGACAGAGAAACCAGCGGCGTCTGGAACTGCCAAGACGGCCACGTCGCGACGGTAGCCGGAGGAAAAAGGATGCCGCGATGTCGAGGTTCGATCGGGTTTTTCCTGGGATGCGAGGGCAGGCAGGACCCCCTCGAATGTTCCCGGACCCTGGACTGCGGTTTCGGTCCACACCAAAATCTGGTTTCCGTACTCTTCGGCGATGGCTCCGGATGTGCCAGCCAATCCCATGGTCAGACAAAACTTCAGGCCCAGGCGCGAGGCTTCCCTGGCAACGTAGCGGATGCGCTCGCGCCATAGCGGAGTCCAGGCTTGCAGCGGCGGGAATGGAATTGGGGTGGTGTGAAAATCATCGTAATCCGTGCTTGGGACGAATTGATATTCGAAGCGGTTATCTTTATCAACCAGAATTCGTTTGGGAATGTCCCGCGGCATATCGCCTGCAGCAACGCTATAGAGAATGAACCCTGCAATGCCTTTTGCCTTCATCTGCTCAAGGTCATACGTCATGGCTGCAGGCGTGGTATCGACTCCCACCCACATCCAGAAAACCCATGGCGCAGCGGAGTCCGGGGGATTTGCAAAGCCAGCCGACAATTCCGACTGAAGCAAGTTCAGGGCGGAGACCGCGCGCGGACCCTCTCCTGGTTGGCGGATCGCAGATTGGCCCGGATCGAGAGTGTCATCACCGACCGCCGTGACGGCTCGCCAGGGCGAGCCCATTAGTGGAGAAGCCGCCGCGAGGGACGCGCTGACACCTATGCGCTGCAGAAATTTGCGTCTGTTCATCTAGAAAGTATCTCTCCCTTTGGAATTTCCGCGCCCTGGCTGATTCATTGTTCCGATGCGGTAGCTGCCGAGCGTGCTGGAATGCGTAAGACACCGGATGTCGGTCAGGCTGCGCCAAGGATTACCGCCCCTGAAGCACTTGAGAAAGGTGAGCGGGATTCTTGTTGCCGAAGTATAGGACGAAAAATCCACCGCGCTGTGAGCGCCGTGTTTGCGGCCCTCACAGCACGGTGATTGGGGTTAGAAGTTAAAACGCGCGGTAAGCTGGGCTATACGAGGATCGTTTGACTGTCCCAGAGTCACCACTCCGTAGTTGGTAGCACCAGGAGTTGTGCCGGGACCGCCGAAATTGGGCGTGTTGAGAACGTTGAAGAATTCGGCACGGACCTCCAAGCTATCGCTCCCATGGATCTGGAAAGTTTTGAAGAGTGAGGCGTCCGCGAGGGGGTGCACGATTGTTCGGACAGACTCCATACGTGGGCCGACTGTATTGAGCGTGAAGGCGTAGTTCTGTCGGAAGGCTGGTATAGATGAAGGGCTATCGCATCCCGGCGCGGAGGAAGTTGTCATGACCTTGACGCCTGCCTGGTTCTCATAGCAGGTATTGAACATTCTCTGATCCGTAGGGTTAGCTATGCGGGGATCCGCCAGCTCTGTAACGTTGCCCGGATTCCCGAAAAGCGCACCATTGTAGGCCCGGAGGATGCCGTTCAACTGCCAGCCGCCGAGGATGGCCCGCTCATAGCGCGGACTACTGGAGAAACTCGGCAGTTCATAGATCACGGCTAAATTCCCCATCAGGGTAGGGTTTCCGTCCTCGAAACGCTCTGGGGACCTGTCCGTTGCATTCAGGTATTGGAAAGATTCCATCATCTTTTGCCAGGTGAAAGTTCCCAGGACGCTCAAACGATGGCCCATGCGCTTGTTGAGGGTGACTTGAAGCGCGTTGTACAAAGCTTCTCCCGAGGGGATATCGAGCTCGGTGACGGCTCCAAACTCCGGGAATGGGTCGAGCAGGAACTGCCGCTGGATCGTGGCCCCATTCAGATTTCCATTGGCTGGAATTTGGCCAGCCATGGGATTGGGAACCTTGGTTTGCAGGTAGGTGATGCCAGCCGGACCCTGGTTGTAGTACTGGGCCGGGAGCGCGTTGATGTTATTGTTCACCCCCCAATTCCAGGTCTTGTTGCCTGCGTAGGCAAGCTGCAGCACCATGTTTGCCGGCAGTTGGGTCTGCGTACTCACGGTCCATTGCAGGATGCTTGGGTTGATGTGCGGGGCAATGAAGGTAATGTTCTGTCCCACTTGGGTCGAGAGGCCAAGAGAACTGCCGCTGGGCTGATTCACTCCCCCTGGGAAGGGATTGGCGAGGCTAGTGAAGGGATGGGTGCTGTCAGTTGTCGCGGTGTAGTCCGTTAGAGCAGTGAATCCCTGCCCATTCGGGCCTTCGATTGAGTTGATGAAGATGAGCCCGGCGCCGCTATGCAGCACGGTTCGCGGGTTCAGCTCGTAGGAGACTCCAAAGCGCGGCTGAAATTCATTGTATTGCGGCTTATAATAAGCGCGGTTTGAGGGAGATGCGAATTCCAGACCGCCCAGCAAGTTGAGGCCGGATACGGAACCCTGAAGCGGGTTGGTGCAGGTGGTGCAGAACCCGGTGTTTAGCCGGTTGTGACGTTCGGTGTAAGGCGCCTCATACTCCCAGCGCAAGCCCATGTTGAATGTCAGCTTTTTGGCGGCGCGCCAATTGTCCTGAATAAAGTACGCCTGGTAGGGTTGCCTGATGGCGAAGGCCGGGTAGATCTGGTACCCTCCCGAGGAAGGATAACCCAGCAAAAGGGAGGCAATTGGGTTACCGGAGGACGCGTCGGCACCAACTCGAACGTTGACGGAGTTCTGCTGCGTGAACTCGCGGTTATATGTGAAGGTTGTCAGGCCGCTGAACGGATTTTGAGCGTTGTAGAGGTGCAGTTCCCCTTCAAAGCCAAAGCGTAGATCATGCGTGCCAATAATTTTTGAAACGATCGCGGCGCTGGTGCCATAAGTGTCCTCGCTGACCTGGCTGCCGGAACCGGCCTGGAGGCCAGTGTAGTTGTCGGAGAACGAAAGACCCGGAAAGGTCGGATACGTCAAGCCATTGCCGCCGATGCCAAGACTGGAGATATTGTAAGGAGCGCCCTTATAGACCACGCCGAAGGGATGGTAGTTGACACCGATGCGGGCGTCCACCACCCAATCACGGGGCAGCACACTCACATAGTCGAAGCTGCCGCCATGGTTATTGCGATAGACATCAGCGTCCTCGCCGGATGGCCCGATCGGCGTTGGATACCCCAGGTTGGGTATTTGCTGATTGAGGATTTGATTGTCAAAGACTGCGCTCCACTTGTTGTTTTCATTAATGGAATGATCAACGCGCGTAATGATGGAATAATATTTTTCGGGTATGGAAACGTCGTTGGAAACGTAGTTGATAATCGGGGACAGGTTGGCATTGGGGGCCGGATAGGATTTCAACAAGGCTATGCCGGTGGGGCTAAAGCGATTGGCCGGAATCTTATCATTCGGGAAGGGAGTGCGGTTGTTGTTGGCGTCGAGGGTGAGAGGATCGTAGATCTGTACGCCGCCACCGGGGTTGCAGACGCCGTTGGCGTTAAAACCTCCTGGGCAAAGCGCGGAGAAATCGCCGCTATCCTCCGCCGCAGTAGGAACGAACTCCGCTATTCCAGCACCGCCGCTATACCCGGTAGTGCCGCGCAACTGGATGCGCTCGTAGGCAACCATAAAGAATGTCTTGTGCCTGAGGTGAGGAATTGGGACCGGGCCGCCGAGTTCAAAACCGGGCTGGTTCCATGTTGCGTTGCTGCGCGCTGTGGGTGAGGAAGGGTTGATGGCTCCGTGCTGGTTGGGAACGCGCTCATAGGCGTTGGCGTCAAGGTAGGTATTGCGGAAGATATAGTACGCGGTGCCGTGATAATGGTCCGTGCCGCTGCGCAGGATGGAGTTGATTACGGTTCCGCTGCCGTGCCCGTACTCGGCATCGTACAGTGCGGTCTGGACCTTTACCTCCTGCACGGAGGCCAGGGGTGCGGTGAATGCTGTATAGGGTCCGCCCTGAGAGGTGCCGATGCGCTCGAGAGCATCGTCCGGGACACCATCGATCGTGGGTCGGGTATAGCCGTTCACACCATTTCCAGAAGTCGCGCTGGGACCGCCGCCCCAAGGGACGAGTGTACTGCTGACGTGGCCCCCTATATATGCGCTGTCATAGGCTCCGGCCGCGAGCGAGGCGACCATGTCTGGGACCTGCCCCTCGTTGGGAAGGTCGTGCACTTGCTGCTCTGTGAACGTTTCTCCTATATTCGCCGACGCCGGATTGACAAGTTCGCTACCTGCGGTGACAGTGACCGTCTGACTGGAGCTGCCGACACTGAGCGTAAAGTCCGTTCTCACATCGCCGCCCGCAGTCAGAACAATGCCGTTGCTCGTTCCCGTTTTGAAGCCTGGGGCTTTGACGGTAATGTTGTACGTATCAGGCGTGATAAAGGGAATGGAATAGCCGCCAGTGCTATTGCTGACGGCCTTGGTTGAGAAGTGAGTGGTGACCGCGGTGGCCGTGACGGTCGCGCCGGCAATCTTCGCCCCCGTAGTGTCGGAAAGCTGCCCGGTGAGGCTACCTAAGTATTTCTGTGCATGAGCGGGAAGCGCGCATAGGATGATCAGCACCATTCCCACATAACAAATGTTCAGCAGGGCAACCATCGTTTCCCTGCTGATATTCTGGCTCGCGCCTACTGTCTGTTTCATCAAAATCAATTCCTGGTTCATGTGATAAGCCCCCTTTTTCGCCACTCATCGACAACTTCGCCGCAAGTCACGGATTGCTTCGGCGCCAGCGTGCTAGTTTGCCCAGAGAATGCGCGCGAAGCCGCCCCTCAGCGGTTCCACTACCAATCTCTGGTGCACTGCATTTCTGGTTGTCGGCATTTGGCGCGCAGGAATCATGGATCTCGACTCCGACGTGGAAGGTATTCATTCGGCTGTAACTTGGCAAAGGTAAAATAACCGCATTTTGTTCTTTGCGTTGAGCGCAAATATTTGAGATGGGCTGCGGGGTTCAACCCAACGCTAGATCGATGTCGGATTGGCCGAAAATATCTTTTGGATAGAACTGGTCGACGTTCTCAGCAGTGAGCAGTTGCACCCGGGCATATAGGGCTGGCGGAATGACTCTGTGGCGCAGAATATCTAGCGCGAGTTGAAGCACACTCTCACCATAGCGCTCTGGGAAAAAGGCAACGGAGCCGAAGAGTCGTGTATCAGGAAGCCGCAATTCCCGGCGGGCCTCCGGAATCGCACCAAGTCCCACAGCCAGACAAAGCCTGCTGCGACCCGCCTCTTCAAACGCGCGCAGCGCGCCCAGCACCGCAAAGTCATTAATGCCGGTCAGCAATGTTCGCCTTTTCGGTACGGACTGTAAATATTTGCGGGTAAGTTCAAACGCCCGGATGAATTCGCCACGCGACTCGAGATGCGTGGTGAGCCACGACCCAGCCGCATTTTTTCGCAGCACGGACTGCGCGCTGGAAATACGCATATGCGGCAGTGAGCCGGCAATCTCCAAATCGAGCAGCAGCAATTCGTCCCACTTTTCATCCCATTCCTTCTGCGCGGCCCGCAGGAGAGCTTTGCCTACCAACAAGCCAACTTTATGGTTGTCCACACCGAAAAATGCCGCTCCGGGCTGCGGAATTTCAAGCGCAATTACAGGAATGCCGGCCTCGCTGAATCGATTGGAGAGTTTCGCTGCGATGCGCTCGTAGACTTGAAACTCGATCGCCAAATCCACCTTCTGCTGTATCAGCGTCTCCACGTTTCGCAGCGCAGTCTTCTGGCTGTACTGGTTGTCCAATTCAATCAGGTCCACCTGGTGCTCATTGGCGGCCCAGCGAAGGCCCTGCCCCACAGCGATCGAAAAGGAATCATGACCCTGGGCCGCATAGCCGATGCGAAATCGCTTGCCGCTCAGAATCCGCAGGTTCGACGTGTACCTAAGACGCTCTGCTCTCCGCAGGAAGCCCTCGTGCTCAAGTGTCCGAAGCAGGCGGAAACATATGGTCCGCTCCATCCCCGTCCGTTCCATAATTTCGCTGAGAGACAGGGCATGTCCCTCGTCGTTGAGTTCGCGGAGCAAGGTACAGGCACGAGAGACCGATTGCAGTATGTAGCCAGGTTCCTTCGCGATGACAATATCTTTCCGGTTGGCGGACACGACGCGATTCTAGCACCAGAAGGCGGCCTTGCAGGATGGCAGGATCAGGAGAATTATTGCGGCGTCCGCAATTTCACCAAGAAGTGTTTGGCATTGCATCCGCAAACAAATCGCTGTTTGACCGGTACACGCTACGGTAACAGTACTTGTCCTGAATCGACATCGTAAATCACCGGCAGGCGCATCTATGTAAATTAGGCATACTAGCCCAGGAGCCAGCATTCCATGGATGCCCGACCCTTCGCAAGCGCTGACGGGACTTGCCTTCCCCCTTCACTCGCCAGGACAATAGGGCCAAATCGTCCCTGTCGCCGCTTACAACAGCATTCCTCTCACCCATATCACTATCACTGCGAAGACTTTGTTGAATGACTG
>Ga0307374_10014186_pt1 | contig 10883 bp, 7 predicted proteins | sample OX3MG_FD_202532 | JGI IMG/M metagenome (GOLD analysis project Ga0307374, IMG submission 202532) | Soil microbial communities from Risofladan, Vaasa, Finland - OX-3 | ecosystem: Environmental > Terrestrial > Soil > Coastal area > Acid sulfate soil | place: Finland: Risofladan, Vaasa | collected... | reverse complement strand
ACTCTTTCATCAGTCTCTTGATATTGCAAATAGAATCTATCTTACGGAAATCAAGGCAGCAGTTGCCGGAAATACCTATTTCCCTCCCATAAACCATCGTCTGTGGCATGAAATCAAGCGTGAACATCACCCCCATGATTCAAAACATCCTTATGATTTCGACTTTGTCATCTATGATAGAAGATAAACTACTCCGCCTGTGCCGTTAACACAGTTACAGGTGGAGTCTGGTAGTTCACAACACCGGCATACCACGCTGGCTCCCCACCTCAGACAGTTACTGCCTGGTGGCGTTAGCATACAACGCCCAATTCAACACCACCCTAGCCACATTTTACCCCGGCTACAGTTTGACATGCATGTGTAGACATGCTTTCACTCGCCGCAAAAAAAATCTGAAAAGACTCAATATCAATCACTGCGTTTTCAATCCTTCGCTCCACCTGGATATCGTTACCAGGTACCGCCGAAAGTGCACCACCGTCCGAATGCTTGATCAGCTAAAAACCATCTGCACGGAACTAGCTTAAAAATAAGACTGTGAGCTATTGGAATTCAACAGTGAAAGTGATCACATCCATTTGCTTCAGTCGCTAAATCCAAAAGCGGACCCTCAATCTCTGTTAACAATCTCAAGACGTTATCCAGACATTATATTCGCAAGGAATTCAATACAGAGTTAAAGAAGATTTACTGGAACAAATCTGTATTCTGGATCCGGAGTTATTGCAACCTGTCCCGTAGCGGAGTGCCTTTGTCCATTCTCAAACCATAAATTGAGCAACAGAACGCGCCTAAGTGACCGCAACACCGTCAGTGGCGCTTCACCCCATCCGGCTTTATTGCCACTATGAATGGTGCACTGCGGCACAAAATCCAGGTAGATCTGCCCTATTTTTTTAGAATATAAACCTGTGGCAACGGAAACCCATTGAAATTGCTTGCATAGGCTGTTGTATAGGCTCCGGCATTCGGAATATACACATAATCGCCTTCCTTAAGATCGGCAGGCAACATTTCATCACGCATCATGATATCCATTGAATCACAGGTTGGCCCTGCGACGGTGCATGGAATTTCATCCTGCCCATCATGATCGGTATAAACCTCGTACTGAAAACCTTCATGCGTTTCCATCAACCCCTGAAAAACACCAGAATCCAAATAAACCCATTTTGTACCCGCTCGTATGGCCGTACCCACAACACGGCTAATGAGGTAGGCAGAATCGGAAACCATGTAACGACCGGGTTCTGCCATGATTCGAATGGATGACGGTAAATCTACAATCGCGTCATTAACTGACTCCCCAATTTTTTCAATTGAAGGTATCGGCTTAACATGCCTTACAGGATATCCCCCCCCTATATTCAGCAAACGCGGTTCCAGACCCGCTTCAATCATGAGATCAAACACCATTTTTGCATTGTCAATTCCAACATGCCAATTTTCGACATTCCGACATTGCGAACCGACATGGAATGTCACTCCAGCAAGATCAGCTCTTAAATCAACAGCCTCCTGTATGATTTCCTTGCATTCAGTCAACGTAGCCCCAAATTTACCTGATAATGGCCAATCAGACCCCAGGTTTTGTGTGTCCACCCTCAGATACAGGCTCGCATCAGGTTTAACGCTATAAATCTTTTTCAATTCATCCACACTATCCAGCACGTACCATTGAACCCCTTTAGCTGCGGAATACTCAAGGTACTGGCGTGACTTTATCGGATTGCTGTAATAAATTTCATGAGCAGGAACTTTAAGTTCTAGCAAGGCGTCGAGTTCAGCAATTGAAGCCACTTCAAATCCAACCCCTTCCTCAATGAGGACTTTGGCAATTTCAGGATGAGGATTGGCCTTGAAAGCATAATGGGGATGTACGCGTGGCATGGCTGCCTTAAATCGACGTGCCTTAATTCGAACCAAATCCAAATCAATCAAAAGAAAAGGTGTGGTGGTGCCGTTTTTCACGGCCTCTTTGACATACTTGAAATCGAGACTGACTTCCGGGTGTGTGTCATAGATTTCAGCAAAGGAATCAATCATCAACTTCTCCGGCAAAAAAATAATCGGGATTCTAGGAAAAACCAGCAAACGTCCGCCGCGTATATTTGGCGAACGGAAAACAAGATCTCCTGAGACTTGTCATGATGACCTCCTTATAATGCAATTTCCAAACAACAACCGGAATGTCTTCATCCTGGCTTTTTCTAATTCCGATATAACTTAGTTTCTAAAAACGCGAATTATAAAATATGCAAGTCCAAATGTCGCGCGAAAAATACAACTGGACTTGAATTTACGTGAGACGAAAAAAAACGCCTCGCCATATTCATGATGTAGTCCCATATCGGTAAGTGAGTTAAAATCCGGAGAATTAACCTGGAGACCCATTACATGAGTATCAAAAGTGATAGATGGATTCGGAAAATGGCCTATGAACGGCAAATGATTGAACCCTTTGAACCGAATCAGGTTAAAGAAGCCAATGGCCATAAAATCGTTTCTTATGGTACATCAAGTTATGGGTATGACATTCGATGTGCGGATGAGTTCAAACTTTTCACCAACATCAATACAACCATCGTTGATCCAAAAGACTTTGACCCCAACAATTTTATTGATGTTTCAGGAAAAGGCTACTGCATTATTCCCCCAAATAGCTTTGCATTGGCAAGAACCATAGAATATTTCCGAATCCCACGTAATGTTCTAACCATTTGTCTTGGGAAATCGACTTACGCACGCTGTGGAATTATCGTTAATGTCACGCCGTTTGAGCCCGAATGGGAAGGGTATGTAACACTCGAATTTTCAAATACGACACCATTACCTGCAAAAATCTATGCCAATGAAGGCATTGCCCAGGTTATATTCTTTGAGTCAGATGAAACCTGTGAAGTCTCATATAAGGATCGAGGTGGGAAATACCAAGGGCAAACAGGAGTTACGCCCCCACGAACATAAAGACGGTTCAGACCTTATCCAGATTACGACAATTATGTATGGACGCTGCTCTTTCGTTTCGGGATAGATAGGCATAGAATAATGACAGCCCTTAACACAGGATATTTAACATTTACCTCCATGTGTTTCTGGCTAGGTGCGGGAATCCCTAGTCTATCCCAGATGATTTCCGGTAAGTATGGCAACATACGATCTGCCTTAGCCTATTTCCTCTCGTATGCCTCACATCAGATCGTAACATCGAACAGGAGGATATCAATGCAATCTCTGTTCATGGAAACAGAACTTACTATCCATAAATTCCGGTTGCAACTAGAACCTAAGTCACTAACAGCCCAATCTATTGATCGTAATGACTCTTGGAAGAAAATAGCTGAAATAGCCCGTGAAGAACATCACGATGCCATTGCCCGTTTTCTTGAGAACATAACCATCCAACTATCTGATTCACCAATTCGACAATAGCTATCCACAACAAGCGATCTCCCACCACCTCATACCGGGCATGAGGTGGTGGAACACATCCTGCCATAAAATATGTCCTCATGAAAACATGAAGACGATAATATTGATAAATTTTGGATAATGATAAATATGATTAAGTCACGCCTGATGGAAGAAACCCTGAACAGTGAAAATGTATGGCATGGAAGCTTGCTTGATTTAAGAATCGACAAGGTAAGATTACCCAACGGAAAGGAAACCGTACGCGAATATGTCCTCCATCCCGGCGCAGTCATGATTATACCATTACTTGAAAATGGCCATATCGTACTCATCCGCCAACACCGCTATCCCCTTCACCGTGATTTTATTGAACTTCCTGCCGGGAAATTTGATGAAGGGGAAGACTGGCTGGGTACTGGACAACGTGAACTCCTTGAAGAAACTGGCTATACCGCTGATTATTGGGCCAAGCTAACCACCCTCTATCCCTGCATAGGTTATTCCAATGAAAAAATAGTCCTTGCGTGTGCGAAAGGGTTGCATCTGGCTCCACAAATCAAAACTGATCATGATGAATTTCTTGAAATTTTTAACCTGACCTTACAGGAGGCGCTAAAAATGATTCATTGTGGGGAAATCGATGATGCTAAAACCATAGCCGGATTACTATGGTTAGCAACCTTCAACATCAATCAGGTGTTCTGAATGACAATGTTAGGGAATAGGCCACTCCCATCCTTTGCCTTCAAACTGATTCGGGCTGCAGCTTTCCGGGCGATTTCCCGGTAAATCCTGCTGGTTTCACTATCCGGTTCAGCGACCACGGTAGGACGACCCGAATCTGTCTGCTCACGGATATGAATATCAAGGGGCAAAGATCCTAAAACTTCCACGCCATAATCCGCGCTCATGCGTTTTGCACCCCCTTCCCCGAAAATTGGCTCGACATGACCACATTTACTGCAGACATGCAGGCTCATATTCTCAACGATTCCAAGAATAGGGACATTAACTTTTTCAAACATCTTCAGTCCCTTTCGGGCATCAAGCAAAGCAATATCCTGGGGTGTCGTCACAATAATCGCACCCGTAACAGGCACTTTCTGAGCCAGGGTCAGTTGGATATCTCCCGTCCCTGGCGGCAAATCCACGATCAGATAATCCAGATCCTTCCACCGGGTGTCACGTAAAAGCTGTTCCAGGGCCTGTGTAACCATAGGGCCACGCCATACCATGGGTGTTTCAGGATCAATCAGGAACCCTATGGACATCGCCTGAATCCCATGCCCTTTCATGGGCTCCAGACTCTTGCCATCAAGCGTATCAGGACGGCCAGTCAGCCCTAGCATGGTCGGCTGGCTCGGGCCATATATATCCGCATCAAGCAAACCAACCTGCGCCCCTTCCATATGAAGAGCAAGGGCAAGATTAACCGCAGTCGTTGACTTCCCTACCCCGCCCTTTCCCGAAGCAACTGCTATGATATTCTTTACACCCGGAACAAGCTTCACTCCCTGCTGGGTCTGGTGGGCCGCTATCTCTGAAGTCACCACGACATGGCAGTCGTCGACCCTCGCCACTTCAAATAGATGGGCGCTGATCGCCTTTTCCAGGTCTGCCGCCATACTGGCACAAGGGTAACCTAGCACAATCCCGATTTCGGATTTGCCATTCTCAATATGGATACTGCGCACGGATTTGCTGGCTACCAGATCCATACCTGTATCGGGATTAATAAAGGTCCTTAGGGCTGCTTCAATTTGTGATGTGCTTACGGACATTGCATACGTTCCCTGTGCTAAAATAACTCAAGTTTAAATTTGCTGATTTTAATCCATTATAACACCAGGTGCATGCATCAGGTCTCAAAGACCACTGCTTATACCGGAAAACCAAAAATGACACGTAAAATTCTTGTAACTTCAGCTCTACCCTATGCTAATGGAAGCATCCATCTTGGACACCTAGTTGAGTACATTCAAACGGATATATGGGTGCGGTTCCAAAAAATGCAGGGAAATGAATGCTATTATGTCTGCGCCGACGATACCCACGGTACACCAGTTATGCTACGCGCACAAAAAGAAGGAATTACACCCGAAACACTTATCGCACGCATGCATACCGAACATCTGTCTGATTTCACAAGTTTCCATATCAGCTTCGACAATTATTATTCAACCAATTCAAATGAAAACCGTGCACTTTCAGAATCAGTTTTCAAACGACTTCAATCAGCTAATCTCATTAGCATTCGTGAAGTCGAACAATTCTATGATCCTGAAAAAAAAATGTTTCTTCCAGATCGGTTCATCAAGGGCGAATGCCCTAAATGCCATGCCAAAGATCAATATGGAGATTCCTGCGAAGTATGTGGTTCAGCTTATGATCCGATTGAACTTATTGAACCTCGTTCAGCCATTTCTGGAGTGGAACCCGTTCGTAAATCTTCAGAGCATTATTTTTTCCGTTTAAGCGAGTGTTCCCAATTTCTGAGGAAGTACGCTACTGAAGCTCACCTTCAACCAGAAGCGGCCCATAAAATGGATGAATGGTTTGAACAAGGCTTGAAAGATTGGGACATTTCCCGTGATGCGCCCTATTTTGGCTTTGAAATACCTGGCACACATGAAAAATATTTTTACGTCTGGCTTGATGCACCCATAGGGTATATGGCGAGCTTCATGAACCTTGCCAAACGCATCTCCCTTGATTTTGGAGAATATTGGGGAACAGATGCCAAAAGCGAGCTCTACCATTTCATTGGCAAGGACATTCTCTATTTCCATGCCTTATTTTGGCCTGCAACATTGCATTATTCAGGATTCCGAACACCCACCCGGATTTTTGCCCATGGATTTCTCACTGTAGATGGCGAAAAAATGAGCAAATCCCGAGGGACCTTTATTACTGCACGTAGTTTTCTGGAACACTTTAATCCTGAAACCCTGCGCTATTATTTTGCAACCAAGCTTACAAATCACATTGAAGATATCGATCTGAACTTTGATAATTTTATTAGCCGGGTTAACAGTGATCTTGTAGGAAAATTCATCAATATTGCTTCCCGTACCGCAGGTTTTATCCAGAAACAGTTTCAGGGAAAATTGGCCAGTACGCTGGACAATCCTGGCCTGCTTGAAACCTTTTCAAAAGCGGCACCGATTATTTCTGATGCCTATGAGGCCCGTGAATATAGCCGTGCTATCCGGGAAATCATGCGGCTTTCAGATCTTGCCAACCTCTATATAGACGAAAACAAACCCTGGATAATGGCAAAGAACGCCAATGAAGATAAAAGGCTTCATGAGGTGCTTACTGTCGCAATCAATGCTTTCCGACTGCTTACGCTATATCTTAAACCCGTACTGCCTGCCATGGCTGAAAAAATTGAAGGCTTTTTGCAAATTCCACCTATGAGCTTTAAAGACTGCAATACATACCTTCTTGACCACACTATCGCACCCTATGAACACCTATTGCAGAGAGTAGAAATGGAAAATGCGGAAAAACTAATAAAGGCCAACAGAGACAATCTTGCTAGCACAGTCTCCCGGGAGATCATGCCGGACAAGGACATTTCAATATCTATTGAGGATTTTCAGCGAATTGATTTACGAGTTGCACAGATTCTTTCAGCAGAAATAGTTGAAGGCTCCGACAAGTTATTAAGGCTTACACTAGATATTGGGGAATCAAAAAAAACAGTTCTTTCTGGAATCCGGACTTCCTATAGTCCAGAAAAACTAATTAACCGTCTCGTTATTATGGTCAACAACCTTGTCCCAAAAAAAATGCGCTTTGGGCTATCGGAAGGGATGGTGCTTACTGCTGGCGACACGGATATCTTTTTGATAGCTCCCGATATAGGTGCTAAACCGGGTATGAAGATCCACTGACAGGCTTTCTAGCCAGGCATCCTTATTTAAAATATGGAACGACGAGTGATCATCCATCATCCCCCCCCTTACAGTCTCGAACGGTCAAGCCTGGAAAAAATGACCCGTATCGACACATTTCGTGCAACCGGACCAGGGGGGCAGCATGTCAACAAAACCAGTTCGGCTGTTCGCCTTACCCACCTACCATCTGGGACCGTTGTGATTGCTCGGGACAGTTCATCCCAGTTGCGCAATCGCGAAACCGCATTTTCAAGACTGATTGAAAAACTCAAAATACTAAATCATGTCCCTAAAAGAAGGCTTGCTACCCGCCCAACGAGAGCTTCACAAATCCGACGGGTTGAAGAAAAAAAACTGCATGGACGCATCAAGGCATATCGCAAGACACTGGATCAGGATTGATCATCCGTCGGTTCCCGTGTTCTGACGATTACGCTTAGAAGGGATATAGGCATATTCAAACCAGATATTTTCCCGACCTACCAAAGAAGCAAGTGAATCAACCAATTCATCAGAAGGATTGAGTCGCCACTCCTTACCCAGTTTCAAATCACAGCAAGCCTTATCGTTCTCGTAATGAATAATTACCTGCACCTTGCCCCCTTTATGCAGGGCAAATCGGGAGACAAACTGGGAAACATCTGCAATCCCCTGAATGTTTAGATGCAAATTTATTGCGAACTGTTCCCGAGCCAGCGCCAAATCAAAAAGCCGTTCGGCATTGATACGCAACCCACCAGAAAAATGGTCAAAATTTGCTTTTCCTTCAACAATAAGCAGCGCGTCTTCCTGAAGAAAATTGCGATTCCTGTCAAAGAGATCACTAAAAACCACCACTTCCATTGCCTGGGTGCCATCTTCCAAACTAACAAGTGCCATCTTGCCACGTTTGCTCATAACGGTTCGAATACCGGATACTACACCAGCAAGTAATATCATTTCCTTGCCAGCAACTAGCTCAGCAAGACGCCGGGGTACAAGAGGAGCAATTTCCTGATGCCAGGCGCTAAAGGGATGCCCGGAAAAATAATAACCAAGGCTCTGTTTCTCGTTTATTAGTTTCTCTCTGGCAGGCCAATCAGGGACAGAAATAACAGAATGCATCTGCATTGAAGATTCATCAAATAGTTCAAAAAGACTATTCTGGTTAGACATCCTGTCAGCCTGTTCTGCCACATCCACAGCCATACCAATGGATGCAAACAAAGACGCACGATTAATATGAAGAGAGTCAAACGCCCCGCATCTAACCAAAGCTTCGAGCACTCTACGGTTGACCAACCGTCTATCTACACGTTTGCAAAAATCAAATATGTCCTTGAAAGCTCCATCAATACTTCTAGACTTCACAATCGAATCTATTGCAGATTCACCTGTTCCTTTTATTGCGCCAAGCCCATAACGAATTTCCTTAGACGAAACCGGAACAAAACGAAAATCGCTCAAATTGATATCCGGGGGCAAAATTGTCAAACCATTTTGCTGGCAATCATCCACAAAAATCCTGACCTTATCCGTATCATCCATATCAGATGATAACGTTGCAGCCATAAAAGCACTTGGGTAATGCGCCTTGAGCCATGCTGTCTGATAGGCCACCATGGCATAAGCGGCAGAATGGCTTTTATTAAAGCCGTATTCAGCAAATTTTTCCATTAAATCAAACAGATTAGTCGCAATTACCTGCGAAACTCCACGTTCAGTTGCTCCTTGGATAAAAATTTCACGGTGCCGTGCCATTTCGTCTGCCTTTTTCTTTCCCATGGCACGCCTTAACATATCAGCGCTGCCAAGGGAATAACCAGCAAGAATCTGGGCAATAAGCATAACCTGTTCCTGATACAGGATAATGCCATAAGTAGATTTCAGAACATCTTCTAGTTTAGGGTGAAAATAATCAACTTTAGCCTTTCCATGTTTCCGGTTAATAAAATCATCAACCATTCCTGATCCCAGAGGACCAGGTCGGAAAAGGGCTACCAATGCAATAATATCTTCGAAACAGTCAGGCTGAAGCCGTCTTATCAGATCCTTCATCCCCCGTGATTCCAGTTGAAACACAGCTGTTGTTTTACAGCTTTTTAACAGGTCGTAGCTGGATTTATCATCCAACGGCAAGGTTTCGAGTGTATGGTTCATTGTGGGGTCAAGTCTTTTTGCATAGCGCATTGCCAAATCAAGAATTGTCAAGGTCCGAAGACCAAGAAAATCGAATTTCACCAATCCGACCTGCTCAACATCATCCTTATCAAATTGAGACACCACATTTTCAGCCCCTGAGGCTATGTATACCGGAACAAAATCGGTTATCTTCCCTGGAGCTATCAAGACTCCACCCGCATGCATGCCAACATTACGGGTCAGTCCCTCAAGTTTTGAAGCCAATATCAACAATTCTTTTACTTCTTCTTCTTCATCTGCCCTCGCATTGATTAATGGCTCCATGCCACGAGCCTTTGAAAGGGTCATACCCAGTTCATTAGGAATTAGTTTTGCCAGCTGATCAACAAAGTTGTAAGGAAGATCGAGAACACGACCGACGTCTCGGATTACAGCCTTAGCTGCCATCGTGCCAAAAGTAGCAATCTGGCTCACAGATTCAATGCCATAACACTGCTTAACATAATCGATAACCCGTTCACGTCCATCCTGACAAAAATCAACATCAAAATCAGGCATGGAAACACGCTCTGGATTAAGAAACCGCTCAAAAAGTAAATCATACCGAAGCGGATCCAGATCAGTAATTTTCAGACTATAGGCCACAAGAGAACCTGCACCGGAACCGCGCCCCGGCCCTACTGGAACTCCATTATTCTTTGCCCAGCGAATAAAATCAGACACGATAAGGAAATATCCGGAAAAGCCCATCTGAATTATGGTTTCACTTTCAAAAGCTAGACGCGAATCGTACTGGGCCTGCACATCGACAGGAATTTCCAGGTGCGGGAAAAGCATGGACAAACGTTCAGCCAAACCTTCCTTCGCGCGCATCAGGAAATATTCATCAAGACTCATGCCGCTTGGTGTCGGAAACTGCGGTAGACAAGGGCGACCTAGTTCTATAAAAAAATTGCAGCGCTTGGCAATCTCGACACTATTGGCTAACGCTCCAGGCAAATCAGCAAAAAGTGCCGCCATTTCTTTCTGGCTTCGAAAAAATTGCGCTTCGGTAAAACGCCTTGGACGCCTTGAATCACTCAATACATAACCCTCAGCGATACAGACTCGTGCTTCATGTGCTTTAAAATCATCCCGATCCATATACTGAACAGGATGGGTAGCAACTAAAGGTAATTGAAGCTGCGATGCAAGCCATGCGGCCTGTTCTACATATTGCCTCTCTCCAGGATAGCCATACCGACTCACCTCAATATAAAAACGACCAGGAAATGAAGCCGACCACCAATTTGCAGCCTTTTCAGACTCTTCGATATTACCTGAGAGAAGATGATGGCCAATTTCTCCCGCATGAGCCCCTGAAAGTGCAATCAAATCATCAGTAGATTCAGAGGTAATCCATTCCCTGTGTATTAATGGTCGCCCATCAGTAGGTTCTCGATA
>Ga0307374_10014183_pt1 | contig 10884 bp, 10 predicted proteins | sample OX3MG_FD_202532 | JGI IMG/M metagenome (GOLD analysis project Ga0307374, IMG submission 202532) | Soil microbial communities from Risofladan, Vaasa, Finland - OX-3 | ecosystem: Environmental > Terrestrial > Soil > Coastal area > Acid sulfate soil | place: Finland: Risofladan, Vaasa | collected... | reverse complement strand
CGCTGATCCCGTATGTATGAGGTTGATCTTAGCGCTCGTCTTCTGGCAAGGGGGAATCCGTGCCTGTAGACTTCCTTGGCGTCGACATTTCAAAGGCTGATTTTCACGCGCATCTATTGCAAGCGAAAGGGTCCACGAAGCGCACCTTCCCAAACAGCGTGGCCGGCTACGGACAGCTCAACCGTTGGCTTAAGAACCGAAAGGCTTCAGACTTGCATGTTTGCATGGAGGCCACTGGCGCGTACTGGTTGGGCCTTGCGACACATCTACATACACGGGGTGTGCGCGTTAGTGTTGTAAATCCAGCGTCTATTAAGTATTTTGCTCGCAGCCAGATGAGGCGAACAAAAACGGATGCGGTCGACGCAGCGATCATTGCTGAGTTCTGTAAAACGCAGGGACCCGCGCTGTGGGAGCCGCCTGCCAGGGAAATCCTTGAACTGCGGGCGATTCTCGCCTATCGAAATCACTTGGTGTCGGAACGAACGCGCGTCAGGCATCTCGTATCGACCATCAACGAAGCCCACATCGTTGAGCAAAGCACCGATACGCACGTAGCAATGCTTGATGATCTTATCAAAGGTGTTGAAGAGCAGCTCCATGCTCTTATCGACAAAACACCCGTCCTTTCCGAGTCCGTGCATCTGCTGGAAGGCATCCCGGGAATTGCCTGGCGTTCCGCGGCGTCTATTATCGCTGAACTTCCCTACGAGAAATTGCGCAACAGCAAGGCCGCCGCGGCATATGCTGGTCTCTGCCCAAGCGATCGGCAATCAGGAACGTCGATTCATGGAAGATCGCGGCTAAGCAAAATGGGCAACGCCAATCTACGCAGAGCGCTCTATATGCCAGCCCTCAGTGCCATGACTACCTCTACGGCGCTCGCTCGGTTTGCCACCAGACTAAAGCTTCGAGGAAAGCGAGGGAAGCTCGTCGTCGCTGCTCTCATGCGGAAGATGCTCACGATCGTCTACGCGGTCCTCAAGAGCCGACGGCCCTATGTTGAGGGCACCGCCGCTTGACACCAAACCACGGTATCTGCGGGCTTCCTACTCGTGCGTTTTTGTGCAACGTTCAAAGGAAGTCGACATCCATGTCGATTGCACAAAAATCACAGGTTCCCCAAACGAGGTGAGGTCTCCAGGCGCGAGAGACGCGCGAGCTAGACGGGCGTGATCTCGCCGTCGTCGGTAATCAGAAATCGCGTGTCGTAGGCGACGGTTTCTTCGTTTCGTCGAATCCGGCTGTGCACGTTGAAGCGGTGTGCGGGTTTCTGGCCTTGGCGCTTGACCAGCCCGCCGTAGAACAGCTTGAGCAGGGGCGTCTGCCCGGGTTTTGGTTCGTCGAGTTTATTCTGCTTCACCAGCATCGCGACGATTTTCTGCTGCAGCACCAGCGGCAGCAGTCGATAGGCGTCGTCGATTTTCTCGCCCATTTCTTGATTTTGCATCTTACGGCGGTCGACTGGTTCCGGCGCGTCCGTAACGTACCGTACGATCGTATCCCAATGGTCGGCGGCAATGCCGACGAACTCGCCCATGTAGCGATTCCACGTTTTGCCTTGGTGCTGCACTTGATCGTGGCGGACGGCCTTGAGGCGAATCGGAATATTCTGGTCGCGGATGCGTATGATGAGCGAATACTCGGGCGTCGGTATCACGTCGGGAATGATGAACATCAATCCGTTCGGCGAAATCTCCGAGCCGATTCCGGGTTTGACGTTCTTGGTGTCGCTTGGGCTAGGCTGATACCAGAGGTGAAACGCGCCGGCGCGACGCTGGTACTGTCGGCGATCGCCTGCCCGGCCTAGAAACCATTCGATCATATCGTTGAACATGGATCCGTTGGGAGTCATGCTCATCTCGTTTGTCGAATCGTGTTGGTCATGTTCGTCACCATCGAGGGCATTGAAGGGAGCGGGAAAAGCACCCTGTTACGTGGCCTTACCGAACGATTACGCTCTGCGGGCCGCGAAATCTTTGTCACGCGCGAACCCGGCGGAACTCCGGTAGGTGACTCCATTCGTAGAATCGTGTTGGAACCCGGCTTGCACGTCGCATCCTTGACTGAGGCTTTACTCATGAATGCGGCCCGGGCGCAGCACGTTATCGAGGCTATCGCCCCGGCGCTCGCTGCGGGCCGGGTGGTGCTGTGCGACCGGTTCGCCGACTCGACCCTGGCCTATCAGGGCTATGGGAGGGGCTTGGACATGACGATGCTGCGCAACATCATCGACGCCGCGACCGGTGGGCTCACACCCGATCGCACGTTCCTGCTGGACGTACCGGTGCACGTCTCGCGCGAGCGCCTGCGGGAGCGCAACGCGCGCCTCGATCGCCTTGAGAACGAGCACGATGCGTTCCACGAGCGCGTCCGGCATGGTTTTTTGGAGCTCGCTCGCGATTCGCATCGCTTCGTGGTCCTGGATGGGCGGCTTCCGTCCGACGTGCTGGTCGATCGTGCTTGGGCCGATCTTGCGGAGATGGCTCTGTGAGCCCCGGGACGTTCGATGTAATCGGCGCGGCCGGCCCAAGGCGTTATTTCGCGGGCCTCGCCAAGGAGACGATGGCCCACGCCTATCTCTTCAGCGGCCCGCCCGGCTCGGGCAAGAAGACGTTCGCGCGGCGATTGGCGCAATCGTTGCTGTGCGAGGCTCCCAAGGACGGCGTTCTCGGATACGACGGAACGTGTGCCGCGTGCCGGCTCTTTACGGCCGGAGCCGACGCACGCCATCCCGACTTCCTCGAGCACGTGGGGGCGCTCAAGATCGGCGATAGCGACGGAGCGACGGGATTTTACGAGCAAGAGGACCTTACGGCGCGCGATCTCGTCAGGCAGCTCTCGATGCAATCGTATAGCGGCGGCATGCGCGTTCTACTGCTCGGTGATGTCGAGTTCGCGACCCACCACGCCGCAAATGCCTTGCTCAAATTTTTCGAGGAGCCGCCGCGCGACGTCGTCGTGCTGCTCACGAGCTCCGCCCCGGGGCGCTTGATTCCCACGATTCGATCGCGATTGATCGATATTCGATTTGCGCCGTTCTCCTCCGACGAGCTGGGGATGCTCCTGGCGGCCCAAGGGAAGACCGCCGAGGAGATCCGGTTAGGCGTATCGCTCGGGCACGGCGATGCGACGCGCGCGCTGGATGCGCTTGCGGGGGGTGACGAATCGGTGCGCTCGAGCGTGGCGGAGTGGTTCTTCAGCGTGGTGAGCGGCGAGACGCCGGCGGATCCGTGGGCGACGCGCGAGACGCTCTACGAAGGCCTGGGCACCATCAAGACGTTGGTGCGAGATTGGGTAGCGATCGCCACCGTTGGACCCGATGCGAAGGTGATGAGCGTCGATTATGCGAGCCAACTCGAGCGGCTCGCGCGGCCGCATGCCGGTGCCAGCGTCGCGATGCTCGCGCAGATCGATGAAGCGCAACGTCTTTCGCGCACGAACGTCAGCCCCGCGATGGTCAGCGAGATCGTTCGGATGGCGCTGACATCGCGGGGGACGGGCTCTTAGGCTCGAGCGCTAGTAGCGCCCTCGAAAGGCCGTCTCTTCGTAGAGGGCGGCAAACGGAAAGGCCAGGTATGCGAGCAGAACGGCTCGTACCGCCGCCAGCACGAGTTCGTACTCGATCGGCGTGAGGCCGATGGCATACTGCGCGACGAGGATCGGCAAGTAGATCCATAGGGCCACGAAGACGATTGCGAGTACGGCCGATCCGATGGGGTTAGCGCGAACGGCGCGGATCGAGCCGGAGATCGCGAGCCCGCCGGGTAAGCCGCCGATCGCCGCCGCCGGTATGGTGAGGATCAAGAAAAAATATGCTGCGAGTTGCAAGACGTATTGCCCGATCGCCCCGAGGATGCCGCCGACATACGCCGCCGCGTAGACGATGAACTGAAAGCCGATTGCGGCCAGGATGATGCCGCCGGATTTATGGCGCGCTTCATCCCAGGCCACGTCGAAGCTCGTCCGCGTGCCTCGCAACAGGCCGCTGGCGTAGATGACGCAGACGCCGAATGCGAACATGTAGACGATCTGCACGAAGAGCCCGAAGATGCTGGCCCCGAGCCCTCCTAGAGGATCGGTCATCAAGGGTGTGACCGCGGAGATCAGCAGGTCGACCACGGCCGCAAGCAGCGGCAGCAGTAGCATCGCCGGATTGCGAACCAACATCGGTATTGCACGAACGTATGCCCCAAGATCGAGCCGCGGCCCGCGTTTCATACGGTTACCGAGCCCCTTCGAGCGCGTGGTGGCACGAGCAGTCGGCGTGAATGTCGATACCGGCGACGATCTTCCCGATCGCGTTCTTCACGCGTTCGTTGTTGCTCTTGAAGACTTCGATCACTTCGTGGTGCGAGACGGGCGTCATGCCTTCGAGGCCGACGTCGTAATCCGTAATCAGCGAAATATTGACGAAGCAGATCTGTAGTTCGCGGGCGAGATACGATTCCGGATATTGCGTCATGTTGATGACTTCCCAACCCTGGCTCTGGAACCACTTCGATTCGGCCCTGGTCGAAAAGCGAGGCCCCTGAATGACCACGACCGTTCCGCGCTCGTGCGTGTCGATGCCGAGCGATTTGAGCGCGTCGATGGCGATCGGCCGTAGCGTCGGGCAGTACGGATCTGCGAAGCTCACGTGCGTGGTGACGGGGCCATCGAAGAAGGTGTCCTGGCGTCCACTGGTTCGATCCACGACTTGGTCGCAGACGACCATCGAACCCGGCTTGACCTCGGTTTTGAGCGAGCCGCACGCATTGGGTGCGATGATGTGGCGTACGCCGAGCATTTTCATAGCATAGAGGTTGGCGCGATAGTTGATCGATTGCGGTGGGAAGCGGTGATCCTTGCCGTGACGCGGCAAAAATGCCACGCGCTTTCCGGCAATCTCGCCGAGGGCGATTTTATCGCTCGGGGAGCCGTATGGTGTTTCCACCCACACTTCGCGAGCGTTTTCGATCAGCGAGTAAAATCCAGAGCCACCAAAGACGCCGATGTCGGCGCGTTCTGTCGTTTCCATACGGCCGAGGATTCGAGGTGCGAGGTCGGGACCCTCGAATCGATCATGCGTGCTTCGATCGATGGCGTTCGCCCTGCTGATGGTTGCGTGCGCCGGATGCGCTCGCGTCGCTGCCCCTACGCCGCCGGGCCATCGCCACCCGTGGACGACGCCGCACGTGTTGCGTTTCGCGGACATCTCGGAGCCCGACCACCTCAATCCCTATCTCTCCGAGATGGATATCACCTACGATCTCTCATCGCTGATATATTCGTACCTCATCGTCGCCAACGATCGTGGAGCGCTGATCGGAGACCTTGCAACCACGGTCCCAACGCTCGCTAACGGCGGCATATCGCGCGATGGCCGCACGTACGTCTACCATCTCCGCCGCGGAGTCCTGTGGCAGGATGGCACCCCGTTCACCTCGCGCGACGTCGTTGCGTCCTGGAAGGCGGTGGTCGCGCCGAAGAATCTCACCATCTACCGCCAGGCCTACGAACGGGTCGCATCGATCGATACGCCCGACGATTGGACGATCGTCGTGCATTTGCGCCATCGCTACCCGCCGTTTCTCTCGCAGTTCTTCGCGCCGCTGCAAGAGGGCGGCAAGCCGATTCTTCCGGCGCACGTGCTGGCGCACGAAAGCAGTTTCAACCGCGGCGTATTATCGCGACATCCGATCGGCACCGGTCCGTTTCGTTTCGTCGCGTGGCATCATGGCGACCGCATCGAGCTGGCGCGCTTCAATCGCTATTTTCGCGGACGCCCAAAACTGCGCCGCGTCGTATTCCAAGTGATCCCGGACGATCAAAGCATCTTGACCGAGATGCGGCTGCATCATATCGACTTGGTCGTTTCACCGCCCGCGGCGCTTTACGAAGCCTATCGATCGCTCCGCGATGTCGTGACGCAACTCGTTCCCTGGAACGCGCAAGAAGTGCTGGTATTCAACATGCATAAGCCCGGTTTGGGCGACCTTGCGGTTCGGCTCGCGTTATCGAACGCGATCGATTATCGCGTGCTCATCGACAAGGTTTCGCACGGTGTCGGAGAGACGGCATATAACGTCTTCGCTCCGACCGCCGTGGGCTATCGGCGCCTCCCACCCTATCGATACGACCCCGATCGCGCGAACGCCATTCTCGACCGCGCGGGCTGGATCCGAGGAAGCGACGGGATCCGTCAGAAGGGCGGCGTTCGCCTGAACTTCACCCTCGATGTCGTGAGCGGCTCGATCAATCTGAACGAAATCGCGCTGCACGTGCAGCGCGATTTGCACGCCGTCGGCATAGGGCTCGCGATCAAGCAGTACCCGTACGACACGATCTTCTCGCCCGTTGGGCCGCTCTACCGCGGCAATTACGATATGGCAATCTACTCGACGACGCTCTCGTGGGATCCGGATGCCGAAATCTACTACGGCTGCGATCAAGGCTACCCGCATGGCGAGAACTTTTTCGGATATTGCAACCACGCGTTCGACGCATACGAGCGAGCCGGCCTGCGCACCGACGATCCAGCCGCGCGCGCACACGACTATCGCGCGGCAAGCCGCATCCTGCACGAAAGCGTCGCCTACATACCGCTGTACGAACTGCGACGAATTGTCGTGCGCTCGGCGGATTTACGCGGAACACGCGACAACCCCACCGCGACCCCGTGGTGGAACGCCTGGCAATGGGACATATAGCCCGGTCTGGGCGAATTGGGGAGGGCTCGCTTGGCACCCGAAGGAAATCCAGGTTAGTTTTTTAGACCCTAAGCCCTCAGCCTACGGAGTGCTTATTTTATGAAGATGCGTCGCACGTCCGGCATCCGCTCACTGGCCGGATTTCTGCTCGTAGCCGCGTTATCGGCCGCGATGATGCTGCCCGCCCTCGCGAACAATCTATATGGCGCAATTGCCATATCACCCAGCACCGGCAAGGTCTCGGGCTCGTGGAATTTCCGCAATCAATCCGCGGCCAATACCCGCGCCATTTCGCGCTGTAACGCCTTGACGAACGGGGCGGGCGATTGCATCGCAACGGTCGCCGTGCACCAACATTTGTGCGGAGCGCTGGCGACGGATTCGGTTCATGGAACGTGGCGGGGGGGCGTTGCGAATACGCGTGCCGCAGCCAAAAGTGCCGCGCTCTCGAACTTGGGCTCCTCCAACGGCCGGATCGCTTATTCGCTCTGCAACTCCGGCAATCAGCAATCTGCCGGCGCGTCCAGCACCGAGTCGGCGGTCGCGGGTTTACTCGTCGGCGCCGCTGCGGTTGCGTTGCTGACGCATCACCCCCATCCCGCGGCAACGGCCTCCGTGTACGTTCCGGCGCCGGTCGCTCAGGACCAAACGGCGTACGTCCCCGGCGCGCAGACTTCCGTCCCGCAATCCGCGAACAGTTCGCAATACACCCCTGTCGGGCCGTCGCATCCGCTCGCGCTCGTCGGTGTGAAAGTGCATGCCAGCGACGTCATCAACGCGATTCTCCCCATATATGCGAGCATTGACGGCAACGTCGTACAGTCGCCGGTACTCGGGCAGATCGTCGGCGGCACGGGCGGCACTGAGACGGTCTATCAGCCCGCCGGTTACGTGCTGACGGGCTTGGACGTTTACCGCGGCAGTTATAAAGGCAACGACGAAGTGGTCGGGATGCGGGTGTATTGGAGCAAGCTCTTGCCCGAAGGCATCGCTTCGACCGGTGAGATCGAATCTACGATTATGGCTAGCAGCCCGCCTGGCCTGACGATTAAAACGCTGCGCGCCCCGGCGGGTGAGTACATATCGAATTTGGTGCTCACGCCGTCAACCCATCCCGACGGGTCGACCTACATCCACGACATCGCAATCGTAACGACGAAGTTGTAGGTCGCAGGGGTTTAGGGTTCTCGCTACCGATTGAAATCGCTGGGTTTAAGCTCTTCGAGAAACTTTTTGAATTTCGACATCTCCGATTCGTCGATCGCAGACTTATCCGCAGTGGCTTCTTCCAGAACGATCTTGTCCGTAACGTAGATCGGCGCTTGCATGCGTAGCGCGAGCGCGATGCCGTCGGACGGGCGCGTATCGATTTCTTGTATCGCGCCGTTGGTTCGAACCAGCAATTTAGCGAAAAACGTCGAATCCCGGATGTCGTGAATGACGACCTGCTCGAGGCTTGCGCCCAGCGTTTCTAAAATCGTGCGCATCAGATCGTGGGAGAGCGGCCTCGGAACCGGGGCGCCTTCGAGCGCGAGCGCGATGGCCGTCGCTTCGAAAGGTCCGATGAGAATCGGAAGGTAGTGCGACCCGTTCAAATCCTTGAGGATCACCACCGGATCGTGTGTGAGGAGGTCGATGCCGAGCTTGTCGACCTTCATCTGTCGCATGCCGTCGTATCCGACACGGGATGCACGTTTTCTTGCCAGGGGAAGCATCCGATTACGGCGACCAAGTAGGTCGGCGGGTTCGCGCGCACGAACCGAGGGCCGTTCATCATGGCACTTTCATGCGGTATTGTCGGGCTTCCTAACGTCGGTAAGTCCACCATTTTCAACGCGCTGACGCGCTCGGCTCAAGCTTTAGCGGCGAATTATCCGTTCGCTACGATCGAGCCCAACGTCGGCGAAGTCGCCGTCCCGGACGAGCGTCTCGGCGTACTCGAGAAAATCGTCAGCGCTCGACGGATCGTGCCGGCAACCGTGCGCTTCGTCGATATCGCCGGTTTGGTGCGCGGGGCCAGCACGGGCCAAGGCCTCGGGAACGCATTTTTGAGCCACATTCGCGAGACCGATGCGATAGCGATGGTGGTACGCTGCTTCGAAGATAGCAACGTGACGCACGTCGAAGGCGGGCCCGATCCGAAGCGCGACATCGAGATTATCGGGATCGAGCTCGCGCTCGCCGATTTGGCGACGCTGCAGAAGCGGGTCGATAAGCTCGACCGCGAGGCGCGAGCGAACCCGAAGATTCGCTATAAGGTCGATGCGGCCAAGCATCTGGTTGAGGCCCTCGAAGCGGGCAAGCCGGCGCGTAGCTTCCCCGCCGATTCGCCCGAGGCGGAGGTGGCCGCCGAGTCGTTCCTCATCACCGCCAAGCCGCTCTTCTATGTCGCCAATATCGACGAAGCCCAAATCGGCAAGCCGGGCCCCCTGGTGGCCGAGGTGCGTGAGGTCGCGCAGGCCGAAGGAAGCCGCGTCGTGGTACTGTGCGGCAAAATCGAGGCGGAGCTGGCAGGCCTCTCCGATGAGGAGGCCCACGAATTCTGCCAGGAACTGGGCATCGAGCGCAGCGGGCTCGACGAGTTGGCTCTGGCCGCCTACGACATCCTGGGATTGATGACGTATCTGACGGCGGGCGAGCAAGAAGTGCGGGCCTGGACCGTCGCCAAGGGCAGCAAGGCTCCGGAGGCGGCCGGGAAGATTCACAGCGACATCGAGCGCGGATTCATCCGGGCCGAGATCGTTTCGTACCCCGATTACGTCAAATATCGGACGATGGATGCGCTCAAATCGGCGGGCCTTCTCCGCAGCGAAGGCAAGGACTACGTGATGCAAGAGGGAGACGTGGTCAACTTTCGCTTCAACGTTTAAGCGCTGCGACTTTTCCCGATGTGCCTTTACCAAGGTGTTTTGACCGTTCGGCACCAAAGTGTATCGGGTTTGGAGTCGTCTGGAGGCTTTATCTTTTTATGACCACTGCTGTGCGCGAAGTCTCGGTTTTCGGTGACGGGATCGCTTATTTCAACGAAGCGGCCGATTTGCTGGAACTCGATGCGGGCATGCGCCAAATTCTGACGCACCCCTCGCGTCAAATTATCTTTTCCATACCCTTTCAACGCGATACCGGCGAGTTCGAAGTCTTCACCGGTTACCGCGTGCAATATAATTTCGCTCGCGGCCCGGCCAAGGGCGGCATCCGCTATCATCCCGGCGTTACGCTCGACGAGGTAACGGCGCTCGCTTTCTGGATGACGTGGAAGTGCGCCGTCGTCGATCTGCCGTTCGGCGGCGGTAAAGGCGGCGTCACGTGCGACCCGTCGACGCTTTCGAACAACGAACTCGAACGCATCACCCGCCGCTACGCAGCGGAACTCGTCGAGGTCGTGGGACCCGATAAGGACGTCCCCGCTCCCGACGTCAACACCACGCCGCAGGTGATGGCGTGGTTCATGGATACCTACTCGATGCATACGCGGCAAAACTGCCCGGGCGTCGTTACCGGTAAGCCGCTGGAAATCGGCGGATCGCGCGGGCGCGTCGAAGCGACCGGCCGCGGCGTTACGATCTGCGCGCTCGACGAGATGGCGCAGATGGGCATCGCGCCCGAGGGCGCCAGCGTCGTGATCCAAGGGTTCGGTAACGTCGGCATGTACGCCGCGAAGCTCTTTGCGGAGCGCGGATGCACGGTGCGCGGAATATCCGACGTAACCGGGGCTTATTACAACAAGAACGGTATCAATATCGTCGAGGCGATGGAACACGTCGGTAAGCACCATAACCTGGCCGGGTTCCAGGGCGGCGATAAAATCAGCAATGCCGAGTTGCTCGTCAGCGAATGCGACGTTCTCGTACCGGCCGCACTCGAAAAAGTGCTCACTGCCGAGAATGCATCGAAGGTCAAAGCCAAGCTCATCGTCGAGGGCGCGAACGGTCCGACGACGCCGGAAGCCGCAAAGACCTTCTTCGATCGCGGGATCGTCGTGATTCCGGATATCATGGCAAACGCGGGCGGCGTGACCGTCTCGTACTTCGAGTGGGTTCAAGACCGCATGGGCTACTTCTGGAAGGAAGCCGAAGTCAACGAGCGCCTCGAGGACGTGCTGCTCACGAACATCCACGAAGTGCGCCGGATCAAGATCAAATACAACACGACGCTGCGCACGGCGGCCTACATGCTCGCCATCGACCGCGTC
>Ga0307374_10014181_pt1 | contig 10885 bp, 9 predicted proteins | sample OX3MG_FD_202532 | JGI IMG/M metagenome (GOLD analysis project Ga0307374, IMG submission 202532) | Soil microbial communities from Risofladan, Vaasa, Finland - OX-3 | ecosystem: Environmental > Terrestrial > Soil > Coastal area > Acid sulfate soil | place: Finland: Risofladan, Vaasa | collected... | reverse complement strand
CAGCCGTTACCGCGGTGACTTCGAGGAGCGTCTCAAGAAGGTGCTGAAGGAGATCCGGACCCGGGGCGACATCGTCCTGTTCATCGACGAGATCCACACCCTCGTCGGTGCGGGCGCCGCCGAGGGCGCCATCGACGCCGCCTCCATCCTCAAGCCGATGCTGGCGCGCGGCGAGCTGCAGACCGTGGGCGCCACCACCATCGACGAGTACCGCAAGCACCTGGAGAAGGACGCCGCCCTCGAGCGACGTTTCCAGCCGGTCAAGGTCGACCAGCCGACGGTGGCGCTGACTATCGACATCCTCAAGGGCCTGCGCGACCGCTACGAGTCGCACCACGCGGTGAGCATCACCGACCAGGCCCTGGTGGCCGCGGCCAACCTGGCCGATCGCTACCTGGCCGACCGCTACCTGCCGGACAAGGCCATCGACCTCATCGACGAGGCGGGCAGCCGCCTGCGCATCCGGCGCATGAGCACGCCGCCGGACGCCAAGAAGCTCGACGAGGAGATCGCACGCCTGCGCGCCGACAAGGAAGCCGCCATCGAGAAGGGCGCCTTCGAGCAGGCCAAGAAGCTGGCCGAGCAGGAGAAGGAGCGCCTCGACCGCAAGGAGAGCCAGGAGGCCGAACTGCGGGCCGAGGGCGTCGACCTGTTCGACGTCGTCGACGAGGAGGTCATCGCCGAGGTGCTGGCCGCCTGGACCGGCATCCCCGTGTACCGCCTCACCGAGGAGGAGACGGCGAAGCTCCTGCGCATGGAGGACGAGCTGCACAAGCGGGTCATCGGCCAGGAAGAGGCGCTCAAGGCGCTGTCCCGGGCCATCCGCCGCACCCGTGCCGGCCTCAAGGACCCCAAGCGCCCGAGCGGTTCGTTCATCTTCTTGGGCCCGACGGGCGTCGGGAAGACCGAACTGGCAAAGACGCTGGCCGAGTTCCTCTTCGACGACGAGGACGCGCTCATTCAGCTCGACATGTCCGAGTACATGGAGAAGCACACGGTCAGCCGGCTGGTCGGCTCGCCCCCCGGCTACGTGGGGTACGAAGAGGGCGGCCAGCTCACCGAGGCCGTGCGGCGCAAGCCGTTCTCGGTCGTGCTCTTCGACGAGGTGGAGAAGGCGCACCCCGACGTGTTCAACACGTTGCTGCAGATCCTCGAGGACGGACGCCTCACCGACGCCCAGGGTCGCTCGGTGGACTTCAAGAACACCGTGCTGATCATGACCTCGAACCTCGGGACCGCCGACCTGCGCAAGGCCAACATCGGCTTCGCCAAGACGTCGGAGGCTGTCACCTACGAGCGGATGAAGGCCAAGGTGGACGAGGCGCTCAAGGCGCACTTCCGCCCCGAGTTCCTCAACCGCATCGACGAGGTGATCGTCTTCCACGAGCTGTCACGGGCCGAGGTGACCGAGATCGTCGACCTCCTCATGTCGCGCACGGTGAAGCAGCTGTCGGAGCAGGGCATCGGCCTCGAGCTGACGCCGGCCGCCCGCGCCCACCTGGCCGAGAAGGGCTACGACCCGCAGTTAGGCGCACGGCCGCTGCGCCGGGCCATCCAGCAGCTGGTCGAGGACCCGCTGTCCGAGCGCATCCTCTGGAAGGAGTTCCGCGTCGGCGAGACGATCGTCGTCGACGTCGAGGAGTCGCCCATCGACGGCGAGGGCCCGCAGCTCAGCTTCACTGCGATCGAGGGCATCCAGCCCCCGCCGCTGGAGCTGGCCGGCGCAGGAGCCGACGCCGAGTAAACCAGCACATCGAGTAAGCGAAAAGAGGCCGCCCGGGATTGTCCCGGAGCGGCCTCTTTCGTTGTCCGGTCGATGCGCGGCGCGCCTGCCGCCTCAGCTCTCCCAGCAGTAGCTGAAGTCACCGCGGAGCGACGCGTCGTGACCCGGGAGAGGCCGCGCTTGGAAGTGCGGGTTCCCGGCACCGACCGGCGCGTAGTGGAGTCCGAGCGGCCCTGCCGCGACGAAGCCGAACCGCCCGTAGTACGCCGGTTCGCCCAGCAGCACGAGCAGCGGCCAGCGCCGGTCCGTGGCGGCGCCGATCAGCGCCGACATGAGAGCGGTGCCGACGCCGCGGCCCTGGCTCGTCGTTCCGACGCACACTGGGGCCACGCCCGCCACCGCCGTGTCGATGCCGTCGAGCCGGCCGGGAGCCGCCTGCAGATGCCCGACGACGGTGCCTCCTTCGTCGGCGACGAGCTCAATGCGCGCCGGGCCTTGTGTCGCCGACCAAGTCTTCCGGACGATCGTCAGTTCCTCCTCCGGGTCACGTTCGCCGCCGTCGCTGAACGCATCCCCTACGACGCGCAGGATGCCCGCCTCGTCGCCCGGCCGCGCTGCACGGACCGACGGGTTCACCGTGGTGCCGGCCCCGGAATCGTTGCCCGCTGCATGCGCAGAGCCTGCCATCGGCGACGCCATACCGGCGGGTCCCCCGCCGCGTGACACCCCTCTCGTAGGGTGCCGCCATGGCTCCGGCTCCCCGCTCGCGCGTCCGCGGCGAGGGCTTCATCTGCGCCACGTGCGAGGCGACCTCGCTGCGCTGGGCCGGACGCTGCCCCGCCTGCGGCGAGTGGAACACGCTGGGCCCAGCGCCTGCCCGCTCCGGCAAGGCCCAGTCGAGCCGACCGCAGGGCCCGCCCGCGTTGGCGCTGGCCGACGTCTCGACCGACGCCATGCACCCGCTCCCGACCGGGGTCAGCGAGCTCGACCGGGTCATGGGCGGCGGCGTGGTGGCCGGTTCGGTCACCCTGCTCTTCGGGCCCCCGGGCATCGGCAAGTCCACCCTGCTCTTCCAGGTCCTGTCGTCGCTGGCGGCCACCGGGCTCGACGTCATGCTGGCCTCGGCCGAGGAATCGCTGGCCCAGGTCAGGGGACGCGCCTCGCGCATCGGGCTGGTGCCCCGCAATCTCCTGGCCATCGAGGGTCCTGACGTCGAGGCCATTGAGGCCGCGGTCGAGCGCCACCGGCCCGCCCTGGTGGTGGTCGACTCGCTCCAGTCCGTCTCGGACCCCGAGCTGGGCCAACCGGCCGGCTCCCTGGCCCAGGTGCGCACCTGCGTCGAGCGCCTGACCCGCATGGCCAAGTCGACCGGCGCCCCCCTTCTCCTGGTGGGCCACGTGACCAAGGACGGCGACCTGGCCGGTCCCCGTGCCGTGGAGCATCTCGTCGACACCGTGCTCTCCTTCGACGGCGACCGTCACCACGCCCTACGCGTGCTGACCTCGGTCAAGCACCGCTTCGGCCCAGCCGGCGAGGTGGGCATCTTCGAAATGCGCGACGACGGGCTGCGTGCCGTGCCCGATCCCGGCCCGCTGCTGCTCGGGGACCGCATGGCCGGCGTGCCCGGCTCCGTGGTCGTGCCCGTCCTGCAGGGCCGCCGGCCGCTGCTGGTGGAAGTGCAGGCGCTGCTCGGTCCCGGCGCCGGAGGCGGCATGGGCCCGCCGCGGCCCCAGACGCTGGGCATCGACGCGGCGCGGGCCAATCTGCTGCTGGCCGTCCTGGCCTGCCGCACCGCCGTCGAGGTCCCGGCCTCGGCCCAGATGTTCGCCGCCGCCGTGGGTGGCATCACCGTCACCGAGCCGGCGGCCGACCTGGCCGTCGCGCTGGCCATGGCCTCGGTCATCACCGACACCGCCCTGCCGCCCGACGTCGTCGTGTTCGGCGAGCTGGGCCTGGCCGGCGAGGTGCGGACCGTCCCCGGCGCCGACCGCCGCCTGGCCGAGGCCCACCGGGCCGGGTTCACCCGGGCGCTGGTGCCCGCCTCCCAGGCCGGCACGCCCGTGGCGGCGCCGGCGGGACTGCGCGTGCACGGGGTGCGCACGCTGGCCGAGGCCCTCAGCCTGGTCCAATCCGAGGCGGGCGTGCACGGCGCGCCAGGTACGATACCGGTGTGGCCGACGGCGCCGGCGGGAGCCAGCCTCTGAACGACGCGCTGGCGATGATCGCGCCGGGGACCAAGCTCCGTGAGGGCCTCGACCGGATTTTGCAGGCGAAGCACGGCGCGTTGATCCTCGTGGGCGACGACCCGGCGGTCCTCTCAGTGTGCACGGGCGGATTCCTGCTCGATGCCGAGTACACGCCCCAGCGCCTGTCCGAGCTGGCGAAGATGGACGGCGCCATCATCCTCGCCGCGGACGCCTCGCGCATCGCCCGGGCGAACGTGCACCTGGTGCCCAAGGCCACCATCGCGACCTCCGAGACCGGAACCCGTCACCGCACGGCCGAGCGGGTGGCCCGTTCGATCGACGTGCCGGTCATCGCCGTGTCCGAGGCGATGGCGACCATCGCCGTCTACCGCAACGACCGCAAGCACACGACGCAGTCCGCCGGCTGGCTCATCGACCGCTCGAGCCAGGCGCTCTCCACACTCCAGCGTTTCCGCTCCCGCTACGACGACGCCCTCTCGACGCTGACCCGCCTCGAAATGGAGGACTCGGTGTCCGTGCGCGACGTCGTCCTCGTGCTCCAGCCCGGCGAGATGGTCCGCCGGATTTCCGAGGAGATCGAGGGCCACCTGGTCGAGCTCGGGTCCGACGGCCGCCTCATCCATCTCCAGACGGTGGAGTTGCGCTCCGGGGTGGCGGAGAGCCTGGCGCTCGTCCTGCGTGACTACGCCGACGAGAAAGGCATCGCCCACCTGCGCTCGCTGTCGGCCGACGCGCTGATGGACCTGCCCAAGGTGGTGACCGCCCTCAACCTGCCCGCCTCCGACGATCAGCTCGCGGTCGCGCTGGCGCCCCACGGGTACCGCCTGCTGCACCGGCTGCCCCAACAGCTTTCCGAGACCCTCATTGCGCGGCTGGTGGAGCGCTTCGGCTCGCTGCCCGAGATCCTCTCGGCCTCGGCCGCCGAGCTCGAGTCCGTCGAGGGCATCGGCGCCGCCACGGCCCGCCACATCCGCGACGGCCTGGCCCGTCTGGTCGAGGCCAGCATCTTCGAGCGCTACGAATGATCGGCTCTGCGCGAATGGCGGGCTCTGAATGAATGACCGGGTGATCTGGTAAAATAGCTGGTCACCTTCGGACGGGCGCACCCCGTCCCGGTTGCCTCCGCACAGCATCGCCGCAGCTCTGCGTGCCCGTGCGGGCGCAGCCGATCCACCCAAAAGGGAGCCCTGAGTCCTGTGTCCTTCAAGGTCGGAGACAAAGTCGTCTACCCCCACCACGGGGCCGCCGTCATAGAGAAGCGGGAGACCAAGGTCGCCTTCGGTGAGAAGCGCGAGTACCTGGTCCTGCGCCTCGCCTACGGCGATCTGATCCTCAACGTGCCCGCCGACAACACCGAGGGCGTCGGCCTGCGTGAGGTCATCAACGACGAGGAGGTCGAGGAGGTGTTCGCCGTGCTGCGCAAGAAGGAGGCGCGCATGCCGACGAACTGGTCCCGGCGCTACAAGAACCACTCCGAGAAGCTGCGCTCCGGCGACATCTACCAGGTGGCCGAAGTGGTGCGGAACCTCTCCATCCGCGACAAGGACAAGGGCCTGTCCGCCGGCGAGAAGCGCATGCTGCAGCGGGCGCGCCAGATCCTGGTCTCCGAGCTGACCTTCGCCCTCAACGTGGACGAGGAGACGGCCGAAGAGCGTCTGAACGAGGCCCTGACCTGATCAGAGGGGCCGGCCGCACCGTGGCACCGGTGTGGTCGATCGTCGTGGCCGGGGGCTCCGGTCGCCGCTTCGGCCGCTTGAAGCAGTTCTCCGACCTGGCCGGCCGGCCGGTGCTCGAATGGGCCGTGCAGGCGTGCCGACCCTGTTCCGCCGGCGTGGTGCTGGTGTTGCCGGCGCCGGCCACGGAGGGGGTGCACGGCCCCGGGGCGCTCGACCTGCACGGAGCCGACCTGGTCGTCCCGGGTGGAGGCACGCGGGTCGACTCGGTGCGTTGCGGGCTCGACGCCGTCCCCGACAATGCCGCAGTGATCGTCGTGCATGACGCGGCGCGGCCCCTGGCCTCGCCCGCACTCTTCGAAGCCGTGATCGCGGCGGTGACCGACGGGGGAGCGGACGGCGCCGTGCCGGGGCTGCCGCCGAGTGACACCATCAAGACCGTGGACGAATCCGGAAGAGTCACCGGCACCCTGGACCGTGCCCGCCTGGTGGCCGTCCAGACTCCGCAGGCCTTCCGGGCCGGGGTGCTGCGACGGGCCCACGACGGGGCGCCGGTGGCCGGCGCCACCGACGACGCCATGCTGGTCGAGTCGATGGGCGGCACCGTGCGGGTCGTTCCCGGCGAGCCGGGCAACCTCAAGATCACGGAACCCGACGATCTCGGTGCGGCCGAGCTCCTGCTGGCGGCCCGACCCCGATGAGCATGCGCATCGGCCAGGGCATCGACGTCCACCGCTTCTCGGAGGACCCTCATCGGCGGCTGGTGCTCGGCGGCGTCGAGATCGAGGGCGCCCGGGGGCTGGGCGGCCACAGCGACGCCGACGCCGTGTGCCACGCCCTGGCCGACGCGGTGCTCGGAGCAGTGGGCCTGGGCGACCTGGGCCGACACTTCCCCGACACCGACCCCGTGTGGGAGGGCGCCGACAGCGTCGCCCTGCTGACCGAGGTCGTCGCCATGGCCGCCGGCGAGGGCTTCACTTGTGCCAACGCCGACTGCACCGTGGTGGCCGACGCGCCCCGCCTGGCGCCCCACACCGCGGCCATGGCGGAGCGCCTGAGCGCGGTGTTGGGCGGTCCGGTCTCGGTGAAGGCGACGCGGGCCGAAGGCCTCGGAGCGCTGGGACGGGCCGAGGGCATCGCCTGCATGGCCGTCGTGTTGATGGAGTCGGCGTGAGCCCCCGCCCGCCGTCGCGCGGCGGGTCGCGCCGGGCCCCCAAGCGCCCCGAGCCGCGCCGTGGCGGTGGAGGAGGCGGCGGCAGCGGCGGAGGCCGGGGAGCTCCCGACGGTGGGGGCCAGTACGCCGATCGTCGGCCGGGGCCGCGCAGCGAGCTCGGCGGCGACCAGGTCGAGGGGCGGCGGGCCGTGCTCGAGCTGCTCACGGTGGGGCGCCGGACCGTGCGCCGGATCATGCTGGCCGAGGAGCAGGACCCGTCGCCGCAGCTGGACAAGATCGAGGAGCTGGCCGCCCGCATGCGGGTCCCGGTCGAGACCGTGCCGCGGGCCCGGCTCGACTCCCAGGCCCGGACGGAGGCTCCCCAGGGGGTGCTGGCCCTGGCCCGTCCCCTCGAACCCGTGGCGCTGCAGGACCTGGCCGCCCCCGACCGTCACGGCACCGCCCCGTTCCTGTTGGTGGCGGCCGGGATCACGGACCCGCGCAATCTCGGCGCGCTCCTGCGCAGCGCCGAGTGCGCCGGGGTGACCGGTGTGGTGCTGCCACGCCACCGCTCGGCCCGGTTGTCACCCACGGTGACCAAGACGGCGGCCGGGGCGATTGAGCACCTGCCCTTCGCCGTGGTGGGCGGCGTGCCCGCCGCCCTCAGCGAGTTGCGCGATCTCGGCGTGTGGTCGATCGGCCTGGCGGGCGAGGCCCAGCAGTCGCTCTACGACCTGCCGCTCGGCGACGGACCCATCGCGCTCGTCGTCGGCAGCGAGGAGAAGGGGTTGGCGCCGTTGGTGCGCCGGCGCTGCGATGCGGTGGCGGCCATTCCCCAGCACGGCACGCTGCCTTCGCTCAACGTCGGCGTGGCCGGCGCGGTCGCCTGCTTCGAGGCGGCCCGCCAGCGCGGCGCCGGGTCCCGCCGCTAGGCCGCAGCGGCCACCTCGGAGGTGCAGAAGGCGCAGCGGCGCGCCGCCAGGGGAATGTCACTCAGGCACTCCGGGCACTCGCATGTCTCGGGCTTGGGCTCCTCGCTCGGCAGCACGTTGAGCCGGCGCATCAGCGCCGTGAGCGGCACGACGACGGCGAAGAACACGACCGTGGCCACAATGAGGAACGACAGCAGCGCGTTCAGGAACGACCCGTACTTGAACTGCGAGTGATTCACGGTGAAGGTCAGGCTCGAGAAGTTGGGCTTGCCGAAGATGGCGGCGATGAGGGGCGTGATGAGATCGGCCACGAACGCCGTGATCATGGCCGTGAAGGCCACGCCGACGACGACCGCCACGGCCAGATCGACCACGTTGCCCCGCAAGACGAACTTCTTGAAATCAGAAAGCATGGGTCCTCCCTCTGCGCAACCGGCTGACCTAGATGTTGCCTGATCTGTGGCGCCCCCGCTCAAATCCCGACGTCGGTCGACCGGAAAGGGAGCCCCGAGGGCCGGGTCCAAGGTTGAGGGAGAGAGCCCGAGGCAGGAATCGAACCCGCGACATCTTCATTACAAGTGAAGTGCTCTACCAACTGAGCTACTCGGGCGGCAGACCCATTCTAGGCCGTCTGGCGGAGCCCCTTGAGCCAAGGGTACTTCCCTCAAAATACCTGGTCAACGCCGCACGTTGGCATCAGGCCGCTGACCATGCCGCGTCCTGTGAGAGCCGCCGACTGACCACGGATAGAGGCCGACGGAGGGGCTTTTGGCCTCCAGATTGGTCTCAATTCAACCCAGATTCAACCTGACAAGGGTACGCTGGTGGTCCGGACTCGGACGGCGAGGTACGGCGAACCTCCGCGGTGAGCCGGGTGGAGGTGATCGCAATGGCCCGCAGTTACCCGGACCCGTGGGTCCCGAGGACATTCCAGGCATGGGTCGTCAAGCAGACGAGGGTCCAGAGGGTGACCGACCGGGCCAGCGGTGAGGTCCGGCGGCGAAATGTCGATTGCTGGGACGTCAAGGGCAAGTCCGATGGGGTCCAGTGGTTCAAGCGCTTCCACAAGGCTGGATTGGCCGAGACCTGGCGGGAGCGGGCCGAGCGGGATTTCGCCCGGGGACTGCCCTTTGACCTCAAGACGAAGCAGTTCGTCGAGCCACAGGCACCAACTGGGCCGGTGCCCCCCTCGGTGTTCGCCCTCACCGAGCTCTATTTCCACCAACACCCCGAATGGGAGCCGGCGACCAAGGAGGCTGCCGCACGGTCGTTCAACCGGGCTCGTCGCTGGCTGCTGGTGCCTGGTGCCGAGCTGGTCGGCGACGATCTCGTCGCCGTCGAGGACTACCTGAGTCACGCCAGCTTCCTGCCGGCTCGCCTGGAGGGGCGGATCACCGATCGGCAGCGGGCCGGGCGGCGGTGGCTGGAAGTGCATTCGGCTCCCGCCGACTCGCTCACCTCGAAGCAGATCGAGGCATTCGTCTCCGTCATCGAGGTCAGCGAACGCAAACCCGGCACGCGGCTGTCGGCAGCGACCCTGACCCGGTACTTGCAGCCGCTCAGAGCGGCCTGGAACTGGGCGATCGCCCGGGATGACCTCCCGATCGACCGGAGCCCGTGGGTGGTAGTCCGGGCCCGGCGAAAGGTGAAGGGCAAGGCCACGCTGGCGGCCGGGCGGGCTGGTCTGGCGGTGGACGCCGACATGGTGCTCAGCGTGCCCCAGGTACTGGCGCTGGCCGAAGCGTGCGTCACCGAGGGGGCGTGGGGCGGGGTGGTCGAATGCTTCGTGCTGGTCATGGCTCTGTGCGGGCTCCGGCCGGGAGAGGCGGCCGGGCTCGTGAGCGAGGACCTGGAACTGTCTCCGGCCGATGAGCCCGGATGGCTCGTCGTTCGGCGCACCCACCGTCCGACCCGGGATCGGTGGCTCGACCCTGACGAGGACCCCGAATGGGGACCGCTCAAGGACCGGGACCTCACCGAGAGCCGCCGGGTTCCGGTGCCGTCGCTCTTGGTGGCCAAGCTCCGACAACACCTGGAGCTCTACGGCGAAGGACCCGGTGGGCTTGTGTTCCACCGCAACGGCAGAGCCTTCGCTGGCAACTGGTTCGCCGCCAGCGTGTGGGCGCCGGCGTGCGCCAAGTTGTTCCCCCGCCGGACCGACCTCGCACCCGACGACCCCCGCCAATCCAAACTCTCGCGCCTCCGGCGCCACGACCTGCGCCATGCCGCCTGCTCTTGGTGGCTACGGGAGGGCGTCGATGCGGTCGTCTGCCAGCGTTGGTCAGGTCACCGGACGCTGTCGGTGTTTCTCGATATCTACCAGGGAGTGGCTCCCGGGCGAGAAGACCGGGGTGTCCGACGGCTCGAGCAGAGCCTCCGTGGCGTGGCATAGGGACGCCCACTCACAGTTCGACTCCCCTCCCCACCTCCATCTGCGGCTCCCAAGCGGGGCTTGCTTGTTTGCCGTGGACGTCGTGGCTGACGGCCACGGCGCGCTCTGCTGCGGCCAGTGCCCTCCGACGCTGGCTCATCTGCTCGGTGCTCCCGACGTCGCTCTTGGCCCCGATGCTGCGCTGCTCGGTGATGTGCCAGCGGTCCCGGTAGGCCGCGACCGTCGAGACTTCACCCACCCAGCGGGTCCGTCGGGAAGGATCGGACGGCAGGCTCCCGAGTCGTTGCACCCAGCCGGCTCCGGCCTCGATCGCTTGGGCGGCCACGGTGAGGGCACGCGCCTGCATGGCCGCATCCCGCTCAGCCAACGCCTCCGCCATCTCGGGATCGGTGACACCTTGTGCCCTGGGAATCAGCCCGGCGATGAGATTGCCCGCCACCCGGCGCCGGCCACCGGCCGCCTGGGCCCAACGGTCCACCCGGCCGTGGAGCACCGCCGCCACGTCGGCGGCGTCGGCCAGGGAGCGTCGGGCCACCAGTTGGGGGAAAGCCGCTTCCACGTCGAGACCGCGGGCTTCGGCCTCGCGTAGTGACGCCAGGAGCGGGCCATGCGCCTCGCTGGCCCGAACAGATTGCAGCTCCGCATCGGTGAGGCCCGATCGGACGAGCAAGGCGTCCCAGCGCTCGGCTTGGGCCAGTGTGGCCAGCGTCAGGTACTCGGCCGACAGGCGCTCCATGCCCTCGGCCTCGTGCTGGTGACGGCGGATCATCTCGTGCGCCGCCTCATCGGCGCCCTCGTTGTGCAG
>Ga0307374_10014178_pt1 | contig 10888 bp, 9 predicted proteins | sample OX3MG_FD_202532 | JGI IMG/M metagenome (GOLD analysis project Ga0307374, IMG submission 202532) | Soil microbial communities from Risofladan, Vaasa, Finland - OX-3 | ecosystem: Environmental > Terrestrial > Soil > Coastal area > Acid sulfate soil | place: Finland: Risofladan, Vaasa | collected... | reverse complement strand
CCTTGGCAAATCGATGGCCGGCCGCTCGAAGAGTACCGCTTTACGGTCACGCCGCCCAAGCCCGCTCTAGCGATGGGCGCGTTTCAGTTTCTCGAACACCCGACCGGCCACAGTGTCTTGCCCACCGCCGCGACCTGCACGCTGGCGGGCTTTCAGGTGCGCGTGCCGCTGGCCCCCGCTTCGTCGCCCGCCGCCACGCTCGTGTTCGCCGAGGGCCCGGTGACCCTGGAGCAGGAACCGAACAACGAGGCCAACAAGCCCCAGCGGCTGGCGCTGCCGGCCACCGTCAGCGGACGTTTCGACGTGCCGCGCGACGCCGACTGGTTCGAGTTCGCCGCTGATGAAGAGGGAAGCTACGAGATTCAGGTATTCTCGGAACGGATCGCCGGCCAGGCCGACCCGTACGTCGCGCTGGTCGACGAGGGTGGCAATCGAGTGCAGGAATTCGACGATTTCGGCCATCGTATCGCGGCGTTCGACGGCCACTTGCGCGACCCCGTCGGCACAGCGAATCTGGCCAAAGGCAAAACGTATCGGCTGCTCGTGCAAGACCGTTACGGCCGCGGCGGTGCGCGGTACCAGTACGTGCTTTCGCTGTGCCGTGCCCGTCCCGACTTTTTCGCGGCGGCGATCCACGGCGCCAACCCGGGTCCGGCGGGGATCAACGTGCGGCAAGGCGGTGCCACCTATCTCGACGTCGTCATCCACCGCCAGGGCGGCTTTGGCGAACCGATCACGATTACGGCCGAGGGTTTGCCGCCGGGGGTGCATGCCGCGCCGGTCACCGTGTCCGGCGACACGCGCGCCCCCTTTGTGCTCTGGGCCGATGCCGACGCGCCGACGTGTGCCGCGGTCGTGCGACTGGTCGCGACGGGCGAAACGCCCGAAACGACACCGCGCAGCCCGCCGCCGGAGACACCGCGCAGCCCGCCGCTGGTCGTCCTGCGCCACGAAGTGCGACCGTATACGCGGGTCTGGTCCATTGCGAACGTGAGCTCCAGTCGTCCCACGCGCGAGATGGTCGTGGCCGTGCGCGAAACGGCGCCGTACATGGTGCGGATCGTCCCGGAGCGCGCCGTCGTGACGGCGGGAAGTAAGCTGGAGCTCAAGCTTGAGGCGAGTCGTTACTGGTCCGATTTCACGGCCCCGATTCGAGTGATCGGGCTATCGCTGCCGGGCGGGTTCAACCTGGCCGAAGTGGAAATCGCGGCCGGAAAGACCGAGGCGACCTGCGTCGTCGAGGTCGGCAACATGCGGCCCGGCGATTACACGCTCACGTTGCTCGGGCAGGCGCAGGTGCCCTTCAACAAAGACCTGGCCGCCAAGGAGCGGCCCAACACGTTGGTCTCGATGCCCAGCCGCCCGGTGACCATCACTGTTCTGCCGCCTGAGCCAAAGAAGTAGTCCCGCCGTGGCATGGGCGAACGGTCTGTCGCCTTTCGCTCCACGAAAGGGCGTTCTTTCGCGGAGCGAAAGACGACAAAACAGGCAACCGACCCACTGCGCGGGTGCCCCGAACGAGATGTCGTTCGGGGAACCGACGCTAAGCCACTTGAACAGCTCCACGCAATTGAAAGACCAGTTTGCTCAAGCAGAGCTGATTGAGGCTGACGCCCTCGACCTTGGCTTCCGCCAAGAGGGCCGCGTGGACTGCCCTCGGGACACGAACCGTCAACGTGCCGTTAGCGCTGGCAAGCTCCTCGGCCACGTGGCCAGTCTTGGCGTTTTCGCGATCCATCGCCGCGGAGAGCAATTGCAATACTTCTTTGGACTCCGCAGTTTTGATGTACGCGGTCCTTTCCGCCGCGTTCGGGAACAGTTCAGTCAGTTTACCGCCGACCCCGAACAGCGCGTTGTCGAAATCGATCCAACGCTGGGCCTTTGCGGCTTCGCGGGCAAAGGCCAGGGCCTCGCGCGCGCGTGCTTCAATCGACTTTTTGGCAGGCATGGCTAGCGCTCCTTCAAACACGATTCAATCGATTTTCAAGATCCGAACGCCGTCGAAATACTGCAACTCGAACCACATCGCCTTCTGGCCAAGCTGTTTGCCGATATCGTGGATCAGCGCTTCGGCCGTCACGAGGTTCTCGGTCGTCGTCTCACAATGCACCGCGATCTTCAAGCACAAATCTCGATAGTGCCGGCCCGTGGCCTCGTCAATCCAGTCCCCTTCGGCGATGCCTTCATTCGTCGATCCCCCGAATGTGCCCCAAATGGCTTGACGGATACCGTCGAGCTCCAGGTCGTCGATCTTGGTGCCGTCGTTGCGGAACGTAGGGATGAGGACCGTGATTTTCATCTCATCCCACCGTTGGATGACCTAAATATCCCACATAAGGAATGATGGCATATACGCTGTCATTAGCAAGTCTGATCATGCGTATATTTGGACGTGACCCAGCGGGCCGCAGAGCGGCCGAAGAATCGTTCCCACGCAGAGCGTGGGAACCAGATGCGGGTGGCTGGGGCAGAACCTAAGCGATGCCCCGGTCATTTTCCATCCGCGGCTTATCGCCTTTCGCTCCGCGAAAGGGCGTTCTTTCGCGGAGCGAAAGGCGACGTTACAGGCAACTGCCCCCATTGGATCACGGCGATTTCGGCGACTGAAGCTGGCTCAGCGCCACCCTCTGCTGCAAGACGACGTCGCCCTGCTCGTCGCGGACCTGCATTCGAATGACCGGGCTGGGCTCGTCCCATTGGATATCGATCGTGCCGAAATTGGTCTCGAAGTACGTCAGCCCGACACGGTAGGAATTCACCTCGTTGGCGAACCGTGTCCCGGCTTTCGTGAAGTTCCCGCTGGGCACGTTCAGGCTGCTGGAGGTGACGTCGTAAAGCGGGTAGCCGGAGCCCCCCTCCTGCTTGGCCGGCAGGCGCGAAATCTCCGCCAGGTGCCGGTCGCCACTCACGAAAATGACGCCCGCCGCCCGAGTTTCGCGGAGCAATTTCAGCAATCGCCTCCGTTCGTGGGGGAAGTTGCCCCATTTCTCCGAGCCGTGCTCGTCGGCCACGAACTGAATGCTCGAGGCGACAATGCGCACTTCGGCGGGAACGGCAAGCTGCTCGCCCAGCCACTTCCATTGCTTTTCGCCCAAGATCGTGGCCCGTGGATCGGCGTCAGGCGCGTACACGCCGCGTTGGCCCTCGCCAGGCTCACCGCTTTTGAACCCCTTCTTCAGCGGGCTGCGAAAATAACGCGTGTCGAGCAGGATGATCTGCACCCGCTTCCCGGCCTGGCCGAACGTGCGGGCATGGTACACGCCCTCCTGGCGGCGGAGAGGATCGTCCTTCGGCACGTCGAAGAAGTCGAGAAACGCTTGTTGCGATTCCCGCTTCTTGGGATATTCGGCCCCGGCGTCGTTCGCGCCAAAGTCGTGGTCGTCCCAAGTGGCCAACACGGGGCAAATGCGTTTCAGCTCCTGAAAGCCAGCTTGATCGCTCAATAGTTGGTATTTCGCGCGTAGGACATCCATATCGTCGGTGTCGGCATAGACGTTGTCGCCGATGAACAAGAACAACTCCGGCTTCGTGGCGACGACCGCCTCCCAGATCGGTTGCGGGCGATCCTGATTGGCGCACGAGCCAAATGCGATCCGGGATAACGGCGCCTCCTGCGCGCGGCTTTCAGTCGCCATCGCCGCAAGCAGACCTACGGCCAGCCAACAACAACGTGCCCGACATGGCATTTTTCGGTACTCCTGATCCTTTACCCGGTGCCGGCTTTACGGAACTGGCTTTCTTATCTATCACAAATTGCTTGCCACCGGTAGCATGGACGGGACCTTCGACAGACGCAAGAGGGCGCAAAGCCTCAGCGGCCGCCGCGACGACTAGAGCATCACGGTCTCGACAGTAATCCTCGCGAGCGCGACAGATAGGCAACGGAATTCGTGAAAACTCCCCGCTTGAATCGGCTTTTTGCCTGGGCGCGGCGACACCCCTGGCGCGCCGCGGGACTTGTTCTCGCGGTCTGCTTCCTGCTACTCAATTTCCTCGCCTATCAGCATGCCCACGCCATGTTGACTTTCAGCACCCAATCGTCCCGGACAGCTCCTGCGCAGTCCCTTTCCGGTTGGCAAAAGCTAAAGGTATTGACCTGTGGTGTCTCCATTCCTCATCCAGCAAACGACCGCTTGCCCGAGGACTTGGGTCTTCCTTCTGAAACTCTTCGCTTCCTCAACGACGATGAAGCCAGTCTCGAAGGCTGGCTCCTCTCCCCGACGAAACCGAGAGGAACTATCCTCCTGTTCCACGGCTACGGCGCCTCTCGATCCACCCTCCTGGAGGAAGGGCGGGTGTTTTATGAGATGGGTTTTGCGACGGTCCTGATCGACTTCCGCGGCAGCGGTGGATCCGAAGGCAGCGCTACGACCCTCGGTTACCATGAAGCCGAAGACGTGGCCGCGGCGGTCCGGCACGTTCGTTCGCGAGGGCTACCGGGGCCGCTGATCCTGTACGGGCAGTCGATGGGCGGCGCGGCGGTTCTGCGAAGCATAGCTGACCTTGAGGTAAAACCGGACGGCGTCATCCTGGAGTCCGTCTTCGGCCGAATGCTCGGCGCAGTCCGCAACCGATTCGGCCTCATGGGGGTGCCTTCCTTCCCCGGGGCCGAACTGCTGGTTTTCTGGGGCGGCGTGCAGGTCGGGTTCTCGGGCTTCACCCATAACCCGGAAGAATACGCGCGGGCCTGCGACTGCGCTGCCTTGGTGCTGCACGGGGCGGAGGACCGGCACGCGCGACTGGAAGAGGGCATGGCCATTTTCAAAAACCTGGGAGGTAGCAAGAATTTGGTAGTGTTCGAAGGGGCGGGCCACAGGTCGCTGTACGCGGTTGCGCCGGAACGATGGAGAGAGGCCGTAGGGCAATTCCTCGCGAGACTGGATGCGCGGCCATAGCCTGGACGGTGAGAGCTTCTTGCGGGGTGTCCGACTTCCTCCCCACCATTTTGGCCCCAACTCGCCCGCGGCCACGGCTCGGCTTCAACGACGGGGGATTCCGATACGCCGGCGGGCGCCGTAAAATCGCAATTTGCGGCGAAACTGCCGGATGGCACAAGTCAACGATCTCATACTCGCAGGTTTTATCATGTCGCCAAAAACTCTTCGACGTCGACGAAGGTGGTTGGCGGCGGTTTTGAGCGTCGTTTTCGCCAGGACCGCAATGAACTGCACGGCCGGCGAACCGCCGCGGGCTGAGCCGCCGCAGTTGGTCGAAGGAGACACGTTTAGCGTCCTCGATTTCGCCTTTGAGATCCGCCGGCCGTCGGAAGACTGGGAGTTTTGGGACGAGAACAAGGTGCGGCAAGTGAATGGTTCCGCGTGCATGGGGATGGCCGACTTGAAGAAGGAATGCATGTTGCTCGTCGTACCCGAACGTAGCGGATCCACGGATCTCGCGGGTTACGCGAAACTCTTGCTGTCGGCGATGCAAGTGAAACCCGGCAGCCAGCCTGAACAGAAGCGCGTCGAGTTGGCGGGCAAGGCGGCGCTGCAAATCAAGGTCGCGGCCGTCTCGCAGGAAATCTCGTCTCGGTACCTGATCTACCTGGTCGAGCACGAGGGGTTTATCTATCAGGTGAACGCTTGGACGAACGACGCGCTATTCGCCGAGAACGAGGAGCGGTTGGTTCGCGCAGCCGAGCGGCTGACCACTTCGTTGCGGCGGGACGATCCCGACAACGTGGTGGGCGCCACGTTCAGTCTGCGGGCCGGCGTCTATCGCGATTTCGAAAGCGGCTTCAGCTTCCGCAAGCCGGCGGGGCTCTGGACGGCCAAGGCGGGCGACCAGGCGCGTCAACAGCATGCGGCGGCGCGGTTGCTCCTGTCAGAACGGGCGAGCGGCACGGCGATTCTGGTCATTCCCGAGACCATCCCGAACCTGAAGCACGACGATTACCACCGCCTGCTGCTGAGGCGAATGCAGGCCGCCCCCAACACGCCGGTCCGCCGTGTGCCGCTCGGCGATCTGGAGGTGCAAGTCTCCCGGTTCGATCGCCGCGTCAAAGAACTGGAATTCACCTACGTGCTGATCACTTCGGTGCGAGATCAACGACATGTGCAGCTCTTGGTCTACGGACTGCGGCCCAATATGTCGAGGATCGACGAGCGGCTCAACGACATCATTTCTGGTTTGAAGGTGCCCCGGCAGCCTGAAACCGCGCGCCTCGACGCCGCAAACGCACTGACCGACGTTCGGCTAGGGTTCAGCCTTTCGGTCGGCGACACGGGCGGCAAGGCAATCTGGGCGCCGCTGCCGCGGACCGATGCGATCGGCAGTCAGGCAACGCTTACGGCGCGCAACCTGGAGTACTTCGCGCAAGGCATCTGCATCGCCGAGGGGCTTTTTGAGGAACTGGCGATCAAAGGTGCGTTGACGAGATTGGCGGACCTTGGATTCGACCTCACGACGCGACAGAACCTGGACGACTCGCTTTGCGGGCTGCCGGCCAAACAGATCTTCCTCGCAAAAGGCGCCGGACCGCGCGATCTTGTGAGCCTCTGGGTCGCGCGCCGCGCCAACACCGTGTACGTCTTCATGGCGTCGGAGAGTCAGGTGCCGAACGGGCAGGGAGACCCGATGGCGATGAGAACGCACAAGATCGCGCGTTCAGGAACGCGCGTTCTGGTTGCAATCAGGTCGCGTTCCCACTAAAACCAAGATTTGGTTGCGAGGAGGCTTCCGTGTCGATCATCATGCCGAACTGGTGCCGTGCCGTAACCGTTTGCTGCATCGCTTCGATTCTTTCGATCGACCTGGCCCTGGGCGCCGAGCCGGTCGCTACAAACGTCGAGGTCGATTGGCCGCAGTTTCGCGGTCCCGATGGGCAAGGCCATGCGTCGGCGCGCGAACTGCCGCTTACTTGGAGCGAAACGGAAAACGTGGCTTGGAAAGTTGCCATTCCTGGCCTCGGCTGGTCGTCGCCCGTCATTCAAAACGGTCAAATCTGGCTCACTGCGGCCATTGACGACGGCCATTCGCTGCGCGCGATAGGGCTCGATCAGCGCACAGGTGAGCAACTGCATGATGTCGAAGTCTTTACGATCGACATGCCGGGGCGAGTGCATGATTTGAATAGCCACGCCACGCCGACGCCGGTCATTGAAGGTAATCGGCTTTACGTTCACTTTGGCGGCAACGGCACTGCCTGCCTCACTACCGACGGCGCCATCATTTGGAAGGTGAAGCTGGAGCATCAAACTTATTATGGGCCTTCGAGCACGCCGGTGCTGTGCGACGACCTGCTGATTGTGCCCTGCCAGGGCACGGACACGAGGTACACGGCGGCCCTTGATAAGCAGACGGGAGAAATCCGTTGGAAGCAGCCGCACGCGGGCCGGAACTCCGAATCGACTCCGCTCGTGATTGAAACGTCGGCCGGTCGCCAATTGGTGAGCAATCTCGCCGATCGAGTGGTGGCCTACGATCCGCGCACCGGCTCCGAATTGTGGTCGGTCGCTCAGGGAGACAACTTCGCCCAGGTGCCACGCCCGGTCTACGGGTGCGGGTTGGTTTTCGTCTGTGGCGGTTACTTCAGCCCGCTCGTGCAAGCCATTCGGCCCGACGGCCGCGGAGACGTTACCGCTAGCCATGTCGTGTGGAGCCTGCGGGAGGCCGTGCCCCAGAACCCCTCGCCCTTGATCGTGGGCGACGAGCTCTACCTGTTCAGCGACAAGGGGATCGGCAGTTGCCTTGACGCGCGCAGCGGCGAATTGCGTTGGCGCGAGCGGCTGGGAAAGGGCGGTTATGCCTCGCCATTATTGGCAGACGGGCGAATTCACTTCTGGAACGACGACGGTGAAACGAGCGTGGTCGCCGTGGGCCGGCAATTCCAGAAGCTGTCCACCAATCGGCTCGACGGCCGCACGTTCGCCTCGCCGGCCGTCGCCGGCCGTGCGTTCTACGTTCGCACCGAAACACACGTGTATCGGATCGAAAAGCCGGCCTAATTGGTGCCAGCAACGCCCGACGAGCCGCTCGCCAAAGAGTTCTCGCTTGAGCGTGCGGCGCGCTCGCTCGACGCCTCAGCGCTCGCCTGGCAGAGCAAGCAGCAATGCTGCCAGTGTCACGCGAACTTCATGTACTTGATCGCACGGCCGGCACTGGCCAAAGTCGTCGAACCACCCGTCGAAGTCAGGACGATGTACGAATCGCTCGTCAGCGAGCGATGGGAAAAACAAGGGCTGCGTTATCCATCGGAGGCGATGGTTGTATCGGTACCGCTGGCGTTGAACGACCGCCAAACGAGCCGGTCGCTGCACCCGCTCACACGGAAAGCCCTCGACCGGATGCTAACTCACCAGCGGATTGACGGTGGTTGGAACCCGATTGGCGGCTCGGCTCGCACCTTCATCCAGGAATTTGAGGAAACTCTATTTGCCGCGTTGGGCATTGCCGCCGCCCCAGACGAATATGCCGGAACCCTCGCGGCCCAAACCGCCCTCGACCGCGTGCGCGAGTATGTGAAGAATCATCCTCCCAACACGCCCTTCCAAAAGGGTCTTTTGCTCTGGGTGGCGTCGCACATCGACGGCCTGGTAGACGAAGCCGATCGCAGGCCGCTGGCTGAGGCATTTCTCTCACTGCAAGCCGACGACGGTGGCTGGGCAATCGAAAACCTGGTGGCCGGTTCGGCGACTTTCGAGGAGTTTCGCGTCGATCGTGGGCGGCCGAGTAACGGCTACGGGACGGGCTTCGCGATTTTCGCAGCTCGCAAGGCCGAAATTCCCGTAGCCGATCCTCGCCTGCAGCGGGGCATCGCATGGCTCAAGGCCAACCAGCGCACCAGTGGCCGTTGGTTTACACCGACCTTGAGCATCGGTACGCTGCAAAACCTGCCTTCGAATTCCGGCACCGCGTTGGCGGTCTTGGCACTACAAGCTTGCGGGGAAATTGAAGGCGATTGGAACGCGAAGGCCGGACCGTAGCTTGGGACGTACCGCAGCTACCTTCGTGTAGCCACGCAACTTCAGCAGCACCATACCACGCACGTCGCCAACCAGCGAGAAGTCCAGGAACCTGCGTCCATGAGTTTTCTCTCGCGATTGAGTACAATGGCCGTATGTCGTTCGAACGCCATAGCCTTCCGCCCGCCCACCGGCGCGATTTCGCGACAACGAATTGGAGTCTGGTCCTCGCCGCCGGTGAACGTAATTCGCCCGATTTCGAACAGGCCCTGGCGACGTTGTGTGAGAGGTATTGGTACCCGCTATATGCCCATGTCCGCCGCCGCGGCATCGACGCCGACCTAGCGCAGGATCTAACGCAAGAGTTCTTTGCCCGGCTGATGGAGAAGGAGTACCTGCAAGTCGCCGATCGCAACCGCGGGCGATTCCGGTCGTTCCTGCTTTCTACCCTCGACCACTTCCTTGCCAATCACTGGCGCCGGCAAAGGGCCCAAAAACGAGGGGGTCGACAACCAACCGTGCCCATCGACTTCGCGCTGGGCGAAGGACGTTATCAGAACGAACCGGCCGATCTTGCGACGCCCGAAGCACTGTACGAACGCCACTGGGCGCTGACGCTGCTTGCTCAGGCGCTTGCTGCGTTGGAGGAAGAGTACACCGCGGCGGGCAAGGCCGACCGCTTCGAGCAACTAAAGCCGTTCTTGGCAGGTGACGCCGAGCAGGCACCTTACGAGCGGGTCGCCGCATCGGCCGGCATGACGGTCGCCGCGGTCAAAATGGCCGTCCACCGGCTTCGCCGACGCTGCGGCGAGTTGCTGCGGCGTGAAATTGCCCAAACCGCCGCCGATCCGGCGTTCGCCGAGCGGTTTGCCCGTGAGGCTCGAGCGCTGGCGCGGTTGAACCATCCCAACATCGTTTCAGTCTTCGACTCTGGCCAGGCGGACGGGCTCTACTACCTGGCCATGGAGTACGTCGATGGGACGAACCTGAGGGAGCTCATGCGCGCGGGAAGTCTCAAGCCGTCCGAGGCGCTGGCGATCGTACCGCAGATTTGCGACGCTCTGCAATTCGCGCACGACGAGGGGATCGTCCATCGCGACATCAAGCCTGAAAACGTCTTGCTCGACCAGAAAGGGCGCATCAAGATCGCCGACTTCGGACTGGCCAAGCTTCTTCGTCAAGCGCCCGCCGACCACAACCTGACGGGCGAATCCCAGGTGATGGGCACGCCCCATTACATGGCCCCCGAGCAGGTCGAGCGCCCGCTCGATGTCGATCACCGCGCCGACATCTACTCGCTGGGCGTCGTGTTCTATGAAATGCTGACCGGGGAATTGCCATTGGGGCGGTTCGAGCCACCTTCGCACAAGGTAAGTGTCAGCGTACAGTTGGACGAGGTCGTGCTACGAGCCTTGGCCAAGGAGCCCGACCGACGCTATCAGCACGCCAGCGATGTACGAACCGACGTCGAGGCGATTGACGCCGCCGGACGCGGCCCGCCGGCGCGCTCCTTGCCATTGGCGACATCGCCACAGGTGTTCTTGCCCTGGGTGGACTGGCCCGGGGAGTCGTTGCCCTCGGAGGAGGAGCGATCGGCTTGGTCGCCATCGGCGGCGGTTCTTTCGGCGCACTGATGGCCTTCGGTGGATTCGCCATCGGTGGGCTGGCGCTGGGAGGTTTGGCGATCGGCGGTGTCGCCATCGGCGGAGGCGCCGCCGGGCTTGTCGCAATCGGAGGCGCGGCGGTCGGGTACTATGCCTGCGGTGGGGGCGCGTTCGGCCAATACGTCTACAGCGCCATGGAAAGTAGCCCGGAGGCCATCCGATTCTTCAAGGAGCACTTTCCTTGGCTGCCTTTTTTCCCTCCTTGATGCATGCTGAGTCCGCAGCGAGCCCAACTCGCCCCACGGCCAGTGGCCGGTCTCGGCTCGGGCTACGATCTCTACTTCACTGCAATCACCCTCGGCTCGTACGTTGCATCGAGTC
>Ga0307374_10014177_pt1 | contig 10888 bp, 10 predicted proteins | sample OX3MG_FD_202532 | JGI IMG/M metagenome (GOLD analysis project Ga0307374, IMG submission 202532) | Soil microbial communities from Risofladan, Vaasa, Finland - OX-3 | ecosystem: Environmental > Terrestrial > Soil > Coastal area > Acid sulfate soil | place: Finland: Risofladan, Vaasa | collected... | reverse complement strand
GGTGCGTCCTGAAGGGGCGCGCCGCCGCTCCGCCGGCGATCTGCTGCATCATCGGCGTCTCTACCTCCAGGTAGCCGCGCTCGTCGAAGAACCGCCGCAGCGCCTTCAGCACCTTGGCGCGCTTCACGAAGACCTCGCGGCTCTCCAGGTTGGCGAACAGGTCCACATAGCGCTGGCGGTAGCGCAACTCCACGTCGGCCAGCCCGTGATACTTCTCCGGCAGCGCCAACATGGCCTTGGCCAGAAAGGTCAGCCGCTCCACATGCACCGTCAGCTCGCCGGTCCGCGTGCGGAACAGGTAGCCTGTGACGCCGATGTGGTCACCCAGGTCGAGCAGCTTGTAGAGCGCGAATCCCTGCTCGCCCACCGCGTCCAGGCGCACGTAGATCTGCAGCCGCTGCCCGTCCTGCTGGAGGGTGGCAAACCCCGCCTTGCCCTGCTGGCGGATGGCCATGATCCGCCCGGCAACGGCCACCGTCAACCGGTGGGCTTCCAACTCCTCACCCGTCGCCTCGCCCCACTTGGCGCGCACCGCGGGAATGGTATGCGAGGCAGGGAACTGGTTGGGATAGGCTGTCTGCCCCAGCTTCTCGATCTCCTCCAGTTTTGCCTTGCGCAGATCGAAGAGGCTGCGCTCAAACTCCGACTCGAACACTGTGCTTCCTTTTCGTGAACCTATCGAAGGTCCAATCGCCAGTATAGCGGCTGTGCGCCTCCGTGGTTCGGAGATGGACGCGATGTTCGGACCTTCGCGAAGATCCGTTTCCTCGGCTCGGCAGGAGTAAAATGCTGTGGGAGATTCCAAATGAAAGTCAAATGCGGTGTGCTTCTTCTGGGAATAGCTCTCGCTGCCACCGCCCAATCCTGGGCCACGACTTTGCCGGGCGCCTGCGGCGATGACAAGGTGCAATTCGATGTGAAAACTACGAAGCACCAACCCGCGCCTGCCCCGCCCGCAGAGGGGAAAGCGCAGATTATCTTTGTTGAGAATTTTGCGCAGAACGCGGGAACCTGTATTGGGTGCAAGGTGACAACGCGGGTAGGGATAGACGGTGCCTGGGTGGGCGCCAACCGTGGCAATTCTTACTTCGCCTATACCGTCGAGCCGGGCGAGCATCACCTGTGTGCGGGCTGGCAGTCGGTTTTTCAAAGACTGAAGAAGAAGGTGGGTCTGGCTTCATTGAATGCTGAGGCCGGCAAGGTCTACTACTACCAAATCAAGGTCAGGATGCTAGCGAACGACGAAATGGGGATGGAAAAAGACCTTGAGTTAGCGCCGTTAGACGAGGATCAGGGCAAATATCTGGTCAAGACCACCGCTCTTGCGACCGCAACTCATAAGAAATAGGTCGCGTGCTTGCCTTCATTTGGTAGCGTCAAGATAGAATTTGTGGAAAAGCGGAAATGGTCGGGGGCACCGCGCGCGGTCCGGTTGCCGGTTCGCGTCTGGCTGGCCTCGGCGTGTATAACCACGGTAAATGCCCTTCCACCGCCCCATCCCGGATTCCAAGCAGCGGCCCGCAGCCTCCGGCCTCTTCGGCGCGTGGGTGCAGGCTGAAAAATACATCCAGATCGCGCTGGTGCTGCCCTCGGCGGCCTTTATCGGCTGGCTGGCCGGCGCCTGGCTTGGCGGCGTCTTCCACCAGTCGTGGATGACGATGGCGGGAATCGTCCTCGGCATAATTGCCGGCCTGGTCGGCGCCATCCAACTGGCCATGGCGTATGCGGCCGAACCCAAACGGCAAGACAAGGGTGGAAACAAGACCGGAAATGGAGATTCAGACGTCCCCTCATGATCGAAGAAATCCATCCCTTTGCCGGCCTCACCGATGCCGGCCTGGAAGCCCTGCTTCACCGCGCCATCCGTAATACGCTGATTCTGGGCCTCGTCTCCTCCCTTGTCCTGTGGAAAGCATCCGGCTGGCGCGATGCTGCCATGTTGGCCACGGGGACCGCCATTTCGGCCGCCAGCATCTTCGAGTGGCGGCGGCTCATCCGGTTCATCCTTGCCAAGCTCGACAACAAGCAGGTGCCCAAGGGGGTGCTGCTGGCGTCCGTCTTCTTTGTGCTCAGGCTCACCATCTTTGCGGCGGTAATTTATGGTAGCCTGAAGTGTTTCCAGGGTTCGGTGGTAGCGCTTCTTTGTGGACTTGGCCTGGCGGTTGTCGCCATCGTCGGAGGAGCGCTGCGATTCCTCCGGGATTAAAATCCCGCCTTATCCTGATTGGCGAAGTGCCCCATCCTTTCGCTGCTCTTTGCGGAAGGGTGAAGAGCACTGCTCCTGAAACAGAAAGACTCAAGTCTCGATGATGGAACCACTCTTCACTACGCGCTTGATGAATGATCTGTTCGGCGGCATTGCCACGGCGCTGCTGCGGGCGCTGGGCTTTCACCCTGCGAATCCCGCCGCTCCTATCAACGAAGCTTTCGCTCTGGAAATGCTGGTGGCTTGCGGCCTCATCCTTTTCTTCCTCGTTGTGCGCCTGACCCTCTCCGTCGACAAGCCCAACGCGGTGCAGCAGATCGCCGAGATGATCCACGAGTTCACAGGCAGCCAGGCCGAACAAGTCATCGGTCACGGCTACGAGCGCTTCCAGCCGTTCGTGACCTGTGTCCTCCTCTTCATCCTTCTAAACAATTTCATGGGCCTGTTCCCGCGCGTCATTACCCCCACCAGCCAGCCGGCGGTTCCGCTGGGCATTGCCGCCCTCACTTTTCTCTACTACAACTTCCACGGCTTGCGCGTACACGGGCCTATCAGGTATTTCAAGCAATTTGCCGGACCCGTCTGGTGGATGTCCCCGCTGATGTTCCTCATCGAGGTCATTTCGCATCTTGCGCGCATGATGTCGCTCACCATCCGTCTTTACGCCAATATGCTGGCCAGCGACTTGCTTGTGCTCATCGGATTTTCCATGATCCCGCTGGCTTTTCCGGTACTCCCCCTGGCTCTGCACTTCTTCGTTTCCATCATTCAGGCGTATGTCTTCATGCTGCTGGCGATGATCTATCTGTCCCTGGCGGTGTCGCATGAACATTAAACCGGCCTTTAGCTCTCAGCTTTCAGTTTGTGTGCGGGGTGAATCGCCATCTCACTTTCCTCCAGAAAGCGCTGAGAGCCGATGGTTGAAACCTAAGGGCTGAAGAAATTCCACCGGAGACCGCTTCCGCTCCGGGCAATGGAAGACCGCAAGCGTGAGGGGGCCGGTACGGTGAGCCTCAACCACCCACTGGCGGTCAATTCATAGGAAGCAGGAGAACTATGCGGAAACTTCAATATGTGTTCATGACCTTGGCGGCTCTTTGCTTCGCCGTTCCAGCCTTCGCGCAGAGCGGCTCGGCCGCGATTGACATGGCTCCCATCGGCGTTGGCCTCGGAATGGGGCTGGCGGCGGGCCTTTGTGGGCTCGGTCAAGGGAAGGCAGTTGGCTCGACCACCGAAGCGCTGGCGCGCAATCCCGGAACCCGTGCCGGTCTTTTGATGTTCATGGTGATCGGCCTGGCGTTCATCGAATCGCTTACCTTGTTCACCTTTGCCATGATCATCATCAAGGTGAAGTAATTCCTCTTCCGATGCAACACAAAGCGGCCTCTTCCGCCTGAGCCTCATTCACGCGGACGAGGCCGCTTTGTCATGGACGCCTTCGTGCCACGCCGGCCGATTTGGACTGTGGCCGCCGGATCCTCGCGCATCATGCGAATCGCTTCCTTGTAGCTCAGCCCCACCGGCAGCGGCGCATACCGCGTCTGCTCTTCCACAACGTCGAATCTCTTGCTCTTGAAGAACACCCGCCCGCTCATCTTCATCTCGAAGCGCACGACCCGCCACTGGTTTTCGCCCACATCCGCCTGCTCGATCGCAATCCATCCCCCCTTGTACAGCCGGCCCAGTATCCCCCAGCCGAAGTCGACGTTCTCTTGCAAATGGCCCTCCAGGCGCATCACCCGTTCCTGGGCGGCATCCACCCAGAGATCGCCGCACATGGCCGTCAACACCCTCGTCTCCAGGTCCGGCGGATCAAACTTCGGGTTGGGTACGAAGCTGAATTTGTCGATCTCTCCATCCGGCCCCGCCGTAGAGCCCGCATAGCTGTAGAGAAAAGCTCCCGGCAGCAGGCGCAACACCTTCAGAGCCCGCATGGAGTCCGCATCCTGGCCCTGCTTGCGACGCTGCTGCCGCGTGGGGTCGCGCAGCAGCGCATCCAGCCGCTCCTGCTCCTCCTGTGCCTCGGTTTGGTTCAGCGGCTTGTCGTTGATCGACACCAGGCGGGCAACGGCGCCGTCCCTGGTCTCAAAAATTTCCTTCGTCGAGGTCAATTGCGGACTGGACTTGCGTAGCTGGTACCGCATCGGGTGGCTTGTGTCCTGGGCCGCCTGCAATTCGTTGGCGAGCGCCCGCTGCACCACTGCCTGGGCTTGGGCTCCTGAGGCCGCATCGGGGTCGCCGCCGGCAGGCTGCCCCACCGAGAAGACCGCCTGCGCCAGCAGGCAGAAAGGCAGAAGATAGGTTCGCACAGCCATTAGTTTAACGGCCATTGCCCACCTGTCCAATCCCGTCGCGCTTCATGCCGATTAGACGCCGGAGCCGGCTCTCACGGTTCTACGATTGATGCAATGTAGCCGGGTTGCGTATAGTTCGGGCAGGGCGTTGCTTTGCCCACGGAAGGGGAAAAGAGACCATGGCAGTGGAAAATGCTCCCGCGCGTATCGGCAAGAGCGTAGTGATTTGCGGTGAAGTGAAAGGCAGTGAAGACTTGATTTTGGATGGCCGCGTAGAGGGATCCGTCAACCTCTCCGAGAGCCGTCTGACCATCGGCCCCAATGCAAATGTTGCGGCCGATCTCTTCGCCAAAGACGTTCTGATTCTGGGCCGGGTTCAGGGCAACGTGGTGGCCAGCGGCCGTGTGGAGCTGCGCGCCGGCTGCAGCGTCGAAGGTGATATCCACGCCCTGCGCCTCGCCGTCGAGGACAACGCCGTCTTCCGCGGCAAAGTGGACCTGACGCAGAATTCCGCCAAGGCACACGAAGCCCCCAAGACTCCTGCTCCGCAATTCGGCGGGGCCTCTTAGCGGGCGGCGCCTGGCCGCTCCGCCTTACAGTCATCCGCTTGATCGCAGAGGATTTCAGGTCGATGAGCCGTTGGTTCCACAAGAAGCAGGAGCAGGATTCCAGCGCTTCTGCTCGAGGCCTCACCGGCCCCAGAGTGCCGCGCCACTCCGGGGGGTGGGCAGTGTTGCGCAAACGGCTCCAGTCCGAGTCGGGCCTCCGCCTCATCGACGCCGGTAGCACTTCGCCCACCAATATCAATTACCTCACTGAACTGGGGCACAGTGTTTTCCTTATCGATCTTGTCCACGATGCCTGTACGGCGAACTGGCAGAAGGGCGCCGATGAAGACGGCAATCCGATCTGGGACGTCGAGGGTTTTCTTGAGCACTCCCTCAACTTCTCCGGGCGCACCTTCGATGTGGTCCTGCTGTGGACGACGCTGGATTACCTGCCCGAACCGTTCGTGGAGCCCGTGGTCGCGCACCTGCATGCGGCCATGAATCCCGGTGGCCAGGTCCTGGCCTTTTTTCATACCCGCACCAAAGGCGAAGAGACGGCCCACTACCGCTTCCACCTGACCGCGGGCGACGATGTGGAAATGCAGTTAGCCCACCCATTCCCCATCCAGCGCGCCTTCACCAACCGCAGCATTGAGCGCATCTTCACCGGATGGTCCGGGCACCGGCAGTTCCTGGCAAAGGATAGCGTCTCCGAGGTCATCATCACGCGTTAGATTTGTGTAAGCGGCAGCCAGGGTTGGATCTCAACCATTACGGAGTTGTCGCCCGATGCCGCCCAGCGAAAGGCCTGGCTTCAAACATGGGAAAGAGTGGGGAAGTATTCGTCATATATCCGCCTGCGTGACAGCCGACGCTTGCGCTGCACAGGCGTCAAGCGATACTTCTCAGAACGTAGCTCGGATTTCCGCTTTGGCTGCGTGCACCGAACGGATGGAGAAGCCAGTCGGCCCAAAAGCGCGCCCGGACGGGGTTTTTAATGCTGGGTTTCGCAAGCTAGAAGCTAGAAGCTGAGAGCTAGAAGCTGAAAGCTGAAAGCTGAGGAGGATTCATGAGTTCATCGCAGGGAACACGCATCACTTGGCTGGGCCACGCAACCGTCCTGGTTCAGACCGCCGCCGGCACCAACATCCTGATTGATCCATTCATCACGCAGAATCCCAAGTATCCCAAGAGTTTTTCTCTCCCCTTGTCCATCCATTACGTGCTTCTCACGCACGGCCATGGGGACCATATCTCCGATGCCGTCCCAACGGCCGTTAAGCATGGTTCCACGGTGGTGGCCATCTACGAGTTGGCGTCTTATGTAGGTGGGAAAGGCGTGGCCAATACGATAGGGATGAACCTGGGAGGCACTGTGCAGCTGCATGAAGTGGCGGCCACCATGGTTGAGGCCAAGCACTCGGCCGGAGCGCAGGATGAGCGGGGGACGCACTACGTCGGTGTCGCCGCAGGATTTGTCCTCTCCATTCCCGGGGCCCCGGTGCTCTACCATGCCGGCGACACCGCTGTCTTCGGCGATATGAAGCTGATCCGCGACCTGTACCGGCCTGAAGTGGTCATGCTTCCCATTGGAGGGCATTTCACCATGGGGCCGAAGGAAGCTGCGTTGGCGGTCAAGTTCCTGGAGCCGAAGGTGGTCCTTCCTATCCACTGCGGCACATTTCCTATGCTCCATGGCACGCCAGAAGATCTGGCCGCGCTGGTGGACGCCAGCGTTCAGGTCGTGCGGTGGACTCCTGGAGAAGCGTATGTGGCGTAAAGCGTGACCTGAGGCGCCGCCGGGAATCGCTGCAAGCGGCGGGCACACTCCCGCCGCGACTTCAGCGCGGCGGTTCTCCCGGCCGTTGCGACTGGTCGCCGGCAGGCGGCGCGGATGGAGCACCCGAAGTATCTCGTCCTCCCAGGCGCAGGCTGACGGGAGCCTCGGCGGCGCGATAGTTGCGCAGATCGCGCAGGATTTCTACCTTCTCGCGGGCATACTGTCCGGCCAGCCGGGTCAGAGCGTACGTGATGATGTCGCTGTGGTGCAGGTCTGGAACGGAAGGATCGCGCCGCATGTTCAGCCACAACCGATGCACCAACTGCACATCGTCCGGGCTCAGGGCGGGCGCGTGCGGCCCGATATAGAATACCTTGGTTTCGCCGGTGGGACTGATGACATAGAAGTTGAACTGGCGCTTCGGTTCCGGCAGCGCCTCCCATGCCTGCCCCAGGTGGAATGCCTGATCTTCGGCGGTCATGGAAGTGGAAAGACCTGAAACCACCGAGTCCACTTCCAACGAGCTTGCGGCCTGCGCCAGCGCGACAAACACATCGCCTGCGGGAACCACCAGCAGCGCAACCTTCTTGCCGAAACTCTCCGCCACCGACACCGCCTTGGTAAAGAGCATCTGCTCGTGCTCGCTAAAACTCTGCTGCTCCGCGCTCAGGTACTCCGGGCCGCCTACGCCCATCATGCGCACGCTCATCACCACCACGTCTCGCTCTTCCGTGTTGGTGCGTGCCAGGCTCCACTTCAGCGCGAACGGGTTGGCGGCGTCGCGCATGGCGACCATGAGTCCGCCGGGACGGATGGCTACGGACTCACGGCTTACAGTATCCTGGTGCTCGAGCTGAAAGTGGTCCTTCATCTCCCGGGCGGCCAACGCATGTTTACGCAGGTTTTCGCGCTCAGAGATGGAAAAGATGATAAAGAAGACTGCGGCAAAGCTAATGCCGCTTACGGTGGCGACAGACTTGGTGACCAGATTGACGAGAGCGGTGGAGAGTAGCGCCAGGAATACCGAGAGCAGCCCGATAGGAATTTCGGTTTTGCCAAACCGCAGATTGGGGGGAACCTTCCAGCCGCGCTCGCCGTGGTATTTCCAGCGCAGTACCAGTATGGCCAGGCTGTTGAAGGTGAACGACCAGATGACGCCAAAAGCATAGGCCTCGCCCAGCATAATGACGTTGCCTCTGCTGGCAATAATCGTCGACATCTGCAGGATAAAGACCAGGTTGACGATGCGATAGCTGGTGCCGTATCGGGTGTGCGGCTTGCGGAACCAGTCGGTGAGCACCCCATCTTCCGCCACGCGCATCAGCACGCCCGTCGAACCGATGATCGAGGTGTTGATCGCGCCTGACAAAATGAGAAAGCCCACGATGACCACGAAGATGCGGAAGGCAATGCGCAGGAACATCGGTCCGACCATATACATGGCCAGGCCGGCGATCAGGTTGTCCTGGTAGATGTGGGTTCGAGGTCCCGTGGGAATGAGCATGGACGCCAGCAGCGTGGCGCCGCCCGTGAAGATCAGGCTATAGATGGCAATAATGATGGCTGCGCGCTTCAGATTCTTCAGCTTGGGATGAGCGATTTCGCGGTTGACCTGGGCGAGGGTCTCCTCGCCGCTCATCGCCAGGACGGAATGGCCGAATGCCATCAGAATGCCGAACAGTCCGAAGATCGGCAGCCCGCTTCCCCTCAGGAACCCGAGAGCGTCACTGCTGAACTTCAGGTGGGACGGGATCGGTGAGGGAGGCAGATGAGCGCCTCTAACGAACACCGAATAAATGCCCCAGATCATCAGAATCACCACCATCACCGTGGTGATCTCCATGACCCGCATAGCCTTGTTGCTCGACTCTTCGATGCCCTTGATGTTCTGCCACCAGTAGTAGATGGTGACCGCGGCCGCGAACACCGCCGAGGTAGAGTTCATATCGAACTGAAAGGGTTGGTTCTGGGCGCTCATTAGAGCCGGGGGCAGCCAGTGGCTGTGGCTTGCTACCTGCATCAGCTCATTCATCAACCCCGTAATATATTGCCCGGCGGAGACGCCGGAGATCGGCCCGGTCAGGATGTAATCGAACATCAGCGCCGACACGCTGAGCTTGGCGAAGGTGCCGCCTAAGGCCTCCTTCACTACGCGGTAGACGCCGCCGCGCGTAAACATCGAGCAGCTCTCGACGTATACCGCGCGCACCGCGAAGCTGAACAGCATGATGCCGAGGATGAACCACGGCGCCGATGCGCCGATGGCCTGCTCGGCAATGCCCCCGGCATAGAAAGCCGAGGATCCAAGATCGTTGAGGACAATGGCAGCCGCGCGCCAGAAGGAGATAAATGTGAGCATCACGGAGGATGCCACGATAAGGCGGACGCGGTCGGACGGAGGCGCAACGGTCGTTCGTGTAGATGCCATCGCAAGGGGGCCGGCGTGGCCGCCGGCATTTTGGAATTCAGGAAAGCGAAACCACCGCCGCCCTTCGGTGAGTCTATGTCCGAAGTATGACTATGTCAATGTGAATAAATAATCCAAAAGGAAAGATCGAAAGTAACAATTGGAAGGTGACTCCTATTCCTTCCCAAACAGCTCTTTCCAATCTTCAACGAAACTGATGAGCACCACCACGGCTGATCCCACAATGCCGAGAAAGAACATGATCTCAAGCAGCCGCATTGCCAACTTAGCCAATACCATAGCGTCGATTATAGCTTGATTACGGCTCCGCAAGCCCCATGCGATACACTCGCCCCTGTATGCAGCGATCGTCCTGGATGCCGGGAACCTGGAAGCTGTGGGCTGCCGCGGTCCTTTCCGCGGGCTTGCTCGAGCTGCCTTTTCCACTCGCCGGACCGCTCCCTCCCTGGCGCAGCGTCTTTGCCTGGTTCGCGCTGGTTCCGCTTCTCTGGGCCATTCTGTCTCGCCCGAGCGCGGAACTCCCTCATCCATTTCGCCGCGCCTTCCTGCTTGCTTACCTCTGCGGCATCCTCTGGTACGCGGGCAACTGCTACTGGATCTACGACACCATGCTGATGTACGGCGATCTGTCGCGGCTGGTCGCGGCGCTGCTTCTGGTGGGATTCAGCCTGGTGCTCGGCCTCTACTTCGGTCTCTTCGGGCTCAGCGTCATTCTCGTGCGCCGGGCCAGCGGCAGCTCGCGCTGGGCGCTGGCCGCCGCGCCCATCCTGTGGGTCGCCCTGGAGCTGGCCGCCGCGCGCATCACCTCTGTTCCCTGGGACCAACTGGGCTACTCCCAGGTAGACAACGCCCTGGTAAATCAGCTCGCGCCCTGGACCGGCGTCTACGGCATCAGCTTCGTTCTGGTCGCCGTCAATGCGCTCATCGCCGCCGGCCTGTTGCTTGATTCCCGCCGGAGCCAGCGCCTGTGGGGAGCGATCGGCGTCGTTCTCGCCGTCGCCGGCGCCGCTGGAATCTTCCTTAAGCCGCCCAGCCCCGCGCCCACCGCCACCGCCGTGCTCATCCAACCCAATCTCGATGTCGGCGGCGTGGGCTTCTGGACGGCTCCCGGAGATTGGGACCGGCATATGGCCCAGTTCATCAAGCTGGGCCGCGAACAGTGCAAGTCGTATATCGCCGGCATTCCGCAGACCGGCGCGCCAACCCGCGAAGTCATCTGCCCGCCGCATCCCGCCCCTCCGGATCTCGTGGCATGGCCGGAGTCGCCTGCGCCGTTCTTTCAGGAGGATTCCCGGCTTCAGCAGGGACTGAGGGCAGTCGCCACGGCCACACAAGCGCCTCTGGTCGTGGGCGCCATCGGAGCCGATTATTCCTACGAAGACCAGACCTGGCACGAATACAACTCCGCGCTGATCGTTGGCGCGGACGGTGATCTGGTCGGCCGTTACGACAAGATTCACCTCGTCCCCTTTGGCGAGTACGTTCCCTTCGACAAGCTCCTTTTTTTTGCGCGCAAGCTCACCGGCCGGGTTTCCAAATTCGATCGCGGCGATCTGCGCAAGGTCTTCCGCCTCAACGGACACCGCTATGGAGTCTTCATCTGCTATGAGGCGGTCTTCGCCGACGAAGTGC
>Ga0307374_10014176_pt1 | contig 10888 bp, 7 predicted proteins | sample OX3MG_FD_202532 | JGI IMG/M metagenome (GOLD analysis project Ga0307374, IMG submission 202532) | Soil microbial communities from Risofladan, Vaasa, Finland - OX-3 | ecosystem: Environmental > Terrestrial > Soil > Coastal area > Acid sulfate soil | place: Finland: Risofladan, Vaasa | collected... | reverse complement strand
GGAGCAGGAGAAGTACGACAGCCTCATCCGCTTCGGAGAACGGCTGCCGGCGCTGCGCGCGGCGATGGCGGAGCATCTCGACCGCGACGAGCTCGACCGCGAGCGCGTCTCGGCCGTCGCTCTGCGACTCATCTCGCTCGGCTGGTTCCGGGTCGGCTCGGAGCGCTACGCACGCGAGGGGACGTACGGCGTGACGACGCTCCTCCGCCGCCACGTCCACGTTCGCGGCAGCCGCGTCCAGCTCGCTTTCCGCGCGAAGGCGGGTGTCCGCGTCCGGACCGAGCTCGTCGACGAGGAACTCGCCGACGCGATCCGGGACCTCCTCGCGGTGCGGCCCGGCGCGCGGGTCTTCAAGTACCGCTGGGAGGGCGATCTCCACAACCTCACGAGCAAACGCCTGAACGACTACGTGAAGCTCTATCTCGGCGAGGAGTTCTCGGCGAAAGACTTCCGCACGTGGGGCGGGACGCTGCTCGCGTCGATCCACTTCGCCGAGCGCGCGGCGCACGCGGGTTTCCCGTCCTCCGAGGCGGCGCAGAAGCGCGAGGTCGCCGCCGTGATGCGGCTCGTCGCGCAGAAGCTCGGAAATACGCCGGCGGTGTGCCGCGCCTCGTACGTCGCGCCGGCCGTCGTCGAGCAGTACGTCGAAGGGCGAACGATCGAGGATTTCCGGCCTCGTCATTTGCGTGTCGTGAAAGCGCGCGATCTCGATCTTTCGCCGGAGGAAGCGGCGATGTTGAGTTTGCTCCGGTCATGGCGCATTCGACAGGCGCGAAGGGCCGCGTGACTTGCCGGTACGATTCGCCCGCGGAATTTTCAATTCGAAGGAGGGGTTACGTGGCTCGCAAGACGATTTTGGTTTGCGACAAGTGCGGCAAGGAAGTGGATGAGGAGAAGGGTGCCGTTCTTCGCGTGACGTTCGCCGATGCGCGCCGGACGTCGAAGCAGGCAGACCTCTGCGACTCGTGCGCCGGCGGCATGCCGGGCCGCCCGGTGGCCCGCCGCGGCCGGAGGCCGAAGTCGGCTTCGGCCGCCTAGAGCCGCGACGAGGATCGCGCTAGCGTAGGCGGGTGCCGCTCCGTTTGATCGCGGGGCCCGCCAACGCGGGCAAAGTCGAGCTTCTCCTCGACCGGTACCTCGCCGCCCTCGAGGCGGGCGAGGAGCCGGTTCTCGTCGTCCCGAACCGGGCGGACGAGGACAGGGTGGAGCGCGAGCTGCTTGCGCGCGCGGGCGCGCTTCTCGGTGGCTCGATCGTCACCTTCGACGGGCTGTTCGACCGAATCGCCGCGGTCGACGGAAGGCCGCTCGGGCGCGCGGAGCGCTCGCTCCTCGTGCGCCGCGTCCTCGCCGGCGCGGAGCTCGGCGGCTTCAGCGAGTCCGCGGCGCGCGGCGGCTTCGCCGAGTCGCTCCTGCAGGCGTTCGACGAGCTCGAGGCCGGATTGCTCGAGCCGGAAGCGGTCGGCGGCGAGCTCGGCTCGCTCTGGGCCGCATACCGGGCGGAGCTGCAGGCGCTCGGCCGCTCGAACCGCGGTATGCGGCGGCGTGCGGCTGTCGACCGGCTCCGCTCCGACCTCGACGCGTGGACCGGCGCGCCGGTCTTCGCGTACGGGTTCGAGGACCTGACCGGAGCGGAGTGGGCACTCCTCGAAGCTCTCGTCGCGCGCACCGACGTGACCGTTTCGCTCCCGTACGAGCCGGGCCGCGCGGCGTTCGTCTCCCTCACGCGCACCGCCGAGGATCTCGCGCGCCTCGCCGCAGGGGCGATCGAAGAGCTCCCGCCACGCTACGGCGCGATGGCCCCGCCGCCGCTCGCGCACCTCGAGCGCGCGCTCTTCGAGGACGCGCCCGGCGCGGCGCCCCCACTCGACGGAGTGGTCCGCTTCTTCGAGGGCGCCGGGGGCCGCGGCACGCTCGAGCTCGTCGGCGAGGAGCTGCTCGCCCTCATCCGTGCCGGCACGCCGCCGGAGCAGATCGGCATCGTCGTGCCCGGCGTCGACCACGTCCGCGGCGTGCTCGACACGGTGCTCTGCCAGTTCGGCATCCCGTACTCCGTCGACGGCGAGGTGCGGATCACGCAGACGCCGCTCGGCCAGGCGCTGGCCGGGCTCCTTCGCTTCGCCTGGGCGGACGGGACGCGCAACGACCTCTTCACGTATCTCCGCTCGCCGTTCTCCGGGCTCGAGCGCCGCGCCGTCGACTTCGTCGAGGGACGGCTGCGCGGGCGGGCAGTGCAGAATCCCGAACGCGTCATCGAGGAGTCGGAGCGGCTGCGCGGCGCGCCGCTCCCCGCGCTCGACGACCTGCGCGGCGCGGAGGATCCCGTGATCGCCGTGAGCGAGCAGCTCGCGCGGATGCTCCGGCACGCTCACGGCCTCGAGCGGCCGCCCGCCGACGATGGGAGCCGGCTCGACCTGCGCGCGTACGACGCGCTCCTCCGTCTCCTCGGTGAGCTCGACGGCTGGCGCAAGCTGGCCGGTGCCCTCAGCCGCGAGGACGTCCTGGCGGCGATCGAGCGGCTCACGCTCCGTCCGCAGCGTGGCGACGAGGCCGGGCGCGTCGCCGTCGTCGACCTCCTCCGCGCGCGCACGCGGCGCTTCGAGACGACGTTCGTGCTCGGGCTCGAGGAGGGCAGCCTGCCGCGGCGCGGCGGCGGCTCGCCGTTCCTCGACGACGACGCCAGGCGGGAGCTCGACGAGCACGGCGCGCGTCTTGCGCGCCCCGACTCGGTCTCGCGCGACCGCTACCTCTTCTACACGGCGTGCACCCGAGCGTCGCGGCGGCTCTATCTCGTGCGGGAGGCGGCCGACGACGACGGCAGCCCGCGCGAGGCGAGCCCGTTCTGGCACGACGTGCAGTCGTTGTTCGACCCCGAGGACATCCGCCGCTGGACGCGGCGCCGGCCGCTCTCGGCGCTCACGTCTCCGGTCGACGAGGCGCCGACCGACCGCGAGCGCCTGCGCGGGCTCGCCGAGCTCGCGGCGCGGGACTCCGAGTTCGCAACGGCGCTCGCCCGCGCGAACGGCTGGGATCGGCGCCTCGAGCGGGCGCGCCACGCCTTCCGCCGGCCGACGCGGATCACGAGCCCGCTCGTCCTCGAACAGCTCGGCTCGCGCGGCACGTTCGGCGTCACCGAGCTCGAGCGCTTCGCCGACTGCTCCTCGGCGTGGTTCGTCGAGCGCTTCCTCGCGCCGAAGACGATCGACGCCGAGCCCGACGCGATGCAGCGCGGCTCCGTCGCCCACACCGCGCTCCACCGCTTCTTCGCGCGCATCCCCGCGGAGCTCGGCATCGAGAAGCTCGGCCCGGCGAACGTCGAGGACGCGAAACGGCTCATGCGCCAGTGCCTCGACGAGGCGGTCGCCGGCGTGCGGATGGACCTCACCGAGATGCAGTTCCGCGAGCTCGACCAGACGCTGTGGCGCGATCTCGAGGCGTTCGTCGAGGACGAGTGCGAGTCGGAGCTGTCGCTCGTGCCGCGGCGATTCGAGGTGGCGTTCGGCAGCGAGCGCGCCGCGCCGGAGCTGCAGCGCGGGCTCGAGCTCGCGCCGGGCCTGACGCTCTCGGGGAAGATCGACCGCATCGACGTCGACCCGTTCGGCGCGCGCGGGATCGTGCAGGACTACAAGTCGGGGAAGCACGCGCACTCGGCGCGTGAGATCGAGCGGGAGCTCCGTCTCCAGGTGCCGCTGTACATGCTCGTCCTCCGTGACCTCGTCGGGCTCGAGCCGCTCGGCGGCCTGTACCGGCCGCTCGCCGGCGCCCGCCGCGCGCGCGGCCTCGTGCGCGCGAGCGAGGCGGAGACGCTGCCCGGCTACGTCAAGAACGACTACCTCGAGGAGGAGGACTTCTGGGGCGTGGTGGAGTCGGCGCGCGCGACCGCGGCGACCGTCGCAGAGCGGATCCAAGAGGGCGACGTCCGTCACGACCCGCGCGACGGCGAGTGCCCCGCGTGGTGCGACCTCTGGCCGATGTGCCGGGTGGAGCGGGCGTGAACAAGTACGCGCTGAACGAGCAGCAGCGCGCGGCGGTCGAGGCGACGGGCGAGGTGTTCGTCTCCGCCGGGGCCGGCACCGGCAAGACGGCGGTGCTCGTCGAGCGCGTCGTGCGGGCGACCCTCGACCGCGGTCTCGACGTCGACTCGATTCTCGTCATCACGTACACGCGCCGCGCCGCCGGCGAGCTGCGGACGCGGATCCGCGCGGCACTCGCCGAGCGCGGCCGTCACGACCTCGCGCGAGAGCTCGACGGCGCGTGGATCTCGACGATCCACGGCTTCTGCAACCGGCTGCTGCGCGCCTATCCGCTCGCAGCCGGCCTCGACCCGCGCTTCCGGGAGCTCGACGATTCGCAGGCTTCCGTCCTTCGCTCCGAGGCGTTCGGCGCGGCGCTCGGGGAGTTCCTCGCGGGAGACGACCGGCAGCGGCTCGAGCTGCTCGCGACCTATGGCAGCGCGGGGCTGCGGCGGATGCTGACGACGGTGTACGAGACGCTGCGCGCGGCGGGGCGTGACCTCGATCTTGCCGTCGCACCGCGACCCGAGCTCGCGCAGCGCGTCGAGGAGCTGCGCGACGCGGCGCGCGCGCTCGCCGGGGATCCGGACGCGACCGAGGCGCAGTGCCGTGCGGCGACCGAGCTTCTCGCGCTGCTGGAGCGCGACTCGCGGCCCGATCGGCTGATGTCCCTCTCCGGCTTCAAGGCGCGCGGCGACCGCGCGGCCGCGTACGGCGAGGCGCTCGCCGCGGTCGAGCAGGCTGCGCTCGACGAGGCGGCCGCCCGCGACCGTGCGCTCCTCCAGGAGCTGCTCGACGCGTTCGCAGCGAAGTACGCCGAGGCGAAGGCGCGTGAGTCGGCGCTCGACTTCGAGGATCTCCAGCTCGAGGCGCGCAATCTCCTCCGCTCGCACCCGGAGATCCGCGAGCGCGAGCAGCTCCGCTTCCGCGAGATCCTCGTCGACGAGTTCCAGGACACGAACGCGCTCCAGACCGAGATCGTGGAGCTGCTGCGGACGCCGGAGACGGAGCTGTTCTTCGTCGGCGACGAGTTCCAGTCGATCTACGGCTTCCGGCACGCCGACGTCGACGTCTTCCGCGAGCGCCGCGCCGCGGCGAAGACGCTCCTCTCGCTCACGAACAACTACCGCTCGCGGCCGGAGGTGCTCGCCGCGGTCAACCACCTCTTCGGCTCGCACTTCGGCAGCGAATTCCAGGAGCTCACCGCCGCTGTCGAGTTCCCCGATCCCGTCTTCGGCCACCCCGTCGAGCTGCTCGTCACGGACAAGGAGAGCTACAAGGACACGCCCGAGCACTGGCGGCGCGGCGAGGCGCGGGCGGTCGCGCGCCGCGTGCGCGAGCTCGTCGACGCGGGGACGGCGACGGCGGGCGAGATCGTCCTCCTCTTCGCCGCCGGCACCGACGCCGAGTGGTACGAGCAGGAGCTGCGCCGGGAGGGGCTCCCGACGTACCGCGCGACCGGCAAGGGCTACTTCGGCCAGCAGCAGGTGGTCGACATGCTCATGTACCTGCGCCTCCTGCAGAACCGGTACGACGACGAAGCGTTGCTCGCGGTGCTCGCCTCGCCGTTCGTCGGCGTCTCGAACGACGCGCTTGCGCTGATCCGCCGGGTCGCCTCGCGGCGTCCGCTCTTCAGCGGGATCGAGCACACGCTGCCGCCGGGGCTCGCCGAGCGGGACGAGCGCTTGCTGCGCGCCTTCCGGCAGCGGTACGACCGGCTCGTCGCCGCTATGCCGCGGCTTTCCCTCGAGCGGCTCTGCGAGCAGCTCGTCGCCGAGCACGACTACGACCTCGCGGTGCTCGCACAGTGGGACGGACGCCGCCGCTACGCGAACATGCGCAAGCTCGCGCGGCTCGCGCGCTCGTACGAGGAGCTGCGCGGCCCCGACGTCGAGGGCTTCGTCCGCTTCGTCGCCGAGCAGGAGGCCGTCGGCGCGCACCAGCTCGAGGCCGTCGCGGAGGAGGAGGGAGCCGACGCCGTGCGCCTCCTCACGATCCACGCCGCCAAGGGGCTCGAGTTCAAAGTCGTGATCGTCGCCGATGCCGGCCGCGACCGCGTGGCGCCGTCGCCGGACGAGATCCTCGCCCTGCCGGACGGCCGCTTCGGCTTCCGCGTCGCCGACCCGGGGACGGCGAAGCGGCGCGGCGCCTTCGACTATGACGAAGTGAAGGAGGCGCGTGCGGAGGCCGAGCAGGCCGAGCGGCTGCGTCTCTACTACGTGGCGATGACGCGCGCGCGCGAGCGGCTGATCGTCTCCGGCTCTGTCGACTTCGGGAAGGCGAGCGAGGTGTCGACGCCGATCGCGTGGGTGCTCGAGCGCCTCGAGGCCGACGAGGAGCTCGCGGCGGCCGGTGACGCTCCGATCGAGCTCGCGCGCGGCGACGCTCGGCTGCTCGTGCGCGTCGACCGGTACCGGGAGGGGAAGATTGAGATCGTCGAGGAAGCCGAGCCCAGCCCAGGTCAGCTCGCGCTCTTCTCCGGGATCGAGGAGGTCGGCGAAGCACCGCCGTCGGCGCCGCTGCTCCCCGAGCTTCCCGCCGTCGCCGCCCCGCCGCTCCTCCGCGTCCGCCGGCTGTCGTTCACCGCGCTCTCGATGTTCGAGCAGTGCGGCTACAAGTACTGGGCGCGCTACGGCATCGGTCTCGCGGAGCGCGACGTGCCGCGCGGCGAGGGAGGTATGTCCGGCGTCGAGGTCGGCAGCCGCGTGCACGAGCTGCTCGAGCACATCGATCTCGCCGCGCCGGTCGTCCCCGAGATCGAGGACGACCGCGTGCGCGCGCACGTGACCGCGTACGTCGACTCGCCCCTCGCGCGGCGGCTCGGCTCGCTGCCGGGCGTGACGAAGGAGCGACACTTCACCTTCGAGCACGACGGCGTCCTCGTCCACGGCTTCCTCGACGTGCTGCAGCTCGCCGACGGCAAGGCGCTCGTCGTCGACTACAAGACGAACCTCATCGGCGAGTCGTCACCGGAGGAGATCGTCGAGGCCGACTACCGCCTGCAGCGGCTCGTGTACGCGCTCGCGTGCTTCCGGGCCGGGGCGGAGGAGGTCGAGGTCGTCTACACCTTCCTCGAGCGGCCGAACGAGCCGGTCGAGGCGCGCTTCACGCTCGCCGAGCTGCCCGCGCTCGAAGCGGAGCTCTCCGCCGCGATCGCGCGGCTCCAGGCCGGCGTGTTCCGGCCGACGCCGAGCGAGTTCGCGTGCGCCGGCTGTCCGGCTCTCGACCGCGTCTGTGCCGGGCCGAGGCTCCGCGGCGGGCCGAGCGGTCCGCACGCTCTCGCTGCCGTTGGCTACGAAGCCCCAAACTCCACGTAGTGCCGTGTGATGTACACCGTCAGCCAGACCGCCGCGCCGAGCACGAGTACCGCGAGCGGCCGCGGTAGGCGCCGAACGAGCAGTGCCGCCGGGAGGATCGTTATCTCGCTGCGGTAGACGGAGACGCCGCTCTTGCTGTGGACGAAGAGCCAGGATGCGACGAGCCAGAGCGCGACGAGGACATCCAGGCGGGTCGCCGTCTCCCGCCGGACTATCAGCTCGACGAGCACGAGCCCAAGAACGAGCGCTACGAGCAGCGCCTGTAGGTCCGTCACGGAGATCAGGTTCCCAGGTGGCCAGCTGCTCAGCCCAAGTGCGGCGTGCACCGCCGGCGCCAGCGGGTCGCGCAGCGAGTGCCCGTACTTGTCCTGCACGAGGAAAAAGGCGTCCCAGCGGCCGACCTGGATTGCCTGGACGACTGGCGTCGCCGCCGCCCCGGCGGCCCCGAGCCCCCCGACGATGGCCGCGCGGCGCAGCCGCTCCCGAACCGGCGCCTCGCGGGCGACCAGGACGAGCCACGCGACCGCGACGGGGACGACCGCGACCCCGACGGGATAGGCCGCCGCTGCGATCCCTGCGGCCACACCCGCGGCCCACCAGCGACCCTTCATCAGAAGCAGCATGGAGGCAACGAGCGCGAAGGAGAGGAGGGACAGGGGGAAGACGGCGTATTCGAAGACACCACCTGGGACGAAGGCGGCAAAGGCGAGCGCAGCGGCGCCTCCGACTGTGAAGAGCGCGTCTTCGAGTGCGATCGCGAGGAGCGCGAGCGTGCCGAGCCAGAAAGCCCAGGCCAACATCAGCGCCCCACCTGCGAGCGGCACGCCCGTCAGGTGGACCAGCGCGATGAGGGCCGGGTAGAGCGGGAACCAGGCGGCGTTGCCGCACCAGTGCTGCGCGTGGGGCGGGGCGCAATGGAAGAGCGTGTACCCGTGCCGGGCGATGTCGAGGTAGAGGTTCGAGTCCCACCTCGTCCACGTATCGGGGCTAAACGGCGGATACCCGAGGGCGGCCGCCGTCCCGAGAACACCGGCGGCGCCGGCCGCCCAGGCGGCGAGTGCGGGCCACAGCCGCAGGGATGCCGCGAGTCTCTGCGAAAACGCCTGCACGAGACCGCCGGGGGAATCGGCCATGGCGCGCATGATGGCATGCGCCCTCCCACGCGTTCGTGCCGCACCTTCGTCGACGACGAGCCGTCGGCAGAATGGGAACGGTGAGCGTCTCGGCCCCCGTGAGCCCGGCCTGGACCGCCGCTGTCCGCATCGTCCCGGAGCTCGCGCGGACACGCGGGTGGCTCTAGCGGTGCCGCGCAGCTACGTCGCCGAAGCGCGCAAGCGCGTCGGCCCGAAGCGCGAGCGCATCCGGCCGATCGTCGGGCGGCTCGCCGTCGAGCACGCCGACGCGGCGATCGCGCTCAGCTTCCGCAACCCGCTCGAGCTGCTGATCTCCGTGATGCTCTCGGCGCAGACGACCGACGTGAACGTCAATCGCGTCACACAGAAGCTCTTCGTCAAGTACCGCCGCCCCGAGGACTACCTCGCCGTCCCGCAGGAGGAGCTCGAGCAGGACGTCTTCGCCACCGGCTTCTACCGGCAGAAGACGAAGTCGATCCGCGGCGCGATGCGGGTGCTGCTCGAAGAGTTCGACGGTGAGGTGCCGAAGCGCATGGACGAGCTCCTCCGGCTCCCGGGTGTCGCGCGCAAGACGGCGAACGTCGTCGCGGCCGAGCTCGGGCAGGCGCAGGGGATCGTCGTCGACACGCACGTGCGGCGGCTCTCGCAGCGGCTCGGCCTGACGAAGCAGGAGGATCCGGTCAAGATCGAGCGCGACCTCGTGAAGCTCGTGCCGCGCGAGGACTGGGCGCGCTTCCCGCACCTCGTGATCTGGCACGGCCGCCGCGTCTGCGACGCGCGCCGGCCGCGCTGCGAAGATTGCGTCCTCGTGGATCTCTGTCCGTCGAGCCGTGTCTGACATGAGGAATCGCGCCGAGCGGGCGCGCAGCTTCGAGACCGTCGCGGAGGAGTACGAGCGCCACCGGCCCGACTATCCAACGGAGGCGGTCGCCTGGGCAGCATCCCGGCTCGCGCTGGAGAGCGGCTCCCGCGTCCTCGACGTCGGCGCGGGCACGGGGAAGCTGACGCGCGTCCTCGCCGCTGCCGGCTTCGACGCCGTCGCCGTGGAGCCGGGCCGCGCGATGCTCGACCAGCTCCGGCTGGCGGTGCCCGAGGCCGAGGCGCATGAGGCGCCGGCCGAGGCCGTCCCGCTGCCCGACGCGAGCGTCGACGCGGCCTTCGCCGCACAGGCGTTCCACTGGTTCGACCGGGAGCGCGCCCTGCCGGAGCTGCAGCGCGTCGTCCGCCCAAGCGGCGGCCTCGCCCTCGTCTGGAACTGGTGGGACGAGCGCGATCCGCTGCAGGCCGAGCTCGGTGAGCTCGTGGGGCTACGCGGGTCACGAGCCGTACCGCGAGGAGGAGCTGCCCGCAGAGCCGTGGTTCCGGGAAGTCGGCCGGACGATCGTGGAGACGACCGAGGAGACCCTGACAGAGGTGCGGACGATCGCGTCGCGCTTAGGCGAGCGCTTCCCGCTCCCGAAGCTGACGTACGTCTTCGCGTTTGCCGCGCTCTAAGAACGGTGGCAGCCACCGTCACGAAGCCCTCGCGCTGGGCGTGGGAGCGCTGCGAAGATTGGGTCCTCGTGGATCTCTTCCCCTCCAGCCGTGTCTGATCGCTACCGGTTCAGCTTCGGGCGGGTGGCGGAGCACTACGAGCGCGCCAGGCCCCCGTACGCCGACGTGGCGGTCGACTGGGCGATCGAGCGACTCGGGCTCGGAGCAGGCGCGCGTGTCCTCGACCTGGCCGCCGGCACGGGAAGGCTCACGCGCGCGCTCGTCGAGCGCGGCCTCGACGTCGTCGCCGTGGAGCCCGACGATGGGATGCGCGCGGTGCTCGTGCAGGCGGTGCCCGGTGTCGAAGCGCGCGCCGGGGGCGCCGAGGACATCCCGCTTCCCGACGCGTCTGTGGACGCGGTCACCGTCGGCCAGGCCTTCCACTGGTTCGAGACCGGACACGCGCTCGCGGAGATGCACCGCGTGCTGCGTCCGGGTGGCGGCTTCGCGCTCCTCTGGAACCAGTTCAACCACGACGACCCGTTGCTCGGGCCGGTGGACGAATTCCTCCGCGCCCGCCGTCCGTCCGATGCACGTCGCTCCAGCTGGCGCGACCGCTACGACGGTCGAGGATTCGGCCCGCTCGAGGAACACGTCTTCGACCAGGAGCGGCCGATGAGCGTCGACGAGGTCGTCGCCTGGGTCGCCTCGACGAGCCCCGTGATCGCCGCTCCGGCCGAGGAGCAGCTCGAGATCGAGGCGGCGGTCCGCCGCCTGGCGGATGGACACGCCGGCGTAGTCACGATCCGCACCGACGTCGTCGTCGCACACGCGCTCAGTTGAGCGACGGATCCTCGGGCATGCGCGCGACGAGCTCGTAGATCCCGCCCTTGCGGCGGAGGACGTCGCCCCACAGCTCGTCCGGGTCCGCGGTGAACGCGTCGTCGGCGAGTGC